>WNEZ01000687.1_pt1 | contig 27459 bp, 28 predicted proteins | sample 5400521 | NCBI WGS metagenome assembly WNEZ01 (sample SAMN13153339, study PRJNA577476) | soil metagenome | isolation source: 120 cm saprolite under Douglas fir tree site 2 hole 1 replicate 1 | place: USA:California | collected 2015-04-18
ACGCAAGCTCTCCTCGCGCGCCCCTGGGCGCAGCCTGGCCACGCAGGTCCGCCAAGCCCTGCTCCTCGGCCTGGCCTACAACATTTACCGCCTGAGGCATCGACTCGCTCACACAGGATGTCAACAGAGCCCAAGTGTTAAGTGTTGATTCTAAACCATTTACAGAAACACTAAACCCTTTAGATGCAACACTTACAAAAACCGGGGGGACCAACCAGTTAACCATCGTCCAATCACGCAGGAAGAAGGGGGAGCCGACGAAGTGGCCCAGGTTCCGCCTCATTCCTTCACGAGATATAGCGCCCGTTCCAGCTCCAATTCCAGCTTCGCGCCTTTCGGGAGATTCAACTCATGTCCGCGCCCGGACTCCATCAGGTACGCCGTCAGCGCTCCCAACGCAGCGCCTTCGGCGGCTTCTTTTTTGTTTTTGTCCTTTACGCCCTTTACGGCCCCGATCGCCGCTCCCGCTGCGGCCGCTTCCGTCGCGTCATGCTGATTGCTGGATCGCCCTTCGATCAATCCTTCTTTTGTGCTGGCCGATTTCACGCTGTGGTCCCCAGGCACGCTCACGACTTCGGCCACGATCGGCAGGCTGCCAAATTTGGTGCGAATCTCGTCGAACGTCAGCCAAAGTTTCGCGCGTCCTGCAACTCCCGCGGGTTCCACGAGGCTGATGTGGCCGCGAACTTCCGCCCCGGCTGGCAGATAGATCCCACTGCCCGCTTCGAGCGGTTCGAGCGTCCTCACTTTGAATTTTTCGTTTTCCTTTATGTCCTTGGTGCCCAATTCATCTTCCAGCCGCACCAGAAACTTGGTCCCCGGAGCGACGGCGTAGGTTTCTAGCGGAAGCCCGTGCCGTTCGCCATCCGCCTTCTGACGCTGCTGCTCTGGCGCCTGGATTGTTGCTTCTCGTGGGGGTTCCGGACTCTGACCCTGCGCTTTGCATGTGGCTCCCAAACCAAATGTCCCCGCCAAAATCGCGACACCAGCGGCTACACTTCTAAGTTTCATCCGTTCCATAGTCTCCTCCTGCGGAGTGCTGGGCAGTTCAAAAAAGCAGTCAGAGCGCCAAAAGGAGTTGGGGAGAAGTGCTGCAAAGGATTGAAAAAGAGACACTTGGAGATACTACTAGACAGTCCGATCGGAAAGCGAGAGGGTTCTGTCGGCGAATCCCTCCAGCTCCCTGCCAGCGGATTCCGACAGTCTCGCGGCTTACTCCGCCTTCCCGAAAGAAGCTGCCTCGGCCACGGAGGTTCCGTAGGGCCCCGCCCTCTGAGGAGGCCGCTCTTCTAGCCCTTTTCGAGGAAGCGCCGGATGCGGCGCAGCACCTGAGCATACATCGCCGGCGTGACGCGGCCGGTTTGGGTATTTTGCTGGCTTGGGTGATAGACGCCGAATAGTCTTGGCGTGCCCGCCGCGACTTCCGCTTCCGCGCCATGCGCAAACTTGTAGAGCGCCCGGGAATCTATCAGCCCGCGTTGCTTCAAGATTTCGAGATACGCGTCCCAGGCAATCTTTCCCAGAGCTAGCAGCGCCTTGGGCTTCAATATTTCCAGCTCTCGTTCAAAGTAGCCACGGCAATTCGATATTTCCTTCCGCAGAGGCTTATTGTCCGGCGGAGCGCAACGGCACGTCGCGCTGATGTACGCGTCCGCCAGTTGCAATCCATCATCGCGGTGCTGCGAAACAGCCTGATTTGCAAAGCCAGCTGTGTGCAGTGCCGCGTACAAGAAATCGCCTGAGCGGTCACCCGTGAACATTCTCCCGGTCCGATTCCCTCCGTGTGCGGCCGGCGCAAGTCCCAAAATCAAGAGCTCTGCGTGCGTGTCGCCGAATCCCGGAACTGGCTTTCCCCAGTACGTCCATTCGCGATAGGCTCGCCGTTTTTCCCGCGCCACCTTTTCGCGATAGCGTACCAGCCGCGCGCACTTCCGGCAGGCCACAATTTCTTCATTCAGAACGCGGAGTGACGAATCTTTTTCAGCCATTTAACTTACGAGCTTTGGCGTCCCATCACTCGGTTCAATTCGGCAAAGGGAATCGCGCCATCGAAAAGGGAATCATGCGTTCCTTTTTCCTTCAATTCCTTAGCAATCCGCCGCACGAGTCCAAGTGTGGCGCGCATGACCGCAGAACCTGCGCTGGCCCGCGCGACTCCGATTTTTTCCAACTCCGCGAGGGAAGGACAGCCGGCCGAGATCAGGATGTTCAGCGGTGCGGCGATCGCCTTCACCAACTTGGCAATGGTCTCCCGGTCGCTGACTCCCGGCGCAAACACGCAATCCGCACCCGCCTGCCGGTAGGCGCGCAATCGTTCCACCGTTCGCTCAAAGCGCGTTCCCGCCTCGCCGATCGGCATTAGGTAACTGTCTGTCCGCGCGTTCAACACCAGCGGAACTCCCGCTGAAGAAGCCGTGTCTCGGATGGCCCGGATTTTTTCCATTTGAAGAGCCAAGTCAACCTGCGAACTCTCATCATCGCCGGTCACGTCTTCGAGGTTCATTCCGATGGCTCCCGCGGCAATCACTGCTTTCGCGGTTTCCACCATATCTTTGGCTGTCGTGCCGTAGCCAGACTCCATGTCTGCGGTCACTGGAACGCGCACGGCACGCGCGATCCGCGCCACGGCTTCGAGCATCTCGTCTCTCGAAATGCGTTGACCGTCCGGATACCCGAGTGAAAATGCAATCGCCGCGCTACTCGTGGCAATCGCCGGATAACCCGCTTCTTCCAGAATTCTCGCGCTAACCGCATCCCATGCATTCGGCAGCGCAAGGATGCGCGGTCCACCATGCAACTTTCGAAAACGCTCTGCTTTCTCGGCCTGTACGCGGACGTCCATCGGAAAAACCTCCTGGTAGGAGAAAAAGAATAATCCAGAAATTAAAGACTAAGGATTGTCCCGGCTTGTGGAAACGGCCAATTTGGAGAGGCTTTTCCTTCCTCACCCAGGGCGGACCGTCGCGTGCCTCAACGCAAAATCGCAAGCACTTCGTCGTGAATTTTTCCGTTGGTGCTCACGAGTTGCCCGGTATAAATCGTTCGCTCGCCGCGCGCGTTTGTGGAGCGGCCGCCGGCTTCCTCGACCATGATGCCGAGTGGCGCGAGGTCCCACGGTTTCGAAGTCCAATCCAGCGCCACTTCGATCGCACCCTCCGCGACAAGCATGTGCTGCCAGAATCCGCCGAACGAACGGCTGTTGCGCGCCGCGTCGAGTAGCGCTCGGATTTTTGCCTGGTCGTGTGCATTCTTGCTCGGGCCCGTTCCCGTCGTAAATACCATCGCCTGTCTCAAGCTGGCCACGTTTGAAACATGGAGCCGCTTGCCATCGCGGTATGCCCCCTCGCCTCGATACGCCCACCAACGCGAATGCAGCCCTGGCGCGCTCGCCATCGCGGCAACGATCTCGCCGTTCGACTCGATTCCCATAAGCGTACCGAACGTCGGAATTCCGCGCGAAAATTCTTCCGTTCCGTCAATCGGATCGATAATCATCCGCGCCCGCCCCGAAGCGCTTGCGGACTTCGCATCGCCGCCGCCCATTTCTTCGCCAAGAACGTCCAGCGCCAGCCCGCTCGCCGCCACTTTCGCACGCGCCATCTCCTCCACGGCGCGATCCGCTTGCGTCACCGCCGTCCCGTCACCTTTCCTTTCGATGCGCAACTCCTCCGCGCGGAAATACCGCAGCGCAATCGCGTCCGCCTCTTTCGCGATCGCCTCTAAAAGTGCCCCATACTCTTGCCCGTATCCCATCGCATCTCCCGTGGCGTTCCTTGGCCCAAGAACTTGTGGCCCACGAATCTGAACTTTTGACTTTCAAGTTTCGAATTTCAACTTTCTTCCGATTTGACTCTCTCCGCCTGCACCCCTAGCATACAAAGTTACCGCAATGTCTGCTCACGCCAACACTGGAACCGTGCTGGACCGCATTCTGGAAGCGCGGCGCGCCGAGGTCGATCACCGCAAACGCGTGTTGCCGGAGACCGCTCTCAAGTATGGCGTGAAAGCAGCCACGCCGCTGCGCGATTTTTCTGCGGCGCTTTGCCGTGACGGCTTGAACGTGGTCGCGGAGCTGAAGCCGGCTTCGCCTTCGCGGGGCGTGATTCGCGATCCATTCGAACCAATCGCACTGGGGCAGTCCCTGGAGGCGGCGGGAGCGAGCGCGCTTTCCGTTCTCACGGAAGCTGAATTTTTCCACGGCTCATTGAAAAATCTGCGCGATGCCCGCAAGTCGGTGCGACTCCCGGTCCTTCGCAAGGATTTTATTTTCGATCCCTGGCAGGTCTGGGAATCGCGCGCGAACGACGCGGACAGCTTTCTGCTGATCGCCGCGGTGCTGGAAGATGCCCTTCTGCGCGACCTGATCGCGCTGGGCCGCGAAATTGGAATGGAACCGCTCGTAGAAATTCACACCTCACAGGAACTCGACCGCGCTCTTGCTGCCGAGGCGCGGATTGTAGGCGTCAACAATCGCGATTTAAAGACGCTGGCCGTTGACATCAACAGCTCGTTCGAGTTGATTGAGCGCATCCCCGAAGCCTGCATCGCCGTCAGCGAATCCGGTCTTCGTATGTATGACGATCTTGCGAAACTTCGCGCTGCCGGTTTTGACGCTTTCCTTATCGGCTCGCACCTCATGCTGGCACCCGATCCGGGCGCGGCCCTTTCCTCCCTCCTTACCGCTCCTCTGGAAACGCAGTAGGCCGCCATGGTCCGCATCAAAATCTGCGGCATCACCAATTCGGCCGACGCCCTTGCAGCCGTGGATGCGGGCGCCAATCTCCTCGGTTTTAATTTTTATGAGAAGAGTGCGCGCTTCATCAATGCGGCTGACGCCGAGAAGATCCGGCAACAACTTCCGAAAAAAGTCGAGGCTGTCGGCATTTTCGTCAACGCTCTTCCGGCAGATGTCACGGCACTTCGTAACTCATTGAAGCTCGATGCCGCTCAGCTTCATGGCGACGACCCCCCCCAAGTTGTTACTGAAATTGCCCGCCTGCTCCCCGTGATCAAGGCCTTCCGCGTCGAGCCGGACTTTCACCTGGCGGTTCTGGATGAATACCCGGAGGCTTTCGCCTTTCTGTTTGACGCCGCGCATACAGGCCAATATGGTGGTACGGGCCGCACCACGGATTGGGATGTTGCCCGCCGCGCCGCAGTTGACCGCCGTATCATTTTGGCAGGCGGGCTAAAAGTCGAAAACGTGGCTGCTGCAGTGCGCATCGTGCGTCCTTACGGAATTGACGTGGCCAGTGGCGTAGAATCGAAGCCCGGGAAAAAGGATCACGGCCGGCTGCGGGAATTCATTGAGGAAGTGCGCCGCGGCGAACAGAAATAGATTCATCAGGCGGAAGACTAGCGGAAATCCATGAGCTCCATCCTTCCATCACCAACGACCGCGCCGGGACGATTTGGCCCCTATGGTGGCCGCTACGTTCCTGAAACGCTGATGGTGCCGCTTTTCGAACTCGAACGCGCCTACGAAGCTGCAAAAACGGATCAATCGTTTCAATCCCGGTTCCAGGATCTGCTGAAGAATTTCGCTGGGCGGCCGACACCACTGCAATTTGCTTCGCGCCTTAGTGAAAAGCTTGGCGGCCCGCGCATTTATCTCAAGCGCGAAGATCTACTGCACACCGGCGCGCACAAAATCAACAACGCCATCGGCCAGGGCCTGCTGGCGGTGAAAATGGGCAAGCCGCGCATCATCGCGGAAACGGGCGCAGGGCAACACGGCGTCGCTTCCGCCACGGTCGCCGCGCATCTTGGCCTCGAATGCGTCGTGTATATGGGCACGGAAGATATGGCGCGGCAAGCGCTCAATGTCGCGCGCATGCGCATGCTGGGCACGCAAGTCGTCAGCGTCGATTCCGGCAGCCGCACGCTCAAGGACGCCATCAACGAAGCCATGCGCGACTGGGTCACCAACGTCCGCACCACGCACTATCTCCTCGGCTCCGTTCTCGGCGCGCATCCTTATCCAACGATGGTCCGCGATTTTCAGGCCGTCATCGGCCGCGAAGCGCGCGAGCAGATTCTCGCCGCCGAAAAGCGCTTGCCTACGCATCTTTTCGCCTGCGTCGGCGGCGGTTCGAATTCCATCGGCCTCTTTTATCAGTTTCTGCGCGACGCCAACGTGAAAATGATCGGCATCGAAGCCGGCGGCCGCGGCGGCGAACTCGGCGAACACGCTGCACGCCTTGCCGCGCATCAAGGATTTAGCGGGGCGCGCCCCGGCGTCCTTCAAGGAACGTACACTTACGTTTTGCAGAACGAAGACGGCCAGATCGCGACCACTCATTCGATTTCCGCTGGCCTCGACTATCCGGCCATCGGCCCCGAGCATGCCTGGCTAGCTGACCAGCGCCGCGCTGAATATTCCGCCGTCTCCGATCAAGCCGCTCTCGAAGCCGCGCGCCTCCTCTCGCGCACTGAAGGGATCATCCCTGCGCTCGAATCCGCCCACGCCATTGCCGGTCTTATCGAGCATCTCCCTCAGTTGAAGAAAGACGACCTCGTCATCCTCAACCTCTCCGGCCGCGGCGACAAGGACATGGACACTTACTCCCGCCTGCTCTAATCTTTAAGCTTTCCCAAAATCCAATGTCTTCTGTTTCGCCCAATTCGAGCCGCATCTCCAAACGTTTCGCGGAACTGCGCGCTTCGGGAGAACTCGGCATCGTTGCCTTCATTACGGCTGGTGACCCGACGCTCGATGCCACGCCGAAATTCGTTCTCGCGCTGGCCGAAGCCGGCGCCGACGTCATCGAACTTGGCGTGCCTTTCAGCGACCCGCTTGCCGATGGCCCGACGATCCAGCGCGCCTCCGAACGCGCACTCAGAGCTGGTGCATCGCTCGCAGGCGTACTCGATCTTGTTCGCCGCATCCGCCAGTCATCGCAAGTGCCGCTGGTTCTCTTCAGCTACTACAATCCCATCTTGCAGATGGGTCTCGAAAAGTTCGCGTCAGGGGCCGCATCGGCTGGCGCCGACGGCGTCCTTGCCACGGACTTAACGCCCGAAGAATCGGAAGACTACCGCCGCATCCTTGCCACTCATCATCTGGACACGATTTTTCTTGGTGCGCCGACTTCCACGGACGAGCGCCTCGCGAAAATTGCCGATTGCTCTTCCGGTTTTCTCTATCTCATCTCGCGCACCGGCGTCACTGGCGCGAAGGATGCCTTGCCCGACGATCTCCCCGCGCTCTTGCGCCGCGCGCGCAGCGTCACGAAACTCCCCATTGCTGTCGGCTTTGGCATCTCGCTTCCCGGCCACGTCTCCGTTCTTGGTGGTCTTGCCGACGCCGCTGTTGTCGGCTCCGCGCTTGTCTCTGAAATCGAAAAGGGGAAGTCGGTTGATGCAGCCGCCACGGCGCTTGCGGAACGCGTTCGCTCGTTCAAGGAAGCTGCCCGCCACGGCCTCTCGCGGCGCGAGGTAGCGCCATGAATCTTGCCGACTGGCGACGCCGCATCGATGAGATTGACAAGAAGCTCGTGGAACTTTTGAACGAACGTTCGCGGTGCGCTCTGGAAATCGGCAAGCTCAAACAGGAGGCCAAAATTCCGCTGTACCAACCCGACCGCGAGAGCGAAGTACTGGCCAACGCGGAGAACAACAATTCGGGGCCGCTGACGGACGCGGCGATCCGCCGCCTCTTCGAGCGCATCATCGACGAAGCCCGCGCCGCCGAACGCGCCGCCATGCATTCCGGCGACGGCGCGAAAAAGGACAAGAAATAAGGCTGGTCATTTTCCGGTTATCAAAGGAAAGGTTCAGGAGAACAGAGAACGCTTATGGTCATCGTGATGCAAGAAGGGGCCACCGACGCCCAAATCCAACATGTTATTGACCGCCTCGTCGCCAGCGGCTTCAATGTGCACCGCTCCACCGGAGAATCGCACACAGTGCTCGGCGCGGTCGGCGTTCACCGCGATTTCGATCATCGCGACTTCGAATTGCTCGACGGCGTGCGCGAAGTCATGCGCATCACGCAGCCGTTCAAACTCGCCAGCCGCCAGTTCAGGCCCGAAGGCACCATCGTCGATCTTGGCCGCGGCGTCAAAATCGGCGGCGCGGAAGTTGTCATTGCCGCCGGCCCCTGTTCGGTCGAATCCCGCGAGCAAATCTTTTCTGTGGCGGAGACGGTTGCCAAAGCCGGGGCAAAAATTCTTCGCGGCGGCGCGTTCAAGCCGCGCACTTCGCCTTATGCCTTTCAGGGAATGGGTGAACCGGGCCTCGAGCTGATGCGCGAAGCAGCCGCGAAATTCGGCCTCTTCACTATCAGCGAAGTGATGGACGCCTCGCAGATTCAGATGATGATGGCGTACGTGGACATCTTCCAGGTCGGCGCGCGCAACATGCAGAACTACTTTCTCCTTCGCGCGCTCGGTGAACTCCGCAAACCCGTTCTTCTCAAGCGCGGCATGTCTGCCACCATGGAAGAACTTCTGATGAGTGCCGAATACATCCTTGCCGGCGGCAACTACAACGTGATTCTGTGCGAGCGCGGAATTCGCACGTTCGAAACCTACACCCGCAACACCTTTGACATCGCGGCCATTCCGGTCATCAAAAAACTTTCGCATTTGCCGATGCTTGCCGATCCCTCACACGGCACCGGCCGCCGCGACAAAGTGCCGCCCATGGCTCGCGCCGCGGTCGCCGCAGGCGCCGACGGCTTGCTCATCGAGGTTCACAACGATCCCGACCACGCGCTCTCCGACGGCGCGCAATCCCTCGAGCCCGGCCAATTTGCCCAACTCATGGGCGAACTGCGCATCATCGCGCCCGCTATCGGCCGCCGCATCGCGTGACCATGGCGGCCGGCCACCTCATCTCGCGTGTGACTATTCTCGGCACCGGGCTGATCGGCGGCTCGTTCGCTCTCGCGCTGCGCAAGTACACCACGGAAATGCGCATCGCCGGATGGGACCGCCCCGAGGTCATTCGCGAAGCGCAAACTCGCGGCGCCGTCGACGAAACTTTTTCCGGCGAGCTAGCGCCTGCTCTGCACAACGCCGATTTGATTTACATCGCGCTTCCCATCGCCGCGACAATGGATCTTCTTCCTGAAATCGCGCGCCGCGCTCCTCCTCACGCGCTCGTCACGGACGCCTGCAGCACCAAGGTCCGCATCGCCCAAACCGCCGACGAACTTTTTCCCGGCGAAAAAGGTCCGCTCTTCCTCGGCGGCCACCCCATGGCCGGTAGGGAACTCCCCGGAATTGCGCACGCCACCGCCGATCTTTTCCGCGAAAACACTTATGCCCTGATCGTCAAATCATCCGTACCCGTAGTGGCGGGTCTTCAGACCCGCGCTGCTTCCACTGCCGTTGGACCCGTTGCCGCACACGATCCTCGCGTTTCAGCCTTCGTTAAGATGCTGGAAAAAATTGGTGCCCGCCCGCTCTGGCTCGGTGCCCAGCAACATGATTACGCCGTCGGCCTCGCCTCCCATCTCCCACAACTCGCTGCCGTCGCACTCGCCGGATTTCTGTACGATCGTCTCGACGAAAACGGCCTCCCCATCACGCTAGCCGGCCCGGGCCTCCGCGATTCGCTCCGGCTCGCCGGCAGCCCCTACTCCACCTGGCGTGACATCGTTCTAACCAATCAGGAAGTCCTCTCTGCCGCTCTCGATCTCTTCGCGCGCCGCCTTGACGATCTTCGCGAAAAACTCGCGTCACGGGAGCTCGAAGCCGACTTCGACGCCGCCAACGAACTCTACAAACTCCTCCGCTCCCTGTAGCGGCGCAGCGCCGCTGCACCCATTTCAGAAAACTCCTGCCTGGCCGCCGGACAGTCGGTTCCTTCGAACTCCAAGTCATTCTGCTTACCTTTTTTGCCTTCCGGCGTCATTGCTTAGGGAAGGCGTGCCATGGATACCCCGAGAACAGCTATCTTCTTCGCAGCTTTGGCAATGGGGTCTCTCCCTGCCCTCGCCCAGAGCCCTCCGCGTACAACCGCACAATCTGTAGGCGGCCATTTCGCCTCGATTAACCGCCGGGTCCTGGAAATCGCCAAGGATTTTCCGGACGACAAATACGACTACCGCCTGAAACCGGAAATGCGTTCCTTTGGCGCGGTAATCGTCCACATTGCCTCTGGGAATATCTACGCGGCCAAGGCCGGCCGCGGCGAAAATGTGAATTGGGATGTGCTCGACCCGAAAGACTACAAAACAAAGGCTGCCGTCGTAGGGCTTCTGGAGAAATCCATCGCGGATGCGGACGCCACGTTGAAGAATCTGCCGGACGACTCGTTCATGAGGACCGCCGAACCCTGGCTGAGTGTGACCGAACACTCCGCGGAGCACTACGGCCTTGTGGTCGCCTACTACCGGGCAAAGGGCTTGGTCCCGCCCGAATCTCGGCCCAAGAAATAGCAATTAGCACCGACTCCCTGGAAACAGGTCGCGCCTGCCGCATCACGTTAGAAAAACTGATCTGTGGCTCGTGGAGGATCTATGAAGTGTTCACGTCTGCCCTCTTGCCTGCTCGTGGCTGTTCTAATTCCATCTCTCGCCTACGCGCAACAATCGGGGAATCAACTGAGCCGGCCGAAAAGGCCGCCAGCCCTGAAATGGCCAAGCTCGCAGAGGCGCTCACCGGTGATTGGAATACCGCAGAGAGCATGGAGAAAAGTCAGTTTTTCCCTAATGGCGGCTCACGGCACGGTCGCTCACACATCCGTTTAGTTGCCGGGGGCGCGAGTCTGTTTGCCGAATTCCACTCTAATGGTTCCGCAGGAAAGCTCGATGGTCTCTACGTGATCTGGTGGGACAAACCCGCAAACATCTACCGTTTCTTCACCTGCTTCAACGACTCCAAGAGCCCCTGTAAATTGCACGGCACGGCCCACTGGGAAGGCGACACGTTCGTGAATGACTACGAAGAAATGGTCGACGGCAAGATGACCAAATGGCGCGATTCTTTCGTCCACATTACTCCGACTTTCCACAGTCTGGTGGCGACGATGGATGCAGGTGATGGAACCATGAAAACTTTAATCACCACTACAAGCACCCGTCGCTAAGCATTCTCTTTCAAGGGGATTTCGCTCACGCAATCGGCGACAACAAACCTCCTCAGCGACTAGCCCATGGGCCGGCTGAATGGATGTGCCCCGCCCGTGGGCTCAATTTCTTGACAACTCTTATACCGGCGTAGAAGATGGCGTCTCATTCGTTTGCCTTCACCCTAATTCTTTATTTGAGGAAATGAGGTCGCGCCGGACTTGATCACTCGAAGAGGGTTTCTCGCAAACGCCAGCACTTTGCTTGCTGCTTCCGGTCTGCATATGCCGCTGTGGGCGGGGACCGTTGGCGCCAAATCCGATGCCGCAGCGCCCTCCGTGCTGCTCCTCGGCGTAGACTACTATCCCGATCAGACGCCCGAGACATTATGGGAAGAAGACGCACGCATGATCGCGGAGACAGGTTTTACCAATGTCCGCGTGGCCGAATTTGCCTGGTCTTTGATGGAACCTTCCGAAGGCAAATTTGATTTCGCCTGGCTCCATCGCTCCGTCGGGACGCTCCAAAAGCACGGCATTCAGGTCATTCTAGGCACTCCGTCAGCGGCCCCTCCGCCGTGGCTCACCGCCAAATATCCGGATGTTCTGATGGTCAACGATCAGGGCCTCGTCGTGAATCCGGGTGGCCGGCGTTTTACTTGTCCCAGCAACAAGGTCTATCGCCGCTTGTCGCTGGATATTGCGACGGAGATGACGCGCTCGTTCGCGGACACTTCCGGCGTGATCGGCTGGCAGATCGACAACGAATTCACGCTTCAGCGCTGGGGCCGTTGCTATTGCAGATTCTGCCGCGCAGGATTCCAGGACTGGCTCCGCACGAAATACAGCACGCTCGACGAAATCAATACAAAGTGGGGCACCGTTTTCTGGAGCCAAGTCTACACTGACTTCGCCCAGATTCCCGTCCCGCTGCCTTCCAACGGCGATCCGAATCCCGGCCTTGCTCTCGACTACGATCGCTACCAGTCTTTTGCCAACGCCTCGTTCCTCGAAGAGCAGCTCGCCATGCTCCGCAAGACCTGCCCGAAACACTTCGTCACCACCAACAATGTGGGCGCCCCACTCGACACCATTGATCTTCACGAGCTCTATAAGAACCTGGACTTTGTCTGCCACGACAACTACCCCGGCTTTGCTCAGATGTTCTATCAAAAGATGCAGCCGGAGACGCTTTCGATGATGATCTCCCTCGGCCACGATTCCATGCGCGGCGTCAAAGACGGCAAGCCCTTCATGGTCATGGAAGAACAGTCGGGCAAGGCTGGGCAGAGCTTTTTTTCGCCGCCGCCTCGCAAAGGACAAATCCGCCTGTGGACCTATCAAGCGATCGCCCACGGCGCGATGGGCCTGAACTACTTTCGCTGGGACACCGCCAATTCTGGAGCCGAGGAGTATTGGCATGGCATGCTGAATCACGACCGCTCGAAGAGCCCCAGCTTTGACGAGATTCAGCAAACCGTGAAGGAATTGAAGACCCTCGGGCAGGAAATGCTGCAGTCGTCGTACTCGGCAAACGCCGCGCTTTTCTTCGACCTGAACTCGGACTGGGCCGTCGCCGTGCAACCGGGAAACACGAAGCTCACCTACGCTTCTCAATTGACCTCTTGGTACGCGGCCATCGCGGGCGCTCACGTGGGCACCGATGTAATCAATGCCGAGTCCGACCTCTTCCGCTACAAAGCGGTTTTCGCTCCCCTGCCGTACGTGGTCTCGCAAAAGGAGGCCGCCAACATCCGGAAATTCGTCGAAGCCGGAGGGCTGTTCGTGAGCGGCTTCCGCCTGGGAGTCAAGGACCAGAACAGCCAAATCGTGCGTACGCCGCTGCCGGGATTGCTCCGGGACGTTATGGGCGCCACTGTGAAGGACTATATGCCGATTTACAGCGAGAAGATTGGCGTCAAATTTTCCTCGCTGTTGGCCGGGCCAGACGCGGAATGCGCCTTGTGGGCGGACGTCCTCCAGCCTTCTTCGGCTGCTGTGCTGGCTACTTACACTGGTGGCCCTTACTCAGGCGACCCCGCCATTACCGTGAACTCCTTCGGCAAGGGCAAAGCCGTTTATCTCGGCGCGGACCTGGACTCCGCAAGTCTCGCCCGAGTCTTTGCCGCTTTGTTGGAATCCGGCGGTATCAAATCCGCCCTCGACGTCCCGTTCGGCGTCGAGCTCTGCGTGCGCAAATCCGGCGCCGCGCAGTGGTACTTCCTTCTCAACCACACCGCCGCTTTACAGGGAGTCACTCTCCCTTTCCAATTCAAAGACCTGCTAACCGGAGCAACCCACTCCGGCAAGATCGGACTGGACGCTTACGACGTCCGAGTGCTTCAGCCGATCTAAAGCAATTTCAGAAATGATCAGTCATCACCGTGTCGATTCAAGGCTACGAGTGTCTTCCGGCTGGAAGACCGGATGAAGTAAACTGGCCCGAACACTTCGGAGCGTCGCATGGACAAACGCATCACCTCGGCCGACGCCGCGATTGAGAAGATTCACGACGGCGCAACCATCCTCATGGGAGGCTTCGGACTTTGCGGCATCCCGGAAAACCTCATCGCCGCGGTCCGCCGCAAAGGCGTGAAGGACCTTACCATCGTCAGCAACAACGCCGGCGTGGACGATTTCGGCATCGGCGTCCTGCTCCAGCAGCGCCAAGTAAAAAAAATGATCTCCACCTACGTCGGCGAAAACAAGCTCTTCGAGCAACTGGTCCTGAGCGGAGAACTGCAAGTGGAATTGAATCCTCAGGGCACGCTGAGCGAGCGACTCCGCGCCGGTGGCGCGGGCATTCCCGCCTTTTTCACCCCCACTGGCTACGGCACCATGGTCGCCGAAGGAAAAGAAACGCGCGAATTCGACGGCCGCCAGTATGTCATGGAGCGCGCCATCCGCGGCAATTTCGCCTTCATCAAAGCCTGGAAAGGCGACCGCTGGGGCAATCTTATCTATCGTAAGACTGCGCGCAACTTCAATCCCATGATGGCCACCGCCGCCGACTACGTTATCGCCGAAGTTGAAGAGCTCGTCGAACTGGGCCAGCTCGACTCCAATCAAGTTCACACGCCCGGCATTTTCATCGATGCCATTTTTCAGGGCCACAAATACGAAAAGCGCATCGAACGCCGCACCACCAGGAAGTTATAGTGGCCGGCCTTCAGACCGGTTCTTTTATCTTTGGGATTAGCTTTGAGCTGAAAACTGACAACTGAGGCCCTTGTATGTCACTGACCGAAGACCAAAAACGTGAACGCATCGCCCATCGCATCGCTCTCGAGCTCCGCGACGGCTATTACGTCAATCTTGGCATCGGCATGCCCACGCTCGTGGCCAACTACATCCCCAAAGGCATGGACGTAATTCTGCAATCAGAAAACGGCATGCTCGGTGTCGGTCCCTATCCGCTGGAATCCGAAGTCGACCCCGACCTCATCAACGCCGGAAAAGAAACCATCACTGAGCTTCCGGGCACTGCTTATTTTTCTTCAGCCGATTCTTTTGGCATGATTCGCGGTGGCCACGTCGATCTCACCGTCCTCGGCGCGCTGCAGGTCGATGAAAAGGGAACGCTCGCTAACTGGGCCATCCCCGGCAAGATGCTCAAAGGTATGGGCGGCGCGATGGACCTCGTCGCCGGCGCCAAGCGCGTCTTCATCGCCATGGAACACGCTACTCGCGACAACAAGCCCAAAATCCTGAAAAAGTGCACCCTCCCGCTCACCGGCGTCGAAGTCGTTGACCACATCGTCACCGAACTCGCCCTCATTGACGTTACTCCCGAAGGCCTGCTCCTTCGCGAACTCGCCCCCGACGCCACTCTCGAGCAAGTCCAATCGCTCACGGAGCCCAAACTTCTCCTACCAATCGGCGGCCCGAAGCCCATGCCCGTGTAGGATTCAAATTTCGTGCCTGGAGAGGTTCCGCGTGAGGACCAAGAAAAAAGCTGGCAGAGCAAAATCCAAGCGCTCAAAGATGCCGAAGTTCTTTCCCATCGACGACGAGATGAGGGAACTCTCGGCCATGCTCGAAAAGGAAGTCTCGGACTGGCCCGGTGTCTCAAAGAGGCCCATGTTCGGATACCAGGGTCTTTATCGGCACGGCGTGATCTTTGCGGCGCTCCCCCGCTCCTGTGCCATGAAATCACCGAATTCCATCATGATTAAGTTAGCTTCCGTCTCTCCCGCCATTCTGGACTCCGCGAAAAAAGATTCCAGAGTCGATACCGTCTCGGGTATGTCCGGTGCGGGGTGGTTTTTCTTTGAGCTGGACGATGCCTCGGCCACAAAGGGCGCTCTCGGCTGGCTTGCACGCGCCTACGAAGCCGCCAAAAAGTAGCCGCCGCCTCTCCGGACTATCCGTTTTTCACTTCGCTTCAGGCGTGGAACTGCTGAGGTGTCGTGTAGTGGTAAACGAATAATGAAATCCAGACACGATGCTCAAAACCGTGACCGCATAAGCCAGGAAATGGTTAAGGCCGTTAAACCGATAATCGGGATAAGCAGCGCCCAAAACCACCAGGAACACCAGCACGATCTCCGAGGCCGTGGTGAGCTTCCCGAAGATACTCGGCGGAAATGGCCGGTAGCCCGAGACCAAAAGAATCACGACGGCAACAATTAGAATCAGCACATCCCGGCTCAGAACCAGGATGGTGAGCCACCACGCCAGTTGCTTCTTGAACGCCAGGAGCACGAAGGAAGAGGAGAGCAGGAGTTTGTCGGCAATGGGATCGAGATACGCGCCTAGGGCAGATCTCTGATTCAAGCTGCGCGCTAGCAGGCCGTCAATTCCATCGGAGAGCCCCGCGACGACAAGCACGAGGAGCGCCCAGCGGTAATGTTCATACGCGATCAAAATCAGAAAGATCGGCAAAAAGCCGAGGCGCAGAAACGTAATCTGATTGGGAACCGTCCAAATGCGGCCTTTCATTGTGATTCAGGATAACGCAGTTCAGGCGAATTGCGCGAGATAGTCGGAGAGCGAACGCCCCACCTTGCGCGCGAAAAGCTCGTTCATCGAAGGGATGGAGCCGGAAGGCTCGTCGAGAGAGATGCGCTCAACGCGGTTCATGGGAAAGAAAATCGTGGGAAGGCCCATGCGTTCACCATCGGGCTCGTTCAGCTGCCGGATGAAATGGTCGAAGGAGTTCAAATCGATGCCGCGTAGCGTGATTCCGGAAGGATTGATAGCCAGCAGCTCGCCCCACACTTTTTCCTTCGGCGTGTGCAAGCTGACGACGATGATCGAGTGTGGGTCCACGGGCGGTGCCTCTTGAGGCAAATAGAGTATCGCACTTTTCCTTGCCACGCCGTTGAAATCTGACTACCGTCCAGGCAATGCGTCGTGAAAATGAAGAATCATTAGCACGAAGCTCGCCACAATTACGATTCCCGCCAGCCAGCCGAGAGCCTGTGCTTTCTGCTTTTCCCTCGCGTTCATCGGCTGGCGATCGTCATAAATCTTGCCCAAGACAAAACCCACAGCGAATCCGCCAATATGGGCCGAATTATCGATGCCGAGACCTCCCCAAAATCCGATCACGAACAAAATCGCCACCGAAGTGATGAGCCGGGAGCGCAATTCACGCATGAACGAGCCGCCACGTTTGGAGGTAACCGCCAGCATCGCCCCGATCAGCCCTAGCAAGGCGCCGCTGGCCCCGATGGAAAAATGTCCTGTCAACGCGCTGGCCGCAAAGCCAAGCGCGCCCGTGACAGCGTACAGAAACAGGTAGCGCGCGGACCCATAGAGCTCTTCCAGTGCCGGACCGAATTGCATCAGGGTCATCATATTGAAGCCGATGTGAATCAATCCACCGTGCAGGAACATTGCCGTAACCAGTCGCCACCATTCATGATTCTGGATGAAATAGAAGAAAGGAAGGCTCGCCCCCAATTGATAGGAAGCTGCGCCGCTCATGCCCCAAAGCGTGCGAAAGCCGCCGGCTTCCCCTGCTTGCATCGTCAAGACCCAGCTCACTCCGAACATGAGAAGGTTAGCGACCAGCAGCGCCGTCGTCGCGGGCGTTTCCTGCTCACCGAAGAGCCCGGAGAATTTCTTGCTTAATGCCGCAAGGGAAAATCGCAGGCTCGCACCGCATTCGTGGCAGCGCGTCGCGCTGATTCCCACCAGCGCTCCGCACGCGGGACAGATTTTTGGGCGCGGCTGCTGCTCGCCACCGAAAAATCCGCGCATCGCGGCCTTCCATCTTTCCACATGCCACTGCCACCGGTAGGGAAGCGCCAATTCTCCTCCTTGCGACCTGCGAACGGCGTTCCTATAATACCCAAGTCGCCGTTCTTCTTCTCTGCCTGGCGATTCTTCCGGGGATTTGGCGCTTATGGACAAATTCGAAGAGTTCGGGAAACGCATTGACCAGGAATTCGCACGGATCAAAAACATGAAAAACTTCGAGGATTTTGGCAAGCGTGTGGACGAAGAACTCGCCCGAGTGAAGACTTTCGTGAAAGAAGAGGTCGCGCCCGAAACGGAAAAACGCACCGCGCAGTTTTTGCGCGAAGTTTCCGAAAAGCTCACCGAGGCCGCCGCATGGATCGAGGCCCGCAATGCCGCGCGAGATGCGCAGAATGAACAGAGTCCTCCGGCCGCTCAGAATCCGCCTTCTTCATGACGCAGGCCGCGCTTTGAAAATTTCGCTGGAAACAAATTCCGTCAGTTTGGATTCGCGCAAACGTGTCTTCCTGCGTCAATTTGGATTTCTCTCGCATTCTTCAAATACGCTGGCACTCGTTCTTTGTATGCTCTGCATTCTCTGTATCCTTTGTGTTAGTTCGTCCGGCTGCGCGTCGCGCAAACCGATCGCCGACCGTCGCCAGCTGCCACCTGCGCAGCCCAAAGAAACCCCGCCGACAACCGCGGACGCGGCCAAGCGCTCGACCGACGTACCCGAACCGCCCTCCACTCCATCGGCGGCGTTGCCTGCTTCGAAAAAGAACAAGCCCGCTCCCGCGCCGGCTCTCTCCGGCTACACGGAGGAAGGCAGCGCTTCCTGGTACGGCGTGCCGTTTCACGGACGCCGCGCCTCGAACGGTGAAATTTACGACATGTATAAACTCACGGCAGCGCACCGCACGTTGCCATTCGAGACCATGGTCCGCGTCACCAACCTGAGCAACGGCAAGTCCACTGTGGTTCGAATCACCGATCGCGGCCCGTTTGTGGACAACCGCATCATCGATCTCTCGCTCGCCGCCGCGCGAGAGGTGGACTCGGTTGGCCCCGGCGTCGTCCCGGTGCGCGTGGAAGTTCTTGGCGGCGTCGATCCCACTACGGGATTTTTCACTGTGCAGGTCGGAGCTTTCCGCGACCGTACCAACGCCGAACGTCTCCGCGACCGCATCAGCACCTCGTATTCGCCGATTTTTATTCAGCAATTTGATTCTCCCGACGGTGTGTTTTATCGCGTGCGCGTCGGCAGAATTTCCGGCGAAGACGCGGCGCACCAATTCGGAGAGCAACTCCGCGACCGTGAAGGTTTTACTCCGTTTGTTACGCGCCTAGACGAAGGCGCGCCAGCAGGAGGGAACCAATGAGCGCCGACTGTTTATTCTGCAAAATCGCCGCGAAGAAAATTCCGTCAAAGATCGTTTATGAAGATCCCGAAATCTTCGCGTTTGAAGACATCAGCCCGCAAGCCCCCACTCACATCCTGATTTGCCCGCGGAAGCACCTCGAATCGCTGACCGATGCCACGCCGGAAGATCAAGTCATACTCGGTAAGCTGCAACTGGTCGCCGCACAGCTCGCGCGCGAACGCAACCTCCTCGCAGGCTACCGCACGGTCTTAAACAACGGTGCCGGCGCAGGCCAATCCGTGTTTCATCTACATTTGCACTTGCTCGGTGGTCGTCAATTTCGCTGGCCGCCGGGTTAGTCCGCGCTCAAGCGTTTTGTTCTTCTCATCTCTCCAGCTTAAACTAGCGTCCGTTCTGAGGAGGATCGCATGTCGTTGCGCCGTGTTTCGATTGTCTCCGTGCTCTTTACCGCACTGTTCTGCTCAACGGGTTTCGCGGTTTTTTCTGCGGCGCAAAGACCTGCCGGCGCTGGAAAAACTCTTACTGTCGAGCGCATCTATTCGCAGCCGAGTTTGAGCGGGCGATTGACGCGGGGACTGGCGTGGACTCCGGATGGCAAGGCGCTCAGCTATTTTGAAACAAAAGGCACGGGCAAGGAAGCCAAGACAGAACTTTGGGTGATGGACGCCAGGTCAGGCGAACGGCGGCTGCTCGTTGGCGCCGCCAAGCTCGAATCGATTTTGCCTGCGGATACGTCGAGACCAACGCAAGCCACCGGTCTGGGACGCCGCGCGCCTTCGCAATACCAATGGGCGCCGGATGCCGCGGGCATTCTGTTTCAAGGAACCACGGCGCTTGGGTGGCTGGATTTGAAGCTGCAAACCGGACGCACGTTAGTTTCCGGTAAAGCAACGATCGCTGACCCGAAGATTTCCCCCGATGGGCGTTTTGTAAGCTTTGTCCGTGACCACAATCTGTGGCTGGTGAGTCTTATGGACGGAAGGGAACGAGCGATTACGCAAGGTGGCACGGAAGAAATTCGCAAGGGTGAACTCGACTGGGTTTATCCCGAAGAGTTGGAAATCAAGACCGCGTATTGGTGGGCGCCAGATTCGTCGGCGATCGCTTATCTCGAAATGGACGAGCGGAAAGTTTCCCAGTATCCGCTGGTCGATTTTTCCTCGCCGACCGGCGATGCCGAGATGGAGCGCTATCCTACGGCGGGCGGCGCCAATCCCGTCGTGCGCGTTCTTGTTGCCTCGCTGAGCGGCGGGGAACCGCGCGCGATGGATACCGGAGTGGAAACCGACGTTTACATCCCGCGTGTGAACTGGCTCACGGATTCGAAGCACCTCGCGATTCAGCGCCTTAATCGCACACAAACCACTCTTGATCTCTTGATTACCGACACCAGCACGGGCAAGACCCGCCCCTCTCTCAGCGAAAATGATTCCAATTGGATCAACGTCAGCGACGATCTTTATTTTTTCAAGGATGGCAAGCGGTTCCTGTGGTCCAGCGAGCGCAGCGGGTATCGGCACTTATATTTATTTGATCTCGAAGGAAAACAACTCGCCCAGCTCACCAAAGGCGAATGGGAAGTCTCGGCGGTGGACGCGGTGGATGAAGCAAAAGGTCTGGTCTATTTCACCGCCACGCAGAAATCTCCTCTGGAGCGGCAACTCTACCGTGTTGCTCTCGATGGCTCGGGCTTCACTCGCATCACGAAGGACGCGGGAACACACGCCGCAGTTCTTTCACCGACTGCCGCCGCTTTCTACGATACCTATTCGAACGCCGCGACACCGCAGCGGCAGGACCTCTGCCGCGCCGATGGTTCGCGCATCGCCACGATTAACGAAAACAAAATTACTGAGCTTGCGGACTACCATCTCTCACCCATGGAATTTCTTGCCGTGAAATCGCGAGACGGCGCGCGGCTCAATGCCAGCATCATCAAACCACCGGACTTCAATCCACAGAAAAAATATCCCGTGCTGGTTTACACGTACGGGGGGCCGCACTCTCAAGTTGTGCGAAACGCCTGGGGCGGTGCCAGTTTTCTGTGGCACGAGCTCATGGCGCAAAAGGGCTACATTATTTTTTTGGTTGACAATCGCGGTTCGGCGGGGCGCGGCCATGCTTTCGAATCGCCGCTGCACTTCCGCCTCGGCGCGCAAGAGCTTTCCGACCAGCGCGACGGCGTGCAGTATCTCAAGTCGCTTCCCTATGTCGATGCGAATCGCATCGGGATCTGGGGATGGAGCTACGGCGGCCACATGGCGCTGCACGCCATGTTCGAAGCCGGCGACGATTTCAAAGCAGGCTTCGCGGGCGGGCCGGTTACCGACTGGCGCTACTACGACTCCATCTACACCGAGCGCTACCTGGGCCTGCCGCAAAAGAACGAGAAAGGGTATCAGGATTCTTCGCCGGTGAATTATGCCTCACAACTCAAAGGCAAACTGCTCATTGCTCACGGGACCGGCGACGACAACGTGCATTACGCGAATACCCTGGCGGTGATAAACGGCCTCATCGAGGCAGGGAAGTACGTAGAAGTTCTAGCCTTTCCAGGACGTGGCCACGGAGTCAGTGATCCGCCCGCCCGTCGCGTCCTGATGCAGCGAGTTACGCAGTTTTTCCTCGACAATCTCTGATCTCTTTCGCGGCCGCATCTGACTGCGCACTGCTGGAAGTTGATCACAGTTTAAATGAGAGAGGGCAAGGCCTTTTGGTTTTGCCCCTCTCTCACAACTTATTCAGATGCGAAGGATTCTTACGAATCGAGTTAGCTAGTGAAGGCCGAAATACTCGACGTGGACGTAGCGGCCGAGCCGCGCATTGAAGAGCAGGTACCAGCCAGGGTGATGATCGTCGTCGTACACGTAGACGCGGTCGCGATCCCATTCCCAATCGCGGCAGCGATCGAGGTCGTAGGAGGCTACCACCCAATTGGAATTGTCGTAAAGCACGACGCGGCGGGTACGGTAATCGATGCGACGCGCGATAAAGTCCGCCCTTACATGCTCGTAACGGCCGTGCGGATAGGCACGCCCCGGTTGGATGCGGTCGTGGTCAGAATCCCAGTCGCTGTAGTGAGGGTTGTGCGGATTGTCCCAGCCCTTGTGCTTCCCGTTGTCATGCCGATCGCCTTCGTCGCCACCCTCGTGTTTTTCCTGGCCCTTGTGCTTCCCGTTGTCGTGGCGGTCGTCTTGACGCGATGCAGCAATCGACAGTGTTCCAGCCAAGGCCATGAACAAGATACCTGATAAAATTTTGCTCATTTGTGATCTCTCCCAAAATTGCGGTGGCGCCGGTCTTTTTTCCAATTGATCCCCATTGACCGGTTCCGCCTGCCGCAGGCGGATGAACGTCTGTACCTATTATGGTCCTGATAGACTTCCGCCTTCCAGAGGCAAAAACTATGCGTTGCGTTCCAGGCACGTCTACCGCCGCACACTGAATCCCGGACCCCAGGGCAAACGGCTTGCCGCTGATGAATTTTCCAGGGATGGCTTTTTCCGTGTTAGTTCCCATTCGGCTTTATAATCCCGCTGACCCGGAGGTCACCGTGCTGAAACGATTTTTCTTGCTTACATTGTTTGGTCCCGTATTCTGCGCGGGAGTGCCGTCTTTCGCGCAGCAAGTTTCACAGGAAAGGAGTTCGCAGGAGAAAGAGCAAGTCTTGTGGCAAAAGCTGGAAGCGACAATCAGCGGCGTGGACAGGAATCTAGACGGCGTGATGGGCGTGGCCATCCTGGACCTCACTACCGGACAGAAATATTTGCTCCACGCCGATGAAGTGCTTCCTACGGCCAGCTCCATCAAGATTGCGATTCTCGCGGAACTCTATCATCAAGCGCAGCAGGGTAAACTCAAATTGGGCGACCTCTACACGCTGCAATCGTCCGATATTGTCGGAGGAAGCGGCATCGCCGGCGCGCTCACGCCCAGAGTGACGCGGCTGACGATTCGCGACCTTGCCGCCCTCATGATTTCCGTGAGCGACAATTCCGCAACCAATATCATCATTGACCGCATCGGCATGGAAAACGTGAATGCGCTGCTAGATTCGCTGGGCCTGGCGCATACCCGGCTTCGCCGGAAGATGATGGATATCAAGGCCGCCGCGGAAGGCCGCGAGAACATCGCCACCCCTCGTGAAATGGTGACGCTGCTGGAAGATCTGTATCGTGGAAAAGTGTTGAATAAACAGATGACCGACGATTTTTTTGAACTTCTCAGCGTGCACAAGGAAAGCTACATCCCGACGGAATTGCCGGAAGATCTGCGCATTGCCAACAAGCCTGGGGAACTGGAGGGAGTGCGCAATGACTCCGGAATCGTGTTCACAGGCAACCGGCCGTTCGTCATCAGCGTCATGACAACGTACCTTCGCAGAGAAAAGGACGGAGGGGACGTCATCATTCGAATCGCAACAGCGGCGTACCAGATGTTTGACCGCCTCAGCCGCGCGTCGCAATATGGCCGGGTCGTTTCACTGCACGACACGGGCAATCCCTGAACGGGAGTGCCAACCGAAAAAATTCGAGCCGCGTTCGAATCAAGCCGGAGTGAAAGAACCTGAGCCCCGGGACTCCTTCGTTTGATTCCTTAGATAGATCTTGATTGTGAGCGCTTCTTATGGCGCTACAACGTCTTTCAGCTTTGACTTGACTTGAACTGCTGAAAGGCTGGAGGCATCCCAACCGCCACCGAGGGCTTTGACGAGGAGCACGCTCGTCACCAGCCGCTGTCCGTGAATGACGGCGAGTTCCTGTTCATTGTTCAGGAGATTCTGCTGCGCGCTAACGACATCCAGATAATTCACCAGACCGCCGGTGTAGCGGCTGGTGGCGATGTCCAGTGTGCGCCGCGCCGAATCAACCGCCTGCTGCTGCGACTGGTTCGCGTGGCCGAGCACGGTCAGGCCGGTTACGTCATCCTGCACTTCGCGAAAGGCATTTAGAACGCTGTCGCGATAGGCCGCCACGCTGGCGTCGTAGCCCGCTTTGGCGAATTGCACCTGCGCGCGCCGCGACCCGCCGGTAAGAATGCTCTCCGCGACGCCCGTGCCGACCGCCCAGAAGGTGCTTTGCACGTTCATCAGCTTGGCGATGTCGGCGGCCTGCCACCCGCCATTTGCGAAAAGATTTAGCGAGGGATAGTACGCGGCGCGGGCAATTCCGATTTGCGCGTTTGCTACGGCCATCTGCCGTTCGGCTTCCGCGACGTCCGGCCGCCGCTCCAGAAGATCGGAGGGCAGTCCGGCATCAAGCGCCGGCGGCATATCTTTCAATTCCCCAGGCGCCAGATGAAAGTCCGGCGCAGGCTTTCCGACAAGGACGGCGATGGCATCCTCGAACTGTTTCCTTTGCTGTTGAAGCAGAATTGCTTGAGTTCGCGTAGTATTCAAAAGCGTTTCTTCTTCCGCAACGTCCAGCCCGGAGGCAACACCGCCTTTATGCCGGGAATCCACCAGTTGCAGACCTCTTTGCAGTGTCTCCACGGTGCGATTCAGAATTCCCAGCTCCGTATCAAGCTGGCGCACCGTGAAATAATCGCCCGCGAGCTCCGCAGTGATCACGAGGCGGACGTTTTCGAGATCGGCTGCGCTTGCCTGGTAAGACGCCTGCGCTGCCTCAATGCTGCGGCGGCGCCTGCCAAACAAATCCACTTCATAGCCGACGGTGAACGGCAAAATGTTATTGGTCTGCGATACTGGGGACCTCACAGGGAAATTGCTGCTCGCCGGCCTGTTACCGGAGAGTCTCTGACGCTCTGCACTTGGGGCCGTCGAAAGGGTTGGGAACTGCGTCGCGATCTGCACCGCGGCGGACGCGCGTGCCTGTTCCAGCCGCGCCGCGGATATTTTCAGGGTCTGGTTGGCGTCGAGCGCTTGTTTTTCGAGCGCGCTCAATTCGTTATCGTGGAAAACGCTCCACCATTCGCCTTTGGCAACACCGTCTTTTGGAGCGCTCTCGCGCCATGGTTCAGAGACGTCCCATTTTGCGGGCACCGGCGCCATGACGCGCTGGTAGTTCGGCCCTACTGTGCAACCGGCGATGAGAGCAGCAAGAATGAGCCCGATCAGGGCGGCGAATTGCCTGTTGCGATTCATTACTGTTTCTTGGCCGCAGGCGCGGGGTTTGGCTGGGCAGCAGGCTGGCCCGGCGGGTGGTTCAACGCGGTTTCCTTGACGTGAACCTCCTGGCCTTCGTCGAGGGAATCCGCGGGATTCAGCACGATCCAGTCGCTGGCGTCTAGGCCCTGCAGAACTTCAAGAGTAGTGCCGTAGTCGCGGCCGATGGTGAGCGATTTGAGATGCGTCTTATGGTTAGCATCCACCACAACAGCGCGAAGACCCTCCGAACGGAAGAGCAGCGCGTTCACCGGCACGGCCAAGCGTGCTCCGGTCACTTTCACTTGCAAGTGTGCTTGGGAGTATCCGCCAGGAAGCAGCGCGCCACTGTGGTTCGGCACGTCCACTTCCGTGAGCAGGGTACGCGTGCCGGGGTCAATCGATTCCGCCGTGCGCACCACTTTGCCCAAGAATTTCTGGCCGGGATACTGCGTGAGCTCCAGGTAAGCGCCGAGACCCGCACGAATCGAAGGCGCGTAGGCTTCGGGCACGCTGACATAAACGCGAATGGGATCGGTTTGCGCGAGGGAAAAGAGCTGCTGCGTTGCCCCGCCGTTCCCCGCGTTGATAAGCGTGCCTGTATCCACATTGCGCCGCGTAATGACCCCACTGAACGGCGCGTAAATATGTTTAAAGGATTCCAGTTCCTCGAGCCGGCGCACGTTGGCTTCCGCGGATTTTACGTTGGCGACTTTGGCTTCCAGATCGCCGACCGCGTTATCTACTTCCTGCTTTGAAACGCCGTCGGTCTTGATGAGTTCCTGGTATCGCCCGGCGGTAATCTTTGAAAGATTGGCGTTGGCCTGCGAAGTATTGAGATCGGCGCGTGCCTGCGACAACTGCTGATCCACTTCCGGAGTGTCAATATCCGCGAGCAAATCGCCCTGGCGGACGCGGCTGCCGATATCGTGATACCACTTTTTCAAATAGCCGTTGGTGCGCGCATAGATCGGCGATTCGACATAGGCTTGCATGGCTCCGGGCAGGACGAGGTCCTCCTCCGTGGATTCCACCGAGGCATGCATCACTGCCACCGTGGGAATTGCCAGTGTTTCCGTTTCCTTGGCGAGCGCCTGATACTGGGCGCGCCGCTGGAACAGCGTTAGCGCACCGAGGACCACCAGCACGATCACGACCAGAAAAAGAATCGTGAAGACCCGGCTGCCCTTTCTGCGCCGTTGCTCTTGGTCTACAGGATCCATCTCAACTCCGCTGTCCATCATTACTCCATCTCCGCTTTCACTTCCAGTTCGAAAAATTTCAAGCCGTTGCCGGCGAGAAGGGCTCTTGCTGCCCTGATCTCCGCGCGCGCCGTCCGTGGATCATGGAGAAAACGCACGGCACAAAAAAGAGTGTGGCAAAGGTGGCAAAGACCAGTCCGCCAATCACCGCGCGGCCAAGAGGCGCGTTTTGCTCGCCACCTTCGCCGAGGCCCACGGCCATCGGGACCATTCCGATGATCATCGCGAGAGCGGTCATCAGCACCGGCCGGATACGCACAAAGCCGGCTTCGATGGCCGCATCCCGGGCGTTTTTGCCCTCCTCCAACTGCTCGCGAGCGAAAGAAACCATCAGGATGCTGTTCGCCGTGGCTACGCCCATGCACATGATCGCCCCGGTCAGGGACGGAACGTTGAGCGTGGTATGCGTCAGCAATAGCGTCCAGCAAATGCCAGCGAGCGCGCCGGGCAGGGCGGTAATGATAATGAAAGGATCGAGCCAGGACTGAAAATTGACCACGATGAGGAGATACGCTAGCACAATCGCGCCGAGCAAGCCGAGGCCCAAGCCGGTAAACGAACTCTTCATGGTTTGGACTTGGCCGCGGACGACGATGTGGCTGCCTTTCGGCAAATCCTTTTCGATGGCTTGGACGCGCTTTTCCACTTCGTCGGCCACGCCGCCGAGGTCGCGGCCGTCCACAGCCGCGTAAATGTTGATCATCGGCTGCGTGGTATAGTGCGATATTTCCGCGGGCCGGGCGGTCGTCGACGTGGTGACCAGGTTTCCCAGAATCTGGGGCCGCGAGCCCGGCATGCTGCCGCTGATAGGAGTATTTTGCAGCGCCTGGTACGAGTCCACGCGATACTGCGGCTCCTGCACCGCGACGTTGTACTCCACGCCGTTTTTCGGATCCAGCCAGAAGGCCGGCGCGGTCTGAAAGCTGGAGCTGAGCGAAACAAGAACGTTTTGTGCGACGTCGCGCGACTGCATGCCGACGGATTGGGCGCGCGCCCGGTCGATTTCCATGTAGAGCGTGGGGTTATCAAAGGCCTGCTGGACGTGCACATCCACCGCACCGGGGATATGGCGAAACTCGCCCGCGAGTTTTTCCGCAAGTAGATAATTTCCGTGCTGGTTCATGCCGGTGACTTCCACGTCGATGGGCGCGGGAGTGCCGAAATTCAGGATTTGCGTGACGATGTCGGCGGGCTGAAAGAAGAATTGCACGCCAGGGAAACGCTGCGGGAGCTTTTCGCGCAAATCGTTGATGTAGGCGCCGGTGGGCTTTCCGCGAACTTCTTTGAGTTGGACAAGGACTTCCGCGTCGGAGCTCCCGATGGTGCCGGCGTTGCTGTAGGTGAGGTTGATACCGCTATATGGCAAGCCAATATTGTCGAGGACCGTGGTCAGCTCGTCTTTCGGGATGGTGTCGCGAATGACGCCATTGACCTGGTCCGCGAGGCGCGCCGTTTCCTCGATGCGCAGACCGGTGCGGGCGCGCATGTGCAGGCGAATCTGTCCCGCGTC
>WNEZ01000688.1_pt1 | contig 27414 bp, 22 predicted proteins | sample 5400521 | NCBI WGS metagenome assembly WNEZ01 (sample SAMN13153339, study PRJNA577476) | soil metagenome | isolation source: 120 cm saprolite under Douglas fir tree site 2 hole 1 replicate 1 | place: USA:California | collected 2015-04-18
ATCAGCTTGTCGAGATCCAAGTGCTCGTAACCCTGCTTCTTCAACTCCGCCACCCATTCCGGCGTCGCCCCGTGAATTCTCATGGCGATCAGCTTGTCCGGGTCAGGATCGTAGCCGGCCTGTTTGAGGCTGAGAACCATTTCCGGCGTCACGCCGTGAATGCGGAAGGCGATGAGTTTGTCGCTGTCCTGTACATTCAGCCCCGCCGAGCGAATCCCCGAAATGAACTCCGGAGACACGCCATGAATGCGGAACGCAATCAGTTTGTCGCTGTCGGAAACGTTTACACCCGCCGAGCGAATGCCTTCGATGAACTCGGGCGTCACGCCATGAATCTTGAAAGCAATGAGCTTGTCCGTATCCAATCCCTGCAGGTTTTCGGCTTTGATATCCCGCGCGAATTTCAGGCTGACATCGTGGATGGCCATCGCCCATTGTTTGTCGTCGTCGATCCGTTCGAAACCCAGCGACTTCATCTCCTGCAAATACTTCGGCTCAGCCGTGAAATGGAACAGCCCCGCGCCCTCGGCGTCCCGCAGAAACCCCTCGCATTCGAATTTTCCTGCATCCCGCGCGATCGTAAAATGAACTTCTTGCCGCCCGGGCTTGGAAAAATCCACGCCGGGAAAATCGCTCGCCGGCCAGTCGGAACTGTGGTGAAAGTGATGCCCGGCGCGGGAATCCATCAACGAGAACTCCACTCTCCCCGGAGCATCGGAGCGCCGAATGGTCCAATCGCCGCTCTGCCCCTCGCCGCCGAGAGCTTTCGCCACGCCCAGGATGACTCCAGCAATCACAAGGATAAGACCGATAATCCGCTTCAGATTCATGGGACCTCACTCCTCTCCGTATTTCCTGCGAAACTCACAAAATGTCCGCGTTCTTCAGCGCCATCAGCTTGTCCAGCGTCAGATTCTGGAACCCGTGCTTCCGCGCCTTCTCGATGAACTCTGGCGTTATCCCCTGCACTTTCGCGCCGATCAGTTCGTCGCAATCCAGGTCCTTGAAGCCTGCTGCTTGCATCGATTTCACGTACTCCGGCGTGACTCCTTGCACCTTCATTCCAATCAGCTCGTCGGTATTCGGTTTGAGCCCCGTGGCGCGCATCTCCTTTACGTAACTCGGCGTCACACCCTGCACCTTCATCCCGATCACGTCATCGGCGCTTGGTTGCAGCCCCAACTCGTGGAATTCGCGAATAGTTTCCGGAGTAACTCCTTGCACTTTCATCCCAATCAGTTCATCGATGTTCAGGTTGGAATCAAACTTTCGCATCTCGCGAATGTATTCCGGCGTGATGCCCTGCACGCGCATGCCGATGAGTTCGTCCGGCGTGGGTTGCAACCCCAGATCGTGCATTGCTTTGATGTACTCGGGCGTGACACCCTGCACCTTCATCGCAATAATCTCGTCGACATCGAGGTTCTTGAACCCTGCGGCTTCCATGGCATCCAGATAGGATTGCTTCTTGTTTTCGTCACCGGCGGTCTTCTGATCTTTTTCTTTGTTAGTCTGCGCCTTCGCCTCGGCCGCTCCCGAGGGTTTCGCGGCCTGCGCCGTGCGTTCCTTCGCCGAAGCAGTTTCTGGCTTGACGACAATCACGCTGCTGCTTCCTTGTTCCTGTTTCGGAGACGCGCCCGCTCCCAGCGCAGCATGCGCGACTCCCAGGAATGCGTTGCCCGCCAACAGCGCTCCCACCAGGCACACGAAACTGGCCGTCAGTCCCGCCACGCGAATTCTGCCGCCCGCTCCATCCCATCCGAGCAGCCGGACCACGCGCTCCGTAAGCGGGCTGCGATTCGCCGCCATCATCAATGCCGGAGCCGTCCGCCATTCTTCCATCAGCGTGAGCGCCCTCGCGTAGTTCACGGCGTCGCCGCAAATCGCGATTGCTTCGTCGTCGCAGCAGTTCTCCCGTTCGGCGCGTATCCGCTGGCTCACCCACCAAACCGCCGGGTGGTAGAACAGCAGCGTTTCTGCGGCAATCTGGAAAAGATTCACGAAGCAATCGAGGCGGCGAATGTGCGCCAGCTCATGCGCGATGACCGCTTCGATTTGCTCTTCGGTCAAGCCGCTCAGCGCCCTCACCGGCAGCAGCACCACGGGACGGAACCATCCCAGCACGGCTGGAGCGTCCAGCCGATGGCACTCGCAATATTGGATGACGCGGTCGAGACCCATCCTCCGTTGCAGGGCCATACACTTGTCGTACAGCTCCGCACCCACCGCCCTGATCTCCTTGCGCCGCATTCTCTCGATCAGAAGCAGTCCGCCCGCGGTTCTCAAGCTCAGCAAAAGAACTCCCAGGAACCACGCTTCCACCAGCCACAACATCCCCATCGGTTGACGGCTCCTGGTTTCAGCGACGGGGGTGCGGGAGCCCGACAGCGCGGTCGCGTTTTGGGTGGACGTCCCCGCCCACGTCGAAGCTCCCTCCGCCCCAGTCCCAACGGCCGGATTCGCTTGCGCCCGCAACCACGTGAATGTCATGACCGGCGACATCAGCATCAAAACGAGAGCTCCTACCGCCAGCGCGTACCGGCCCCGCGCGCTCCTGCAAACCGCTGCCGCCGCTGCAAACAGAGCCGCCAGCCCCGCGCCTTGCCAGAGGAAATGCAGCAACGTCCAGCCGAGCGTCCGCAAAACCTCCAGCGAAATCCAATTCACGAACTTGCTCATCGGCTTCTCCCCTCGTACTCGTCCAGAAGACGGCGCAGCTCGCCAAGCTCTTCCTTCGACGTTCGCCGGCCCTCCAGCGCGTGGATCATCAATTCACTCGCCGACCCCTCAAACACCCTTTGCAGCACGTCGCCCACAAGTTGCCTCTTTGTTTCTGTCGCGGGCTGGCATGCCTCATAAACGTGCGCCCGTTGCTCTTCGTTTCTGCGAACCGTGCCTTTTGTAGTCATAATTTGCAGCAGTTTCAGGACGGTCGTGTACCCCAGGTCCCTCTTTTCCCGAAGCGCGTCGTGGACCTCCCGCACCGTGGAAGGCCCGCGTTCCCACAGCACTCGCAGAATTTCCAGTTCCGAGGCCGTTGGTTTTTGCGGTTGTTCGTTCGACATGCGGGGAGCTTAATACGAAGGTTTTCGTATTGTCAACGAAAATCTTCGTACTTCATTTTGTTCCTCCCCATATTCGGCTTTTCTTCCCTTCCGCAACATCACCACCATATCTTGTAGCCTTTCCTCTTGACACCACAGGCCGCTCGCGCCACAATCCCCGCCATCACGTGTGCCTGTCCTGAGCATTTTCTTGCGAAGGGCCAACCTGCGCATTTTTGCGCTGGGTTTCTCCGGGGTTTTTTCCGCGAGTGGTCTTGGCCGCCAAGGGGAGCTCGGAGTTTTTTTGGTGTCGCGTCCGCAAAGCGGACGCGCCTGAATCATCCTGAGCTTTGCGGCCTTTGAGGGAGAATAAATGCAATACTTGCCCGGCTTCACGGTGCAGTGCATCAATCCGCAATGCGACGCCCGCGGCCACTGGCTCCGCGCCGATGTCACCACTCCCCTCGGCACCGACGGCCGCTGCCCCTGTTGCGGCGACTTCCTCCGAAACGTTCCGCCGCCGCTCGGCCCACGCTTCCGCATGCGCCCCCGCTCCCTAACGGCGCGCCCGCCCCTGCGCCCCCGTCCCCGCTGATGGAAGGACAATCGCAATCTCATTTCGATCTGAGGTAGGGAACTTTTCGCAGCGGTTGGCCTCTAAATCTACGGCCGCGCTCAATACACTAATTCCAATGGAGAGCGCAGTAAGCCGTCGAGGTGCTCCATGCCGGAGATTCCGCGCCGCCGTTCTTTGCCAAGACGAATTCTTCTTGTCTTCGGCGGACTACTCACATTCACGATTCTCTTCGTGGTCGCCACTCGCCTCGCAGTGATGGGAGTCCTCCAGGGGATTGCTTCATCCAAAGCTACAGGGCTTTCGGCTGTAGCGTGGGATCCTCTAAGTATGTTGTCCAGCGGCGTATCGTCCGTGGACTTCGCGTACACTCCGGCGTACCAGAAAGCCGCCGCCGGGCCGTGGATCGCCCGCAGCGCCGACCTGCGTGCGCGCTCCTCAAACTTTGATCAGTCTGTCGCTGCACTCCACCAAGTTGTTGCCAAGCACCACGGCTATCTGGAAGACTTGCGGACACAAAGCCGCTCCGGTTACGGACGAAGCCTTTTCGCCAATGTTTCTGTGCCTTCGAGCTATTTTGAACTTGCTCTCTCCGACTTGAAAACGATCGGCCGTATCGAGGCAATTGCAGAAGCCGGTGAGGATTCTGCGGTGAAAATCGAATCGGCCTCCCGGCACGTTGTAGCGGCACAAACCAACCTTTCCCGCCTTCAGAAATTGCAGCGCGAACGCAAAGGTGAACTGAGGGACGCGGTTGCACTGGAAAAAGACATCGCTCAGGCCAACGATGCCGTCATCGAAGCCGAGCGCGAAAAACAGGGATTGGCCGCAATCGTCGCCCAAGCTTACATTCGTGTCACCCTTACGGAAGATTACCGCGCTCCATTACAAGCCAATCTTGCGGGCCTCTTCCTTCAGCTTCGAAATTCAGTCGTCGAAGGAATCAGCTCTATCTTCTCTTCGTCTACACTCGTTCTCGGCGTCATCTTTGAGTTTGGCCTGCCACTCTTATTCTGGTCTGCGCTGTTATTCCTACCCGCGCGCTCGGCTGGCGCCGTTTTCGGCGCGTTCCCGCAGTGCTACCCGTGGTGCAATGAGTGATTTCCGGTTGAGATCTGGCCCAATAAAACAAGAAGGCCGGAAGCAGACGCTTTGGGCCTTTTTACTTGAATGGGTTTGATCCTAGCCCTCGACGAGACCCTTCTCGATCATCTCCTCATCGCTAAGCCACAGATCGGGGATGTTGGCTGAGCCGAGCCGAAGAATATCTTCCAGCGCCCCGCGCACTTCACTGAGCCGAAAGTCCACACCAATACGTTCGAGCAATTCGATCAGCTCCTGCGCGCCTTCCGCAAGCACAGGCTTCGGCGCCGCGCTTGTCCCGCTTGCCCGGAGCGGAGCCGAGGGGCCGTCGTGCTCCAGTCGGTGATACTTCACGATGTAAATGGCGTGGGGTCCCCCGCCGTGCCGCTCGATGTGCAGGAACCCGCGGGTTTTTGGTTTTACCGGGGACAGCCTTGCTGCTACTCCTGAGCCGGATGGGAGGGCGCTCATCGCGTTTGTGCTCTCACCTGTCCTTCGCTTCTCAACTGCATCCGCTCGTGCTGCCGCAGTTTTCGCACTTGTAGCAAGCGCCGTTCGGCACCATCAGCATGCCGCACTCACTGCACGTCGGTGCGCCTTCATGCGCATTGCTCGGTCTTGAGGCGGACAACGCCGTTTGCATGGCATCTAGGTTGGCCTGCGTCATCGCCGGCAGTACCGCCGCTGGAGCGGCCGTCGCTGCATTCTCCGCTGGTGCCGCTGCATTCAACTTCAGGTAGTCCGCGGAAATGAACCGCCCGCCCAGCCACCGCGCGATGTAGTCCAGCACCGACGAAACAAACCGGATGTTCGCGTTCGCGGTGATGCCCGATGGTTCGAACCGTGTATTCAGCAGTTTGTCCACGAACACTTTCAGCGGCACGCCATACTGCAAGCCCAGCGAAATCGTCAACGCCAATCCGTCCATCACGCCGGATAGCGTTGATCCTTCCTTGGCCATCTTGATGAAGACTTCCCCCGGCCTCCCATCGTCATACATCCCGACGGTGATATAGCCTTCGTGCCCGCCGACGCTGAACTTGTGTGTCACCGATGCGCGCTCCACCGGCATCTTCTCGCGCTGTTGCCGCGCGAAGAGTTCGCGTTGCGTGGGCTCCACGATTACCACCGCCTCCGTCTTCTTCTCTTCTTTCTTTCCGCCCGCATTCAGCGGCTGCGAACGCTTCGAATTGTCCCGGTAGATGGCCACGGCCTTCAGCCCCACCTTCCAAGACTCAATATACGCGTTCGAAATGTCTTCGACCGTCGATTCCTCGGGCATGTTGATGGTCTTCGAAATCGCCCCGGAGAGGAACGGCTGCGCCGCCGCCATCATTTTCACGTGCCCGGTCCAGGTAATCGACCGCCCGCCGCCTTGCGGCGCCAGCGAGCAATCAAACACCGGATAATCTTCCATCTTCAGGTGTGGCGCGCCTTCGATTTTTCCGTTTTTATCGATGTAGGAAACGACGTCGTTGGTCTGTTCCGGCGTGTAGCCCAGCTTCATCAACGCTTGTGGCACAGTGTTGTTCACGATCTTGATCAACCCGCCGCCCACCAGCTTCTTGTACTTCACCAGCGCCAGGTCTGGCTCGATTCCCGTCGTGTCGCAATCCATCATGAAACCGATCGTGCCCGTCGGCGCCAGCACCGTCACCTGCGAATTCTTGTAGCCATGCTTTTCGCCGTGCGACAGCGCCGTGTCCCACGATTCCTGCGCCGCCATGAACAATTCCGTCTGCACATGGTCCGGCTGGATCCCGCGCATCGCATCGCGGTGCATGCGAATCACGTCCAGCATCGGCTCGCGGTTCACTTCGTACCCCGGGAAAGGCCCCATGCGCTCCGCTATCCGCGATGACTGCGCGTACGCTTCTCCGCACATCAGCGCCGTAATCGCGCCGGCCATATCGCGCCCTTCATCGGAATCGTACGGCAGCGCCATGGACATCAGCAGCGCGCCCAGGTTGGCGTAGCCCAGCCCAAGCGGCCGGAACTTATGCGAATTCTCCGCAATCTTTGGAGTCGGGTAGCTCGCGTTGTCCACCAGAATTTCCTGCGCCGTGATCGTTACGTCCACCGCATGCTTGAACGCCGCAACGTCAAATTGCCCGCTTGCATTCACGTACTTCATCAAATTCAACGAAGCCAGGTTGCAAGCCGTGTCATCCAGGAACATGTATTCCGAGCAAGGGTTGCTCGCGTTGATTCGCGCTGTGGTCTTGCACGTGTGCCAGCGGTTCACCGTCGTGTCGTACTGCATCCCCGGATCGCCGCAATGCCACGTCGAATCCGAAATCTTCATCATCAAATCGCGCGCCCGCAGTTTTTCATTGGGCTGCCCGTCGAGCACGTTCTTCGTCCACCAATCCTTGTCTTCCACCACCGCGCGCATAAAGTCGTCCGTCACGCGCACCGAGTGATTCGCGTTCTGGAAGAAAATCGAAGCATACGCGTCGCCGTCAATCGAGCTGTCGTAGCCCTGCTCGATCAGCACATGCGCTTTGCGCTCTTCCTTCATCTTGCATTCGATGAACTCCACGATGTCCGGGTGATCGATATTCAGGATCACCATCTTCGCCGCGCGCCGTGTCTTTCCCCCGCTCTTGATCACCCCCGCGAACGCATCGAAGCCCTTCATGAAGCTCACCGGGCCGGACGCAATTCCGCCGCCGCTCAGCGTCTCCCTGCTTCCGCGCAGCGTCGAAAAGTTCGTTCCCGTCCCCGAGCCCCACTTGAACAGCATCCCTTCGGTCCGCGTCAGCCCCATGATCGATTCCATGTCGTCGCTGACCGAGTTGATGAAGCACGCCGAGCACTGCGGCTTCGGCTGCACGCCCACGTTGAACCACACCGGGGAATTAAAGCTCATCTTCTGCTCGACCAGCAGATGCGTCAGCTCATCGCGGAACGCATCGCGCGACTCCGCATCGGCAAAGTACCCGCCCTCTTCGCCCCAACGCACTATGGTATTCACCACGCGCCCGATCAGTTGTCGCGCCGATCCTTCGCGCTGCGCCGTCCCGGGCTTTCCGTGGAAATATTTGCTGGTGACGATGTTCGTCGCCGTCTGCGACCAACTCTTCGGCACTTCCACGTCTTCCTGCCGGAAGATCGTCACGCCCTTCTCGTTCCCGATCAGCGCCGTGCGCTTCTCCCATTCGACCGCGTCGAAGGGAGACTTCTTCCCGCCAGTGAACACCCGCTGGAAGCTCAGACCTTTCCCCGTGCCGGCTGCTGTTCTCTCTACAGCCGTATCCGTGGCAGGGGATTTCCCGCTCAATGCATGTTTCACTGTCGCCATCCGTCCCTCCGCGCTCCTGGGGCCCCACTCGCGCGGGGGATCCCCTTCATTTTACTCCTCTGCGTCCCGCAGAGGGGCCGCGCTTCGCTTCAGGGTCTGGGCTGAAGCTAACGCATCTCCAGATTCGTTCGGTTCGTGAAAGCGGGCAGCGAAAAAAAAGCCGACCGTCGTTCGGTCGCGCTTAAGGCCCAGCGCAAAACGCCAATGCTCTGCCGCTGGCCGGTGCTTCGCACTCAGCCTAACAGCAGGTGCTCCGCCTCAAGTACGGGCGCGGAGCAGGTACTTCGCGCTCGATTTTTTCGCTTAGAACCCTGGGCTGCTTCGTGGGTTCACACGGACCTTCTTTAATCCCCGACTCGGCCCGTCTGGCGCTTCCACGTCCCCCGAATCTGGATTCGCAGTATCAACGGAAGAAAATTTTCTGTCAAGAGAAAAACGCTAAATGTGGTTGACGTTTCCGTACTGCGTCTATTTGTAGTGGTGCTATTCCCACTCAACCGCTTTCGTCTCAACACTTTTCGCGCTCGTACCTCTCACGCTACACTGCTTGCATCTGAATCAATATGAAACGCTCTCTTCCATCCCTCGCCTTCCTTCTCGCTCTTCCTCTCACCCTCTTTTCGCAAACTTCTTCGCAAAATGTTTCGCAACCTTCCGCGCCATCCTTCACTCAGCCCGCCTTTGGCCAGAAACTGCATGTTCGCGGCATTCCCAACGCCGGTAAAATTTCCGAAGTTCTCTATCGCGGCGCGCAGCCAAGGGAAGTCGGCCTCTCGGAGCTGAAAATCCTTGGCATCAACACCATCGTCGACCTGCGCGGTGAAGACCGCGAAAAAACCAACTGGGAGCGCCAGCGCGCCGAAGCCTTGGGCATGCGTTTTGTCCAGATCCCCGTCAGTTCCTGGTCTCCTCCCACCGACGAACAGCTTGTCCAATTTCTCTCTCTCCTCCACGACAATCCGGGGCACAAGATCTTCGTGCACTGCCGCTTTGGCGAGGATCGCACCGGCGTCTTCATCGCCGCTTATCGCGTTGCTTCCGAGAAATGGACTGCTGACCAGGCCATCAAAGAGATGTATTTCTTTGGCTTCAACGGCTTGTGGCACCCCTCTATGAAATCTTTTATCCACGAATTCCCCGCCCGGCTGAGCACTTCGCAAGCCCTCGTGTCCCTCCGTGTCACGCCTTCCCAACCCTGACTCAGCAACTCGATCCGTTGGCAACGAACAGCCAAATTTTCGTTGACAACGCGGTCACTGATCTGGTACATTAATTTGGTAAACAAGTCGGCCTCGCCGTTCGCAAGTCCCTCCCCAAAACCCGAATCGTTTTTTCCGGAGGCTTTCATGTCCACCCATTTATCCAGCTAGCACTCGTCCCCGCCATTGTAGGGCCACCCTTCTCTCCTGAAGCTGTGAGCACCATCCAGACAAGGGAATCCGCACTTTCTAAATCCAACTCATTTAGAATCAACACTTACAAAGTGTATCAAAACAAATGACTTTAACTTCCTTTAGAATCAACACTTATGAAAAACAGTGGGGGGAGGGGGGGTGTCATTGTTAACTAGAAGTCCCCGTGGTGTGCGGCGGCTTGCCGCCGCTTTCTTCCATCTGCCATTCCGATAAGCTATATCCACCTACTCAATGAAAACGAAGGGCTTAGTACCTCTCTTCCCCTAGTACCTCTGTACCTGTGCAAACAGGACGCTTGCTTCATTTGCGCCAGCAGCCTCTTCCGGCATCATTATCTCCGACCCGGAATTAGAGAGTCTGAGGGAGATGTCCCCGTGCAAGTCGGACGCTACGAAATTCTCGAAATCATCGGCACCGGCGCCAACGGCAAAGTGGCTCGCGCTCACGATCCCATGATCGGCCGCCAGGTCGCCATCAAGCTATTCCCCAAGGAATTGGCAAGCGGTGCGGCGCGCCAGCGTTTTATTCAAGAAGCGCGCGTCGTTGGCCAGCTTTCCCATCCGTCCATCATCACACTCCACGATATGGGCATTGATGAAGCCACGCAGACGCCCTATCTGGTCATGGAGTTTCTCGAAGGCCAGCCGCTCGATCGCATTCTCGAAAAGGGTAGTCTTCCCTTTCCCAAAGCCTGCGCTTACGCCGCGGAAGTGGCTTCTGCGCTCGGTGTGGCGCATCGCAAGGGTGTGATTCACGGTGACGTCAAGCCTGCGAACATGCTCATAACCGACGACGGCCGCGTAAAACTGATGGACTTCGGCATGGCCCGCCTCGCGAGCCGCGATTCCGGCTCCACTCCCCTCCTCGGCACGCCTGCTTACTGGTGCCCCGAGCAAATCGTCGGCAAACCCCAGGACGCGCGCTCCGATCTTTTCTCTCTGGGCGTGGTTCTCTACGAAATGGTCACTGGCAAACGTCCGTTCGATTCCGATTCGCTCCAGGGCATTTGCGGCCGGGTACTTTCTTCCACACCGCTGCCGCCTTCGCACGCCAATCCCTCCGTGCCTGCAGGATTCGACCAAGTGGTCGCGCGCTGCCTGGCAAAAGATCCCGCGGCCCGTTATGCAATGGCCGAAGCCCTTGTCGAGGAACTGTATCCCCTCGCCCGCCGGAAACCGGCGACCTCCGTTTCCGTGCCGCAACCGAGTGGCAATGGCCTGCGTGATCGCGCCGCGCGTCTCTTGCGCTCTGCCTGATGATCACCCTTCAAAAAGGCCGCTACGAAGCTTTCGAGCCCCTCGGCTCGGGGGCCACCAGCCGCGTCGAAAAAGCCCGCGACAACGTCATCGGCCGCACCGTGGCCCTCAAGACTTTCATCAATGGGTTCGGCGAAGGCCACGAACAGCAATTCTTGCGGGAAGCCCAGATCATTGGCCAGCTCTCCCATCCTTCCATTGTGCAGCTCTACGACGTTGGAATCGACGAACAGGGAATTCCTTTCCTGGTGATGGAATACGTCGCCGGCAAGACTCTCGAGCACCAGCTCGATCCATCCGTCCTGACACCTCAGCGCGCCTGCGCCTGGGCCGCCGATCTAGCTGGTGCACTGGCACTTGCCCACCGCGCCGGAATTCTTCACGGTGACGTCAAGCCCGGAAACATTCTGGTCACGCCGGAAAATAAAGTAAAACTCGGCGACTTTGGCATCGCGCGTTACGCCTCGCAAGTCTCCGGCTCTGGCCGCCTCATGGGGACGCCGGCGTACTTGGCGCCGGAACAAATTCAGGGCCAGCCGCAGGATTCGCGCTCGGATCAGTTCGCTCTGGGTATTGTTCTCTACCAGCTCTTGACCGGCTCTCGGCCCTTTGATGGCACCTCTCTCGGCGCCGTCTGCGCCCAGATTTTGAATGCCGATCCCGAACCGCCTTCACGGCGCAATCCCGCGGTGCCGCCCGCGCTCGACACCATCATCGTCCGCTGCCTCGCCAAGAATCCCGCGGATCGGTTCGCCTCCTGCGATGAGCTGGCCGCGGCCCTCTACCCGCTCGCGCGATCCCGTACGCAACCGGCTGCACCGACAATCAAAAAGCGCTCCTGGTGGTCGAAACCTTCCGGCCTGAAAGACGTCGGGATCGTCGCCGCCGCTTGCCTGTTGTTGGCCTTCAGCGTTCCGGCGGTTCGTTCCTTCCGCATCCGGCTCACCATTCCACCGCCTCCCGCGGCTCTTCGATTCACGCCGGCAAGGCCGTCAGATGCGTTTCTCTACGCCTCGCAAACGGTCACAACCGCTCCTCAGCCGGACGCCGCCGCACCTTCGCCAGCAGTCGAGCAGAAAAATCCTGCAACGCGGCTGCACAGCTCGGCAAGACATTTTCCCGCTCCGGGAAAGCGGCCCAAGGACTTGCACAACTCTCCGTCGGATGCGTTTTTTGCCGCTCTTCCGCCTTTGCCTCTCGTCAACGAACACGCCGCTCAAGCTGCTCCCGGCCCAGGTCTTCAGATTGAAATTACTTCCGCGATCACCGAAGGCACTTTGACTGTCTTCGCGGATCGCGAATTACTCTTCTCGGCGGACTTGGCGACGGCGAAACAGGGCCAGCCAATGCATTTCGAGCATGCTCTTGCTGCGGGCCCGCACCAATTCCGCGTGGCGCTTTACAAAGCGGACAGGAGTCTGCAACTGGAAAAGGAAGGCTTCGCGGAAATGCGCGGTGATGGCCCAAACACCCTGGCCGTCCATGTCACTCGCCGGGCCAAGATGCTCGTCCGGCGTGAACTTGCCCTTGACGTCACCTGGCCCGGCGCACCGGCGCCCGCGGCTGAACACGCTTCCAGAGCCGTAAGATCCGCGGCTCTGGTAAATTAGCCCGCACTTGAACTTGATTTAGCGTTACGAGGGGAAAAGCGAACCGATTGTTTCATGGTTCGTTGTGGTTCGAAGAACCATGAGTTATTCGTAGCGCAGAGCTTCCACTGGATCGAGTTTCGCCGCTTTCATCGCCGGCCACACCCCGAAGATCAAGCCAATACTCACGCTGACCGCAACCCCCGTCGCTGCCGCCCACACTGGAACTGACCCGGGCCACTCCAACGTCACGCGGATCAACAATACCAGGCCGTTGACCAGTATGAGCGCAAGGACGCCTCCGGCCCCCGTCAGCGTCATCGCCTCCAGCAGGAACTGCCAGGTGATGTCGCCGCTCTTGGCGCCAATCGCTTTGCGGATTCCAATCTCGCGCGTCCGCTCCGTTACGCTCACCAGCATGATATTCATCACGCCAATTCCGCCGACCAGCAGGCCGATGGAACTCAGCACTACCGTAGCCAGCGCCACTTTGCCCACGATATTGTGAAATTCCTCCACTTGTTGCTCTGCGGTGGCGATCGAAAAATTGTCCCTCCCTCCAAACGGCACGTTCCGCCGCCGTTCCAGCACTTCGCGAATCTGGTCCACAGCCTGGTCCAGCATCTTGGGGTAGGCCTGCGCGCGCATATTCACTTCGTCCGCGGTGGGATAGACCTTGCGAAACGTACCAATGGGAATCAGCACGCGCCGGTCTTCATCTCCCATGCCGAATCCGCCCTTGGGCTTTTCTACCACACCGATGACCTGGAAGTCCGAACCGTCGATCATCACATCTTTTCCGATGGGATGCCCTTCGGGAAAGAGAACCGGCGCCACGTTCTCCCCAAGCATGACCACTTTTTCCTTGTGGAGATCGTCTCCTTCACTGATGAATCGGCCCTCAAGGGTCGCCGCATTGGCATAAACCTCGCCGAAGTTCGGCTGCACGCCGCGGAAATCGATAGCCGTCACCTGACCGGCTTTCGTGCGCACAGTGTGAGAATGGTCCCAATTCGTTTGCAGAAAAGTTGTTACTCTCTTGACCGCCGGGCACTTTTCCTGGATGGCCTTTGCGTCCTCAACGGTTAGCGGTTTGCGCTGCCGTTCCTCCAGCGGCGGAGGTCCCCCGTGCCGTCCCTGGTCCCATTTGGTGATGAACGCCGTATCCGCGCCGTACTGTTTAATGTTTTCCTGAATCTTCTGGTCAAAACCCTCGATCAGCGCCGCTACCAGCATGATTACGCTCACACCCAGCACGACGCCAAACACCGTCAGCGCGCTGCGCAGTTTGTGCGTTCGCAGCGTGTCCAACGCTTGTCTCAGGTTTTCGCCGTATGCCTGCGCCATTCTTTTTCCTCACCCGTCCGCGCGCAAGGCTTCGATCGGATCGAGCTTGGCCGCCCGCATGGCCGGAAAGATTCCGAAAAAGAGACCCACTCCGGTAGCTACACACAGCGACAGAATCACCGCACTTAACGGAGTCTCCATGGGGAACGAAAACAGCGTCTTCACAAGGAACACGATGGAGTAAGCAGCCAGAATTCCGATCAACCCGCCCATGGCGGCCAGCACGGCTGACTCCGTCAGAAACTGCAGCATAATGTGTTTTTTCCTGGCTCCCAGCGAGCGCCGCAGCCCGATCTCTCGCGTCCGCTCGGTCACGCTGGCCAGCATGATGTTCATGATCACGATCCCGCCGACGACCAGAAATACGCTCACCAGCGCCATGGCCACGAAAGCCAGGTTTCCCGTGAGGTCATGCCACAATTGCATAATCGAGTCGGAGCCCAGAATGGCGAAATTATCAGCGGAGTTGTACGGCAAATGCCGCCAGGCTCGGAACAGCATGCGCGCTTCGTCCTGGCTTGCCTGCATCATCTCCGCGTTCGGCGCCTGTACGAAGATGGCGACCCAATCATTGTTCGTATGCCAGCCTTTCCGCCACGTGGAGATCGGCATGACCATGTAATTGTCCTGCGACTCTCCAAAGGCGCTTCCCAGCGGCTCCGCCACACCGATCACTTCGTAGGTGTGCGTTTGCACGCGGATCGCTTTTCCAATCGGGTCCACGTTCGAAAAAAACTTTTTCGCCAGATCCGGTCCGATGAAAACGACCTCGGAGCGATGTTCCTCATCCGCCTGGGTGATGAATCGCCCTTGTGCCACCGAGAGGTTCCGCACCTGAGCAAAGTTCGGCGTGGCCCCCATCATTCTGGCATTTTCCATAGTGAGGTTGCCGCTGCGGACCTGCACGTTGTGGTCTTCTTCGGCGGCCACGGCGCTCGCGATTTTCATGCTGTCGCGGAGGCGTTCGTATTCCTCCATGGTAACGAGCGGCCGCTTCTGTGCCTTGATCCATGCGTCTTCGCTGGTGATGATTCCGAAGCGGTGGACGAGATACACGTTTGCGCCCAGATTGGCCACGCGGTCGGCGACGTACATGTTCAGCCCCGCGATGACGCTCATCACCGAGACAAGCGTAGTCACCGCCAGGATGACACCCAGCAACGTTAGGAAGCTGCGAAGTTTGTGCGCCCGCAGCGCATCGATTGACAGCTTTAACGTTTCGACAGTCGTGACCCAGGCTGCCCGGATGCCAATGGCCCTGGACCGTCCGGCCACCGCCAACGGAGCTATTTCCCTCAACCGACCAATGGGAGTTACACCCAAACAGACCTCCAACCTTCTTCAACTAATACGAGTTCGCCCGGCGTTTCGTTCCTTGGAATATAGACGTGCGGGGCGGCACTTTGCTTTCGATGTTTCTTGAAGTGGTCTTACGCCCGGCCCGGGCCAGTTCAACGGCGCAGATCCCATTGTAGCGCCCTGGCGGTCGAACGGAGAAGATGAGGCGCGTTTAGGTTACTGGGCTACGGATCCAAGAGGGTACGCCATGCGTCGTATTTGTATTTCTTTTCTTATACTTACAGGTTTCGGAGTGAGTTTCACGCCGCCCGGGCGGGCACACGGCAGTCCCGACCGTGGCCTCCGGTGAGCCGACGCCTGGCTTCCGCGTCGAGTTCCTGGAGGAGATCGCCCACTATGAACAGCGATACACTAGCCTGGCGGAAGCCATGCCGGCCGAGAAGTACAGCTTGCGTCCCGCAGAGGGACGGTGAAGGAAGTCTTCACCCACATTACGGCTGGGAACGACGGCATCGCCCGGGCACTTGGCACGGCGCCTCCGGCCGGTTTCGACCCCAAAGCCATCGCGGCCCTCTCAGCGGATAAGACGAAGGTGCTCCAAGCTTTGAAGGAGTCCTTCGCCCATTTCCGCAGCGCCATCGTGGCCCTCAATGATGGTGAACGCCGACAAGCCGCAAAATATGTTCAACCGTCATATTAGGGTGCGCGGCTCCTTCCACCGCTATCACCGGATACTTTGGCGAACACCTCGTGCAATCCATTGCGTACGCATGCATGAACGGCGTTGTGCCGCCCTGGACCGAAGGGTTCCAACAGCAACCGCAAAAAAGCGCCGAAAGACCGAAGCCCTAAATATCCTGGGATGACAATCTGCCGTTGACACTTTGGCACCCACGGGAGCATTTCGGCGCACAGGCGGTGTACAACAAATGTGTGTCCGGTTGAATCCAATCGAATTAGACGCTGGCGGCACTTTCGCCACATTGCATGATGCTCAAACGTGTTCTTATTCCCCTGGCGCTCCTGTCGCTGGCTCTCGCTGGTGACGCTGCCGCGCAATCCATAGCGCCGGATTCCACCCCCGCGATCGGGCCGGCGAAACCGGAGTTCTTCAAGCGCGTCATCGCTAATCAAAAGAAAGCCGAAACGGCCCTCGATCTCTACGAGCGCACCGAACGGGTCGAGACCCGCAAGAATTCCAGCGATCCGGCTTCCCCGGTAGTAAAGGTTTCGCGGGTCATTCCTTCGGGGACGGGGATGGCGCGGATTTCCATCGGCGACGATGGCAAGCCCAAGGATTCCGCCGCTTATCGCGCCGACCTTGAGGGCCTGGCGCGGGCGTTGGCACTGCTCGTCAATGACGGCAGATCCCAGCGCGAGGCACTGGAAAAATACGCGAAGAAAAAGAAAGATCGCAACGATCTGATCGACGCTACACACGACGCGTTCCTGTTCACTTTTCTGGCCACTGAGCCGCGCGGCGACCGCACGCTTTCCAAATACAAAATGGATCCCAACCCGGCTTTCAAACCCACCACGCGATTTACTTCCATCTTTCCGAAAGTGCGCGGCTTTGTGTGGGTCGACGAGGCATCCGCCGAACTTGCCCGCATCGAAGGCGAAGTCACCGAAGACATTTCCGTCGGCCTGTTTCTGGGAAAAATCTACAAGGGCAGCCACTTCATGCAGGAGCGTTATGAGTTTCTACCCGGCCTGTGGCTCACCAGTTTTTCGCAGTACGATTTCGACGGTCGAAAATTGTTTTCCAGCTTCTCCGTGCACGAACGCACTTTTTATTCGAACTACCACTACATCGGCCCGCCCAAGGAAGCCCTCGCGGCCATTCAACAGGAACTCGGAAATGCCGAGCTGGACAAGCCGCGCGCCGACCGCGCCGACCATTGAGACTTTTCGTTCTGGAACTAGCTTAAGCTGACTCGCGCGCGAGCCACGCGGCCTTCTTTGCGCTTAATTAGCGGATCAGGCTCCAGGGGTAGACGCCGACATTGATCTTCATAATCATGTAGCTGAACCCGCCGACGTCGGGCTTGGGCTGGTGCGGCGTGTCGGGCGGGATGAGGAGCCAATCGCCGGCTTTCACTTTGTAAATTTGCGCACCAATGACCGGCTGGCCGCGGTATTCCCCCGGGATGATGCCGTCCTTATCCTGAAGGTTTTGGCGGTTGGCGATTTTTCCACCGACGATCATTTCACCGGTGCCTCCGGTGATGACGTAGAAATCGTAAGCGCCAGCATGTTGCTCGGCGTCATCCCAAACGCTATTAACCTTGGTCAAGCTCAACACCGGTTGCTCGCGGTGTGCGCGGTACAGCATGAAGATACTGAAATTGCGCGTGGAAATGTGTACGGGGCCGCCGCCGAAGGACTGGGAACTTCCGCTACCGGCCTCTTTCAATGCTTTGGAAGCTTTCTCCGCCAGCTCGGTGTGCGCCTTTCGAATGTCGTCGATATTCCAATAGGCGACCGGCGGCGCATCGGGCGCCAACTGTGGCTCGCGCGGCGAATTAAAATGGAAGGGCATGACTTCAGGCTTGTTTTCCTGAGCGTTGGCGCTCGGGATCATCGAGAGATCGTCAAAGTGGCCGGTGAGAACGGCTTGCGGAGCCTGCTGCGGCCCCGGCTTCGAGACATACCCGGCGACGTACCCAGCAAGCGCGGCGCCGACCACCACGACAGGAAGCAGTCTCTTCATAAAACAATCCTCCGTTTCCAATAGTTCGAAGAACTCCGTTATTACAGCGGCGAGAATCGCACCTTCGCCAGTTTATTTCTTAGGAGCTGGCTTGGCCGCTTCGAAGCGAATCTCTTTGAGCATTTCCGATTGGCGATAGAGCTCGGTCTTGCCTGCAGGAAATTTGTTGACGCTGAGCATGAAAGCCAGAATGTCCGCATCTTGTTGCCGGGTGAGGCGGCCGGGGGCGCTTTGCGGCATGGTCTTGCGAATGCGGTCAAACAAGTCACCCATCGTGAGGCCGTTCCAATTTGCGAGAAAAGCGCCGCCTGTAAGCGCGGGAGCCGATTCTCCGCCGGTGAGCATATCGCCGTGGCAAGCGGCGCATTCCTTGTAATAAACCGGCTCGCCGCGCTTGGCTTGGTCTTCGGTGTAGACGCCGTCCCAAACGGAACGCGAGTCCGCCGCAAGCGTTTGCGCGCGAAGCAGGCGGAGCGGTGCAGCGATTGCCGCGAGAGTGAAAATCACCAGTGAATATTTCATATTCAATTCGTCATCGCATTCTCGGAGACGGAACCCTTGCTTCGCAGTGCGGCTCATTCCCCCGTCGATGGCAGCGCGTAAGCAATGTACTCGCCGGAGTACGGGCCGCCGCTGACGGCTATGACAATGTACTGCTTGCCGTTCACCATGTAGGTCATCGGCGAGCCGGTTTCTGGCGCCGGCATGTAGACCGCGCCGACTTCCTTGCCGGTCAACTTGTCGTAGGCACGCAGCATCGCGCCGCGCGGATGATCCGCCGTCGTCGTCACGTGACCTTCGCCGGCGATGAGCAGCGTCTTGGTCACCAGCGTTCCGACGTTGTAGGTTTCCTGGCCGGTGCGCAGAATGTTCATGCCTTTAAGGGCTTCGTAATTGCGAACGACGTCGGGCGTTTCACCGTGCGCGATCTGCCAGACGAATTCGCCTTTATCGAGATTGATCGCGGTGATGGTTCCGTACGGCGGCTTGACCAGGGGCAATCCATCAATGTTTAAGGAGACGTAGCCGCTGCCCTGACGTTTCTTCGGCGGCTTCGGGGAATCGGCACCAGCGTTTTCGCCGGGGCCGTGAAGAACTTCCACCTCTTTTCCGGCGGTTCCGGCGATGTAGTTCATATCTGATACTTCCTTCGGAGCACGGACCAATCCGATGGGCTCGATGCAGGAATTGCAGGCATAAACGTAAACATTGTGCGTTTCTGGATCGTAAGATCCGCCGGGCCAGTTCGTGCCGCCGGAAGCGGTGCCCATCGTGAGCGTGCCGAGCGGACCTGCGAGTTTGCTCTCGGTCGGAGGCGTGTAGACGGGGCCGAGATGATACTTGGAGGCGATTTCTTTCGCGCGATCGCGAAGTGCGGGCGTGAAGTCGATCAAATCATCGATCGAAACGCCGTTGCGGCTATAGGCTGCGGGTTTCGTCGGGATGGGTTGCGTGTGCGAGTACCACTCGCCGGGCACGTTGCCAACTTCGACAGGACGCTCGGGAATCGGCCAGATGGGCTTACCGGTGACGCGGTCAAAAACGTAAAGAAAACCTTGCTTGGTTGGCTGAGCCACGGCTTTGACTGGTTTTCCGTCAACCGTGATGTCCGCAAGAATGGGCGCGGAGGAAATGTCCATATCCCAAAGCGGGTGGTGCACCAATTGGAAATGCCACTTGCGCTCGCCGGTTCTCAAATCGACGCAGACCAGCGTCTCGCCGAACAAATTATTTCCGGGGCGGTGGCCGCCGTAAAAATCGCCGGTTGGCGACTCCACCGGCAAGTAGACCAAGCCGAGTTGCTCGTCTACGGTGATTTGCGTCCACACGCCAGTGTTGCCGGTATATTCGGCGGAACCTTTTTCCCAAGTGTCGTAGCCAAATTCGCCATTCTTCGGGATGGTATGGAAAATCCAGATGCGTTTGCCGGTTCGAACATCGAAGCCGCGGACATAGCCTTTGTTGTTACGCATGCTTTTCGGCGTCATGCCTTCACGGAAGGCCGCGCCGATAATCACCGTGTCTTTGGCCACGACGGGCGCCGATTGGATGCCGATTTCGCCGGTGATCAAATCCGGGAAAATTTCCTGATCGTCATTGAGCTTGAGATCGACTTCGCCGTTGTTTCCAAAGGAAGGAATTCGAACGCCGGTCTTCGCGTCCAGACAGATCAGCCGGAAGCCCGGCGTCACGTACAGGATTCGCTCTTCTTTACCGTCGGACCAGTAAGCCAGACCGCGGCCGGAGAGTTGGCGGGGAGCGGCGCCGCCGCGTTTTCCTTCATGTTCGCCGTGAATCCAAAGCAATTCGCCGGTGGTCGGATCCAGCGCGATCACGGCGCGGCGCGATCCCGCCGTCGCATATAAAACGCCGTTCACCATGAGCGGCGTTCCTTCGAGCTTGTACTCGGGGCGGTCGCCGAAATTGTCGGTCTTGATACGCCAGGCGATTTCGAGATCGCTGAAATTGGCGGCGTTGATCTGGTCGAGCGGGCGGTATCGAGTTGCCGCAAGATCGGCGCCGTAGGAGGGCCACTCCGTATCTTTCGGATGAAACTGAGCGGAAGCGCGCACAGGACAGAAGAGGAGTCCGACAAGAGGTAAAAACAACAAGATGTTCAGTTGCCTAGATTTCTTCTCGGTCATCTTTGTACCTCTGCTGAATTTCCGGAACCTGGCCATCTGCTTAGCCCATTTGCTTAATTTGATCCAGCGCCTGCTTGATTTTTGCTTTTTGCTCGTCGGTCACGTCGGAGTTGGGCGGGCGCTGATAGAACTGGCGAGTGCCCATTTGCAGGCTGAGCGCGTACTTCATCGGGCCGTATTCATCCACGCCGCCCTCGCGCAGGAGTTTCAGTGAGGTATCCAGTTTGGCTATGGATTCGCTGAGGTCTTTGCCGGCGTGCTTTGCGGCGAATACAGCGGCGATTTGTTTCGTGAAGTTGTTGCCTTCGGCGAGGATGGCGCCCATGTTGTTGTCCAGCGCGTACTTGAGATTTTCCGTCGTGCCGGTGCGCATGTTCAACTTGGGAAACTCAGCGACGAAATCGTGATAGACCTTGGGGTCGCTCACCGAGTCCTTGATGCCAGCGAGGTTCTGATATTTTTCCATGGCGTGCAGCAATTCATGGCTGATGGGCACGCCGGTCGCAAACGGGATGTGGTAGAGATTGATGGGAATTTTCACTTGCTCGAAAAGCATCGAAAAATATCTGGTCAATCCATCCAGGCGCGGGTGTTTGTAATAAAACGGCGGCACTACGAGTAAGCCGTCCGCGCCATTGGATTCCGCATGCCGAGAAAGTTCCAGCGTCTCGGGGAAATTCGCGGTGCCCGGCGAAACGATGATGTTCAAACCGCTGCGGTGCTTAAAGGCGGTCTCGGCAATTTTCTTTCGTTCGGCAACAGAGAACGAGGGGAATTCGCCGGTGGTTCCGAGGACAACCACGCCATCGGCGCCGTCGGCTTTCAAATAAGCGAGCAGGTCCTTGTAGAGCTCTTCATCGAATTTCAGATTTTTGTCACAGGGCGTGGAAGCGGCTACCCAGAACAAGACTTTTTCTCCCGATGCGGCGGGAACCTTTGCTGCGCGCGGCTCGGCGGCTAGCGCCTCAGGAAGTTTTGCGTTACCAGTGACTCCCAGCGCGGCGGTTGCGCCGACGGCACCTAGAAAAGTTCTTCTTGTGGTTTGCATGGTTTTCTCCCCCGGCAGGAAGCCCGCGAAAGTCTAAGCCAGCGGAGGCCAGGAAACAAATGTTTCGTTGGGAATTCGCAGGACTCCTGCGCATTTTCGGAGAAAGTGTAGTCCCCTGCTAGAATGCGCGCTATGCGGTTCCTCGTGCCAATTCTGTTTTCGTTGTGCTTTGGCGCAACCGCTCAAGCGCAGTGGTGGAAAGTGCAGACCAGCGGTGTCGAAAGCAATCTGCGGGGCGTGAGCGTTGCGCGTGCTTCGAAGGCGAAGGGAGTTTCTGCGCTGACGGTGTGGGCATCGGGTTCGAACGGCGTGATTGTGAAATCCATCGACGAGGGGAAAAGGTGGCAGCGCCTGCACACTGCCGGCGGGGACGCGCTCGACTTTCGCGGCATCGTCGCGTTCAACGCCAGCACCGCTTACGTGATGTCCAGCGGCGAAGGCGAAAAATCCCGCATTTACAAGACGACCGACGGCGGCGAAACCTGGAAGATGCAATACACGGACAAACGTAAGGAATTCTTTCTCGACACGATTGCCTGCTCTTCTGAAACGCATTGCTTTGCGCTCGGCGATCCGGTCGATGGCAAATTTCTCCTATTGAGCACAACCGACGGCGAGCACTGGAGCCCGTTGCCCAGCGACAAGATGCCCGCGGCGCTGCCCGGAGAGGGCGCGTTTGCCGCAAGTAATAGTTGTCTCTCAGTCTCCGGCGAGAAAATCTTTTTTGGTACCGGTGGGCCGGCGGCCCGCGTCTTCCGCTCGTCCGACTCGGGGCGTACTTGGAGCGTCGTGGAAACACCGATCGCCCACGGCAGCGCGTCTTCTGGAATCTTCTCCATCGCTCGCGGGAGCGGGAAGAAAGTCATCGTTTCTGGTGGTGACTATCAGGATCCCAAGCGCGCTTCCGGCATTGCCGCGTATTCACTCGACGAGGGTCAGACCTGGCAACTCTCCGCGCAGCAACCAGGCGGCTATCGCTCCGCTGTAGCATGCTTCCGTGACGAACTGTGTTTGGCCGTCGGGCCGAACGGCGAAGACGTCAGCGTCAGCAAGGTCACTGCCGCAATCTGGAAACCTACGGATTCGCTGAATCTCAATGCTGTCGCGATTTTGGACTTCAAGTATGGCTGGGCAGTCGGACCCAAGGGCACTGTCGCGCGCTACGTCGATCATGCAAGCGTGCACCGCGGTAAACAAAGCAATCCCGCGCCTGCAAGCTCCCCGTTGCCGACGAAATAAAGAAAAAAGGTATACTCTCCCGCGTTGAAGAGGACACCGCGTTTCCAGTTTCTTTCTCGGTTGAAAATCCTTTTGTGGAGGCTGCCATGCCAAGTTTTTCAAATTCCAGTCCTGACCGTCTTGAGGACGAGCGCGAGCAGGACTACTCCGATTCCTCGGCCCTTCTTCTGTCCTCCGGACGCCGCGCTTTCCTGAAGAGCGCCGCCGCAACTGCGGCAACGCTCGCGATGCCGCGATGGGCGCACGCTCATCCCAGCGACATGGATGCGATTCACGTAGAGATTGAAAAACGCCACGAAGAAACCGTCAAGCGGCTACAGGATTGGATTCGCCAGCCATCTATCGCCGCGGAAAATCGCGGGATGAACGAAGGCTGCGAACTCACCATGCAGCTGCTGCGCGACGCGGGATTCGAGGGTGTCACGAAAATAGCGACAAATGGCCAGCCCGGAATCTTCGCCACGCTGGATGCTGGCGCTCCCAAGACTCTCGGTCTGTATTTCATGTACGACGTGAAACAGGCCGATCCTGCCGAATGGTCCTCGCCGCCGTTCGAAGCAGCGCTCGTTGATAAGCCCGGCCTCGGAAAGGTGATTATCGGCCGTGGCGCCGTGAACCAGAAAGGGCCGGAAGCAACATTCCTCGCCGCGCTGCACGCGATTCGCGGTGCCGGGAAAAAGGTCCCGGTAAATTTAGTTTTTGTTGCGGAAGGCGAAGAGGAAATCGGCTCGCCGCATTTTCCGCAAGTGGTGCGGCGTCCGGAAGTGCTCGGTGCGCTGAAGAAGTGCGGCGGCGTGTTTATGCCGTTTCCTTCGCAGGGCCTCGATGGTGAAGTCACCGCGTATCTGGGTGCAAAAGGCGTGGTGGAATTGGAATTGATCTCCAGCGGCGAGCGTTGGGGCCGCGGGCCGCGCAAGGACGTGCACTCCAGCAACAAAGCCCGTCTGGACAGTCCCGCTTGGCACCTTGTTGAAGCGTTGGCGACGCTCGTCTCACCAGACGGCAACGATCCGGCCATCGAGGGTTTTGCGGCGAAGGCCCGGGCGCTCTCCAGTGCCGAAAAGAAAATGATTGCGGAAGCCGCACGGCGCTTGAGCGAAACGGAAGCCAAGAAGCTGCTTGGCGTCGAGCATTGGGTACATGACGTGAGCTGGCAAGAGGCTCTGGAGCTTTTGACTTCGCGGCCGACCGTCAACATCGAAGGCCTTGTTGGCGGCTACACCGGTCCTGGAGGAAAAACAATTCTTCCCGGCAAAGCGGTCGCGAAAATTGACATGCGCCTTGTGCCTGACATGACTGCATCCGGAGCCCTCGAATCGCTGAAGGCGCACCTTGCCAAGAAAGGTTTCGGCGATATCGAAGTGCGCATGAGCGGCGGTTATGATCCAACCAGCACCCCTGCGGATTCAGCGATCGTGCGTGCGGCGAACGCCGTATATAAGAAAAACGGGATCGATCCCGTAGTTCTGCCGCGCCTCGCCGGCTCGTGGCCTGGTTACGTCTTCACCGGAGAGCCACTTGGCTTGCCCGCGGACCACTTTGGCCTTGGTCACGGAAGCGGCGCGCACGCGCCTGACGAGTACTACGTCATCGAATCGAAGAATCCGAAGGTGCAGGGCATTGATGGCGCGGTCCGTTCCTACGTCGAATTCTTATTCGCAGTGGCACAGACGAGCTGATTGAAGGCTTGCTATTGCCGAACTTATGCCGACCAAAGATTTTTCCGGCGAGAGAAGGATATTTTTGCCTTTCGAGTTTCAGTAGAGATGGAAAAAGCCTTCGTGTTCACCCAGGCGGATGGGAACTCCAAATAATTTGGACAGACGTTCTTCAGTGAGCACGGAGGATTTGGGCCCGTCCGCGAGGATCTGTCCTTCGCGCAAGAGTACGACTCGCTCCATCTCCGGAAAAATCTCCGAGACATGGTGAGTGACGAGCAAAATCCCGATCCCGGACTTGGCGAGTTCTCGCATGGTGCCGCGAAGCTGAAGCTGAGCGCCGATGTCCAGCGCGTTGCTGGGCTCATCAAACAGCAGCGTTTGCGGCTTATGCACCAGCGCACGCGCAAGGAGCGTGCGCTTGGCTTCGCCGGAAGACATCTCCGCGACGGAGCGATCGGCGAGATGCGCAATCCCCAGCCGCGCCAAAGTTTTCTCAGCCCGCCCTAGATGTTCCGGATCGGGATGATGGTGCGGGAAAATCCGCGTGCTGCTGAAAAATCCCGAGAGCACCACATCGCGGCCGGTAGCATCCGTGGTGCACGAAGCCAGCAGGTCTGGCGAAACGATTCCCATCAGCGACCGCAACTCGAATATATCCCACCGCTCCCGCCCCAGTATGGAAATAGAGGACCCTTCCCTCGCCAGCGGATAACACTCACGCGTAATCGTCTTGATCAGGGTTGATTTTCCGCACCCATTCGGCCCCAGGATGCATACGTGCTCCCCGCTCGCGATTTCCAGGTTGATGTCCTGGAGGGCCGCGCGTTCACCACGCATTACCGTTACACGCGCAAGGGAGAGCAGGGGCGCCGGAATCACAGCGTCATCTTAACTGAGCGCATGGACTAAGCAAAAGACCAGGCAAAGCGAATCAGGCACGATATGCGCAGGAGGGGGCGGCGAGATGAAACACGTGTTTCATTCCGAAACAGCCGCTGCGCCCAAGACGCGCCTAAAAACAAAGGAGGTGAAAACAGGTTCGTTCTCACCTCCCGGGGTGGTGGGGTGTTGCACGACAATGCTCTTGGCGGCTCAGCAGGCCTGCCCTGCCAGGCAGGACTGCGGCCTCACTCGCGTATTGCGCTTGGCAATTCGTTAGGAGACTGACCACCAAAGAGTTTGTCTTTCTGCGGTTTGTAGCACCGCGAAACGCGCGTGTCAACGTCAAAAAACGGGACACTTCAATGGGAAAAACGCCGCCTTTCCCCACTCGTTCGGGCTCCGAACGGCCGCCCTCCTTGGCCAAGGCCGTCTGGAGCGCCCGCTTCAACTCGCTCCCTTTCGCTTTTTTTCCTGGTCGAGAATTTCCCGCACCACACGGCCGAGTGTCGTGGGACTGTATGGTTTTTGCAGGTAGCGCGCATCGACGGTTGCAGGTGTCAGGTTCTCCGAATCCTGCGAATACCCGCTGGTAAAGAGAATAGGTAGGCCGGCGAACGGGGCCGTGAGCTGCGACGTTACGGCGAGACCGCCCAATTTAGGCATGACGACGTCCAGAATTGCCAGTGCCGGGGTTTCTTTTTCGCAGAGTCTCATCGCCTTCTCACCATCACAGCCGGAGAGCACACGATACCCGAGGCTTAGGAGAACCTGCCGCGCCATTTCCCGGATAGATTCATGATCCTCGGCGATTAGTATGGTTTCCGTACCGCGCATTTCGACATGGGCGGGAACGGGCGCTTTCGGCACCGCCCCTTCCGTCGCCACGCCTTCGTGCGCCGGCAGGTATACGCGAAACAGGCTTCCCTGGCCAGGCTCTCTATAAACGTGAATGAACCCGCCATGTTGCTTGACGATGCCGTAAGCCGTGGCCAGCCCCATTCCCGTGCCTTTCCCGCGCTCCTTGATCGTGAAGAACGGTTCGAAAATACGCTCGCGCGTTTCCGAATCCATGCCTATGCCCGTGTCGGAGACGGACAGCACCGCATAGCGGCCGGGCGCGACGTAGGGATAGAACCGGCAGTAAGAGTCGTCGAGTTCCACCATTTCCGTCTCGATCAGCAATCGCCCCCCATCCGGCATGGCGTCCCGCCCGTTCAAGCATAGATTCATGAGCACCTGCTCGAGTTGTGTTGGATCGGCCTTGACCATGTCCACCGCGGCGGTGACGATTTTCAGCTCAATGTCTTTCCCGATCACTTTGTCCAGGAAGCTGACCAGCCCGCTGGCGATGGCATTGATATCCACGGCCTGTGGCTTCAAAACCTGGCGCCGCGCAAAGGCCAGCAGTTCGCGCGTAAGCGCGGCAGCTCGTTCGCCTTGTTCGCGTATACGCGAAAAACGCTCGCAAACCTGGGCGTTCGCGCGATTCTGCTCCAGACCGAGTTCCGCCCATCCCAGAATCGCGCCCACCACATTGTTGAAATCGTGCGCGATTCCTCCCGCAAGCTGTCCGATGGCTTCAAATTTTTGGGTCTGCCGCAACTGACGCTCCATGGCGCGCAGCTCGGTGACGTCTTCGGCGATGATTTCGATGGCCCCGGCATGATCGGGGATAGAAAGCATGCGCACGTGAAGACGCACGGCCACGATGCCTCCATCGCACCGCCGCCACTCGCTCTCGGCGGCGTGAATCTGCCCTTTTTCACGGCAGGAAGCCATGAGTTCGGCGTGCTGTTCGGGGAAGCGAAATACGTCCCTCATCAGATTGAGTGCTTGCAGCTCCTCGGCGGTAGCGCAGCCAAGGATGGAGAGAAACGCGGGGTTTGCGTCCACGAAGGTGCCATCCGCCGCCACGCGGGAGATCCCGTAGATCGAGTGTTCCACCAGGTCGCGGTTTCGCTCCTCGGATACGCTGAGAGCCTCCTCGGCCTGTTTGCGATCCGTGATATCTATGGCCATGATTTGCAGGGGCGGCAGGAGTCAAGCCAAGTTCTCTGAGAGTGCCTGAAACGCTAAGTATCTTGTGGGCGTATGTTCGAGTACCGCAAGAGAAACGCCGTTAGTCCTGCGAGAAGACCCACGGTGATGATCACGCCCTCCCAAACGATGCCGGTAGCGAGCACCAGCGCTGCCGGAGCGCCGAACGGCGCGAGCAGTACCACCAGCGCTGCCTCGCGCACCCCCCATGCCACCTTGCGTGATCGGCATGAACGCGGCAATTTTGGCGAGTGGCCACGCGAAGAGCCACACACGCA
>WNEZ01001037.1_pt1 | contig 27408 bp, 16 predicted proteins | sample 5400521 | NCBI WGS metagenome assembly WNEZ01 (sample SAMN13153339, study PRJNA577476) | soil metagenome | isolation source: 120 cm saprolite under Douglas fir tree site 2 hole 1 replicate 1 | place: USA:California | collected 2015-04-18
CCGAACACCGTATAGGTGGACCGGAAGTTGTTATTGGCGCCCGGCTGCAATCCGAACAACAGCAGATTGTCGTTCAGGTTGTTGACCGCAGAGCCGCCGAGCTCCACCATGTTTCCGGTCTTATCCTTTTCACGTGTTCCTTGGTAGTACTTCAGCCAATAGTCGCCGTTCTGCTCGTTGTACACTTTCGCGCTAATCGCCGCTGCGCGCTTCAGCGCTTCTGGAAAAGCCTTCAGTTGGTCCGCTGCTTCGAAACTGGCCGCGAGCATTCCCTGAACTTCGTTGCGATGGTCCTGATTGAATTTTCTTATCCCGATAATAACGTCGGGCATCTGCGACCGATACTGCTTCGAAGATACGATGGAGACAAGGCCACCGCGGCCATGGGCCACGTTGACGTCGCCCGGCGTCCAAGTGACCACGCCGTTCACACAAACGTTCTTTGACTCCCCGGTTAGTCGACCATCGTGCACCACTTTGCGGTCTTCGCAGGTATTCGCGTTATAGATTTCCGCGGCTTTGATGTAGTCCGGCGCATTGACCCAATTTAGCGCGTCGGGGTCCCATGTTTTTTCGTCTGGATTGTTCTTGATCTGGTTGTCCGCGGCCCACTTCATGGCGATATTCCAATCGCCGTCGCGAAGGACTCCAGCAACCAGGCCACCCTTGGCTGCCTGCGCGTCAGACTTCCATTCTGGTGGACCCATCAGCTTGTCTTCTCCGCGGGAATATCCCGTAGAGCCGATGACCTGCGCGATGTATTCACCAGCGCCATTGTCGAGCTTCTTGAGCTGCGGATTGACGGCGGCAAAAAACTGTCCCGAGCCGTCACCCATGATCAGGACGTAGTTCGCTCCTGCGGAACACTGGCTTGCGCCGTCGTGGAGCTCCTTGGCGCAGGCAATCAAGTCGTTTTGCATCTGGCTGGTGTCATCCTGGCGGATTAACTTCACGTTTGCGCCATGCTTCTCCATCAAACTGTTACGCGTCGTGTCCGGGCCGCCATTGGCGTAGATATAGTTCATCTGTGCGTTCCAGGCCCATATTTCGGTGCGAATCAGCGGCGCTTTCACCGACGCCGAGGCGGCTTCCGGAAAAGGCGCGGGTTCGACGTTGGCGACGACCGCTTCCTTCAAGTCCGGCAGAGCGGCCTTTGAGGGAATGAGGGCCTTGGCAATGCCCGGGGCAGGAATCCAGCCGCGGCTCACGGCCGTGCGGAAACCGAAGAACAGGACAGCCCCGACAACCAGGAGTAGAACAATTTTCGCTCCCGGCTTCAGCCGGTGCCCTGTGGGTGGCGTTGAGATTTTATCGTTAAACATTTGGATGTTTCCTCCGCCTACGAGCTACTTGATCAAATCCCTGTAATCGTCTTTCTTATTCGCGGGCACAGCCGAAGATTGGTCCGGTATGCCGCCCGGCACTGCGGTCACCGACGCCGGCAAAAGCTTTTGCTGAAACTCTGACAATTGCTTGACGGCTTCGTCGTTGATGGCCCCGGTTTCCAGATCCATGTTGGTCATCAACTTATTGGCAAGACGATTGAAATCTTCCATCTCTCCCAGCATCTGCCCAGCGTCATCCGCCAGATACTCCAGCGTCTGGTCGTAAATCTGATTGGCCACTGGATCGCCGCGGAAAATCTTCTTGGCTGCCTGGAACACGGAGTAGGCCTTTTTCAGCGCCTTCCGCCGCATCTCTTCTTCGCTGACGCGGTTCTCCTTGTCGGTGACCTGGAACTCTGCAGTAGCCCTCCAGCGGATAAGCTGGTCGTATAGAATTTTCAGCTTGTCACGCAAATCTGTGAGCGACTTGTCGATGTTGATGAGGCTCGCGGCGTGCCTCTGGTTGGTGACCTTGGCGGACACGTACTGTTGCTGATCCAGCGACGTCAACCCGCCGGAGGCCATCTTCTTGTCGGCTTGGTTGGCCAGCGCCATGCTGTGCTCGGCATCTTTCTGGTTCGTGTCGATCTGGTTCTGGAGCGTGCGGATCGAGCCATTCAGGTTTCCGAGCTGCTCGTCCATGATTGCGAGATTTTTTTTCATCTCCCCGATGTAGTTCTTGAGGATGCCGATGGGGTCCAACTCAATGAACAGGCCCGTCAGATACCGCATGACGCTTTGGAACATGAGCTTCGCCAGCGTTCGGACACGCTTGTCCGTGACGACGAAAAGGAACACCAAAATCGCCCCGATCAAAACCGCGAGGTGCAAAGTATCGGTCGCCGCCGCGATCAAGAACGGTAGGATCTGCACGAAACCATACGCTACCGCGATGCTGCCGAGGACCAGCACGACTTTCCCGACTGTTCCTTCCGGCCGCTGCCAGAAGTTCTTCAAGCCCTGCATTACCGGGGAACCTGGAGTGGTTGCCATGGTGTCTCCCTATCCCAAAATCGTTTCAAATTCCTTGCGTTGTTGCTGAATCTCGCCCCGCCGCCGCTCTAGCGCCGCTGCAAAATTGCTCTTCGCCTCTTGCAGCTTCGTACGCGATACTTCCGTCTGCGATTGCATTGACTTCACCTGCTGCTGCAGGTCGGCAATCTCTTTCTGTTTTTGCTGAATAGCTTCATTGACATCACTTATTTTGGCAATCTTGGCATCGACTTCCGTTCGTGACACTTCGTCGGTTTGTTTGTTGAAGGTGCTCGCTGAGGAATTCAGAACATTCAGCAAAGCATCAAATCCCTTCAAAATTGCGTCTTTCGTCAAGCCACCTTGCGATTGGGCTGTGGCGAGGGCCGCCTTGTACCTCAGTGCTTTGTCCGTGATGACGGAGGCCAGTGGCGCAGCAAAAGCTTCGATCTTGGCGAGCTCCGGAACCGCAGAGAGGTCCGTCTGCTTGGCCAGCCGCGTGTAGAACTGATTGTCGCGCGTGCCCATTGGCACATATGCGGTAGCGGGCTCGAGGGGCCGCGCCGTTCCCGGACTGGTAGCTGGCTTGGCAGGCTGCTGCGCCAGCGGTTCCTCTTCAAAGATGGCCTTCTTGATCAGGTCCATGAAGGGCATGGGGTCACGTCCTTACTTCTTCAGTCCTGCTCTCGCTGCCGGGAAGCACACCAATTCACCCTTCCGAGGCCCAGCACGACCGGACTTACAGTACCAAATCCGTCCACTATCTGCCCGCATTGCATCCTATAGATAAGAGAACTCTTGCGTTTTACGCGCGATACGCCGCCATCGTAGACTGTGCCAGCCTGCTTTTTCAATAAGGAAATTGCCATCGTATCGCATTTAATAAACTGGCAACCTCCCCTGTCTTGATGACCCTATTAAACCGCCTATAAGGAAAGCGTGCAATTCAGTTACAATGCACACTTTCACTGTTCAAAATGATGCCTTTTTTGAACTGACAGACTCACGACAAAGGAACAGACTGTGGCCGCAAAGACGCTACCCAACGTACTGAGCCAGATTGTGGAGGCAAGGGCCGAGTACGACACTCGGCTCTTGGCGCAGCAGCTTGGAACGAATTATCGGTCTTTAATGTACTGGCTCAGAGGGGACCGCCCCATCCCCGCCGAATTGCTGCCGCGGATCTGTGTGCTTTTGAAGAATTTCGAACCTCTAGATATTCTCGAGTCGCAGGCAGGAAGAGTGGCTTTCCAAATCCCCGATCCGCAGCAAACCTCGGAAAAAGAGTTCCGGGTTATTTCCAACCTCATGAAGGATGTGGGTTCGGCGCTGGAGAGCATTGCAAGTACTCTGGCGGACGGAGTTGTGGAAGAAAATGAATTGAACGCGACGATCCCAAAGCTGGAAGCCGTGATTCGGGAATGCGCATCCGTCAAATATTTGCTGGAGACACTCTGCAAGAACAGAAAAAGGAAGACGAGAAAGTAGAGTTTCTATTTGAAGACGAATTCGACCTCGCGGCGCTTGATGACCACGAGCAGTTGCGCGATCACGCACAGCGCGGTCACGGCGAGCCAGAAATGAAACGCGAAGTCCAACAACTGATACGAACACCTTCACGCCGAGTGGGACTAGCTAGCATATGAGTGAGAAACCACGAGTAAGAGGGGGATCATCGCTCAAGGTTTTGAAGCCAACAGCAAACGTGGTTCGACGCTGGACTTCCCTCAGCCGGTCTAGTTCTTCCTGTGCGCCCATAGACATTCTCACGTTCCTTGCCGTTCTACCCGAGTTTTCCGATCATTCCGCGTACCTGCCGTGTACCTCACTTCGGCGTTTTTGTGGTTTTTCTCCGTTTTGCTGCTTCGTAAAATCAATAAGTTCAGAACTCCTGACATGGTTAGTCGGAAAGGTGTCCGCTTTTTGCCTCCGGATGAGAGGGCGTGACCGAATAACGCATGCGAAGCTGAGTACCCGGGAACAGCGTGTTTGTCTTGTTTAGCACCTCGCAAAGGGACTCGAGGACTCGTGACCGATGTGGCGAACTGAGTGGGGCTAGCGTTATTCGAAGTTGGTCATCAGTGGGCTGGATGTCCGCCGTATCCTGGAGCGCCATCTGAATGAGAGTGCGTCCTTCATCTTCAACCCGTTTGTAGTAGGGACGAACCAACTCAACCAGATCACTCTCTATTTGGTAGGCGACCATTTTCAAGACGTTGGTCAGATGCTTGCGTTCGGTGGATAGTTTCACCGCCTCTTGGCCCTTTCGGGCATCTGCAAGCGGCACGCGAGCAGGAAGAGATGCACACCGGACCTTGAGTTTCTCTGAGATGAACCCGAGCAGTGTGAATCTCTTTCTCGAGGGCTTTCCGAGCCGGATTGGGAACAGAACGGTTGGGGTCGTCGGGTTCGACCTGATAGTCCACGAGCGCATCGATTAGATATTCCTCCCGTAGGTACTTGAAGAAATTCTCCTGGCGCCAACGCTCGAACATGCGATGCGCAACGACGATAGCCCGCAGATCCCAGCGACTCGTCACCATCGGCGTCTGATGACCGGTCTCCGTCAGGCGAGTCACCTGACGGAGTCGAAGCTTTCCCTTCAGAAAGCGGACGGGTTGGTCATGGAGAAGGTAGCGCACCTGTTGATCGTCCAACCTGGCCTTGTGCAAAGTGAACCTCTTTTCAGCGATGTGCCGGGTACGACCTTTGCGATAGGTCAAGATGTCAAAGCTCATGGCCAGCAGGTCCCGAAACAGTTTGGGACTCCAGCCGGCGCGGTCAAAGACAACCGTGGAGTGCCGACGCGGCCCCAGGAGTTCGCGCACCTCGCTCAGCACCGGCAGGAGCATTCGAGTCATGGCGGGGTTGGCATCGGCAGTGACCACAAACAAGGGATCGCCACGCTGATCGTTGACCCAATAATCGGTGGTTGCTGGTGCGGCGAGATGCATTCGTGTCACGTAAGCCTTCGGAATCGTGTGTTTGCCGTGATAGGCCCGAACGTGGCCGTCAATATAGAGGAACCCAAGCACCTTTCCACGTTCGGTGATACGTTGCTGAGCGATCTCACGACCGAGTCGATAGCTGCCCTTGAGAGAAGCGAGACGTGCGAGTTTGCGACGCAAAGTCTTCACTTCCGGCATGCGATCCAATCCGACAATGCGCCCCAGTTCTCCCGGCGAATACTCTTTGAGAGCTTCAGGTCGAGGGATCCTCAGAAGCGCCAACAGAACATAGGCGACCAGAGTCGTTCGCAGTCCGTAGAAGGAAGGGCCGAGGCTGCCGTAAATTTTCTCAGCCGTCGAGAGTAGGCCACTGGCAACGAGCGTTGGAATGGCCAACAACACACCTGCTCTGGGCAGACTTCGCGTTGGAACAAAGAGCGGAGGAGCATCATCGAGAAGTCCCATGGCGGCCAAGAGGCGATCCATGGACCGATCGAGAGGGTTGGCATCGAAACTTTTCACCGCCGAGTCGGTTTGGAATTGCGCCCTCTGGCGTGGAGGCTGTGCCGCAGCGGAAGGCGGAGCTTCGATCAACTTGGCTGCAGAGACTATAGACTGCTTTGCTTGCAAGCCATTTTTCTGTAGGAAGAAGAGACATGGTTCAGGGCAAGGTTGCCAGCCGAGCCGACGGAGACTCTTCCGCACGGCTTTTTCACTGAGGCCGATCCGACCCGCAATCCATCGATTACTCATCCCCTTGGCTTTGAGGCGGAGAATGGTTTGGTCTCGCTCATGGGTTTTCTTGTGCCCGGCAGGACCGCCTGAAGGCCGTCCTCCTGGGCGCGCGAGCGCGCTCAACCCACCAGCCTTGAGGTGCTCTTGGTAACGACGAAGTGATCGCGCCGAATAGCCAAAGCAGCGTGCGATGTCGTTCTGATCTGCGTATCCTGATTCAAAAAGCTGAACCATGGCGTAGGCTTCAGCGGGGCGATCTTCTACGGAGTAGTGGGCAAAGACAACGCCATGGACGAAGACCACTCGCTGTTTTTCTTCGGTCTGGAACCAAACGCGATCGTTGACGAAGACGGTATTGGAAGTTGGAACAGGGCAGGCAAACAGCTCCCTTTGAGCCGGGGCCAGACTCATGGTTTCTTAGCATGCCCTACCCCCGTAGATTCAAAAAGCGGACAGGTTTAGGTCCGCACCCTGAGAAGCGAAAAACAAGCTAGTTGCTGTTCCTGAGAGATCAGCAAATAGGCAACAACAGCACTTCTCGCTCAGATTTCGTGGAATCGGAAATCCTGGACCTTACGATGCAGATTCAAAAAGCGGACAGGTTTAGGTCCGCACCCCACTACCGGAAAACCACCGTTTTGTAAGTCTTCTTGGGGGTATGTCAGGAGTTCTGAACTTACGCTTCTTCAACAGCGTCAGTGGTTCGATTCCGACCCGCGCCTACCAACAATTCCCGACTAAATTATCGGCCGGCAGTAGTCATCGATCAGCCCCAGGATGTGGGCCGCGGCGCAAGTTTGTTCTAAGATCGGATCGTGCCACAAAGATTCTCGTTCTCTACGTTGCCTATGGGATTTCTGTTCGTCCTGGCCTGGCCGTTGCTTTGTACTGGGCAGCTGCAACGTTCCGTCGAGCAAGCCTTACCCGCTTCCGCCGGCACGATTGTCGTAGTTGACGTCGCGTCCGGCAAAATTCTCGCCGCGAAAAATCTGGATCTTGCAGCCCAGGAACTGGTCCGCTCGGGATCCACGCTAAAGCCATTTGTTCTATCCGTACTCCTTCAGAAGAAACGAATCGATTCGAAAGAAAAATTGGTGTGCAGGCGCCCGCTGCGGATCGGATTCCTGCGAATGGATTGCAGCCATTCGAACCTCGTGACGCAATTGAACGCGGAGGATGCGATCGCCTATTCCTGCAATTCGTACGTGGCGGAAGTAAGTCTGCGATTGAAGCCGCAGGAACTTGCGGAGGCGCTGCGGCGAGTTGGGTTGGATTCGCCCACAGGCCTGACCAAGAATGAAGCTGCTGGGCGCATCGAACGGACTCACACGCAAGAAGAAATACAACTGATGGCATTAGGCTTGCGAGGAATTGAAGTGACGCCGCTCGAGCTTCTGATGGCATATCGAAACCTGGCCTTGCGCAGAAATGAAAAAGGTGACGGTTCGCCAAGGGAGATCTTTCAAGGGCTGGAGCATGCGGTGGCTTATGGAACCGCGCACGCTGCAAACGTGGATGGATGGAAGGTCGCCGGAAAAACGGGGACCGCGATATCCACGCCCGGCTCCCGCACGAACGGCCTTTTTGTTGGATACGCACCGGCAGACGATCCGGAAATTGCGATCGTGGTTTACCTTGCTCACAGCCGCGGCCTGGATGCGGCAGCAGTGGCGCAGCCCGTGTTTTCGGAATACTGGCAGATGAAGAAGAAGCCGTGAAACTTTCCCTGACGATCACCTTTACGATGTTGCTCCTGCCGTCGTTGTTGCGCGCCGAGGACGTGCGAGTAAGGCTCCGCACGGCGCATCCTCCGGCGTCGATGACGATCCGATCGATGGAAGGCACGCTGCGTTGGAGAAGGTGTCTCACCTGCGCGGAACAGAGCGGCTCAAGTCTAACCATTGTGGCTCCGGCCTACGGCACCATGACCGAAGGGAACAGTGATCCGGAATATTTTGTCACTGGGCGATATGAACTGAATTCGAATGGTGCACCCAGTTTTTACTCTCAGCTCCCGCTGCACGTACGTGCGAAGTCCGGAACTCTGCTGATCGTGGTCACGATGCCGCTGGAGGAATACGTTCAGCACGTCCTCATGGCGGAAAGCGGTGACCTTAGAAACCAAGAATCGATAAAAGCCATGGCGATCGCGACGCGAACCTACGCAACGCGGTTCGCTCACCAGCACAAGAACGAAGGATTCGATTTCTGCGATACAACACACTGCCAGGTGTTTCATTGGAAAGAGGCTAACGAGCGAATGCGAAACGCCGTTGAAGCCACGGAAGGAAAGACCGTTGCATATCATGGAGCGACCGCGTCCACTTACTTTCATCAGAATTGCGGCGGAACCACAGCGGCGGCGAACGAAGCGTGGGCGCAGGTTGCCGAACCGTACTTGACCGTTCACGCCGACCCCTATTGCCTGGTCAACGGCGGATTGAAGTGGGAAACATCTCTGACGCACGAACAGGTCAGTAAAGCGCTGCGATTATCGGGAATCGAATCGCCTGCGACGTGGAATCATTTGGAAATCCGTACGCGTGCGAAGAGCGGTCGGGCGCAATTGCTGTTCCTGACCGGCGGCTCCGGGAATTTGTCCCTTTCCGCTTCGACTCTTCGTTTTGCGGTTAATCGTGCTTTTGGTTGGAACAACATTCGAAGCGACCTGTACGACGTTCGCGATTCGGGCGACAACGTTCTGTTTTCCGGGCATGGTGCTGGGCACGGCGTTGGTCTGTGCCAGGCCGGCGCAGAAGAGATGGCAAGGCAGGGAAAAAGTTTCCGCGAGATCCTAAGTTTTTATTATCCAGGAACGGAAATCCAGGAACCCGCGCAGGAGAGCTGGGAAAAGCGGTCGGATGAACAGCTTGAATTGCTGAGTACCCACCCTAATATGGATTCCGAAATTATGCCACTTGCGAAGCGTATTTTGCGGGAGACCGAAGCGAATCTCGGGTGGAAACTTCCCTTTCAGGTGCGGCTGCAGGTTTATCCAAGTCTGGACAGCTATCGAAATAAGACCGGACAGCCAGGATGGGTAGCCGCATCAACGCGTGGGCGGACGATTCGTTTGCAACCGATGGCGGAACTTCGCAAGCATGGAGTGCTCGAATCGACTCTGCGTCATGAATTAATTCATTTGTTGGTTGAATCGCGTGCCGCCGGGAATTTGCCGCCGTGGTTCCGCGAAGGACTGGTGCTGCATCTGGCGGGCGCCGATGACACGGGTGTCGGCTCTCCAGTAATGCCGGTTGGTCAAATCAACGAGATTTTGTCCAAAGGTGGCACGCAAGAAAATTCGAGGCAGGCTTACCACTCCGCGCAAAAGATTGTCGCGGACCTCGTGCTCAAGTACGGCAAACAGAAAGTATTGGGCTGGTTAAGCATCGGTTTGCCGGGCGACATCGTCGCGAGCGTCGGGAGCCGCTCCGCTGCAACGCCCGGCCATTGAGCAGGAGAAGATCCACGCGAAGAGCGCGAGCAGATAGGACACAACACCGCGCCAGATCAGGCTTGCCGTTTCGTGCCGGAAAGTGGACGTACGAAAATCCGGCGTCCAATCCATGATTTTTCCCGTTGCATAGACTCCCAGCACAACGGCGGCGGCGATCGCGGCCCAATAAACAACTTTTGCCACACAGCTCTTCCAGGATGCAAATCCCCGCGCCGCCAATCCACGGAAGCCGTTCGAGGAAGTACTGGCGAGCAACGGTATAAATAGGCCTGGAGCCAAAACCCATTGCAACGTGAATAGTCCGGCATTCACAAGAGTCTGGTAGGTGGAAAGCGGCGTCACTTTGCGTATAAACAATGGCGAGTTTGAGCGCAGGTAGTTCGGGAAACTGTCCTCGTACCTGTCCAGGGTTCCCGCGAGATACCATGCCAGACCCAATATCGCGGCTGCGATAAAGATGGCCGGTAAATTCCGCGCGGTTTTCCGGAATGTCTTCAGCAGTGTGATGCTGTTGTCCGGTGTCCGCGATGAAAAATAGTTCAAAGTGCCTCCGTGCAGCACGAGTGTGAAGACGGAAATGAGCAGCGCAACAATGAAATTCAGCCCGATGTACCAAATGTTTGCCACCGGTAAGAGCAGCCACAGCGTAAAGAGGCCAAACAACGCAAGATTTGCTGCAAACTGAATCAGCCAAAGCCTCCAGTTTTGGAAACATCCGTTGAACGCTTCAATCGCTACAGAAACTCTGGCCATCACTTGACCTCCATCGAGGCGGCATCACTGGTGGCAAAGATAGACGGCTGATACATGGGCTGGACCATCGCCGGGCTCACGTGGAATTTGCCCGGATTGACGATCTTCAGCAGATAAACATATTGGTGCTGTCCCTTAAAATATTCTTGGAAGATGGCGGCGCGGTCGTCGTGGAATTCCCGTCGCGTATACCAGTATCCCCACCAGCTCGGACGTTCTTTAAGCTCATATAGGTCGTCACGAGTGATGAACTCCGCGCCCGCTGGAATGGGGTCCTCCATCAGCAGGTAACGCCACTCTCCGCCGGCAACCGTCACACGAACAGCGAGGATGTCGCCGACATGCAATTCGGAATTGAGTGGATCGGTCCTGTAAACAATTTTGGAGCCCGCCTGCTCCGGCGTAAGGCGGAAGTAGTCGCGGGTGATACTGAGCGAAAGATTGTTGTTTTGTACCAGATGCTTGTCATTCGAATAAAAAGCCGCGCTCGTTGACCAGTAGAGTCGTCCGGGGCCGGACTTGCGAATGCGGATTTCATTCGCGCCAGGCTGGAGTTGCGAAGCAATCAGATGAAGGACCGGCTGCACGGGATTAAGTCCGTCACCGGCCGTGAATTGTTTTGCGGAGACCTGTTTTCCGTTGACGGATAGTTCCGCGCGGAATTTTGCGTCGAATTCGTGACTCGCCTTCAGGTATTCGGTGAGCCCGAAGACCACCATGGCGGTTTGCTTGGTGCTGTCCCAGAAATATCCACCGTTGCGGTGGCTGACGAGCCAGAACGCGGCTTTCGGGAGCAACGGGCTTTCCGGACTGACGAGACTAAGCAGGCGCACGGCGTAAGCCGTGGTTTCCGCTCCATCATCGAGTGCGAATTCCATGAAGTAATCATAGGTGGCAGGCCAGGAGGCTTCCTGATCCGTGACCACCGCGGCGGATTCGATGGATTTCGCGATTTCTTTTGCGCGGTTCAGGTCGCCCGTTCGATGAAGGGCTAGCCCCAGCATGGAGAGACCCTGTGGCGTCATGGAAGGCCGTTTTGCCCACGCGGATTGAATTTCGTTGGTTGTGCTTGCGCTGTTGAGGGCGAGCGCGTACACGACGTAAGCCTGCAGGTCATCGCGCATATTGGGATGTTGAGCGAGCACGTCGTGCAGATACTTTTCGGCGCGTGACAGCGAAGTGGAATCCACATCATACCCTGCCGCCTGAGCCTGTGCGAACCCGCTAGCGACGTAAGCCGTCATAAAAACCTGGCTTTCATCGTCTTTCCACCAGCCCCATCCGCCGTCTTGGTGTTGAAAGTCTTTCAAGCGATCCATGCCGGCTTTGATTTTCTTTTCAAGTTCCGGCGTATCCACGCTCTGCGGCAACTTCAAATCCTTGAGCGCCTTCGCGACAACAATGTTGGGCAGGAAGGTGGACATTGTTTGCTCCGTGCAGCCATACGGATAGCTGGTCAGGTAATCTAGCGCCGAAAAAATGCTCCCCGCGTAAGAGGAACTGAGGACAACGTCCACCGTAGGAGCGCTCTGGTCAAAATTCGCCGGCAGACTTATCTGGACTTTCTCTTCCTGTTCCGCCGAGGACAGGGACCCAGACTTCGCCTCCGTTCGTTTTACGCCCACCGGCGTGATGGGCAGCGTAAGTTCCATCGCATCGGACTCTTCATTCGTGAGGGCTTTGGCGGTCAGCACGGATTCGTGCTCCAATTTCGCGCGGACGCGCCAATCGAATTTCGCTTCACCTTTACTGGGAACGGTGACTTGCCCTGTAGCAGGCGAAAGGAGTTCCAATCCGCGGGCGTCCAGGGAAACCTGCGCCGTTTTGCCATCGGCAAGGTAGTTGTGAACGATGGCGGAAACCGTCACTTCATCGCCCTGGCGGAAGAAACGAGGGACGACCATGCGGACCATCAGGTTCTTGCGAACGATTACGTTGTTTGTTGCGCTTCCGACGTTGGTATCGATCGTGGCGCCTCGTACTGTCGCGCGCCAGCTGGTCAAGGAATCAGGGAATTGAATTTGTGCATCCGCATGGCCGTTGGCATCCGTGCGCACATCGGCAAGCCAGAGCGCCGTGTCGGGAAATACCTTGCGGACTTTGGGCTGAACCGGAATTTCCGGTTTCAACTGGGCCAACGCTCGACGTGTATTTTGCGCCCGGTATGCGAGAAACATTTCCCGTTTGCCGGCCTCGCCGCTGAAATAGAAGCCGAGCGAGGATTCCGTCGAAACCCGGTCGTACACCGGACCATAGAAGAATTGGTGAATGTCACCACTCTAATCGGGATGGATCGAATAGATCGCTTCATCCACCACGCCAATGCTGAACTCACCGACGACTGGCTTGCCGTCGTTATCGCGGACTCGTAAGGCGTAGCTTCCCTTTTGGCCAGGCTGAAACTGCTTTTGCGAAGGCTGAATATCAATCTGCAGCTGTTGCTGTACAGCCGGGACTTTCAGATTCCGGCTGGACTGATAAAAATTGTTGTCCTTCCAGAACGCAACCGCTACGAAAACGTTTGGCTGATTCTCGCTTTGAATCGGAACGTCAATGGAAGCCGATGGCGAAGTCGCGTGAATCACGCGTTTGGACTGAACCGTTCGCCCCTCAGTAGTGACCAGCAAATAAGTTTCGGGCATGCCGGTCATCACCATCACGTGCGCGGTTTCGCCAACTTTGTATGACTTTTTATCGGCCAGCATGCGTATTTGGCGGCCCTCGGAATAGCCCCAGGTTTGATCCGATGACGGGATCCAGACCCAGGTGGACCCAGTCACATCCCGAGCTTCGGGAGTGCGAGCAGTGACACGAAGCGAAAATTCCCCGGTTTCCTGCGTTGGAATCTGTACTGAAGCCGCGCCGGTCCCGTCCGTCTCCACGTTTTGCGACACAAGGACCGTCTCCTGTTGCGAGCGTGACCAGTAGCTATTGCGAATAAGCTCAACGCGAGCGGACGTGCGGACTGGTTTTCCATCGTAGTCCTTTGCATACACCGTCGCACGGATGGTTTCGCCCTTCTGAAAAAGATAGGTTTCCGTGGATACGCCAACGAGAAAACTGCCGTACGTTGCAATCACGGCGTTCCGCCCGGAAATCTCCCGATTACCTTCATCGGTCACACGTGCTTCGATGCGATAGCGCACGTCGAAACGCCGGTCGTTGATTGTCGTGGGTACTTGAATTTTCAAACGGCCGTTCGCGTCCAGTTTCCCGCTTTGCTCGAGGGCCTGTTCGCCCGCCGTAATCGTATTCTTGTTCATCTCCTTCGCCCTCGGCGCCACTGCTGCCCATTTCGTCTTCGTCGCGCTCAAAAAGAGGAGACCAGTAGATCGACGTGTGAACCACGTATTTGACATTCGCATTTGCCACGGGTTCGCCAAAGAAATACCGCGCTTCGATGGTTGCCTCGATGGAATTTCCCTGCAAGACTCTGTTCTTCGTGGGAAGCACTTTTACTTCGTATTCGGGTTTTTTGTACTCCTCCACGTGGAAACCACCACTGATATGAAAGCGCTGGCCGCCCGCATTGTTCACGCTGATGGAGTAGTAGCCGAGCGCAGCATCCGCAGGGAGGATAACGTCACCGTGAATCGAGCCAAATTGAGATACTGCGAGCGTGGTTTGCAGCACGGCCTTGCTAGCCGGATCTTCGACCAGGACTTGCACGTTGCTTCCGGCGGGAATTTTGTAGTGCTCCCCGTCGCGGGTACGCAGGATCACCTTGAAGTGTGCCGTGTGGCCGGGACGATACACTGGACGATCGGTATAGACATAGCCAGTCCAGTCACTTTCCGGATCGCTGCTCAAATTGTAGGAATAAGGAGTTACAACCGCGACGTCATCACCGTGCGCGGCAAGTACCCGCACATCGGTGTATCTGGCTTGAGGAATTGAAGTTTGGGCGAGGCCTGATGCGTCGGTTTTTAGCTGCGTATTTTTCTTCTGCTCTGTCCACAGCTGCACGATTGCGTCGGAGACAGGCGCGCCTGTCCGACGATCGGCGGCGAAGACAAGTACTTGTCCCGGAGAAACTTTAGTCACCGCGCCAAGTTCAGTGACCAAAACGACGGTGTAAGCACGCAGGGCGCCGTCCGTTGCTTCCACAACGTAAACGCCTTTGGGGAACGAAGGTACTGGTATCTGATTGGTCTCGGAATAGAAGTGATGCGGCATTTGTTGACGCCAGCGGGCCACTAGTTGCGAGCTATTCAGCACGGGGACCTGCGCAAAAACATCGGCGACCGCCGCGTTGTTTTTGTGAGCGTCTGCCTGCGACTCTCGGATGTGGGCGCGCGAACGCCTCGAAAACTGCATTCGGAAAAAATCACGAATGGTGACCCAGACGTCGTGTTTCCAATCGTGAAAGCGCTCCAGAAAAGTGCGCTTGTCGATGTTTTCGTGGGGCGAAACGTGGCCAAATTCGTGAACATTGTCCAGTCGATCGAAAAACGCCACGGGATCCTTGACCTTATAAACTCGGAACTCCAGGGCCTCCACGTTGGTCGAATAAACCCGGATGCCGACTTTTTCACCGGGGAGAAACGTCTTGCTCGTGGAGACGGAGAAATAGGCGTTTGGCGCCTGGGCTTGGCCCGAAAAGGTAAAGAACGGGACTGCTGCGAAGAACAGGCAGGCGATGAATCTCGAACGCACTAGTTGGTCTCCCTGAGGATGTTCCATCTATAGACGCCGAGAAAATTGCTGTTGCCCGCGACGGGCCGCCAACGAGGCGACGGATGCCGCAGCAGTTCTTCTATGCTCAATCTCCGCATCTCGCCTAGGCGGCCACTGATCGGGCCCGTGTGATAGACGACGATGTTGGAGGAATCCTGAATGCTGCCATCACCGTTCCATTGGCTGCGACCGATGAAAATCATCGAATGGAACGGTGAGTTTTGGTCAAGTTGGCGGTAGAAAAGGATGTCGCCGGGCAGCGCCGCCCGAATATCTTTCGAAACGAAATGGGTGTTCCACTGTCGCAGCGAATTGGCATCCGCGAATTCCGAAAATGTGCCGTCGGAAAGGTCGGTCTGCCGAAATGCGCCAGGACGGACCCGGAAAAGGGATGCGCGGAGGGGGGTCGAGGGATAGTGGTACTTTTGAACGGATGCCAACGACGCCGGTGGCACCACTTGGTTTTCGCGGAGCCATGACGCTGTGTGCTCGTGCAGCGCATTTCGGTAGGAATACCGTAGCAGCGCGGCACAGTCGTTTATTTCCGTGGGGACTTCGCTCGGCGCACGAAGCGCCTGATATTCCGCGAGAAGTGTGAACCAACCGCGAAAGGCTTGGCGATCCCGGGCTGAATCCAGGCGGACAAAGTCTGGTGTGCCATCGCTGAAGAAATCGTGAGCGAGCGCGCTGCCGGTTGGACGTGAGGTCGGAGATCCAGCGCGCGCGATCTGTTGGAATTCCTGAGCGCTTGCGACGGCCGGAAAAGCCAGCAGCAAACTTCCTACTAAGACTGTGATCTGACACGCCAAAGCGAATCCTCACACCTGCTGACAATGTTCACAGCGTCCGACAGTCGGTCGCCCGTGGCCAGCGCCGAATCGTCCGAGAACGTTCCTTGCAACTGAAGAACCAAGAGTGAAGACTCCAGTTCGTTGTGAATGTCCACAAAAAGTATAGTTCGACCAGTTTCATTGGCCGCGTGCCGGATTGGCGTGTGCTCGCCGCAAGACACACGTATAAAACATGACACACTCATTTTTCTTTCTAGTTGTCCGTCGGCCAAAGTGCGAAAAAGTAGGCTCTCGTCCCTAGGGGAAATCACTTAGTCGCTGGTCTGCATCTTTAGTTTGGATTTATTGTAGATGCGAACAAAAAGCGAACTAATTGAAATCACATCACGGAGGTCGGCGAGCAGCGGGCGGCCCCACCAATTTCTGATACATGTTTGGGAGTTAGTTTTTGACATTCCCCTTTTCTGGAACTCTTCCAACTCTCCGGATCACTGATCACTTTTCAATCCAGCACACTCCAACGAGAAACTTCCGCACCCTCATATCCTCTTCTCCTACAATCCTCGGGGATACGAATAACTGGCCCGGTCCTGGGGATTCTGCGGAGGAATTCGTGACTTCGAGCGACACGTTCGACCTGATCGTGATTGGCTGCGGCCCCGCCGGTGAGAAGGGCGGCGCCCAGGCGGCCTACTTCGGAAAGCGCGTCGCCGTCATCGAGCGCGCCGAGCACATGGGCGGCAGTTGCATCAACACCGGCACCGTGCCCAGCAAGACCCTGCGCGAATCCGCCCTCTATTTTTCCGGACTCAAGCAGCGCGGCCTCTATGGAATCGACTATTCGCTCAAAGAAAATCTCACCGTCCATGACTTCATGCACCACGAGCGCGAAGTCGTGGACATGGAGCGCCAGCGCATCCTGAGGAACCTCGCGCTCCACAAAATCGCGCTGATCCGCGGCCAGGCATCCTTCGAAGACACCCACACCATCGCCGTTGCAGGTCCAACCGGCACGCGCCTCTTGAAAGGAGACGTCATCCTTATCTCCACCGGCTCCAAGCCACATCGGCCATCAGAGATCGCTTTCGACGACATTCATACGTTTGACTCGGACACGTTTCTCCAGATGGATCGCATCCCCAAAAGCCTCGCCGTCATTGGCGGCGGTGTCATCGGCTGCGAATACGCTTCCATCTTCAAAGCGCTTGGAGTGGACGTCACTCTCGTGGACGGCCGTGATCGGTTGCTCCCATTTCTTGACAACGAGATTTCCGATCGCCTGCGCGACCGTCTCGCGGCCCTCGGCATGCATTTCTTGTTTAACGAGCGGCCCGTCAAAACCGAGAACTCTGCAAACGGAGTTCGTCTCACGATGAAGAGCGCCAAAGCCCTCGAAACGGACGCCGCGCTCTTCGCCGCCGGGCGCCGCGCCGCCGTCGATGGTCTTGCTCTCGAAAAAGCCGGCCTCGCCATTAACGATCGCGGCTACATCCCTGTGGATGAACACTACCGCACCACGGTTCCGCACATCTATGCCGCGGGCGACGTGATCGGTTTCCCCGCGCTCGCTTCCACTTCCATGGAGCAAGGCCGCGTCGCCGTATGCCACGCTTTTCATCTGAAATACAAAGAGCGCGTCGCCTCGCTGCTTCCCATGGGCATTTACACCATTCCGGAAATCTCCGCCGCTGGAGAAACCGAAGAGTCCTGCAAGGAAAAGAAACTCGACTACGTTGTCGGCCGCGCTCTTTACGAAAATAACGCGCGTGGCCACATCACCGGCGACACCGCAGGCATGCTGAAACTCATTTTCGCCCGCGCCGACCGAAAACTTCTCGGCGTCAGCATCATCGGCGAAAACGCCACCGAACTCATCCACGTCGGCATGATGGTCCTCGATAACGGCCTAACCATCGACGAATTCATCGAGCAGGTTTTCAACTATCCCACGCTCAGCGAAACCTACAAATATGCCGCCTACGACGGCCTCGGCAACCTCGCCGGCCACAAGCTCCGTGAAGGGTGATTCCATGCGCGCAACAGCTCTCTTTTTTTTTCAGTCTTTTGATTGCGGTGCCCGCCCTTTCCCCGCAAACTTCCGCCCGGCGGGCGTACCTCGGCTTCGATCGGAACGACTACCCTGGCGATGCCGCGCTGCCGATTCTGCGCAAATCTTTTTCTTTCACTGGCTACTGGCTCAGCCCTCCTCCCGGTGAAAAATCAAATTCCTGGTCTGGCAAACGTGAACTTCTTCGCTCCCGTGGTTTTGGCTTTGCATTGCTCTTCGCAGGACCTTCTTCCGGCGAGTTGCGTGATACCCCGTATACCCTAAAGCGGGTCGCTGAAGATACGCAGGCCGCGGCTGCCGCAGCACACCGTGAAGGTTTTCCTCCTGGCTCTATCATCTTTCTGGACGTAGAGGAGGGTGGCCGTTTGCCCAGCACCTACTTCGCCTACCTAAAACTCTGGGCCTCCGAACTTTCTCGCCTCGGCTTTCGCGCCGGCATCTACTGTTCCGCCATCCCGATCGATGAAGGCGAAGGCCTCACGCTCATCACCTCCGACTTCATCCGTGAACAGGTCCGTCCCACGGAACTCGTTTACTGGGTTTATAACGATGCTTGCGCTCCATCGCCCGGATGCGTTGCTCCGCAAAATCCTCCGCACCCATCGAGAAGCGGAATCCCTTACGCGCAGATCTGGCAGTTCGTTCGCTCCCCGCGGGATAAGGAAGCTGCCGTTCACTGCACCGGCTACTCAAAAAACGGACACTGCTACGCCCCCGGCGATACCGCCCACTCCTGGTTCCTGGATGTGAACACGGCAACGTCTCCGGGTCCTTCCAGCGGTGCGAAATGACGGGCTTCCAAAAAACGAAAAGAGGCGGACTAGTGTCCGCCTCTTTGCCTGCACTCCGGAGCTGGCGTTTAGATTTGCGCCAGCCCGCCGTCCACGGTCACTTCGGAGCCGGTCATGAACGAAGCATCTGCCGACGCCAGGAACGCAACCGCTCCGGCAATCTCCGATGGCTGGCCGATTCGCTTCATCGGCACTTTGGCTACGACGTCCCGGACGAATTGGTCGATCTGTTCCTTTGGCAAACCGGTGCGCGCAAAACCCTCCGGCGTCTCGATCGGGCCCGGACTCACTGCATTTACGCGAATTCGGCGTTCGGCCAATTCCGCTGCCAGCGAACGTGTGAACGAACGCAGGGCCGACTTCGTCGCCGCGTACACGGAGCCATTCACCACGCCGAGTTTGCCCGCCACCGACGTATTGATGATGATCGAAGCACCGTCATTCAGTAGCGGCAGCGCTTTTTGGATCGTGAAATACACGCCTTTCGCATTGATGTCGAAAAGTTCGTCGTACAGGCCTTCCGTCGTCGCCGCAAGTGGCGCGAACTTGTAGATCCCCGCGTTCGCGAACAACACGTCGATTTTTCCGAGTTTCTGCAGGACCGTGGCGTAGAGCTTGTCAAGCTCCTCGGCCTTCGAGACGTCGGCTCGCACGGCAACCACGTCCTTGCCGATTTGCTTTACCGCCTCATCCAACGTTTTCTGGTTGCGGCCGGAAATCACCACCCGCGCGCCTTCCTCGTAAAACCGCTTCGCCGTTGCCAGTCCGATGCCGCTGTTTCCCCCGGTTATAACTGCTACTTTTCCTTCGAGTCTCTTCATCACAGCCTCCCAATCGAATCTTTCTCAAAATCCAGAGCCTCAAGCCCTTGCCGTTTCGCCGCTATCTTGAGGTTTCGATACTTAGATGAGCGTCTAACTATTCGGTTGCACGTTATTTCGATGGGTGTCAAAATGACTCCTGAAGGAGAACTGTCAAGCGAATCCTGGATCAGCTAAGGTGAATATCTGCTTATGGATAGAGCCCAAATCGAAAGGGTATCGAAAGCCCTGGCCGACGCGACCCGATTGAGAATCTTCGAGGCCATTTCCGGAACGCGCCACATGAATTGCGGAGAAATTGTCTCACTCCGCGGGATCACTCCCGCGACGGTCTCGCACCACCTGAAAATCCTGAGCGAAGCGGGATTAATCGCCTGCCGCCGCGAAGGCCAGTTCGTCTACAGCGAAGCCGTGCGTGAAACAATCGAAGCCTACACGCGGGCCCTGACGAAAATCACGAGCCGGAAGAAAACTCCGGGACGACGCTCAAAAGGAATTTAATTGGTCGGATTTCTTGGAAACTTGAAATAGGGAAGCCGCACGCCCTGGTCCATAATTTGGTCCGCGCGAATATTCGCGGGAGCTTCGAATCCCGCGGTCCCGCCGTTGGTCACGTAATCGTCCTGGTCCACGCCGTCGCCGCTGACTCCCAATCCGCCGACAAGAACGCCGTTTCGAAACAAGCCCGCGCTGCCTGGGAAAAAAACGATCCCGCTTTTGTTCGCATTGGCGGCTCCGGCTTGGAATCCCTGCGTGCAGGGATTTGCCAAATCCATGGTGTAAAGGTTGAAGAATGGCCCAGCGTTCGAACCATCGATTCCTGGGGGATAGAGCGGTTGCGCGCCAAAACTGATGGTCCGGTTCGTCACTGCCGTTCCCATTGGCACGCCGTTCAGATCCGCGGCTGTTCGAATGGCGCTGTTGAAGTACACCATGTTTCGCGCTTTGGTCGCGGCGACATCAATGCTGAAAACGGTTGAATCGGGCATTCGTCGCAGACCGATGATGGTTCCATCGAGATCCGCGACGGCGATTACCATTCGCGTTTTCGAACCGAGCGGCAATCGAATCGCCGCGCGAGTGGTGTTGGCCGTGGCCTCCGCATTGTTCAGAATCTGCATCACGTCCGCCGTGCTCAAACCGCCGAGCGGCCCCGCCGCCGGCGGGATCAGGTTGCCTTCTGGCGGTTGCCCCTGACTGTTCGCGGGGGCCACCAAAAAACTTCCTGTGCCGGCAACCGGGCCCGCGGAAAAGCCGGCAGGGAGCGAAGTTTGATCCACAAAGGGGAGAGCGATACCTCCGATAAAAACGACTCCAGGCGCAGCGGGAGTCGGACCAAAATTGTCGCCCGCTGCGCCGCGTTGGGCGGTGCCGCCGGCGAGTGCAGCGAATTCCGCGACGTTCGAATTGCTCGACGAGGTCACTACGCCGATTCCGCCTACCACCACATTCTTGTAAAAGATCGGCACGCCGCCGGGATTTACCGCCGTCGCGTTCGAATCGGCGGTGTCGCCTTTGCCGGTGAGAATGCCGAGGCCGAATCCACCACTCAATGCCAGCGAGGGGGGAATTTTGGTTTGAAAGTTCGGATCATTCACCAGCGTGCAGCCGCGATTCGTGTTTTCGATTCCGTAAAGATCCGCGGGCGGCTGATTCATCACGCCCGGCGGAAAATGAATTCCGCTGATGAAGCGCACCGTGCGGGAAGAGAGCGGCGCCTGATTGTTGCTGAAAAAAGCGCCGGTGCGCGCGAGCGCCACGGCCACGTCGTTTGCATTTTGTGCTTGTCCAAAAGTTCCAATCGAAGCGGCGGGGGCATTTTGCGTTCGAAACACTCCGAGCACGAATCCCGCGCGATCCACCACGGCGACCACCATGTCCACGTTTACGGAATCTACCGCTGCCGTTACGATATTCTGCACGTCAACTACTTGCAGCGCCTGCACCGCCGGAATGGGCGGCGGCACAACAGGAGCACTGGTCCCTCCGCCGCAGCCGAACAGTAGCAGTACCAACATTCCGGCAATTCCCAATGCCAGGACAACGCACAGCGCCAGAGTCTTCTGGCGGTGTCGAAGAGCCTGCCGCGATTCCACCGGCTTTCGCAATTTGTGAGTTGTTTCCATCTCAGGAGTACCTTCGTTCGTATCACACTCATTTACGGCCCCTCAACGCATTTGCCCAGCGGTTGGCGCGTACTGGTGAACGTGTGAAGCGTGGTGCTGCGTTATCGAATGTCTCCATGCATCCGGGAAAACTGTTGCTCGCCGCTTCTCGATATTGTTAGCTAGTACGCGATTCCTTCTTCATCCATTCGTGCAGGCTGAGCGCATGATTTTTTCCATTTCGCAGCAAGTGCTACGCGCGTTTTGCGCGGCTTGCTGCTCCCTGTTTCTTTGCTCCGCGCTCGCAGGGGCACATTTTCGGAATCAAGCTCCGGCACCAACGCAGGACGGGGCAAAACAGTCCAGCGTGCAAGGTCCGCCGCTGCGCATTCCACGCCAGCAGGCGCAGACTACGGCCGCACTCGATGGCCGCGTGCGGGATGCCGGGTCACCCGAGAATGCGAGGCCGGTGTCCGCAGCGATGCTCATTTTGCGCAATCTGCAGTCCGGTCAGATTTTCAGCGGTGTCTCGTCCGGTGAAGGCGTGTTTCGTCTTTTCCCCCTGCCGCCGGGACGGTATGAACTCCGGGTGGAAGCCACAGACTACGCTCCCTTCGTTCTTGCTGACCTCATCCTTCAACCGGATGAAGTCGTGACGCTTGAAATTTCTCTCGTATCCGCGGCAACCATTGAGGCGCGCTCCCGCCTGCCGCGTTTACCGGAACTCGGGCCCGCGTTGTCTGTCGAAGCGCAACCGTCCTTCGGCAGCTATCGCGAGTTTCACCATCGCCTGGATTCCGATCCCAACTACATCGAAAACATTTCGCCGGACACGCTTCCACCCGTCGCCGATGTCTACAACAAGGTTCCGAATCGCTGGGCTTTGGAGCAGCCTGACTACCGCCGCTATTCGCAGAAGGGCGAGTACATCTACACGAAACCGCATCGGTACGATCCGTTCAACCGCAATCGATTCAAGGGCGACGAGCCGATCTGGCCGGAACTTCTTGGGCAGCAGACGTTTTTGAATCTTACCGCGTCGTCTGAAACCTTTCTCGATGGCCGGCGCGTTCCTTCTCCCAGCAACGTCAGCACCGAACGTCCCGGCAGCTCCGGCTTCTTTGGGAGAGACGAACAGGCATTCTTCGATCAAACGCTTCGTTTTACGTTTGATTTATTTCACGGCGATGCCGCGTTCAAGCCCGTGGACTGGCGCGTTCGAATCACTCCCGAGATCAGCCTGAACAATTTGAAGGTGCGAGAGCTCGGCATCATCGGGCCGGACGTACGCAGCGGCACCAACCGCTTTGACACGCACGTGGGCCTGCAGGAAGCTTTCGCGGAAGTGAAACTTCACGATCTTGGTCCGAATTACGATTTCGTTTCTGCGCGCGCGGGAATTCAGCAGTTCAACGCGGATTTTCGCGGCTTTCTTTTTGTGGATGAGCAGCCTGCCGTCCGCATCTTTGGAAATTTCCATTCCGGCCGCATCGAATACAATCTCGCATATTTCCAATTCCTCGAGAAGAATACGAACAGCGGCCTCAACACGTTCGAACGCCGCCACCAGCAGGCGCTCCTCGGCAACGTTTATTTCCAGGATTTCTTTTTCCCTGGCTACACGGCGGAATTCGTCGCCGCCTGGAATAAGGACGATCCCAGCGTGCATTATGACGACAACGGCTTTCTGGTACGCCCTTCGCCGATTGGGAACGTGATCAATCAAAATCCCGGGGCGGGCCCGATTCTTCACGGCATTCGCGTTGGTTACTTCGGCTGGCTCGGCAGCGGACACATTCACCGTATCAATCTGACGCACGCGTTTTATCAAGCCCTCGGCGAGGACACTTTCAATCCTATCGCGGGCAAGCGCGTCACGGTCAACGCACAGATGGCGGCCGCTGAAATTTCCTATGACAGGGATTGGATCCGCTACCGCGTGTCCGCGTTTTATACTTCGGGCGATTCGAATCCACGCGACGGGCGCGCCGGGGGGTTCGATTCCATCGTGGATCTTCCGAACTTTGCCGGTGGGCTTTTCAGCTTTTGGAATCGGGAAGGCATCCGATTTCTCGGTTCCGGCGTTCTTCTGACCACACCCGGAAGCCTTATTCCGTCGCTTCGGTCGAGCAAAGAGGAAGGCCAGGCGAATTTTGTCAACCCGGGCATCTTCCTCGCCAACGCCGGAGCAGATTTCGATATCACTCCCAAATTGCGAGGCTTTGCAAACCTCAATTTTCTCCGGTTCGAACGCACCGAGCCGCTAGAGTTTTTGCTGTTCCAGTCCCCCATCCGCCACACGATCGGCGAAGACTTCGGCGTCGGCGTGGAATACCGACCGCCGTTGAGTGAAAACATCATTCTCACCGGCGGGGCTTCCGCGTTGCAGCCGGGGCAGGGATTCAAAGATATTTACACGGGGCGCACGCTTTTTTCGCTTTTCGGTTCCGTGAGGTTTACGTTCTGAGGCGCGCAGAGAATGCTTCCACTCCAAAAACCCGGAACGTCTTCTCTGCGAAATCTCTGCTTCCTCTGCGTCTCTGCGTTATCTTTTCTCTTCGCTCTTCTTGCGAGCTCGAATTTGCCCGCGGGCGCCTCGCAGGAGGCCGCTCCGTTCCAAGGCCGGTCCCAGGAAGAAGCGGAGGGCAAGTCTTCCGGGTGCGTCTCCTGCCACACGTCGACCGATGAACCCACGATGCATCCGACAAGAACCGTGCACATCGGCTGCACCGATTGTCACGGCGGGAACGCTTCGGTTTCCATTGCGCAGGGCACTGCCGCAAATTCTCCGGAATACAACTCTGCAAAAGAGAAAGCCCACGTCCAGCCACACGACCCGATGTTCAAAAATCGCTCGGCGCTTCCCGAGCGGGCGTACACAAAGTGGCTTAAGGAATCCGCGGATTACGTCAAATTCGTGAACCCGGGAGACCTGCGCGTCGCTGCGGAAACTTGTGGTGCCGCTGGTTGCCACGCCGCTGAAACTCGCGCGGTTTCCACGAGCATGATGACGCACGCCGGATTCCTCTGGGGCGCCGCGCTGTACAACAACGGCAGCTATCCCACAAAGAACACGCGGTTCGGCGAAAGCTACGATCGTGACGGGAAGCCGCAATCGATCAAGACCTCTCCGAGGCCAACGACGGAAGAAACTCGCGCCAAGGGAGTCCTTCCCGAGCTCGATCCGCTCTTGCGCTGGGAAACTTCGCAACCCGGCAATGTGTTGCGGGTCTTCGAGCGAGGAGGGCGCAAGAAAGGGGAGATCGGCAATCCGAATCGCGAAGAAGAGCCGGGCAAGCCCGATGACAAACTCAGTGAACGAGGTTTTGGAACCGAGCTGCGCACGGATCCTGTATTTCTTGGCCTGCAAAAAACGCGATTGCTCGATCCGATTCTTTCGCTCCCCGGGACAAACGATCATCCAGGCGATTATCGCGCGAGCGGCTGCACAGCGTGCCACGTGATCTACGCGAATGACCGCGATCCTTCCCATTCAGGCGCCTATTCACCATTCGGCCATTTGGGTTTCAGCGCTTCCTCCGATCCAACAATTCCAAAAAATGAGGCTGGCCATCCCATCAAACACGCCTTCACGCGCTCGATTCCGTCGAGCCAATGCATGATTTGCCACATTCATCCGGGCACGAACATGGTCACGACGTATTTCGGGCTGACCTGGTGGGACAACGAGATGGATGGCGACCAGATGTATCCGAAGGAGCAGCGCAATCCCACAGAAGAGCAGCGCTACCAATCTTTCGAGCGGAACCCGGAAGGCGCGGCGGTCCGGGGGCTCTGGAACGACGACAAATTCCTGGAGAAAATTGGCAGCCGTGAATTCAACAAGCAATTGAAGACCACGCAGTTCGCGGATTTTCATGGGCATGGCTGGGTTTTTCGGGCTGTGTTCAACCACGATCGAAAAGGGAACTGGCTGGACAAGGACGGCCAGCAAATCGCATTTGATGATCCCGAGCGCTTCGGCAAAGCCGTTCATCTCGCGGACATCCATCTTGAGAAGGGCATGCAATGCAACGATTGCCACTTCGCGCAGGACAATCACGGTAACGGAAAAATCTACGCGGAGCCGCGTGCCGCGGTGGAAATCGATTGCGTGGATTGCCACGGCACGATTCGAAAGAAGGCGGCGCTGGCCACATCCGGTCCCGCGGCTCCCGAGGGCGGCCGGCATCTCGATGCGCTGCGGACGCCGTGGGGACTGCGGCGATTCGAATGGCGCGGCGACAAGGTATTTCAGCGCTCGATGTCGGAAGAAAATAAGGAATGGGAGATCGTTCAGACCGTCGATACGATTACTCGCGGCAATGTGCACTTCAATGCGAAGTCTCTTCGCGCAAAGCTCATCAACAAAGATGGCATTGTGCCTGCGTATCCATCGGCCGACGATGCCACGCTGGCGCATGCGAACAGCAGCATGACTTGCTATGCGTGCCACACGTCGTGGACGCCGACGTGCTTTGGGTGCCATCTGCAAATGACGGCGAACGCGCGCAAACCCATGCTGCACAATGAAGGCCTGCTCACAAAAAACTACACCAGCTACAATTTCCAGGTGCTGCGCGACGACATTTATATGCTGGGTGTGGACGGGACGGTGACCGGCCACCGCATCGCGCCGGCGCGTTCATCCTGCGCGGTGCTGGTCAGCTCGCAAAATGCGAATCGCGAATGGCTGTACTACACGCAGCAGACGATTTCGGCGCCGGGTTTTTCCGGGCAGGCATTTTCCACGTTTGTGCCGCACACGGTGCGCGCGAAGGAGACCAAGGAGTGCAGCGATTGCCATGTCTCCGCGCAGAACGACAACAATGCCTGGATGGCGCAGTTGCTGCTGCAGGGAACGAATTTCATGAACTTCATGGGCCGGTACGTTTATGTCGCCACAGGCAAAAAGGGGTTCGAAGCCATCGCCGTGGCGGAACACGATGAACCGGAAGCCATTTTCGGGAGCGATCTTCAGCGCATCGCGTATCCAGACAATTACAAGAAATTTGTGAGCAGAAAACGAGAACTCAGCGCAGCTGCGGAGCACACCGGCAACGTGCTCGATATTCAAGCGCGCGGCGAGTACGCCTATGCAGCGAACGGTCCCAGGGGGCTGCGCGTCTACGACATCGCGAATATTGATAACAAAGGTTTTTCCGAGAAGGTCAATACCGCACCGGCTTCGCCGCTCGGCCAGCGTTTCTTTGCGCCGACGAAAAATGCTCTCGCCGTTGCCTCTCCGACGACATTGGGTGTCGATCCGTTGCGGCAGCAATTGCCCGAGAATGAAGAGCAGCGGATTCATCTTCTCTATGGCTTTCTTTACGTCGCAGACCAAGAAGAAGGCCTGGTCGTCATTGGCGACCCCAATCTGAAATCGAAGAGTCCCGGCGTGGGCACGCTGCTCGACGGCAATCCCGCCAACAATTTCCTGAAGCGCGCTTTGGCCTTCAATCCGGACGGGGTATTAACGGGCGCTCGCCGGATCACGATCGCGGGCAACTATGCGTACATCCTCACGGAGAAAGCTTTGGTGGTCGTGGATCTCGACAATCCACTCGCTCCGCGTGTCACTGCCAGCATTGGCGCGCCCGCACTCAACGATCCTCGGGGCATCGCAGTGCAATTTCGCTATGCGTTTGTTGCGGATCGCGACGGGCTGAAAGTTCTGGACGTTACCGATCTTTCGCAACCGAAACTTTTGACCGATGCACGCGTTCGTCTCGAGGATGCTCGCAACGTTTATGTTGCGCGCACATACGCGTATGTTTCAGCGGGCAGGCAAGGCATGGCGATTATTGATGTCGAAAAGCCCAACGCCCCGAAGCTCGATCAACTTTTCACGGCGGAGGGCCAGCTCAATGACGTCAACGACGTGAAAATCGGAATGGTGGCCGCA
>WNEZ01000692.1_pt1 | contig 27376 bp, 29 predicted proteins | sample 5400521 | NCBI WGS metagenome assembly WNEZ01 (sample SAMN13153339, study PRJNA577476) | soil metagenome | isolation source: 120 cm saprolite under Douglas fir tree site 2 hole 1 replicate 1 | place: USA:California | collected 2015-04-18
GCGAGGGCGTCTGGATCCTGCTCGGCGGCGGGCCCAAGCAGGCGCCGGCCGTGCACGCTGCAGCCTCCGGCGGCAAGCCTGGTCACAGCCACCGGCGCTATGCCCTCCAACGGCACGCCGAGCTCGGCGGCCGCTTCCTCGCCGGCGAACAGGATGTCAGGATGGATCTCAGCGAGCTCGTAAGCGACCTGGGGGCCCCTGGCCCGGATCCAGGCGGCGTCACCCAGCTCCAGGGCGAGGACGGCGCCCTGGCGCCGAGCCGCTTCCAAAGTGGCGCGGAATTCGGCCTTTCGGGACGGCTCGAGCAGCAGGCTGGCCCGAAGGTAGATCAGCACCGCTCCAGACCAGCCCCCACGGCGCGTGGGGGCGGCCCGTGTGGCCTGTCGGCCCAGGCGACCGACCCAGCCGCAGAATCCGGCCTCATCCCCCAGAGCGGCAAACATCGGGTCGAGAATAACTTGACTCGAACCCCTGTATAGGGTGATAATGAAGTCCTTCACTATGAACCCAGACACCATGAACCGCCCCGCCCCTGGAGCACCGCCGGAGCTGCATACCGTCCACGAGGTCGGCCGCGACGAGGCGGGCCGCCTGTACAGCATCCGTATGCGGGAGCTCTTCGCTCCCCTGAACGTCGACATGAGCGCCGTTGAAGCTCTGACCGCTCTGAAGGTCGCCGGCCACATGCTCGGCATGCTGATGGAACGCTGGGCGGAGCAACACGGCCTGAGCCAAGGCCGCATGGGCGTGTTGTTCCGGCTCTTGCGCTGCGGCGACACCCCCCTGGGTGACCTTGCCGAGGACCTCGGGTCGACGCCGCGCAACATCACCGGGCTCGTGGATCACCTCGAGAAAGACGGTCTTGTCGAGCGCGTCCCCGACCCGGCCGACCGGCGCTCCGTCCGGGCGAGGTTGACCGAGGCCGGGCGTATCCGCATCCAGGCGATCTGGAGGGAGGGCATCGACCACCAGTTCGAGATGGTCGAGGGGTTCAGCAAAGAAGACCTGGCGCAGCTGCGACACCTGTGCCTGCAGCTGGTAGAGAACGCCAGGAAGGAACTCGCAAAGTGATAACTCAGGGACTGTCGCGCAACCGCGTAATCCTCGCCACCGCCGGCACCATGCTGGCGCTGCTGCTGGCGGCCCTCGACCAGACGATCGTCGGCACCGCCATCCCCCGCATCGTCGCCGACCTGAACGGGCTCGACCGCCTGGCGTGGGTCACCACCGCATACCTCGTGACGTCGACGACTATGACCCCGATCGCGGGCAAGCTCGGCGACCTGTTCGGCCGCAAGCCGTTTCTGCTTGCGGGGATGGTCGGCTTCGTAGCCGCGTCCGCGCTGTGCGGGCTGTCGCAGGACATGACGCAGCTGATCGTGTTCCGCGGCATCCAGGGCATTTTCGGCGGAGTCCTTTTCGCCACGGTCTTCACCGTCATCGGCGACCTGTTCCCGCCCGAGAACCGGGGTCGCGTCCAGGGCCTGTTCGGCGGAGTGTTCGGCCTCAGCGCGATCATCGGCCCCACCGCCGGCGGGTTCATCACCGACCACTTCGGCTGGCGCTGGGTCTTCGAGGTCAACATTCCGGTCGGCATAGTCGCCGTGGCGGTCGTGCTCGCCGGCCTTCCATACGTCCGCTCGAAGGCGTCGTGGCGGGACATCGACTTCTGGGGCGCGTTCACGCTGGCCGCCGGCGTGGTCCCGTTGCTCATTGCCCTCTCCATCACCCGCGACCACGCCTGGACATCACCCGAGGTGGTAGGCCTGCTCGCCCTCGCGGCGGCGATGCTGGCGGCGTTCGTCTTCGTCGAAGCCCGCGTCGAGCACCCCATCGTGCCGCTCGAGCTGTTCAAGAACGCGACGTTCACGGTGTCGATGATCGTGGGTTTCCTCACCGCGTTCGGCATGTTCGGCTCGATCCTGTTCACTCCGCTCGTCTTTCAGGGCGTGCTCGGCATCAGCGCCACGAACTCAGGCGCTCTCATCACGCCGATGATGTTCGGCCTGCTCGCCGCGAGCACGCTCACCGGATTCGTGATGCGCCGCATCAAGTACTACCGGTACCTCGGCACCCTGGGCGTCGCGGTGATGATCGTCGGCATGTACCTGCTGTCGCTGATCACGCCTTCCACCCAGGAATGGCGCGTGGTGGCTGCCCTGATTGTGGTCGGGCTCGGCATCGGCACCACGTTCCCGCTGTACCTGACCGCCGTGCAGGTCGCCCTCCCTCGCAAGCACATGGGCGTGGCGTCGAGCCAGATCCAGTTCTGGCGCAACCTGGGTGGCACGGTCGGCAGCTCGATCCTTGGGGCGGTGCTGGCGAACCGGCTGCCGAGCTACCTCGGCACGCGGATCGCCGACCTGCACCTCCCCGCCCAGGCGCTGCAGCACCTGCCGTCAGGCGGCGCCAACTCCATCCTGCAGCCTGGCGCCCTGGCCCAGCTGCCGCCCGCAGTGGCGGCTGCCATCCGGCTGGCGCTGGCCGACACCCTGCACGACATCTATTTCTTCGCCGGGCTGGTCCTGATCGTCGCGCTGGTCTCGACCGTCTTTCTCAAGGAAGTTCCCCTCACCGGGGCCTCCAGCCGGACGGGATTCGGCGATCCTGTGCCTGAGGACGAGGCGACCGAGGCGCGCGAAGCCGTACCCGCCTAGAAAGCGCATCTCCAAATTCCCGGCAAGCGCGTTAAAATCGCCCCCGAACCGCTAGAGGGGGTAGACCGGTCAACTTCGTCCGGGCCTCTGAGCGACTTTCTAGGGGAGGCCAGACGGTGAGTTTCTCGGACAGGACGTTGCAGTGCCGCGACTGTGGGCGCGATTTCATCTTTACGGCGGGGGAGCAGGAGTTCTATCAGACGCGGGGGCTCCAGAACGAGCCCCGGCGATGTCCTGAATGCCGGGCGGCGCGCCGCTCGTCAGAGGGCAACGGTCGAGCGCGGGTCATGCATGACGTGATCTGCTCCAACTGCGGGAAGCAGACGCAGGTGCCGTTCGTGCCCACCGGGGCCCGGCCGGTCTACTGCCTGGACTGCTTCCAGACTGTGGGGCGCCGCTAGCCGGCTTACTCCGGAACGGCACGGCAGGGGCAGGCGGGTTATCCCGGCCGCTTCTGATTTCGCTTCAGGCGAGAGCGATCGGGCGCACCGGCGAACCGGTGGCACCGCGCATCTTGAGCGGCAGGCAGACGAACGCGAACTCGTGCACCTTCGCCTCCGCGAGCTCCTCGAGGTTGAGGTTCTCGATGATCGGAATCCCCGCCCGCACGAGGAGCAGCACGTGGCCGGGCAGCGTGACGCCGAGCTCCGGGTCGGGCGGGCCGATCACATCCCACGCGATGTTGTCGGCGCCCACCGCGCGGACATCGTGCTCCGCCAACCAGCGCGAACCGCCGGCGCTGATGCCGGCGGCGTGGAGGTACTGCGGCGCGTCGGCCCAGAGGGCTCCGTACCCGGTGCGCACCAGCACGACGTCGCCGGCTCGCACCTCAACCCCGCCGATGCTCGCGGCCTGTTCGAGCTCCTGGCGGCTGATGGCGTGATCGGGCGGCAACCGCTCGGTGCCGGCGACGTCGAGCAGGACGCCGCGGCTCACGAGTGGTTCGAGCGTGTCGACGCCGTGGACTCGGAAGCCGACCGATGTCTGAACGCCCGAGTCGACGTGCACCCCGCCGTGCAGGAGCAGGTTCTCGGCCTGGTGAGCCAGGGCGTCGATGTGCGTGCCCGAGTGCTCTGGCATCACGACGAGCCCGGATGCGCTCGTCCTCGCCTCTGGCGCGCCACGCGCGTGGTGGCGATGCAGAAAGTAGTTGAAGCCTGGCGCGTGGGCTGGATGCGACGGCGCGCCCGCGAACCGAGGCTGTTCCAGATCGAAGACCCGGGCGGATCCGAGCGCCTCGATGAGGCTGGGCACTATTCCCGGTAGCGGTAGACGATGCGGCCACGCGTCAGGTCGTACGGCGACAGCTCGACGCGGATCCGGTCCCCCGGCGTGATGCGAATGAAGTAGCGACGCATCCGGCCTGCCGCGTACGCGATGAGCTTGTGCCCGCCCTCGAGCTCGACCTCGAACATCGCATTGGGAAGCGCCTGAGCGACAACCGCATCCATGACGACCGCCTGCTCCTTCTGGCCGCCGTCATCCTTCTCTGGCTTGCGCGCCTTTTCGGGCCGCCTAGGACCCCTGCGCTGACTCTTGAACTTTCCCAAGACGCGTGCAGTCTACGTGGAGCCGAGTGTTGCGGCGAGCCGAGCCTCGATCGCCGCAGCCACGTCGGCCGGCACGCGATCCACCATCGCCAGCCTTCGCAACGTCTCCATCCATCGCACGCCCTTCTCGCGCACCACCTCAGCCATGAGCCTGCACCCGCCGTCCATGTCCCCGGCCATGGCCATGTCGAGCCCGGTCCAGAAGCGGATCTCGACCATCTCCGGCGCGATCCGGATCGCCTCTGCGGACTTGGCTTCCGCCGCGGTCCTGTCGCCGGACTCGGACAGGCGATCCGCCTCCGACAGGGCCATGTAGGCCCGCCTGATGCGCAGGAGGCGGCGCAGCTCCGGCAGAGGCTCCGGGGCGTCCTCGACGCGCAGGTCGATGATCCGGTCTTCCCAGAAGCGTCCCTTAGGCGAGCCGGTCACGACCAGCATCGCCGCCGACTGCTTGCCGCGGATGTCACCACCTTCGGCTTCAGCCGCCTCCAGGGCGGCCATCATCCGCTCCGCGAGCGGGGCGTCGGTGGACGTGAACGCTTCCGCCATCGCCACCCAGACCGTGTCCTTCTCCATGAGGTTCGCCTGGCAGCTGAAGCCATCACCGACGTGGTGCCCGGCGGCCGGGACGCACTTGGCTCCGGTGTGGGCGGAGACGCCACCGTTGGCGTCGACGATCGCGCACTGGCGCACCTCAGCGAGCGGATCGCCGGATGTCAGCGCCTTGAGCGCCTGCTCGGCGGTGAAGCCGGCCTGCAGCAGCTCGAGGCCCAGCGGTCCGTAGCTGATGTTGACCCGCGATTGCGTCGCCACCGCGCCCACCCCGGCCAAGGCCCATGGCACGGCGGGGCTCACCTGGAAGTAGTGCGACTGGACCGCGACGCCGAACTCGCCGGTCTTCTGGTCGCGCGCAACGATCGAGTAGGTCACTGCGCTAAATCGTAATTAGTCAATGTATTCGGGCTCGCGTGGCTTGAGCGCGCGCCAGCGTTCGATCCACGTCCCCTGCAGCTCGGGCTGCCTGGGTTCTTCAGCCAACGCACGAACCGCCTGCTCCACCCGCGCCGTGAACTCGCGCGAGCCCTCCTTCGCCCGAGGTGCCATCGGCTTGCCGATGCGTACGCGCACCGGTCCGGGCAGCGGCAGCTTCTGCCCTTTGGGCATGATCCGGTGTGCCCCCCGGATGTGCAGAGGCACCACCGGCGTGCCGGTTTCCTTGGCGAGGAAGCCGACCCCCGGTTTGAACTCCTGGATGCGGCCATCGGGCGAGCGGCTCCCTTCGGCGAAAAACACGAGATTCCAACCCGCCTTGAGCAGCTGGCTCGCGCTGTGGAGCTGTTCTTTCGCTCCACCCGTTCGCGAGAAAGGAAATGTGTTCAGAAACAGGCCGACGAGATTGCCGAGCAAGGGTCGCTTGTACCAGTAGTCGGCGGCTGCCGCGACGACGGTCCGATCTCGCGCGCGATCGGAAAGCGCGTGCAGGACGAGTGAGGTGTCGGCGTGACTCGAATGGTTGGCCGCGAAGATGACCGGACGCTCGAGCTCCGTTACCCATTCCCGACCCTCCACCTTGGGGTGGGCCATCGCCTCGGTGAACGGGAGCAGGAGGCCGTGCTGAATAAGCCACCGAATCGTGCGCACGGGTTCCTGGCGCGCCCATCCAAGTTCGCTGGGCGGGGGCGGCACCACCGCGCCCTGTTCCGGCCACGTGCGCGGACGGGGCGTATCCCAACGCCAGCCTCGGCGCACGCGTTGGATATCGTTCGCTACATCACCGATGGCGCGGGCGAGTTGGATGGGCCCGCGATCGCCGGCATACCAGGGCATCGGCTCGCTACTCGACTTCCGCGAGCAGGATCGGCGGCATGCGCATGTGCGTCACGCTCGGATGGCGGCCGACGGTTTGCTCGGCCATCTCGAACGCATCCTCGAGCGTGGTCGCGCACTTGAAGCCGAGGCGATGGACGACCTCGCGGTCGCCGCCGACGATGATGATGTCGCCCGCGTGCTCCATCGCATGCGCGGCCCAGTACCACGCGTAAAAGGGGTGGGCGCCGTGGTACGCGTGCGACTTGCGGTAGAGCTGCCGGAACCATGGGTCCTCGGCGAAACGCAGCTCGTATTTGGCCTCGATCTCGATCGGCTTCGTCGTGTCGGCCAGGACCTCGTCGTAGAAGTCGATGTAGCTCGGGTGCTGGACGGCGTCGAACTCGTAGCGGCAGGGGTGCGTGAGGATGGCCACTCCCCCCTTTCTGAGCACTGGCTTGTTTCGGTAGAAATTGAACAGATAGCCCAGCCCCATGCACACGACCAGCACCGGGTTCATGGGCGCGTTGACGTTGTACGGCCCGAGGTACGGCACGCCGATCGTGACGACGTCGGTCTGGCCCTCGACGCGTACCGCGATCTGATTGCGGACGGCCTCGAGCGTTTTCTCATGCACCGCGTCGACCTGGCCCGCGTTGACGCCGGTCAAGCCGTACGGCGCGCGCATGGCATGGAAGACGTTGCGCTTGAACGCCGTCGGCGCGAGGTCGGTGAGCTGCTTCATGCCCAGGAACATCGCTTGGTCCTGCGCGGTCCAGTCAGTCTCCCGCTTCTGCATGAAGTTGGCGATGGATGGGAAGGCGTGGTTGTTTACCGTGGTCTCGATGTGGAACACCCGCACCGTGTCCTCGATGAGCTGGCCCTGACGTATGCAGGAATGGTGCAGCGCCGAGTCAGGCGGATTCATGTACGAGCGCGACGCCAAAAGTGTCTTGACGTTGTGGTGGGCACGAATGCCCCGATAGCTCGCCAGCCCGGTAGACATCGACTTATGCCCGCCGTCCATCGGCACTAGCGTCAGGTTCACGTAGACGACGAGGTCGGACTCGGTCGCGCGCTTGTGCAGCGTGACCTCCTCGCCCTCGGCCGTCTTGCCGATGTAAACATTCGCCTCAGGATCCTCGCCGTCGTGCTGATAGAGGCGATCGGGCCAAAAGGTGCTGAAGATGCGGTCGCCAACGATGTGGCGGATCTCATCGGCCGTCATCCGGCGATGCAATCCGAGCGCCGCGATGAGGTGGATGTCCTCGACGCCCGCCTCGGCGGCCATGTCGATCACCTCTTCCATGACCAGCTGGCGCACGTCGGGCGCGGCCATCGGCGGGAGCGGCAGCGAGAGGTCGTCGAACGCGATCGTGAGCTTCATGCCTTTCCGAAGCAGCGACTTGAGCGGGTCGTCGTCCAGCGGCTTGGTCAGCGCCCGCTTGATGGCGCGCTCGGGATGGGAGATGGGCTCGAGCGGGTCCGGCGGGTAGACGATGCGGGCGCCGAGCGGCAGCTTCTCGAGCCGCACGCCCTCTCCGAAATGGAACAGGACAGGCGGAGTGTTGCGATCGACCTCGATGACTGCTCCGGGGCGCGACACTATCTCAATCCTCGCAGGTCAAACGCGACCTTCACCGCCCCCAGGCGGCCGGCGCTCATCGCGTAAGCGATCGCGTCGCGATATTCGCCCAGGCCGAACAGCGGACCGGTCAGCTCTTCCAGGTGCAGATCCGGCGCCGCGTCGAGTGCAAGCTGGAATGTGCGCTTGCCTTTTCGCTTCGGCTCCGTGCCGTATGCATAGGCGCCCATCACGGTCAGCTCGCGCTGCCAGATCGCGGCCCAGTCGACCTTCTCCTCTCCTGGCATCCCGACCGCGACGAGGGTGCCTCCTTCGCGTGTGAAGCGGACCGCGTCGTTGAGACTACCGGCGCGGCCCACGCACTCGAACGTCACATCCGCGCCGCCGAGCAGGAGCGAGCGGTCGAAGCCGTCGAGCCTGCGCGCGCCGGTGGCGAAACGAATGCGCTGAAAGACGTCGGCAGGATTGATCACCTGGTCGGCGCCAAGCTTGGTAGCGAGCTCGCGCTGGGTCGGATGCTTGGCGACCGCGATCAGACGCTTCGGCGGCGTGAACAAGCGGATCGCGGCCACTGTCAGGAGGCCGATGGTGCCCGCTCCCAGCACGACGACGATGTCCTCCTTCGTGGCCCCACCCCGGAACGCGGCGTGGATGCAGCAGGCGAAAGGCTCGATCAGCACCGCGGCCTCATCCGACAGCGACTGCGGCACAGGATGCAGCTGGCTTGGGTGCGCGACGAGCGTCTCGCCCCAACCTCCGCCGGTGTCCGCGCAGTAGCCGGTCTGGAGGCCGACCTCGATTGGACCTTCGGTGACGTTGTAGCAGAGGCCGGGCCGGCCCTCGGCGCAACGCGGGCACGGAGGCTCGATCCCGCGCACCTTGCAGCCAAGGGCCGGTTCGATCACCACTCGCGAGCCATCGCCAAGCGTGCCCACCACCTCATGACCGGGCACGAAGGGATAGCTGGTCAGCGGATCGAGATACAGCGACGCGTGGCCGCCGATCGCAGAGAGGTCGGAGCCGCAGATCCCCGAAAGCGTGGGCGACACGCGCACCCAGTCTTGAGCCGGCAGCTGGGGCTCGGGCACGTCGCCCAGGTGCAGCATCGAGAGCGCGCTGGTCGCGACCTCGGGCCTTCCGCCGGCCGCCTTGACGATGGCATACGACGGGATCGATCTCTCGTACGTGAGGGCTAGCGTCTCACTGCCTCCCTGTATTCGGGCGAGCGCGGGTCGGGCATCGGCAGGCGCCAGTTGCCCGGGGCCATCCGCCAGCGCTCCACCCGCCAGCCGCGCTGCCCGGCGACCTGCGAGAGGCGCGCGTCCGGGTTCACGGCCACCGGAGTGCCGACCAGCTCCAGCATGGGCAGGTCTGACAACGAGTCGGCGTACGCGAAGCTCTCCGCGAGGATCAGCGCGTTGCGAGAGGCATATTCCTCGAGCAGGACACCGCGCGCCTCACCGGCCGGCGGTGGCGCTTCCAGGTCTCCAGTCAAGCGGCCGTCCTTGACCAGGAGGTGGGCGCAGTCGACCTCCACCTCCAGCAGCTCGGCCAGGGGCTCGACCACGACGTCTAGCGCTCCGGTCAGGAGCAGCACTCGATGGCCGGCGCGCTTGTGTTCGCGGATCCGGCGCATGCCTTCGGGATAAATGCGCCGCAGCGTCACCGCATTGAGCGCCTCGCGCCCGAGTCGCTTCATCACCTCGTAGTCCAGTCCGTCGTACTCGCGATAAAAGCTCCGCTGGAACTCTGCTCGCGACCGCCGCTCGAGGTAGAGCCAGCGCGGGGCCTCGCGCGCCATCTGCGCCATGAAAGCCGGCCACTCGTCGACGGGCTGGGCCCGCAAGCGCATCCACAGGAAGTACTCGACGACGTTGGTCTCGACCAGCGTCCCGTCGACGTCGAATACCGCCAGGACGTCGGCCCGGCCGGTGCGCTTCTCGATGGCGGAGCGCACGGAATTGGACTCTGGCTTGGGAGTCGTGCTGCCGCTCGGCTGGCGACCTTTGCGCGCCACCGTCTCCGCGCGTGACATGCGCACGACAGTGGGAAAGTGGACGTCCTGGAAGTAATGCTCCCAGTTGTAGAGGGAGGCGTCGAAAGGAAATGTCTTGCGCTCGCCCGCCGGCACGTGCTCCCAAACCGACATCAGGTTGCGCGTGTCGAAGATGCAGTCGACCTCCGTGTAGACGCCATAGAGCTGGATCAGGTTGAGCCCGCGCTCCAGGCGCTCGCGCTCGCCGTTGAGGTCATCTGATAGGTCGGCGACGCTCGCCCCCAGCGGCAGCCGCTCGACCGCCCACTGCGCGGCGCTGACGAATTTCAGCGCCGCCTCACCCTTGGCCGCCAGCTCGCCTCGTGTTGGGTACGTCCAGGTCGGCGTTCCGATCGCCTGCCCGTAGCGATCCCGCAGCGGATGCTCCGTGAAGTAGCGCGTCGCCTCTTCTGTCATCTTGCGGAAGCGCAGCGGGTTGCGACTCCCAGAAGCTGCGTGATAGACGCGCGGCTTCGAATCGGGCGGGGGGCTGGCCGCGACCGCGAGCACGGTGTTGACGACGAAGTCCGCGGGGATGATGTCGAGCAACGAATCGGGGAGGCCCGAGAAATCGCGCAGGATGCCGCGACCGAACGCAAGGATCAACGGCTCCGCCATCCGGAACCCTTCCAACCAACCCGGGAATGGCTCTTCGAGCGCGCTCTCGATGATCGACGGCCTCACGATCGAAAGCGGGATGTCCCCGTGGAGCTCGACTACCGCGTGCTCCGCCATCGCCTTGGTGAACGAGTAGATGTCGGCAAAGCCCATCGAGTTCGCGTGCACCCGCCCGCGTTCGATCAAGCGGTCCTTGACCCATCGCTCGCGCAGGCGCTCGGTGGCCCGCGCCACCGCCGGCGTGCCCGCGGGGCCCATGCGCGATTGCGCCTCACGCCGCAGCCGCTTGAGAATCTCGGGCCGCCTCGACTCCTCTTCGACCGGACTGCGAAGGGTGGTCAGAACAGCCGCCTCATGACGCCAGTTGAGACCGGGGTCGAGGGGCGGCTCTTCGCGCACGAGGCCGCGCAGCATCCCGCCCACGTACGCCGTGGAGACATGCACGAGATGCGGTCGTGCGCCTGCAGTCTTGAGCGCTTCCACCAGGCGCGCCGCGCCCATCAGGTTGGTCTGCGCGGAAAGATCGGCTGGGTTGTCGAACTCGACGGCGGCGGCCGAGTGGATGACGATGTCGCAGGAGCGGATGAGCTCGCGGCCCTCATCGCTGAGACCGAGCCCGTCGCGTCCGAGGTCGAGCTCGAGCACCCCCAGTTTCTGCTTGGCGAGCTTCGCGAACGCCGGCTCACCCAGCTCGTCCTTCAGACGCTTGAAGGCCGGGCTCGCGAGCACCTCGCGCTCGAGGCGCTCGACTGCCGGACGGCGCGCGCTCGAACGGATCGCAAGGTTGATGCGGCCGACATCGGGAATCGAGCGCAGACACTTCTCGACGATCGACTTGCCCAGGAATCCTGTGCTGCCCGTGATCAGCACGGTTTTGCCTTTGAAGGCCTCGGCTATCAAGACTTGGTGATTCTAGAGTCGGTGGTGGGGCGCCCTGCTATACATCCTGTCCATGCTTGAGGGTCGGTGTTTGGACTGAGCCGGAGCCTGCGGCGTCGGTCCAGCCGAGGTCGGTCGCGACGGAGACCCAGAACCAGTACGTCTGGTTGGGCCGGCCGGGGAACACCGCCGAGCCCGCACCGACCCCCGTCAGCCACGGCTTCATCTGCCCGTCCTGTGTGACGACATAGATCCGGTAGCTGTTGCCGGCTCCCGGGCTCGACCATGACACGGCAATCGAGTTGACATCCTTGGTGCCCAACTCCGCGGTGACGGTGACGGACGGCAGCGGCACGTCTGCGAAACGTGGCGATCCGGATAGCCACAGGTTGCCCCGGTCCCATTGGTAAGGATCGGGATATGAGCCCGACCAGCCATACGGATCGACCGGGGTCTGGCTGCGGCGCAGGTCGTAAATCCCAAAGTGGAGGTGAGGGCCGGTGGCGGTGCCGGTCATGCCCGAGATCCCGATCACCTGTCCGCGCCGGACGCGCTGCCCTTTGGCGACGTCGGTGCGGGAGAGGTGCCCATAAAACGACAGCAGTCCGTTGCCGTGGTTGATCTCGACTGTCAGCCCGCTCAAGCAGGTATGGCAGTTGGGGTCGAGCCAGTCCGCCCACATGACAGTGCCGGGTGCGGCCGCCGCTACGGGCTCATATGTGAGGGCGTAGTCATAGCCGTCATGGCCGTCGTAGTAGAGGTAGTCATGGCCGCCCGGGGACTGGGCGTAGCCCTCGCTGAAGCCCGGATCGGGTCCACCGGTGCTCTGCGTCGCCACCTGGCCGTCGTAGCGGCAAATGCGGCCATTGGTGCCGTAATCGGGGTAGCAGTGATCGAAGAGCGAGGTGACGATGTGCGGTCCCATAAACGGCAGCGTCAGGAATGCGGTGGACGCCGGACCCGAACCAGATTCGCCCGCCCCCGTCTCGACGGTGCCGTAGGAAAGCTGGGCGGGATAGAACCACCTCACGTAGCGGCCTTGCTTTTGGCCAGGCGGCAGCGCCTGCGCCGCATGTACGGGCACGCTCTGCAGCAGCAGGGGCGCCACAGCGGCGACCGCGATCAGGTGGCGTATGCGCATGAGGTTCAAGGTTCAATCAGCCGCACATCGGGCGGCGGATTGGTTAAGTTTCGCAAATCGTGGCCCAAGAGCCTCACGCGCCCGCCGTACTGAGCCAGGGCCGGGCGGCTGTATTCGAGGAACCGATCGGACCGGCAGGGGTGAGGATTCAGGAGAGGCCCCGCACGCGGCCCCGACCGGGTTCGGTCGCCGTCGCCATGCGCGCCGCATCCATCAACCACCTCGACCTCTGGCTGGCGCACGGGGCACAACGCATCGCGCCTCCTCGCGTAATCGCAGCGGATGGCGCTGGGATCGTCCACGAGTCGGGCGATCCCGCGTGGAAACCCGGAGACGAGGTGGTCATCTTTCCCACGCTGTGCGACTGGGAATGCGAATGGTGCCGCGCCGGGGAGAACGTTCGCTGCCCGCACTTCGGCGTGCTCGGGGAGCATGCCGACGGCGCCGCATGCGAGCTGTTTCACATCGATGCCCGCAGCGTGTTTCGCAAGCCCGCCGGTCTCAGCTGGGAAGAGGCCGCGGCCTTTCCGCTCACATTCCTCACGGCGTGGCGGATGCTGACCACCCGCGCCCAACTCCGCGCCGACGAGACGGTGCTCGTGATCGGGGCGGGCGCCGGCGTGGCGGTCGCGGCGATCCAGATCGCGAAGCACATCGGCGCGCGCGTGCTTGTGACCAGCCGTTCGGAGGCCAAGCGGGCAAGCGCGCTGGAACTGGGCGCGGAAGCAGCCTTCGACTCCGCCAACTTCAGCAAGGCGGTTCGCGCTGCGACCCAGGATGGCGTCGATGTCGTGTTCGAGCATGTCGGTCCGGCGACGCTCGAGGAGTCGATGCGCTCGCTCGCGATGGGCGGGCGAATCGTCACGTGCGGATCGACGTCGGGGGTCAAGGCCGAGGTCACGATGCCGCGCCTGTTTTTCCGCCAGGCGAGCCTGCTCGGGTCGACGATGGGCAATGCCTCCGAGTTCGAGGCTGTGCTGGCGGCGATGGACCGCGGCTTGCGCCCGGTGGTCGACTCCGTCTATCCGCTGGACCAGGTCGAGGCGGCGCTCACCCGGCTCGACGCGGCCGAACAGTTCGGCAAAGTTGTGCTCGCTATTTCGTCCTGAGCGATGAGGACGGCAGAACCCACAATTTGGCTGCGGTGTCGTGGCTGAGGGTGACTTCGCGCTTGCCGGCCCGGATACGGATCGTGCGCCCGACCTCATCCACCTCGACCACGTCGACCTTGCGGCCGGGCGTCAGGCGGCGCTCATCGAGGTAGGCGAGCAGGAGCGGAGCCTCGCGCTCGGCGACCTCCGAAACGCGCGAGATGGCGGCGCGAGCGCCGGCGCTGAGGGTCGCCAATCGCCGTTCCTTCGGCGATGACTTGGAGTGACCGGGGATGGGGTTCCCATGCGGGCAAGTTCGTGGACGGCCCAGGGTCTCATAGAGCCGCCGTTCGACTTTCTCGGAAACGGCATGCTCGAGCCGGGCGGCCTCTTCGTCGGCAGCGACCCAATCGAGACCCAGCACGTCGGTCAGCCAGCGCTCCATGATGCGATGGCGCCTCACGATCGACTCCGCGACCCGGCGCCCGGCGCTGGTCATCTCGATCTCCTTGCGGCTGTTCATGCGCACCATCCCGTCGCGCGCCATCCGTCGGAGCGCGACGGTCACGGTCGGCCGGCTCACGCCCAGCCAATCGGCGAGACGGGCACTGCGGGTCGGTTCGCCCTCCGACCACATGTAATAGATCGCTTCCAGGTAGCGGGAGATGACCTCAGACGGCTCGTTAGACTTATCTAATCGCACCTTTTGCACGTACTAACCTTGTGAAACCACTATGAGCCAGGGGACTGCTGTTCTACTCGGAGCCATAGCCGGGATCACCATTTTCCTCGGCCTGCCGGTGGCCCGCATGCATGGATTGCCGAAGGCGATTCAGGGCTTCCTCAACGCATTCGCGACCGGGATCCTGATCTTCATCCTTTGGGACATCCTCTCCCACGCCAGCGGCCCGGTCGAGGCGGCTCTGGTGGGGGCGCGAACAGGGTCTCGAGTGCCATTCGTCTGGATGGCGCTGATCTTTGCGGTCGGGATCGCAGCCGGCCTGCTGGGCCTGGTGTACTTCAACCGCGCCCTTTTCGGCCGCCTGAAGCACGGCACCACCTCACCCAGCCCGCGCAGCCTGTCGCTGGCGATCGCCACCGGCCTCGGCCTGCACAACCTGTCCGAGGGGCTCGCCATCGGCCAGTCCGCGCGCGCAGGTGCGATCGCATTCGTCGGCGTGTTGGTGGTCGGCTTCGCGCTGCACAACATCACCGAGGGCTTCGGCATCGCCGCGCCGATGACGATGGAGCCCAAACCTGCGTCATGGGGCTTCCTGGGGCTGGCGGGCCTGATCGGAGGTGGACCGACCTTCATCGGCACCTGGATCGGATACCTCGCGAGCTCGAACTACCTGTACGTCGCCTTTCTGGCGATCGCCGCGGGCGCCCTGCTCTACGTCGTCAACGAGCTCTTCCACGTGGGTCGCCGGCTGAGCACACCACCGGTTTTCGCCTGGGGAATGCTCTTCGGCTTCCTGACTGCCTACGCCACCGACCTCGTACTGACCCTCGCCTCTTAGTTCCTCAGGTCGCGTAATCGAAATCGTCGGGCTCGGTGTCGTCCCACTCCGGGAACCGCCAGCGGAACAGGCGCTCCTGGATCTCAAAGAGGCTGTCGAGGGCGTCCTGCACGTGGCCCGAGTCCTTGAGGGCCTCGCGGACATGATCGGGCATGAGCTCCACCGCCTCCCGGAGCTCCGTGCGAACAGGCGCGGGCACGGTCTTGACACCGTCCCGGTTCATCTCTTCGAGCTGCCAGAGGACCCTGTCGGTCGCCTCCAACATGCGCTGAAAGGCGTAACGGCGCCGGTTCTGCCGGCGCAGCGCGGTCTCCTGCTGCTCTATGCGCGTGCTTGTGTGATCGATCATTTCCTTACCTTGGTTCAGCTACCTTTCCTAGCTTACCGGCTCCGGACGAGTTCACCAAGAGGTGCGTTTGGCTGATTTCCTGGGCCGGCTCGAACACCTGTTCCATCCGATCGACGGCTGGGGGGACTTTCGGCGGGGCGCCCGCAAGGCCGCCGTCACGCTCGTCCTCTACCGGGCGGACGGCCGCTGGATGGTCCCATTTGTACGTCGGCGGGCCGACCTCCGCGACCATCCGGGCCAGGTGGCGCTGCCCGGAGGAGGCGTCAAAGAGGGCGAGTCGGCCTGGGCCGCCGCCCAGCGGGAGGTGGCCGAGGAGATCGGCATCCCGGTCGGCCGCCTGGTGCCGCTCGGCGCCGGTGACCCGATCTACGCCGCGGTTTCCAACTTCTCGGTGGTGCCATTCGTGGCTCATCTCCCCGACCCGGTGCCCGCATTCGTCCATGACGTACAGGAGCTGGAGGGTGTGCTGGAGATCCCACTCGCCCGGCTGCTCGACGATAGCGAATGGCTGCAGTCCGACGACCCGTGGCGCTTCCGCTACCTGGCCCACGAGGAGAGCGTCGTGTGGGGCCTCACCGAGCGAATCTTCGCGGGGCTGGCTCCGAAGCTCATCGAAGCGTTCTCCGAAGATCAAAACCCGGATCCGCCAGCTGCTCGCGGGTGACGGGGGCGCGAGCTTCCATGACGCGGCGCGCACGAGCGACGGTGTGGTGGTCGTTGATCCCGGCCACCGCGATCATCGAGCCCCGCCGTAGGTAGAAGACACTGAACGGAGGTTTTCCGAGGGTGCCGCGCACCAACGTCTCGTCCCACGCGAGCCCGGCGCCCGCGTATTGAAGGTTGACGTCGTACTGGTCCGACCAGAACCACGGCGCTTCCCCAAACGGCGCCGGCTTGCCCGCCATCGCCCGCCCGACGGCAAAGCCCTGGCGCTGCGCGGTCTGGAAGTGCTCGACCCTTATCCGCTCCTCGAACAGGGGGCTCCAGAACCTGGTCGCGTCGCCGGCGGCAAAGACGTCCGGCGCCGAGGTGCGGCCGAGCTCGTCGACCAGGATGCCACTGTCCACGTCAATGCCGGCGGCATGGGCAAGCTCGGTACGCGGCGAGGAGCCGACCCCCACCACCACCGGCGGCTCGAGGTTCGGAGAGGGCGCCTCACCCAGGCGCATATCGACGCCATGCTCGCGATGGACGGCCGCCAGGTAACCACCCAGCTCGGGGCCCAGCACCCTCTGCAGCGGCTGGGCCAGGGCTTCGAACACCGTGATGCTGCAGCCTCGATGGCGGGCAGCGGCCGCAACCTCGCAACCTATGAATCCGGCTCCGACCACGTGTAACCGTTCCGCTCGCTCGAGGACGGTTAGTAGGCGCTCCGCGTCGGGCAGCTCACGCAGGTATATCGCGTCATCAAACCCGTCGAGCCTCCGCGCGGACGACCCAGTCGCGATGCAGAGCAGATCCCAGCCGGCGCGCCGGCCGCTCTCGAGCACGATGTCCCGACGCTCGATGTCGAGCTCCGCGACCCGCCCACCCAAAAGGAGCTCGACCCCAAGCTCGCGATACTGCTCGCGAGGACGTAATCCGAGGCGGTCTCGCGGCACCGTTCCCCACAAGAAGCCTTTGGAAAGGTGCGGTCGCTCGTAGGGGATCTCCGGCTCCGAGCCGGCGAGCAGGATCTCGCCTTGAAAGCCCGCGTCGCGCAGGCCCGCGGCGGCGGCGTCCCCGGCGGGACCACCGCCGACGATTACTGCTTTCGCTTTAAAGGGGTCCCCGCGAACTCACGGCCTTGGCCTCCGAGTTCGTGGGGCTTAGACAGCTCACGCACCCGGAGCAGCGACCAGGCCAGATATCCGCCGAGAACGGCGATCGCGAAGGCATAAGCCGCGACGAGGTACGTCATCTGGCGCTTCCCGCCTCGGTCGGCGCGACGATGGGCGCCGGCACCACCTTCTCCGCGGCCTGGTCCGTGAGCACCTCGATGCGATAGCGGATCGCGATCATCACGACGGCGAGAAACAGTGTGCATGCCATGGTGACAAAGAACGCGACGAGCATCTGAGGTGGCAGCGCATCATTGATCACGACCGGGCCCGGATGCTGGGTTCGCCACCACGTGACGCTGAAATGCACCACGGGTACGTCGATGAAGCCGAATATGCCCACCACGGCGGCGAAGCGCGCGGCCTGGCGGCCTGGGTCGGCGAGTCTGCGGATCATCAAGTAGCCGGCGTAGATGATCCAGAGCACGAGGGTCGAGGTAAGGCGCGCATCCCAGGTCCAGTACGTGCCCCATGTCGGCTTCGCCCAGATCATGCCCATCACCAGCGTCACGGTGGTGAAGACGAGACCCACCAGTGCCCCGGCCCGCGCCAGCCGGTCCGCGGCGGCGTTCTCCTTCCACAAATACGCGATGCCCCCGATCAGCACAACGGCAAAGCAGCCGTAAGCCGCGATGGCGGTGCTGACGTGCAGGTAGAAGATTCGCTGCACCGGTCCTTGCAAGGCATCGGTCGGTGCGTACAGGAAGATGAAGCCCGCAGCGACGAGCATCAGCGCCACCGCGGCGATCGCTGCGTTCTCGTAGCGACTAGTCATCGAGGACGAACCGAGCCGTGAGCGAGGTGAGCACGACGAACAGTATGTCCAAGTCGATGAGGAGACCCGAAGTGTTGCCGGTGCCAACGCTCCCACCCATCGCGGCCTGAACCGCCTGACCGCCGAACACGATGAACGGGATCCAGAGCGGTAGCGTCAGCAGCGGCAGCAAAAGCTCGCGCGCGCGAACGCGCGCGACCATCGCCGCGAACAGGCATCCAAGCACGGCCATCCCGACGGTGGCTAGGAGGACCGCGGAAACCACTTCGAACGACAGCGGCACGCTGAAGAACAACGCGAGCGCGGGCAACAGCACCGCCTCGCAGAGGATTAGCAGCAGCCCAGCCGCCAGCGCCTTGCCCGCGAAGATTGCGGCAGGCGAAGCGGGCGTCATGAGCATCGCCTCGAGCGAGCTCTGCTCTCGCTCGGCGGCGAAGGCGCGTCCAAATGCAACCAGGCCCGCAAAGACGAGCGCCATCCACAGCACGCCAGGCGCGATCGCGGGAGCGTTGCGCGAGTCGATCTGAAATCCGAAGTTGGCGATCACCAATGCCAGCACTACGAACTGGGCCAGCGCTGGAACCAGCTCGCGCGTTCGCCACTCGGACCTGAGGTCTTTGCGCGCCACGGCCAGAGCAACGGCGACGCTCCTCACAGTTAATGGACGACCCGCAGCCGCGTCGGGACGCCGACCACCCGCCCGCGACGCAGCACGAGAGTGCGCTGGCACAGCCGATTGGCCAGCGCGTGGTCATGGGTGGCGATGACGGCGGTGCGTCCGCGCATGACTCGCGCGAGCAGCTCCGCCCCGCCAGAGTCGAGGCTTGCGTCGGGCTCGTCCAGCACCAGCAGCTTGGGGTCATGGAGGACCGCCCTGCCGATCGACAGCCGTTGCTGCGCGCCGCGCGACAGCTTCTCCGCGGCCCTGCCGGCGAGCTCCGAAAGTCCGACCAGCTCGAGCACCTCGGCGACCCGACGGCGCTCCACGCCCTGGAGGGTGCAGTAGAACTCCAGTGTCTCCCTGGCCGACAGCGCGGGATACAGGCCGGGCGCGTGGGCCACGAAACCGATGACCGCCCGCAGCCGCCGCCGTTCGATGATCGCATTCAGGCCGAAGATCTCCAGGCTGCCCGACGTCGGGCGCGCGGCCGTGGCGAGGATGCGGAGCAGGGTCGTCTTGCCCGCGCCGTTGTCGCCCAGGACCGCGAGGTGCTCACCGGCGTCGACCTCGACGTCGACCCCATCAAGACCGACCTCGGAACCGAAACGCTGCGTGAGAGACGCGCCGACGATGACGCTCATCTGCCCAGTTCGTCCCCGCCGTCGTCGGGGGTCCTGATGAGGGGCCACAGAACAAAAGGACCCGCGAAGAACAGCAGCAGCGTCGCCACGATGAGCGTCACGACACGCCCACCGGACTGCGCACGTGGACGGCCACCGGCGCCCACGCAACGCGCCGCTCGCCGGCGTTGCCCAGGAGCACGCCCAGGATGACGATCACGCCGCCCGCCCAGATCCAGCTGACCATGGGATTGACGAAGACTCGAAACGAGGCCGAACCGTCGCCATTGGTGCCCGCGAGCACCACATAGACGTCAGCGATCGGGCTGCTGCTGATCGCCACGTGCGTGAGCGATTGGCCGCCAAGCCCGGCATACGTTGCGCGTGCAGGTTCTAGCGTCTGATCGCCAAGGGTGATCGCCGCCACGAGCTCGGAGTGGTCAACGAGCTCACGATTCTGCAAACCCGCGAACGTGAGGGTGTACCCGGCGACCGAGACCTGCTGGCCCGGCTGGAGCGTGACGTCCTTCTCTTGCTGCCAGAAATGCGAGGCGGCCAGGCCCAGCACGAGCACCGCGAGCCCGAGATGGGCCATGTACGCACCGTAGCGACGCCTTCTCTTCGCCACCAGGGCCACGGCCCGCGACCAGCCTCCGCCGGCGAGACGCCATCGGCCGGCGCCCCGCGCGTACTCATAGATGACGGTGCCGGCGACGGCGAGCGCCAGCGGGATGCCCAGCAGCGCCGGCACCGAATGGACGCCGGCTACGAGCAGGGCTGCCAGCGCCAGCGCAAACACCCCCGCCGGCCATCGCAACGACCGCCACAAGGGAGCGCCGGCGCGTCGCCACGGTATCAGCGGGCCCGCCGCCATAAGCGCCAGGAGGGCGACGAACAGCGGGCCCGCCGCCCGCTCGTAGTAAGCGGCGCCGACTACGCGCGGCTGGCCGAGCATGCCTGACACCAGCGGCAGCATCGTGCCCCAAAGCACCACCGCGATCACGCCGATGAGAAGCAGGTTCTGGAGCGCGAACGCGCCCTCGCGCGACACCGCCGCTGCGGGCTCGCCGCGGCTCTTGAGGCCGCCGGCCCGGAAAACCAGCAAGCCGACCGAGAAGAGCAGGCAAGCGCCCAGGAACCCGAGAAACCACGGCCCGATCGAGCTGACCGCGAACGTGTGCACCGACGGGACGATCCCGCTGCGCACGATGAAGGTGCCGAACACGACCAGCAGGAACGCCAGGATCACAAGCCCGAAATTCCAGCCGCGCAACCGCCCGCGCCGTTGCTGAACCTGCGACGAGTGCAGGTACGCCGTGGTCGCCAGCCACGGCATGAACGCGACGTTCTCGACCGGGTCCCAGCCCCAGTAGCCGCCCCAGCCCAGGACGTGGTACGCCCACCACATGCCCAGGACGAGGCCGGTGCTCTGCAGGCCCCAGGCCACCAGCGCGAAGCGGCGCGTGTGCGCTATCCAGGCGGCGTCAGACCGTCCGGCGAGCAGCGCCGCGGCCGCGAAGCTGAACGGGATTGCGAATGAGGCGAAGCCCGCGAGCACGACCGGCGGATGGATGAGCATTCCCCCGTCGCGCAAGACCGGGTTGAGTCCGAGGCCGTCGGGAGGAGTGATCCGCAGAATGTCGAAGGGGCTGGCCACGAGGACGAGCACGACCAGGAAGAAGCTCAAGATCGCCGCCATGATCCCCGCGGCGTAGGCCGCCAGGCGAAGGCCGATCTTTGCGCTCGCGAGCAAAGAGGCGCTGCCGAGGATGCCGAGGATCAGCGCCCAGTACAGGAGCGATCCCTCCTGGCCGCCATAGAAAGCGGCCGCCACCAGCGCAGTTGGGGTCGACAGATCGCTGTGCTCGACGACGTACGCCAGCGAGAAATCGTGGGTCAACAAAGCCGTTTCCAGCAGCACCGACGCCCCGAGGATCATCACGGCGGTCGCGTAGAAAGCACGCCGCCCGACCTGGATCATGACGCCGTTCTGCTTGAGGGGCCCCCGCGAACTCACGGCAACGCCGCCGAGTTCGTGGGGATAAGTCCATCCCGCCCATAACGAAAGCAACGCCGAGAACACGGCCAGGACCAGGCCGGCGAGCAGGGCGCCCGAGCCGAGGAAAGCCAGCATCACTGTGTGTACGGGGTGGTCGAGAAGCGCGACGGGCACTTCGCCAGGACAGCGCGGGCGTAGAAAACGCCATCCGCGCCCAGCCTGCCGTCGGCAACCACCGTGATGCCCGGCCGGAAGATGTCCGGCACCGTGCCGGTGTAGTCGACGAGCATCGAGGCGGTGCCATCTTTCTCAGTGAACCGGACGTGGAGGCCTCCGTCGCTACGTTGGATGTCGTCCTGCACGACGCCGGCCACGCGTACGTCGCCAGTCGCGGGCGAGTGCGTGCGAAGCTCGGACACCGTCAGGTAGTACTCGGACGACCCGCCAGATGCCGAATACACGAGATAGCCGATGCAGGCCGCGACGACTGCCATCGCGATCCCCCATCGGATCATGCGGCGATGAGTCTCATGTAATGGTCGAGCGTGGAGGCATCCAGCGGTCCCGCGAACGACGCGACGACCAAGCCGTCGACATCGATGAAGATAGTGACCGGAGGTCCGACCACGCCATAGTCCCGATAGCTGCCCGAGACGATCGGCCCCACGGGATAGGTGTGCGGGTGTTGCTGTTCGAAGGATTTGATGCCCTGCGCCGTGTCTTGCATGGCGGCGCCGACGAACGCGATTCCAGGGTGGGCCGCCGCAGCGTCAGTAAGGGTCGGGAGCTCCTGCGTGCACGGTCCGCACCATGACGCCCAGAAGTTGACGATGACCGGCTTGCCTCGCAGCTCGTGGATGCCCACCTGGCGGCCATCGAGCTGCTGGATCGCCAGATCCGGGGCGGCGTGGCCGAGGAGGTGAGGGCTGGTCATGGCCGCGTGCTGAAGGCCCCATGCCAGCGACACCATCAGGGCGGTGCCGAGGACGATCGCGCCGGCCGAGATCAAACCGGACCTGACGTTCAACGCGCTGAGTCTAGTTGACGGCGGAGAGCGAATTCGACGCCGCAATTCGGGCGTAGTGGCGGCCGCTTGGCTTGATCGTCCGCTCCAGGGTCTTGCGGTCGACCCCGATCAGGCCGAAGTGCATGTTGTAGCCCCTCGCCCATTCGAAGTTGTCCGTGTTGGTCCAGTGGAAGTAGCCACGCACGTCGACGCCATCCCCGATTGCGAGCAGCACGTTGGAGAGCGTCTCGGTGATGTAACGACAGCGCCACTCGTCATCGTCGGTCGCCACCCCGTTCTCCGTGATGTAGACCGGCTTCCCAAGTTTGCGCAGCTCATTCAGCACCACGCGCATCCAGGCCGGATCTGTGCTGAGTCCCATGTCGGTGACCGGGCGCCCAGGAACGTTGAAGCGACGGATGAACTGATCCTTCGGCAGCGAAGGGTCGAACGCGCACATCTGGCCCCAGTAGTGGGCGATGCCGATGTAGTCGCATGTCGCCTCCACGACCCGGCGCAGCATTCCCGGCGCGACCGGCCAGCGATCGAGCGCCAGCTGCGACGCCTGCGCGGCCCAATGGTCGCGCCGCTTCTCCGAGGCCGGGAGAAAGAGCAGCTTGTGATGCGATAGGCCGACCGGGGCATCCGGCCACCGGCGCTTGATCGCTCCATACGCGAGCTCATGCGCTTTGTGCATGTTGCTTGTGACTCGATACATCGCGCCGAGATCTCCCATGCCGCCGGGTGGGAACTCGCCCGATATCCAGGCGTTGGCCGCGTAGAGATTCGGCTCGTTGATGGTGCACCACAACCCAACCAGGTCACCGAGCTGGTCGACGACGCGATGCACGAAGGGTAGAAACGCGTGCGGGGCGTCTTTTGCCGACCATCCGCCCTTGTTTGCGAACCAGATCGGGCTCGTGAAGTGGTGGAGGGTCACCATCGGCTCGATGCCCTGCTCGCGCAGCTCGCCGAGCACATCGCGGTAGTGGCGGATCTGAACGGCGTCGAACTCGCCCTGCGCCGGCTCGATACGCGACCACTCGATCGACAGCCGGTGAGCGTTCTGGTTCAACTCGCGCAGCAGCGCGAAGTCGTCGCGGTAACGGTGGTAGTGGTCGTTCGCGACCGCCGACGTATCGCCATTGGCGATCCGGCCAGGTTGCTGCTCGAACTCCCACCAATCGCAGTTGCGGTTATTGCCCTCGATCTGGTGGGCGGCGCTCGCCGTCCCCCACAGGAACCCCTCAGGGAACCCCCCCACGGTTGCGGTCATGCCACGGTGGCCGGCTTTTCGACCTTGGGCGGGGCCACATACTCCCAGCGGGCGGGCTTGTCACCGTCCATGTCCACCACCAGCATCCCGGCCTTGTCGACGGCCTTGCGATACATCTCGCGCTCGTTGTGCGGCCGGCCGTCGAGCACGATCCACGCTGCCTGCAGCGGATCGGCGTGGCTCACGATGGCCATCGTTTCGCCCGGGTGTTCGCGCGCCATTCGCCGGATGACGTTGAGGACACGCCCTCCCATGCGATCAACCGACTCGTCGCCGGGGACCAGGCCGCGCTTGGCTTTGTGCACGAACCAGAGCGGGCGTCGCAAAGGGATGTGCCAGTACGGCAGCCCCTGGAGGTAGCGGCTGAACTCAGCCTCACGCAGCTCCGGATCGGCTTCGAGGATCGCGGGCGGATCGAGCCTCGTGTTGATCAGCTCGGCCGTTTCGACCGCGCGGGCCAGCGGGCTGTGCACGATGCGCCGCACGTTCTCCGTTCTCAGCCTGTCCCCCACCGCCAGAGCCTGCGCGCGGCCGAGGGCGCTCAGCTGGAAGCCGTCGAGATGCCCGTATAGGAGCCGGCGAGGGTTCTCGACGTCGGCGTGGCGGATCAGGTAGACGCGCGTGGACGCCAAGGTCGACTTCGATCCTACGGAAGCGTCAGAAGCGGAACGCGCCGATTGAGGTGCGGTTGGTTCCGGACGATCGACCGGACTCGAGTGCGTGAAACGCCTCGCGGAGCAGGTTTCCCGTGTACTCGCGTCGGTTCATGAGGCCGGCCTCGGCGTCGCCCGACGATGGGACTACATCGATCGTGGCCGCGCCGCAGCTGACGGTGATCCGCTTCCAGTTGCCACTGGTCGCGAAGTCGTGAGACGCGATGCTGCGCCGGATCTTGTCGCCGGCGAGGGTGGCGCCCTGCTCGTCGGTCTCGGGCAGGACGATGGCGAAATGCGGGGGCCCTTCGACGTCGAGGAAGGCGACGGTGTCGGTGTCGCGGATCGCCTGCCCGAGCCGCTCCGAGATCTCGCGCAGCAGGCCCTCCAGCTGGATGTGCCCGAGCTCCTTATGGACGTGCTCGGCGTGATCGAGCTCGACGACCAGGACCGAAAGCGCGCGGTGGTAGCGGACGGCCCGGTTGGCCTCCTGGCCGATCAGGGCATCGATGAACTGGGAGTTCCAGATCCCCGTCACCGGGTCGACGACGCCAAACAGCGGGCTCGAGGTTCGGTCCGACTGGCTGTGGCCGCAGGTCGGGCAGTATTGGGCTCCATCCGGCAGCTCCGCGTTGCAGTACCAACAGGAGCCCACGGCGGGCATTCTACCCCTCGGGTCAGAATCTCCAGTCATGAGTGACCAGGGCGAGCTGTTCCAGCTTCCCGCCGTCGCCGAACCTAACGCCCCGCTGGCGACCCGGCTGCGGCCGAGGAGCTTCGACAACCTGGTCGGCCAGAAGCGGGTGGTCGAGGTCTTGAGGGGGCTCACCGCCTCCGGCCACCTCCCGAGCATCGTGCTCTGGGGACCGCCCGGGAGCGGCAAGACCACCCTTGCCCGCTTGCTGGCGGCCGAGACCAAGGCGCGCCTGGTCGCGATGTCGGCCGTGACCGCGGGCGTCGCCGACCTCCGGAAGGTGGTGGCAGAAGCGCGCGTTCACCGGAGGGCCGGCCTCCGGACCGTGCTCTTCATCGACGAGATCCACCGCTTCAACAAGGCCCAGCAGGACGCGATCTTGCCGCACGTCGAGGACGGCACGGTCACGCTCATCGGCGCCACCACCGAGAACCCGTCGTTCGAGGTGATCGCGCCCTTGCTGTCGCGCAGCCGCGTGTTCCGGCTGGACGCGCTGGAGCGTGACGACCTCAAGAAGATCGTCGAACGGGGCGCCCAAGAGCTCGGCGCCGGCATCAGCGAGGACGGGATGGACGCCCTGCTCGAGGGCGCGCGTGGCGACGCCAGGGTGGCGCTGAACGGGCTCGAGACGGCGGCGGCCCTGGCCGCCGGCAGCGAGATCACTGCCGGCCAGGTCGAGAAGGCGTTGCAGGAGGGCCATCTCCTGTACGACCGCGCCGGCGACCAGCACTACGACATCGTCTCGGCGTTGATCAAGAGCGTGCGCGGCAGCGACCCGGATGCCGCCGTGTACTGGCTCGCGCGCATGCTCGAGGCCGGCGAGGATCCACTGTTTGTCGCTCGCCGCCTAGTCATCTCGGCAGCCGAAGATGTCGGGCTTGCCGATCCCCAAGCGCTGCAGGTCGCAATGGCCGCGCAGCAGGCCGCGCATTTCGTGGGCATGCCGGAAGCGGTTCTGCCCCTGACCGAGGCCGCTCTTTACCTGGCGCTCGCTCCGAAGTCCAACTCCGCGCTCACGTCGTATGGGGCGGCCCGGGAGCTCATCGCTCAGACCGGCAACGAACCCGTGCCCCTCCACCTGCGCAACGCCGTCACGGGCTTGATGAAATCGATGGGCTACGGACGGGACTACAAGTACGCCCATGACTATGAAGGCGGCGTCGCGAACCAGGTGCACATGCCCGAGAAGCTGAAGGGTCGCAAGGTGTACAAGCCCGGGCCGCGCGACCTGGGCTCCCCACCACGCGGGGAGCTCCCGCCTCGCCCGAAGGGCGACGCGGGTGAGGGGAAAACTTAGACTTTCCAATTCGTGGCCGACGCCCTCGTCATCTTCAAACCCGATGCCAGTTACCGGCTCGCCGCGCGCGCCGGCATCTGGGGCTGGCTGTCTTCCGAACGCGAATGGAAGATCGAGTCGCTCGCGTGGTTCCAGCCCCCTGCCGCTCTCATCGAGAGTCACTACGACTTCCTGCAAGGGAGGCCCTTCTTCGGCTGGCTGGTGGACTTCATGACCGCGCTCCCGATGCTGGTCGGCCGGGTCAGCGCGTCAGCCGACGCCCTCGAACGAATGCGCCATGACCTCGGCGAGACGCGCATCCAGGAGTCGCGGCCCGGCTCGCTGCGGGAGCGATACGGAATTTTCGGCGGCGTCAACTGCCTGCATCTGTCGGATTCACCCGAGACCGGCGCAGCCGAGGTCGGCAGATGGGCCGGCCACCTTCAGCTCGACAAGGTCGAGGCCGACGTCGAAGTCGACGCCGGCAAGCCCGACCACACCTTCCACCTGCGCTCCCTGGCCACTCAGGTGGCGGGTGGCATCCACGTGGACCTGGCGTCGCAGATGATCCGCGAGCTTCTCGCCGAAGAGTCGGCGGTGGAGGGCCCCGAGCTCGCGGCCCTCTGGCGCATCATCCTGGGGGCGCTGACTTAGTCTCGGCGGCTCGCTCGGCCGCTTGAACATGGACCGTCACCGCTTTGGTGAACAGCTCAGAGTTGGGCACCACCACAAGGTCGCCGGCGTCAGTCTTCAACAGCGTCACCCTCAACCTCACGTCGGTCACCGTGCCCGAACCGACCCCCTCCAGGGTGATGCGATCGCCGACCCTGAAGTGACGCTCGAGGAGGACGTAATAGCCCGACACATAGTCCTTGAGCACATCCTGCACCCCGAAGCTGGCGATGAAAGTGGCGAGCACGATGCCGAAAAGCGCCACATTCGCGCTCTGAACCGCGAAGGAGATCGCGAACGCCGCGCCCAAGCCGATCAGCCCGATCGTGACCACGCGGCCGACGATCACCACCATCTCCGGTCGGATCTGGCGGCCGCTCAAGAGTTGGGCCGCACGGCGAGCGAGGAGGCGCGCCAGGACCACGAAAACGACGAACACGAGGGCGCCGACCAGGAAATACAGCAGCGTGGTGGGGTCGGGCGCCGACCACGGCACGGCCGCCAGCGGCGGCAGCGTCACCGCTTTTTCTCGGCTGCTTCCTCTGCGGCGGGAGCCTCGCCCTCGCCCGCGGCTTCGCCCTCAGCGGCGACCTCGCCCTCGGCAGGAACCACCGCCTCGGCGGCCGGGATCTCCTCCTCGACCTTGAGCTCGCGCTTGTGCACGATCTTGACCACCAGCTCGTCGGCGTCGAC
>WNEZ01002266.1_pt1 | contig 27350 bp, 22 predicted proteins | sample 5400521 | NCBI WGS metagenome assembly WNEZ01 (sample SAMN13153339, study PRJNA577476) | soil metagenome | isolation source: 120 cm saprolite under Douglas fir tree site 2 hole 1 replicate 1 | place: USA:California | collected 2015-04-18
AGCCAAGGCCGACTACGAGCGTCTACTCACCGGAGAGAGAGACTATTTGCCGGGCCTCGGCTCGGATGAGAAAAAGGCCCACCTCGCCCGCATAAGCTACAACAGCTTTATGACTGACATCGTCAAAGTCAGCCCCGAGGTCGTGAAACTGTTTCAGGCCATGCCCCATCCCTTGTTCGGCGTGGGATTTGACGCCGTTTCCGCCCAGGACGCATGGGGTTTGGGAGCGCCTGGTTTCTACGGGATGAACCTCGATCCCGCGCCAGGAAAAGGTATGAATCGCGATGCCATTCCCAATGACGAAGCGGAGAAGTACTTTTTTCACTTTCCCGATGGCAATGCTTCCATCGCGCGCCTGCTGGTGCGCAAGCTGACTCCTAAAGCGATCCCAGGGAATTCGGTGACCGATGTGGTTCTGGCACGGGCGAACTATGCAGAACTGGATCAGGATGGTTCTGCGGTTCGCATCCGCCTGAACAGCACCGCCGTTCGAGTAAAGCATCAGGGAGATCCGGCCAACTCGAAGGCGGTGGAAATCGCGTACGCGCGCGGCGGCAAGGTATACACGGTGCGCGCCGCGCATTGTATCCTCGCCTGCTGGCACGTAGTCATCCCTTATATCTGCGAGCAGTTGCCGGACAAGCAGAAGGAAGCGCTCGCATTCGCGACCAAAGTTCCGTTGCTCTACACCAACGTCGCTATCCGGAACTGGAAAGCGTTCCAGAAATTGGGCACCAATGCGATCTATGCCCCGGCTGGATACCACACCAACTTGAATCTGGATTTACCAGTGAGTATTGGCGGCTACGAATGCTCGCGCAAACCGGAGGAGCCGATTGTTGTCCACATGATGAAGACGCCCTGCAAACCCGGACGCCCGGCGCGCGAACAGCACCTTCTCGGCCGCGTAGAGCTTTTCAACACCACCTTTGAGACCATGGAGCGAAATATCCGCGAGCAGTTGGTCCGCATTCTGGGTCCGGGAGGTTTCGATCCGGCGAATGACATTACGGCGATCACGGTGAACCGCTGGCCACATGGTTACGCCTACGAATACAACTCGCTGTGGGACAAGTTCTGGCTGGAAGACGGAGAAACTCCGTGTGAAGTAGCCCGCAAACCCTTTGGACGGATTGCAATTGCCAACGCCGACGCCGGCGCCTATGCCTACACGGATTGCGCGATTGATCACGCGTGGAGAGCGGTGGGAGAGATTACGAAGGCGTGAGAGGTAAAGAACTGAGAACCGAAGACTGACGACGGAAACAATGACCGAAAACTAAATAACCACTGCCGCAACCATCCACCTCAATGAATGGTCTTGGTCTTTCGCGACATGTAATCCATCAGCAGATACTGCCCTAGCGTGTACGGCGTGGTGAAGTAGGCTTTGCCGCGGCACATCTCGGTTACCTTCTGCACGAACTGAATCAGTCCGTAATCAGACGCCAGCATGAAGGTATTGATCATGACTCCGGCGCGCTTGCATTTGGACACTTCCTCCAGCGTCTGGCTCACCACCAGGGGGTCGAGGCCGAAAGCGTTTTTGTAGATACGCCCGTCTTCGAGCGTCAAGGCAGAAGGCTTGCCGTCGGTAATCATGACGATCTGTTTCATGTCCTTGCGCTGCCGCTGCAGGATGCGTTGCGCCAGGCGCAGGCCTTCCCGGGTGTTGGTGTAGTACGGGCCTACTTTCACGCGCGCCAGTTGCGAAAGGGGCACCTCTTCCGCGGAGTCATGAAACAAAATCAGCGACAAAGAATCGCCGGGATATTGCGTGCGGATCAGGTGCGAAAGGGCCATGGCGACTTTTTTGGCCGGGGTGAAGCGGTCCTCGCCATAGAGGATCATGGAATGCGAGCAATCGAGCATGAGCACGGTCGCGCAGGAAGACTGGTACTCGCATTGGTGAACCTGCAGATCGGAATACTCGATGTTCAGCGGCAGCTTCAGGCCTTCGCGCTGAATGGCGCTGGAGAGCGTGGCCGTAATGTCGAGGTTGAGGGTATCGCCGAATTCGTAGCGCCGGGAAGCGCCGCTGGCCTCGACCCCGGTAGCCATGTCCCGGGTGTCATGGCGGCCGAAGCTGGATTTGCCCAACGATCCCATCAGATCGCGCAGGGTTTTGAAGCCGAGAAAGTCCAGGCTCTTGTCGGTGATTTCAAACTTGGCTTGCTGGGCCTCGCCGGCCTGGCCTCCCACACTCGATTGCCGCGACGGATCGTGAGGCTGGTCGACGCTGATGTAATCCTCCTGCTCCATGCGCTCGATCAATTGCTCGATGAGTTCGTCCAGAGTGCCATCCATCTGCATCTGGCGAAGGCGCTCGCGCATTTCCTCTTCCAGCAGATCTCCTTCCAGCAACGCTTGTTCGATGGCGCGGCGCAGGTCGTCGAGGCTCTGCTCGCCGTCCCCCATGTCGTCAAACATGTAGTTCTGGAATCCGCTTTGCAGAAGGTAATCAGAAAGCGCGCTCAGCAGGTCCTCCATGCTCATTTCGCCGGCGGGGTCGGGAACGTATTTGCTGTAGCGAACGCGTTTCATAGAAATGCAGTCGTCGGTCGTCCGTCTTCAGCCGTCAGCAAAAGCATTCACGCTGTCTTGCTGAGGACTGAAGACCGAAGACTGAAGACTAGTTATACGGTCTACGTCCTCGGAACGGCAGTTCTTCCCGCTCGAATGGTTTTTCCGTCTGCTTGGGCTGCTTTTCTCCTGCGGTGAAGACCCGCTCTTCGTTGCGCCCGATGCGTTTGTGGGCGTGCAGACCTTCGAGGATAAATTCCGCCGCTGAAACCTGCACTTCGGCACTGTCCTTGGGGCCGATGCCAACCTTGACCGTCTTTTCCATCAGGCCCTGGATGCCGCGCAGCGACTGCAGCGCTTCGGCGGCGCCGGCAGTGTCGGCGAGCTGGATTTCTCCGCCAAGATCGAACCATTGCACGATCTGCTGCATGTCAGTGCCTTTGAAATATCCGTCATGCGTTTTTGCGACCGCGGCCCGGATCAGTTCACGGCTGACGTGGTCGGCGCCCTTCATTTCGCCTTCGTACTCCAGTTCCAGTTTGCCGGTGATGGCGGGCATGGCGGCGTAGACGTCGGCGATGCGCGGCACCACCAGCTTTTCCTCCTGATGGATGGCCCGGCGCTCGGCGTTTGAAATCACATTCTCCATGCACGAAATAGGCAGGCGCTGGCTGACGCCGGAGCGCTTGTCGATCTTTTTGTCTTCGCGGGCCGCGAAGGCGATTCGCTCGATGACTTCCTGCACATATTTGGGCACGTGCAATTTGTATCCGTCACGCTGTGTCCAGGACTCCTGGGCGGTGATCGTCATGCCTTCTTCGACCGTGGCCGGATAGTGGGTGCGAATTTCAGATCCGATACGGTCTTTCAGAGGCGTAATGATTTTTCCACGGGCCGTGTAGTCTTCCGGGTTGGCGCTGAACACCAGCGCGACATCGAGCGGCAGGCGGATAGGATATCCCTTAATCTGCACATCGCCTTCCTGCATGATGTTGAACAGGCCCACTTGAATTTTTCCCGCCAGGTCGGGCAATTCGTTGATGGCGAAGATGCCATGATTGGCGCGAGGCAGCAACCCGTAGTGCACCGTATATTCGCTGCCGAGTTCGTGTCCGCCACGCGCCGCCTTGATGGGATCGATGTCACCGATCAGATCTGCGATAGTGACGTCGGGCGTGGCAAGTTTCTCCACGTAACGCTCGTCCGGCGTGAGATACGCAATTGGGGTTTCGTCGCCAAGCCGCGCGATTTCCTCACGGCAACGTCGGCAGATAGGCGAGTAAGGGTTGTCGTGGATCTCGCAACCGGCAACATATGGAACTTGTGGATCGAGCAACGACGTCAGGGCGCGGAGGATACGGCTTTTGGCCTGTCCGCGAAGTCCCAGCAGAATGAAATTATGACGCGAGAGAATGGCGTTAACGATCTGGGGCACAACCGTGTCATCGTATCCCACAATACCGGGGAAAATGGGTCCGCCCTGACGGAGTTTCACGATCAGGTTGTCGCGCATTTCGTCTTTCACCCGCCGGGTACTCAGCCGTTGTTCGGTGAAAGGACTGGAACGCAACTCGCCGAGCGTCCGCGGCAAATTCATGATGGAGACCCCCAAAAAGACAACCTCTGATTCGGATTATACGCCGTTGAGCCGGACGGGCGGGGACGCCCGTCGCTCCATCAAAAACAAATCACTCGATGGAGTGACGGGCGTCCCCGCCCGTCCGGAAGTCTCTCGCGCGACTAATGCACGTGGCCGTTGCCGCCGGCCTTCTGGCGCACCAGCACGGTGCGTCGCAAATTCGGCAAAATGGCTTCGAGGTAGGAAATGATCGCCTGCATCCGCTCCGCTTCTGATTTCATCCCCAGCAAGGTTTGCTTGAAATCGAGATCGAGCGGAAGTGGTCCGATCAGATTGAAAGAGAGACGCGAAGAGTCGATCTCGAGTGGGTCTGAAGGATTGGCGCCAGCGAGTTGAGCGATCTCTCCCTGCAGTTTTACCGCCAGCGCAATTTCTTCAGGGGTGGCCTGGCCGGGTTCATCCTGCAGGTAGAGCACCTCTGCCTGCAAGAACGACCGCTCCTGGTTAACCTGTATGACCTCGAAGCGGTCCCGCCCCTCGGTCACGATGTCCAGGCGCCCGTCGGGATATTTCTTTGCGACGGTGATAATCTCTGCTGTGCAGCCGATCTCAGCGACGCCTTCCTCTTTGGCCCGGACAACACCAAACGATTTCTTCCGGTCCAGACACTCGGAGATCATTTCTCTGTAGCGCGGCTCAAAGATGTGTAGCGGCAGGGGCGTGCCCGGGAAAAGCACCACGTCCAATGGAAACAGCGGGAGTAGGCTCACGCAGAAGCTCCAATATTTTCCCGGCGAGTGCGGGTGGAATTCCTCGATTGTACGCCCAGGCCTGACTTGACATAATCGGGAACCGAGAATTTACGTAGGGGAGTTGAACGGTTTTCTCAGCGACCTTGTGCGATTTCTTGGCGTCCTTTGCGGTTAAGGGCGTTTCACCGCCAAGGGCGCAAAGAGCGCAAACACAGACCAGGCATGCTTTACTTCAAACTGCGGAGTTGCCAGAGATCCGAATGAACGCAAGCGAGATGAACACCCAGATAAGTATCTCCGGAAAAGTTGTGGTGATAACCGGCGCGTCGATGGGCATCGGAGAAGCCATCGCACAGCTTTTTGCGGATCAGGGCGCTAAAGTCGTCTTGCTCTCGCGCGATGCAGGGCGCGCGGAGGCTGCCCGCGGGCGGATCGGTCACAGCGAAAACACGCTGGCGCTATCCTGTGATGTTCGCAACCGGGAGGAAATTGACCGCGTCGTCAGCTTGACCCTCCATCATTTCCAACGCATCGATGTCTGGATCAACAACGCCGGGCACGGATTGATGGATACCGTCGCAGAGGTGGACATGACCGCCTGCCGCGAGACTTTCGACACCAATTTCTTTGGGACTGTCGCCTGCATGCAAGCCGCATTGGCGGTGATGAAGCAACAAGGCTCGGGATCGATCATCAATATCTCAAGCGTTGCCGGACATATTCCGCTGCCATTTCACTCCGTGTACAGCGCCACCAAGTTTGCCATGAACGCTTTCGGCAAAGCCGCGGGCGTGGAACTCAAAGGTTCGGGTATCCATGTCATGACTGTGTGTCCGGGGTATGTGCGCACGGATTTCGGCGCTAACGCCATCAAAGGGAGAGAAGCGAAGACGGTAAGGCCCTCCTCGATCCGCGGAATCAGCACCCAGCGTGTGGCTCGCGCCGTATTGCGCGGCTACCTGAAACAGAAATGGGAAGTCGTCGTGCCCTGGACCATGCATCCTGCCATCAAGATGTATCAGTTATTTCCCGGCCTGGTGGAACGAACCATGGTGAAGATGGCGCGGCGGGTGGAATAAGTTGGAGGCTGCTTTTCTTTGCGAACTCTGCTTTCTTCGCGTCCTTTGCGGTTAAAAGCTCTTGACCGCAAAGGACGCAAAGAAAGTCATACCAAGGACGCGAAGAACCCCTCCCGCTTAACTCAGTTCTGTCAACATGGCAGTCATCTCTGATTGCGCATGAGTGTTGCCGGTTTTGCTCGCCGAAGCAATGCCATCCACCAGCATTTTCCTGGCTTCTGCCGTGCGGTCGGCCTTGGCCAGCGTCTGGGCGGCCATGAAGTAGCCGGCAGTGTAGTCAGGGTGCGCAGCCAGGAGCTTGGCGAATTCTTCCAGCGCTAGTTCGACTTCTCCGGAGTTCGAATACTCCATCGCCAGGCCATAGCGTGCGAAAGCGTCGGCGGGGTTCTCCGAGAGGATTTCCGTAAGCATCGCAATCCGGTCCATAAATCAGCTTCTAGCTCCTGGCTCTTAGCTCCTGGCTCACCTACCTTCAATACGAGATTACTACAACACCCAAAGGTCAATGGAGGACGGGGGTCTCGCCCGTCGAGCGCCACTCTCTCCAGGACGGGCGGGGACGCCCGTCCTCCATCAAATCTCTCCTTCGTGGAGCTTCGTGTCCTCCGTGGTAATTGGTTTTGGTTGCTGAATTGGCGAAGCGGCTTTTCGATGAGTACAATGTGCATCACCTGACTGCGGAGAAATCAATTTTGGCCTGCCCCTTTTTCATGCCGTTGCAGAAATTGGATGGTGCCTGGCTCCATCCTTCGCGCTTGCCTTTAGGAGGCGGGTGGGACGGTCATTGTTCCGCGCCTGGTCACGAAGACACCAAACCTTCCAGGGAAGAACTTCACGAATTCTGCAATCTGGGATACGCCACGAAATGTTCACGCCTGCCCCGCGAGCGCGAGTTCGATGCCGTCCGTTTCTCGGTCGCGCGCGATCATGGTTCACGATTGCTTCTGTGGTTTGTGTGCGAGGCAGGCCATCGTCCGGCAAAACACGGCACGCTGGAATACGACGTCGACCGCGCGGAGTGGCTGTTCACGCATCCCGACCAGCGCATCCAGAAGATGCTGGAGTGTTACGTTCAGGCCTATTTACAGCGTAGAATTCAGTCGGTCACTGTGGACTCTCTACCGAGTGAAACCTTATGACCCAGAGCGAAGATCTCGCATTGCCCCGGCCGGTCCGGGATTCGCAGTCAGAGATGGCCGAAATTGTCCTGCCCAATGATTCCAACGTGCTGGGCGCGCTGCTGGGCGGACGCCTCATGCACTGGATCGACGTGGCGGCCGCCATGGCCGCGCACCGTCATTCGCGCAATTACGTGGTGACTGCATCCATCGATCATCTCGACTTCAAGGTTCCGGTGCACGTTGGCGACCTGGTGATCCTGCGTTCCTCCGTGAATCGCGTCTACCGCACTTCGATGGAAGTCGGAGTGAAAGTCTGGGTAGAAAATTATCTTCTCGACCATTGCGAGCACGTGAGCTCGGCCTACCTGACATTCGTCGCCGTGGACGCAGCCGGCCGTCACCTTCCGGTTCCAGCGGTGGTTCCAGAGACCGATGAGCAGAGACGCCGCTATGAAGATGCGGGGCGACGGCGCGAGATCAGGCGTGCCGAGATCGAACGCAAACGCGCCGCCAGAAATTGAAAGTCTGTCATCCCGACCGGAGCGAAGCAAAGCAAGCGCAGTCGAGGGATCTGCTGTTCCGCGGCCTACACTGGCTCATTGATGTAAATAAGACTTCAAACGTCAATATCCATCACATCCATGAACTCTCGCCTGAAAGACAAGATTGCAATCGTAACTGGCGCGGGCAGCGGTCGAAGTGCCCAAGAACCTTGCGGGAAGGAATTCGAATCTTGAAGGGCTGAATGCTGAGGACTGAATGCTGATTGCTAAATTCCACGTATAATCAGAGCATGAGTACTCCTCTCCCCCCGCGTCCCGGACAAGCACAGCCGTCGCCGCAGCCTTTGCCGGGCGTGGGCGCGATCGTCGCCGTTGGTTCCGGCAAGGGTGGGGTGGGGAAGACGACGCTGGCGGTCAACCTGGCTATCGTTTTATCGAAGCTGGGACACAAGGTCGGATTGCTGGATGCCGACGTCTATGGTCCCAACGTCCCGCTCATGCTCGGCATCAACGGCCAGCCCAAAGTCCGCGCCGACAATCGCATTGATCCGCTCGAAGCGCACGGCCTCAAAGTCATCTCGGTGGGATTTTTGAATCCCGGTGACAAGCCTCTGATCTGGCGTGGCCCCATGCTGCATTCCATCATCAAGCAGTTTCTGGGCTCGGTAGTGTGGGGCGAGCTCGACTACCTGGTCGTGGATTTGCCTCCGGGCACGGGAGACGTGGCTCTTTCACTGATTCAAACCGTGCCCCTGACCGGCGCCATTGTGGTTTCCACGCCGTCGGATGTTTCGTTGCAGGACGCGCGCAAGGCCATCGAAATGTTCCGCCAGATGAAGGTCGACCTGGTGGGTATGGTTGAGAACATGAGCTACTTCGTCTGTCCCCACTGCCATCAGGAGACCGACATTTTCTCCCGCGGCGGCGCAGAGAAGACGGCTAGCCAGTTTGGCGTCGCCTATCTGGGAGCCATCCAGCTCGATCCTGGGATTCGCAAAGCCGGCGACGGCGGCCAACCTGTGGTCCTTGCCGGGGAAGACTCCACGGCGGCGAAGTCGCTTTATGATTTCGCCCGCAAGGTCGAGAGTCGCGTGGATGAAATCAAATCCACCGCAGGTGAAAGCGTTATCCAGATTCAGTAGTCCAGCCTGCTCACTCACATGCTGTCATCCTGAGCGCAGCGAAGGACCTGTGCATTGAGGGAGCGGCGGGTGCCCCATTCTTGCGCGTGCCGAGCGAAGCTAGATCTGCACCGTGCCTCCGTCGACAAATAGCTCGATCCCGGTGATGAAGCTGGAGTCATCGGAAGCCAGGAAGAGCGCCGCCTTCGCGATTTCTTCTGAACGCCCGATCCGGCCCATGGGAATGATGGACACGAACTGGTCCTTGACTTCGCTCGGAACTCCGACGAATACGCCGGTATCGATCGTGCCCGGGCTGATGACATTCACGCGAATCTTCCGCGCCTTCAGGTCGGACGTCCAGCTCCGCGCGAAGGAACGAATGGCGGCTTTGCTCGCGTTGTAGACGCTCATGCCTCCGAAGCCTTTTATGCTGGCGATGGAGGCATTCATGATGATCGCTCCGCCGTCCGGCATCAGCGGCAACGCTTTCTGCACCGTGAACAGCGTCCCTTTGACGTTGACGTTGAAAACCTTGTCGAAGCCCGTCTCGGTAACGGACTCAATGGGAACATTGAATTCGCCGATGCCGGCGCTGGCGAAGAGAATGTCAACCCGGCCCTTCTCGGCTTTAACCTTTGCGTAGAGACGGTCGAGATCAGAGAGACTTCCCGCGTCTCCTTGCACCCCGGTAGCGTTCCTGCCGATTTCCTTGACCGCCTTGTCGAGCTGCTCCTGGCGCCTGCCGGTGATAAAGACGTATGCGCCCTCAGCGACAAACAGCTTCGCCGTAGCCAGGGCCATGCCGGACGTCGCTCCTGTGATGATGGCGATCTTGCCTTCCAGCTTTCCCATGGTGTTTCTCCTGTGGTCTTGTTGTTGTGGATGAGCTTGCGGACGTCCAGGTCTCACGATTTTCGACAGGTCGGGTGCCCCACGTCTCGGGCTGTTCGAGACGTGGGTGCCGGTCAAGCCGGGGACCCTTCGGCCATGGAACAAACCTCGGAACCACACCCTCAGAAACCCCCGCCCAAGCAGAGCTTGGACGGGCCACCCTCGAGATTTATTTTGACCGGTTTGAACTCGGATCAGCCTTCTCTTGACGACAGTCAGGCTCTTCCGCGGAACTGGATAATCCTCCGGCGGTCACGCTTTGATGGCCTCCCTGCGGGCAACTCCTCGAACTGCCTCATCGCCTTGCGCTCGGCCGCCACCTTCAGCCGCAGTTCCCGGCTCGCCTCACTTTCGCGGTAGAGGGTTTGCGCAACCGAAGCCGGTCCGCGTACCTCGCTGAGAAGCAGGACTTCCACCTCAAATTCACCGCCATCGTTCGTCACTCGCAGCATGTCTCCAATGCGGACTTCACGCGCAGCCTTGGCGGGCTGGCCGTTCCATTGGATTCTGCCGAGCCCACATGCGCGTGCCGCCAACGAGCGCGTCTTAAAGAAGCGTGCAGCCCAGAGCCACTTGTCGATTCTTATGCCGGCCATGATTACTAGAGAGGGTTTCCTACTTCCCGAACCTGCTCAACCGAAACAACGCGTCCCGGTCCCTGTGATCTACCACCAACCCTGCCACCATCTCACCCAGCGCCGGACCATGCTTGAACCCGTGCCCCGAGCCTCCCCCCAACAACCAAACGTTCTCATGCGCGGGATGGCGGTCGATGATGAAGTTGTTATCCGGACTATTCTCGTACTGGCAGACACGCGACTCCAGCAGTGGCGCATCTTTGAGCGCGGGAAAGCGGAAGCTGACATAATCCCGCGCCGACCTTAGGCCCTCAGCACTGACCGTGCGCTCGCCCGACGTCGGATCAAATTCCGGGCCGCGCGTGTCGTCTGCAATCTTGAAGCCCCTGCCCTGATTCCCCGGAATCCCGTACATGAATTTGTCGCGATGGTCGGCCCAAACGGGCAGCTTTCCATCGCTGAAGCGGTCGTCTCCGGCGGGAGTGCCAAAGAAGAATACTTCCTGCCGGGTCGGGCGAACACGGTTCCCGATCGTTTCAGGGAACAGTTTCCCTAGCCAAGGCCCACAGGCGAAGACGTATTGATCCGCGCGAAGCTTGGAGCCATCCGAAAAGGACAGGGTGTCCCACGAGCTGGAATCGAGATCGTGCGGTACGACGGCCAGTTGCTTGTACTCGCCGCCCTCAGCCAGAAATCCATCGAGCACAGCCTGACACGCGACACGCGCCGTAAGATAACCGCCCTCCGGCTCGTAAATTCCCCAATGAACCCCTTCCAAATTGATCTGCGGCCAGCGTGCTGTCATTTCCTGCACGGAAAGTTCCTGGTAGGGGATGCCGGCGTCGCGCAACACCGGCAAAGAGCCGCGCTCGAAGTGGTCATCGCCTGCGGTCACCATCCACAGCACGCCGGTCTGGTGCATGAGCTTCAGGTTCCAGCGCTTCTGGTTTTCTTTCCACAGCTGCATAGCCCGCGCCGCCGTTTTTGTATAGGGCTGATTCGGACCATAGGTCCCGCGAATCACACGGGTCTCGCCGCCCGAGGACGCGCGCGAGTTACCCGGCCCCCAGGCGTCCACTAGAGTGACTCGCGCCCCACGGCGCAGCAGATAGAGAGCAGTCCATCCTCCGAACGCTCCGGCGCCAATCACCGCGATATGAGTTTTGGCTTGCATCTTTTCCTTTGTTCCTGCGCCTTTTGTTCGTGCAGGGGCGCTTTCTCGCATGAGCATATTCGCAGAATCGAGTTTCAGAAAAGGGAACCAGCCCCCAAGGGTACTCGTCCCGCCAACTGCGGCGGTCACCTTCAACAGCCATCTCCGGGAGAAAAACATGGTCGTTTATATAGGTAGCTGCCTCGGAGGAGCGACGGGCGTGGTCGCACGGCTACTGCACCCAAGCGCGGCCGAGGTCGCACCAAGCTAAGTCAGGACCAGTCCAGGGTCAAGGATTAGCATTCCATGTGGGAGAGTGCTAATGCTTGACAGGGGCGCCGCCCCTTCCTAGAATCAAAGCTTGGGGGATTGTTGTGTCTCCGACCTAAGTTTTTGGATTAAAAGTACTTATTATGCCATCCGGGCCACCGATTGGGGAGCGGGAGCGAGAGATACTGACCGCCATCGTGGAGACCTTCATCGCCACCGGCGATCCGGTGGGGTCTCGCACTCTGGCGCGCTCCAATAAAGAAGGACTGAGCCCGGCCACCATCCGCAATGTGATGGCGGACCTGGCGGAGGCCGGTTTCCTCGAGCAGCCCCATACTTCCGCCGGCCGGGTGCCCAGCACAGAAGCTTATCGTTATTACGTGGAACAACTTACGGGCGAGGCGAGTCTTTCCCGGGAAGACCAGGGCATGATTCAGGAATCGCTGCACGGCATCTCCGACGTGCAGGAATTCATGGAGCGCACTTCGCACGTACTCTCCCTGATTTCGCACAATGTGGGCGTAACCGTGGCCATCGGTGGACCCAAGAATGCGCTCGAGCACGTGTACTTTTCCCGGCTGGGCGATCAGAAGGTTTTGGCGGTTTTGGTCACGCGGTCGGGCCTGGTGCGGGACCGGGTGCTGCGCCTCGATCTTCCGCAGTCTGACCTGGATGCGGCCGCGCGCTTCATCAACGAAAACTTTCGCGGCTGGACCATGGAGGCGATGCGCGCCGAACTGGCGCGCCGGCTGGAACAGGAGCGCAGCGAATATGATCGGCTGATGACGTCGATCGAACAACTCTACCGGCAGGGAGGGCTGGCCGCCGACGAGACTGCGCAAGTCGTTTTTGTGGAAGGAACATCTAATCTTGTAACCGGGGAACAAGACCGTCAACGACTGCAGCAGTTGCTGCAAACGCTGGAAGAGAAGCAGAAGATCGTCGAGCTGCTCGGCGCTTATCTCGACGCCAAGCAGGAAGCTGTGCGAGTCGTGATCGGACTGGACGAGGCTTTGCCGTCCATGAGGAATTTTGTGCTCATCGGCGCTCCGGCTCGGGTGGGCCACGATGTAATGGGATCGCTGGCCGTGATCGGGCCCACGCGCATTGATTACCAGCACACCATGACCGCGGTGTCATACATAGCCCGTCTTTTTGACAAGATACTGAACGAATCTGAGTGACTGTATGGTAAGAAGAAACGGAAAATCTGAGGTTGACCCTGCGGAGCTGGATGCGGGGCACGAATTGCCCCCCGCGGATCCACGTGATGATGCGAGTACGGCAAGCGCCCCTTCCCAAGCTGGGCGCGAAGGGCGTGAGTCTGACTTCGACAAGCTCAAAGCCGAGCGCGATACGCTGATCGACCGGCTGGCGCGACTGCAGGCCGAATTCGAGAACGCGCGCAAGCGCAGTGTCCGCGAACAACAGGAGTTCCGTGAATACGCGCTCGCCGATGCACTGAAGGCGATTCTGCCCAGCCTGGATAGTTTCGAGCGCGCCCTGCAGACCAGTGCCGCGGATAAGACGGAGTTTCGCGGCGGAGTCGAACTGATCTACAGGCAATTGCAGGATACCTTGACCAAGCTGGGACTGCGCCCGATCCCGGCGAAGGGTGAGCCTTTTGATCCCCATCTCCACGAGGCCATTGAAATGGTGGACACCAGCGAGGCCGAGGATCATCATGTGCTGGAAGAGTTGCAGCGTGGCTACAAGTTAAAAGACCGCCTGCTGCGTCCTTCCATGGTGAGGGTCGCACGCAATTCCGGGCACTGAACTCAAGCGAACAACTGAAAGGATTTGGGAAAGCCATTCTGACCAGCAACGGAAAACGCGACTATTATGAGGTGCTGGGCGTCGCCCGCGCCGCCACCGAGCAGGAAATCAAGAGCGCCTATCGCAAGCTGGCGCTGCAGTTTCATCCCGACCGGAACCCCAACAATCCCGACGCGGAAGAAAAATTCAAAGAGTGTAGCGAAGCCTATGCCGTGCTGGCGGACGGCGAAAAGCGCGCTGTCTACGACCGTTTCGGCCACGCCGGCCTGGGCGGAAGCGGTGGCGCGGGCTTCGACGCGACCGACCTCGGCGATATTTTTGGCGACTTCTTCGGCTTGGGAGAAATTTTTGGCGGGGGCACGCGAAGGCGCAGCCGCACCCAGCGAGGCGCCGACCTCCGCGAAGACATTAATCTGGAGTTCGAAGAGGCAGTTTTCGGCACCGAAACCAAGGTTACGGTGCGTCGTCATGAAAGCTGTGAAGAGTGCAGAGGTTCGGGTGCGGCGGCGGGCAAAGCGCCAGTCACCTGCCGCTCCTGCAATGGCCGCGGACAGGTTCGCTACCAGCAGGGTTTCTTCAGTATCGCGCGTACGTGTCCCACCTGCCAGGGCACAGGCAGCGTCATCACCGATCCCTGCGCCAAGTGCAAAGGCGAGGGCCGGGTTTTACGACAGAGGACGGTAGACGCGAAGATTCCCGCGGGCGTGGAAGACGGAACTCGCATTCGCTATTCCGGATTCGGAGAAGGTGGTCTCCACGGTGGCCCCCCGGGCGATCTGTACGTAGTTTTGCACGTGAAGGAGCATCCGTTCTTTGAGCGCGAGGGAAACGATCTGCACTGCGTGATTCCGGTCTCGTTTTCGCAAGCGGCGCTGGGCGCGGAAATCAGCGTCCCCACCCTGGAAGGCGAACACGTTCTGAAGGTCCCGGATGGCACCCAGTCGGGCACCACGCTGCGCATCCGCGGCAAAGGCGTGCCCGTGCTCAACGGACACGGCAAAGGCGATCTGTTCGTCGAAGTGCGAATACAGACTCCGGGCAAGCTGAACAAACGCCAGCGCGAGTTGTTGCAAGAACTTGAAGGCTTGACCAAGGTGGAAAACCGGCCGCAACGCCGGACTCTGCTAGGCAAAGTGAAGGACATCTTCGGATAGCGACATTTGGGGAGGGCAGGGCGTTTGACGTTCGGGAAGGCACGATCTTTGGGGGAGGGCACGGCTTCAGCCGTGCCGCCAGCGCGCACAAGTGAGGCGGCTTCAGCCGTTGAGGTTTGCTGTTTCATCCGGCGAAGTCTGCACGCCGGAAACGTTGCCGGTCCGGATCAGGGTACAGAGGTCCTTCGACTCCGGTCATCCACTCGCAATCGAGTGGATGGCCTCCGCTCAGGATGACAAATCACGACGGCTTCAGTGATACCCTATGACCCGCCGCCGCTGGATCGCCGACGAAGTGTCCGGCAACCGCGCTGCGCTGTCAGGCTCCCACGCCGACCATCTCGCGCACGTGCTGCGGGCTCGCATTGGGCAGGAATTCGATATCGCAACCGCTGAAACTGTTCGGCGTGGTCGTATCGTCAGCGTCACTGATGGTCGGGTCGAATTCGAATTGGGCGAAGTGGTTCCCGCCATCGCAATTCCGAGCTTGACTCTCCTACTCTCCATCTTCAAATTTGACCGCATGGAGTGGGCCATCGAGAAGTGCGTGGAGCTCGGTGCCGCACGCATCGTGCCCGTGGTCGCTCAACGCACCGAAGTGCATCTTGCGAGCGCCGCGCCAAAGCGTATGGAACGTTGGCAGCGGATCGCTCGCCAGGCGTCCGAGCAGTCCCGGCGTTCCTCGGTTCCGGAAATCTCTCAGCCGATCAAGCTTAAGGACGCTCTAGCCAGTGCAACCGGCGTTCGCATCGTGCTGGCCGAATCGGAGGACGACACTACGCTAAAAGGTGTTCTGGAGAAGACCGATCCGTCCGGGGAGGTGACTTTGGCATTTGGCCCGGAAGGCGGCTGGACGGAGACGGAGCTAGAGTTGTTCCTCAATTCCGGCTGGACTGCGGCCTCCCTGGGGACCACAATCCTGCGCGCCGAAACGGCCGCCATCGCGGCTACCGCCGTCGCCCTCGCCGAATTGTAATAAGGTTCTCCTCACCAAAATCCTCATCCTTCTCTGATATTCTCGTGCTCAGTGGTCGTCGCAAAACCCATTTCGCGTCCCCGAGCCTCCGAATCCCGGACATTCGAACCTGACGAACGCCAGCGGGAGGCGATCGAACACATTCATGGGCCTATGCTGGTGATCGCCGGTGCAGGCACCGGAAAGACTACGGTCCTCACCAAACGCATCGCCCGGCTGGTTCGCGAAGGCCATGCCCGGCCCGACGAAGTTCTCGCCGTCACCTACACCAAGAATGCGGCCCAGGAGATGCGCCAGCGGGTAGAGGAAGAGCTGCGCGGAACCGACCTGTCTGGCCTGCGGATCGCAACCTTTCACGAGTACTGCAACGAGCTGCTCAGGGAAAACGGGCGGCAGTTTGACGTGGTCGACGATCAGGATCTTTGGATCTATTTGCGCCGGCGCCTTCGCGAGCTGAATCTGAAATACTTTGTTCGCGCCGCCAGCGTGAGCAAGTTTCTGGAAGACTTGCTCAAGTTCATGCGGCATTGTCACGATGAACTGGTCAGCCCCGAGAAATACCAGGAATATGTTGAGCGGCTCGAACGCGGGGAACTGCCTATTCCACGCGTGACGAGGTCGAAGCACGTCGATGACGTGTCCGACGAGGAAGTACTCGGACGCTGCCGCGAGGTCGCCAGCGTATTTACCACCGCGGAACGAATGCTGCGGGAAGACAACCTGGGAACCTTCGGCCACATGATCACTCACGCCTACGACCTGCTGCAGGAGGGTGAGCCACTCCGGGCGCGTACCCGGTTCATTCTGGTGGACGAATTTCAGGATGTAAACTTCGCCCAGGTGAAAGTTCTGGAACGCCTGGCTGGCGAAGAACGCAACGTCTTTGCCGTGGGAGATCCGGACCAGGCGATCTATCGCTTCCGAGGAGCATCGAGCGCGGCGTTCGCCGCTCCCTCTCGCCCATCCTGCACAGCGCCTTTGCTTTGATCTCCAAAAACCCGAACGTTTTCGATGCGGGGGGTTCGAGCGCCTATCAGCGTTCCGTCCTGATCTCAGCCCGCGAGGAAGATGCGGCTCGAGAAGGCAAACAGGTACCGCGTGTGCCGGTTGAGGCAGTTGTGCTGACGGAAAAGGATTTCGAGTGCTCCGAACTCGTCATGGCGTTGCGGGATTGGCAACGCAAGACTCGCCTCTCGTGGAGCGACTGTGCCGTCCTCTACCGCACACACTCTCATCGCGATCAGTTGGCCGCCGAACTCGCAAGCCAGGGCATTCCGTTCTCCATCGAGAACATGGACGTGATGGACATGCCCGAAGCGCGCGATCTTTTCGCCTGCCTGGGTGCTGTGGTTTCCGACGCGGATGGCGCCAGCCTGTTTCGGGTGGCGGCCTTGCCGCAGTTCACCCTTGATCCAGAAAAATTGCGGGCCGGGATCAAGGCGCTGCCACGCGATTCTGGCACGTCGGCCATCGCAGTGGTGCTCTCACAGATCGAAGGTGGTCCGGCGGTACTGGAGCGCTTGCGGCAGACCCGCGATGAAATTGCCGCCGCCAACGCCCGGGGCCGCGCCGCGGTGGATCTGATTGTTCGGAAGTTCTCTCTGGATCGCACGTCACGCGCCCTGAGCGCCGTTCTCGAGTTCATCAGCGGATGGGAGCAGAAGGCGATCACCAAAACCGGAGAAATCAGCGAACTTCTCGACTATCTGGAATGTTTTCGTGAGGCAGGTGGCGTGATTCCGCTTGCCTCAAAGGATGAAAACGCCGTCCGGCTCATGACCGCGCATGCCGCGAAGGGTTTGGAGTTCGCTCACGTCTTTATCCTTCGCGCCAGTTCTCCGTCGTTTCCGTCGCCCTACAAAGAGCCGTTGCTCGAGTTTCCCCGCCAACTGCACGACCCGGGATCCATTGCTCAGGACGATGACAAGGAACTGTGCAAACAGGAGGAGCGCCGGCTGTTTTACGTTGCCATGACCAGGGCACGGGACTCGCTGACCATCTACGCCAAACAGGGTTCAGGCAAAGACCCCAGCCCTCCCGGCTTCCTGCGCGATCTCCTAAAAGACTCGAGCTTGCTGGGACGCTGGCTGGTGCCTGGCCAGCCTCGCGGTTTTCAAACCGACATGTTTGCCGAGTCGGCGGGTCCGGCCGGCGTGACGCGGGCAAGCGAATGGCTCAACCTGCCGCCGGCTTCCGACTTGTCGGCAAAATTAAGTGCCAGCGCGGTTCAGACCTACGAGACCTGCCCGCTGCAGTTCAAGCTGGAGCGCGAGTGGAAAATCCCGGGCGAAGTTCCCGCCGCCATGCAATACGGCGGAGTTATACACCGGGTCCTGCTGGCGTTCTACAACTCGGTCCGCGCGCTGCGTCCGATGACCGACGAAGCCGTGCTCCAGTTCTTTCGCGACGAACTCGCTGCCGCCGGCATTCCGGACCGCTACCAGCACGACCTGTACTACGAGCAGGGCGTCCTGCAGTTGCAGGATTTCCTGACTGGATTCCGCCGTGCTCCCGCACCCAAAGTGCTGCACACCGAAGAATTCTTTGATGTAAAGGTGGGCGAGGTAAAAGTAGTGGGCCGCATTGATCGCATCGACGAGGTAGCCGGCGGCGGTGTCGTCATCACCGACTACAAGACCGGAAAAGCTCAATCGCAGGAAGATTCCGACGAAAGTCTGCAGCTTTCCATTTATGCCCTGGCTGCGCGCGAGAAGTGGGGATATCGCGCCGACCATCTCGTTCTCTACAATCTGGAGGGAAACAGCCCGGTCTTTACGAGGCGTACCGACTTTCAGTTGAACGAAGCCAAAAGCCGGGTTACCGAGGTTGCGGGAAATATCGCGGCGGGAAAGTTCGATCCCAAGCCAGGCTATTACTGCCGATTCTGCGCCTATCGAAATCTTTGTCCCGCCACAGAAAAACGTTTGCAGGAACCCCCGCCGAAGAACAAAGCGGCGACGGCCAAACGATAAGGTTAGAACGATCTCTCCGTAGCCCTGTCATCCTGAGCGAAGCAGTCGTGTAGTCGAAGGACCCCTATAGGGAGTTCGGGGCCGGCGTGCGCGGATGTCTCCTCTTGAGCGAGAAGAATCCAGACGGGAAAAAGTGTGTCTAGGGGTTAGGGGTCCTTCGACTGCGCAATGCGATTCGCCAGCGAATCGTATTGCTCCGCTCAGGATGACAAGGGTTTTTATCGGATGGAAACTTTCTGCCAGAAAAACTTAGGGGACGCTTCCGCGTCCCCGGTTTGCTGCTTGCCGATACTTCTCTTAGTGCTTCTTTTTCTTCTTTGCCTTTTTCTTGGTTGCCATGGTTCTATTCTCCCTTCCATTTTTCATGGACTGCTATGCAACGGTGTTCAGTTGCAACTTATTGAATGTATAGAGTCAATAAAAAGTGATGTCAAGAAAAAAATGATGCTGCCGTGCGCATACGACCCGTGCACCAAAGTCACCAGCGAGCGTCCCGGAGGAATTTTTCTCGACTTCGAGCATCCGCGGCGAAGTTTCGTGGTCTGAAAATTCTTTCGCGCGCTCGTGATTCTCCGCTTTTGCGGCATCAGAAAAAGCGAGCGCGGGCCGCAGAAGTGCAGTCGCTGCTTTCGAAAATTCTAATCTTTTCGTGCCGCACGCATCTATAATTGAAATGTAGAAACCATCGCAGGAGCACATAAATGGCGGCTTACGACGATGTTGTCATCATCTCCGGCTGTCGGACCCCGGTGGGAAAATTTCAGGGCAGCCTCTCCGATCTGAGCGCTACCCAACTGGGTGCCATCGTGGTACGGGAGGTGGTGAAGCGCGCGAATTTTGACCCGAAGCAGGTGGATGAATGCATTATGGGCAACGTCGTGTCTGCCGGGTTGGGACAAAATCCCGCTCGTCAGGCTGCGATCTTCGGCGGACTGCCTCCGGAAGTGGGTGCCATGACCGTCAACAAGGTTTGTGGTTCGGGACTCAAAGCGGTGGCACTGGCAGCGCAAGCCATCCAGACGGAAAACAGTTCGATCGTCGTCGCCGGTGGTATGGAATCGATGACCAACGCTCCCTATCTTCTGCCCCAGGCGCGCAAGGGATACCGTTTGGGCAACGCCCAGATTGTCGATTCCATGGTCAACGATGGGCTATGGGACATTTACAACAACTATCACATGGGCATCACGGGTGAGAACGTGGCAGAGAAATACGGCATCACTCGCGAGGAACAGGACCAGTTCGCGCTCAACTCTCACCGCAAGGCCCTGGCTGCGATCAAAGAGTGCCGCTTCAAGTCGCAGATCGTCCCGGTAGAACTGGTACCGAAGAAAAAAGGCGAGGCCCCGGGAAGTTTCGACAAGGACGAGTCGCCTCGCGAGGACACCACCATCCAAGTGCTGCGTTCATTGAAGCCCGCATTCAAGAAAGATGGGACCGTGACCGCCGGCAATGCCCCGGGTGTGAATGATGGCGCTGCAGCGGTCGTGGTCACCAGCGCGAAACGCGCCCAGGAACTGGGGACGCCGCCCATGGTGCGCATCGTGGCCCAGGCCACCAGCGGCATCGATCCCAAGTGGGTAATGATGGCGCCGGTGGGCGCGGTCCGAAAGATTTGGGAAAAGACTGGCTGGAAGAATGAAGACGTTGACCTGTACGAGCTCAACGAGGCTTTCTCAGTGCAGGCGCTGGGCGTGATGCGCGAGCTTGGCCTCGACCCCAACAAGGTCAACGTAAACGGAGGCGCGGTCGCGATCGGCCATCCCATCGGAGCCAGCGGCGCTCGCGTACTGGTCACGCTGATCTATGAAATGATCCGGCGCGACGTTCATCGCGGCATCGCCGCGCTCTGCCTGGGCGGTGGGAATGCGGTAGCGATGGCGGTTGAGCGCTAGACTCTGAGTGATTTTCTTTGCGCCCTCAATCTCGGCGTACTTGCGGTTAAAATTTTCTTAGGTCGCGGGTGCCGTAACCTGCGCTGGCAGCGTGACCCGGAATACCGCGCCCCCTCCCGGTCCGGAGCTGGCTTCGATCTCCCCTCCGTGCTCTCGCAGGATTGCCTTACAGATGCTCAGGCCGAGGCCGGTGCCGCGCCCGGGCCGCTTGGTAGTGTAAAAAGGATCGAAGATGTTGGGCAACACCTCGGCCGGGATGCCGGGCCCGTCGTCCTGAAACGTGATCACAGCTGAGTTACTGATCTTCTCCAGCCGGATCCTCAGCGTGCCGCGATCCCGTGCTTCGCGCATCGCCTGTTCGGCGTTCAAAATCAGGTTCAGGAAAATCTGCATCAACTGATGCGAATCCCCGAGAACCGTCGGCAGCGAGGGTTCCGGAATAAAATCCACGGTGACATTGTTCTTGCGCAAAGAGTAGGCGTGCAGGTGCAGGGTCCGCTGCACTAGTTCGCTCAGGTTGATGGGGCCTCTCCCGGGCGCGGGCGGACGCGAAAAATACATCAGGTTCTGCACAATGTCGGCAGCGCGCCGGGCCTGCTGTTGCAAGATCACCAACTGTCTGCGAGTCGTATCGTCTTTCTCACCTTCCTGCAAAAGTTCGGCCACGCCCATGATGCTGGTCAGGGGATTGTTGAGTTCGTGGGCGAAGCCGCCGATCATCTGCCCCATGGCAGCCAGCCGCTCGCTTTGAATGATCTGCTGTTCCAGCTTTCTCTCCACCGTGATATCGCGTACCGACACGATCACGCCGCTGGCTTTTCCTTCAGGGTCAGAAAGCGGGCTCGCATTGGCCCGCATGGTGCGCCAGCTCCCGTCGCGGTGCCGCGCCCCAAACTCGCAGAAGCCGAACTTCTTTGCGCCCGTACTCACGTCCCGGTAAAGAGCGAGAAACTCGGGCGACTGCTCCAGCTCTTCGTCGTCAACCTTTTTCTCCAGCATGTCCGCGGGGGTACGGCCGAGCAGGTCGTGGATGCGTGAACTGACAAAACTGTAGCGTCCTTCAAGATTGATCACCAGGATCAGGTCGGGAAAACTCTCGAGCAAATAGCGCTGAAACTCCTCCTGCTGGCGCAACGACTTTTCCATTTTGCGCCGCTCTGTAATGTCCACCAGCGTCCCCTGGTAGCGGATGATTTTGCCGGCTCCGTCCCAGACCGCGCGCGAAGTATCCAAAAACGTGCCTGTCGTTCCATCTTTTCGTCGCAGCATAAGTTCCCGGCTGCGCTCGCTGCCGCGATCGTCTGCGGTCCGCCCCAGCACGGGCCCCTGGCTGGGATCGACATTGAGGGCGCTGGGATCCAACGAGAGAAGCTCGTCCCGGCTGTTGCAGCCGAGCATTTGAACCAGCGCAGGATTGGCGTCGAGCAGCTTGCCCTCCGGGGTGCTGAAATACACGCCTTCCTGCAAAGTCTCAAATAGTTCGGTAAAGCGCCGCTCTTTCTCGCGTTCCTCGGTCACGTCCCGGGCCAGAGCACTAATGCCCACGACCTCATCGCTTTTGACGATCGCGTTCAATACGCAGTCGAAGTAGAGCGCTCGGCTGCTGTTCTTTACCTGGACCCGCACCAGTCCGGACCAGCGACGCTTTTCCAGGAAGCGAGGCAGTCCGGTTTCCACGTCAGGGCGCAGCGGTTCCGCCAGGAAATCGTCCATCTTGTGGCCTACAACCTCCGCGTATGCCAGCCCCAGCAACTGGGTTACACGGCGGTTCACCGTTCTCAGCGTGCCATCCAGCGAGCAGGCAAAAGCCACGTCATCAAACGAGTCGATGAGTTCCTTGAAGCTTCGTTGCGACCGCTGAATCACCTGTCCCAATTGGTCGAGCTGCTCGTCGGAAGGCGTGACGCCGGTGCGGCCGTGTAAATCCTGTAGCAGATGTTTGAGTTCGGAGACTTCACGGCGCCGGCCATAGACGTATGCGGCGAACAAGACCGCCAGCACCAGAAGTCCGATGGAAATCGCCCCTAGATGGTAAGGAAGGTCTTGAAGGCGTTCCCAGGAAAGCGCGGCCAGTCCCGTCGCCAGCAGGACCAGAAAGCCGAGAGCCAGCCGCCACAGCCGTGCTTCTTCTTTTTCCAGATGACCGGGAGTTCGGGTCGGGCCTACGGGTTTATCTTCTTCTTCCGTCATAAGTGGTGATACCGGCCGGGAGCCGGCGTTTTAGGATTCCCGAGCTTCTTGGGGATGTTAGCTGAATCCTAGTTCAACGACAGGGCCCAAACAATGAAAAGGCTATTAGGAACTTGGTTCTTGCGCACGGCTCGTGTGTCCCCCGTCGCCAAGCCGTTGCGCGTCATGGTTCACCTGTCACTCGTCGTTGTGACGGCCGTCACCGATTGTTTGTCGGCGGGCTCGTATTGTGAATGTCAAGTGTGCAGTCAGCGGCCAGATCTTCAGTGGTCAGTGCCCGGGGGAGGAAGATGGCTTCGGACTTGAACGGTTCGACTCGGAGCACACAACCTCATGCTCTATAAGACGTTGAGCGCAGCGGTGTATGGCATCGATGCGAGCATCATTGAGGTTGAAGTCGACGTCTCCGGGATCAAGACCACTGAAGATCATTTTCATACGGTCGGACTGCCCGACGCTGCAGTGCGCGAAAGCCGCGACCGCGTCCGTGCCGCGCTCAAGAACTGCGGCTACGACATTCCTTCCACCCACATCACTATAAATCTTGCCCCTGCCGACATCCGTAAAGAAGGTTCAGGATTCGACCTGCCGATGGCCCTGGGAATTCTGGGGGCTTACGGAGGCCTGAATAAGAAGGAGGTTCCCGATTGCCTGTTTGTGGGCGAACTCTCGCTCGACGGCGGCATTCGCGGTGTGCGTGGCGCACTGCCCATCGCTATCGAGGCTCGCGGAAAGAAAATCTCGCGTCTGGTCGTCCCCGAACTGAACGCCCGTGAGGCGGCCATGGTGGGCGGAGTAGAAGTTTATCCGGTGCGATCGCTGCTCGACGTGATTCGCTTCGTGAATACCGGCAACGGAGTTGTCCCCCTGAAAGTAAATAGCGATACGCTGCTGAGCGAAGCGCAGCACTATGCGGTCGACTTCAAGGATGTGCGCGGCCAGCAGACTGCCAAGCGAGCTTTGGAAGTGGCCTGCGCCGGCGGACACAACATCCTCATGATCGGCCCCCCGGGTTCAGGCAAGACTATGCTGGCCAAGCGCATGCCCACCATCCTGCCCCCGTTTAGTTTCGAGGAGGCCCTGGAAACCACTAAGATTCACAGCGTGGCCGGCGTGCTCGATGCCGGCGCCGGCCTAGTCGGCGTTCGCCCCTTCCGCTCCCCGCACCACACCATTTCCGACGCAGGGCTCATCGGCGGAGGCGCCGTGCCTCGCCCCGGCGAAGTCTCACTGGCCCACAACGGCGTGCTGTTTCTGGATGAACTACCCGAATTCCCGCGCAACGTTCTGGAAGTCATGCGTCAGCCGCTGGAGGACGGTTGCCAGTGTAACAATCCCTAAGCCATCCGAAATCCGCTTGCCAATCAACTGGTGATCCTTCACCCCAACGGCCGTGAGGTAGCCGAGAGGCTTTAAGGCGGCGGTTTGCTAAAACTCTGCCGCCACTTCTTCGGTCAATTACCAAAGATTGGTGCAGAATAACCCAGCAAAAACACCCCTGTACCTCACACCAGATTGGCTGGATCCAAGGTGTGCGATTCACTTAAGCGGCGCCTTACTTTGAGACAGCCGGTGGCGTCTGGCCCAAATCAGTTTTGCCGGGTGGGTTGCCGACCCAATTCACGTCCCAAGGACCATCGACCGTGATAAAGACAACGCTCCCGTCCGAGGTCCATGCTTGGTGCTGCATCTTAGCCGGAATGTAATTGAAGCCGCCGGGACCAAGCTGCTCGCGCTGGTCCTCATGTTCGAAGACGGCTGTCCCCAGAATGATGGTGTGGGTTTCGTTGGCGCTGTGCCAGTGCGCGGGAATGTGCATCTTTTTGGGTGTGCGGATCAGCAGTAGCGTGGCGTTGGTCTTGGGATCGACCCGGAGAATGGAAATTTGAGGCGAATCGTTGCCCAGCTCCGGAACGATTGGTTGCCACACCAAGTCCTCGTATCGGGCGCTCGTGGCTTGAGAAGCATTGCTGGTTGCAGGTGTGCCGCTACTGTTGTTCTGAGCGGCACCAAGCACCGTGACCAGCAATAGAAGGCCGAACGTTTGGATTCTTCGCCGCGCCTTAATAGTCATTGAGACTCTCCTTTTTGGAATCGAAAATGACACCGCTAGGGTGTCGACGGTGGACTCGGCCAAGTCCGACTCAGCCTGTCGTATATAGGCTCTATCGCTGGCGTGGTCATCGGTCTGCACATGCGCCCGGGGCGCACAGAGCAGAAGAAAAACTGCGATCAGAACCGCGGACATTGGGAGCACCTTCCACAAGGTTAGAAACCCTCCGAGCAAAAAGGGAATCTTACACCCAAACTTGCGTCCGGCTCTGACCGCCAAGATTCGGTGTTGTAATCAGGGCGTTAGCGCTCAGAACATGGTCAATGAGTGTAATCGCGATTTTTCGCCAGCTATCGCTAGCTCAGCTCAAGCATTGGAGCGTGGCGCGTCTCGGCGTATTCTAGCCACGACGCAAAGACGCAAGAACGTAACGAGACACCAGCTAACATGTTCTGGGAGGAAGAGTCCTTGATGAGATTTCGAGCCGTGATTTCCAGGGCCGTGTTAGCCGCAGTAGTAACCGCTTCCTTCATGCCGATTCTCGGCTGCGAGAAGCGGGTGGCAATGTTGCGCCGTACAGACGATTCATCGGCGTCTTCGGCCTACTTCCGCACCGAGAGGCCAGGTGGCGGTGGCGGAAGAGACCGCCAGGAGAGTCAACCGATCTTGCGCCTCGTGGCAGAGCAGACCGAGGTGACTCCGGCGATCCGCAAAATCGTGCGAAACGGGTCTCTGGAACTACTCGTCACTGATGTCGGGCAAACGGCTAACAAGATTGGGGCTATCGTCGATGAAATGGGAGGATTCATCGAGAAGTCGGCACAGACGAATACCGGCGGCCACACAGCCGTGATCACCGTACGAGTTCCAGCTGGCAGTCTTGACCGATTGATGTCAGAGGTCAAGAAAGTGGCTCTCAGTGTTGACCGGGAGAACGTAGAAGCGCGTGATGTCACCCGTGACTATATTGACCTTGATGCTCGCTTGCGGAATGCTCAGGCCGAAGAAGCACAGTACCTACAGATCCTGAAACGCGCCACGACTGTTAAGGACACACTCGAGGGCGCAGAAAAACTCAGCAGCGTCCGGGGTCGAATCGAGCAACTCCAAGGCGAAATGAAATACCTCACGAGCCAGATCGACATATCATCTTTGGAAATCTCGCTTCGAGGGGAGGCAGGCACAACGGTGCTAGGGATTCATTGGCGGCCACTTCGTCAGGCCAAAATCGCGCTGAGCGACATGATTTCAGGGCTTGCCGACTGGGCGGATTCAGTTATTGCATTTTTTATCAATCTGCCTCTGATTGTCATTTGGTTGGTTTCTGTTCTTGCCCTTGTCGCGATTGCTATACGCGTCCTTCGGTTCTGTTGGCAGAAGCTGGGCCCCAAAACGGCTTGGCGGCTACCGTGGCTGCGTTCCCGACCCAGCGACCAAGCACGCCCAGACTAGCGGAAACAGCAAATCGGGCACCGGCTGTCGGTCGCTGAGATAACTGGCGAAATCAGGCGATTACACTCATTGAGAAATTTGACCGATCCGGGTCAATGAGTGTAATGGCGATTTTGCAACAGTTGACGGCCTTGGCTTGCGAGACATCGAGGAACAAAAGCGGCGTAACCCTTCCTGCTCGATTCGTTTATGGAGCCTTCCTCATGATCGATTCCATCCAATTTACGATCGCAGCTTGCATTGCGATCCGATGATCAGAAAACGGGTGATCCGTGTGCATGTGAACTTCGGTAACACGTGCATCGCCACCCTTACGCAGCCGGTCCGCGAGTTCCTGATTATCCGAGGTGTTGCGATCGTCAGCTTCCAGCACTAGGACGGGCCGATCCTTCAAAAGCGGAACGCAGTTCATGTAATTCCACTTGGTTGAATCACTATCCAGTTCTTTAACCAACGCCTCAGCAGTAGTGCCTACCAGACGTGAAGCATTATCGTTCCATCTTTCCCAAAACTGCGGGTCGTTGACCCGCTGACGCGCAGAGGCTGGACCGAGATTCGCCGCTGAGATGAGCGCCACTGCGAACACTTTCGGCTCGTGTGCGGTTGCATACGCGGCAACAAAACCTCCCATGCTGTGGCCGACAAGCACAATGTGGTTTGGGTCGATGCGAAATTTCTTCGCATTTTCAGCGTCGCGCAGAAAGTCGATGCTTGTTTGAGCGTCCTCAAGCGTATGTGTAACGGAGAACGTTCCACCGCTTCCCCATGCTCCACGATAGAAAGGAACCAGAACGTTCCATCCCGCACGCCGGATGGAATACGCAAGATCCAGGTTCTTTTCGTTCCCGGGAAAACCGTGCAGCATCAGCACTGTCGGGTGCGGCCCCTCGCCGGCTGCGATGTAAATGACCGCAAACATCTTGGCTCCGTGGCTCGGAATGTCAGGCCAGGCCATCGTCGCCGGATGGACAGGATCGGGAGGCGGATCAGAGATGACCGCCACGGGAATATGCTGCGCATTATCCTGCGCCTGAAGGCCGTTGGCGAACGACAGTACAGAGCAGAGCGCGACAAGCAAGCAGCCACTTCGTTTCATGGCTGGAATTATATTGCGAATCGTAGTTGGCGAAATCAAGCGATTACACTCAGAACCCATCAATGAGTGTAATCGCGATTTTTCGCCAACTATCGGTAGGGCGATAGTTAATCTACAACTTCGGGGCGAAGTCGCAGTTTCGGTGAACCCATTTTTGGGTCTCAACTTTCGGATTGCGGGCAGACCATGCGCGTCTGATCGAAGCAAGGATTA
>WNEZ01000933.1_pt1 | contig 27310 bp, 23 predicted proteins | sample 5400521 | NCBI WGS metagenome assembly WNEZ01 (sample SAMN13153339, study PRJNA577476) | soil metagenome | isolation source: 120 cm saprolite under Douglas fir tree site 2 hole 1 replicate 1 | place: USA:California | collected 2015-04-18
TCTAACTCCTTCAATAGCTGCATGTCTGTCCCGGTCTTCTTGTGGAGCGGAGCATACCTTCCGTGCAACGAGTCCACTGCCCGCTACCCACTATTGCTTTAACTCCTTTAGCTGCAACATTTATGGATCCTCTCGCAAGTGTTGCAAACAAAAGACTTACGGCCTGACTAAGCCCTTTGGATGCAACACTTACAAAAACACGGGGGGTGGGGTCGGAGGGGGAGGGGTCCTTTGTTAACTAGCCCCCTTTCCTCTCAGCAAATCCTCAACGTCATCCATCTTTTCTCCGAGCAGATGGAGCTTCCGCCCCAGGCCCTGAATCTCAGATTCGGCGCGCCGATTGACGGCGTAATCCAGTTCGCTCCGCACGCGGTCTTTCCGGTCCTGGCGGTTCTGGCTCATCATGATGACCGGCGCCTGGATCGCCGCCAGCAGCGACAAGATGAGATTCAGCAGGATAAACGGATACGGATCCCATGCCGCTCTGCGCATGCCCACGTTGACAGCCGTGTAGATGCTGCTCAGGATGAGAAAGCCAATAATAAAGGTCCACGACCCGCCGAACTGCACCATGGAATCCGCGATGCGGTCGGGCAGCGTCGATTTCGCCTCAATCACTTCGTTCGCGTTGCGCATCGCGCGAAGACGCACTAGTTGCTGCGACGCGTGAAACTGCTTTCCCAGCACCGTCAACATATCCATTCCCGCGTGCGGCTTGCGTTGCAGCAGCGTCGCGATGTCTCCTCGGCTCACTTCCAGGCATTGCGTTTCTTCCATGGCCGTAGCATTGGTTTGATGAGGCGTCTGCTCCAGCATCGAGGCGAAGCCGAAGAACTCACCATGCGCCGGTTCATCCACCACGACTTCTTGCTGGTCTTCATCCACCGTCGTGACCCGCACTTTTCCGCAGACCATCACGTACGCTTGCCCGCCCGGGTCGCCCATCTTGTAGATGCGTTGCCGAGGAGCGAAATTCTTCAGCTCCACTTGCGCAGCCAGCACCGCCGTCTCGTCTTCATCGAGCAGCGCAAAGAGCGGAACCTGTTTCAAGACATCAGGATTGCAGGCCATGGCCACCTCTTCCACGCAAACTAGATTCGCGTTCAGTGTTCTGTTTCAAGCGTTTGAGTCGAGCACAACAAGCAACAACCGCGCCCATAGTAAACCCGATGAATGCCGCAACTTCAACGAGCATTCGGCAAGGGTGGGAAAAACTCTGTGGACCGAAACCCGGCGGGCTGGAACTATTTCATTATTCGATCACTCGGACTTCCACGTCTTGTCCCGCGGCGTGCTGCGTCAGCAGCGCGGACATTCTCTGCGCCCAGCGGTCGAGTCCTTCCGCGCCGCCAAAGGAAATGATAACCGCCAGCACTTGCATCGTTGCGTTCGTCACCATCGTTCGTTCCGAATCGCTCGTTGCGCTCCCGTGCGGACCAACCGCGTCGGCAAACAACGGCAGCCCTTCCAAATTCAAATCGTATTTGCCGATTCCCTTATACGTTTCGCCGGCGCGCCCCGCCCGAAAAACAATTTCACCGACAACATGCCCAAGGTCATACAGCCCAATCGGCAACCGGCCTTCCACCGACACCAGATTGATCACGTCCACGACGGCATTAATCTGCGGCAAGCCTTTCCCCGCAACCACGCGCCGCAACAGCGCCTCCGCCGATCCGCGGTACCGCGCCGGATCTTTCCCCAAGGCTTTGTATGCCTTGCGCGTCGTTTCCACCTGCGGCGACTCCAGCACGCCGCGCGGAAACGGCAATTTCTGGATCTCGTTTTCCCGGGTTTTCATTTCCTGGAGCAGCGCCGCGGGTGACGCGCCCGCTTCCACAAGCGCCGTCACGCAAGCCAGCGCGGTTCGTGGGCATTTCGCTTTCAATTTTGGATCAATTGTTATTTGCATGGCGGCATCAGCAGGAAATCGGCTTCAGCTTCGCCGAGAAGTGTCTCAGGAATTTTGCCTGCTCGGTTATTTCGTAGCCCCGGATCTGCTCGCGTTTGCGCCAAACGTCCAGAATCACTTCGACGACGTATTCGATGTGGCTCTGCGTGTACGCGCGCCGCGGAATCGCCAGCCGCACCAGATCCATTTTCGCGTGCTCGCCGAACATCAGCGTTCCGATTTCCACGGAGCGAATTCCGCCTTCCAGGTAAAGTTCGTTCGCCAGCGCCACTCCCGGAAATTGTGTTGCCGGAATGTGCGGCAGGAATGCCCGCGCATCAATATATATGGCATGACCTCCCGGTGGCTGCACGATGGGCACGCCTTCATTGGAAATATGATTGCCCAGAAACGCCGTGGAGGCGATGCGGTATTTCAAATATTCTTCTTCCAGCGCTTCGTTCAATCCCACAGCGATCGCTTCGAGGTCGCGTCCCGCGAGTCCGCCGTACGTCGGAAAGCCTTCGGTCAAAATCAGCAAGTCTTTCTGCTGTTGCGCAAGCGTGTCGTCATTGGTGCAGAGGAATCCGCCGATGTTCGCCATACCGTCTTTTTTTGCGGACATGGTGCAGCCGTCGGCGTGCGAAAACAGTTCGCGGGCAATGTCGCGCGGAGTTTTGTTTGCGTAACCTGGCTCGCGCAATTTAATGAAGTAGGAATTTTCGGCGAAGCGGCACGCGTCAATGTACAACGGAGTTCCATACTTTTTGCAGATGGATTTCACCGCGCGGATATTTTCCATCGAGACGGGCTGGCCGCCGCCGGAATTATTGGTCACCGTCAGCATGACCAGTGGAATGTTTTTCGCGCCTTCGCGCTCGAACGTTTCGGCGAGCCGCGCCGTGTCCATATTCCCCTTGAAGGGGTGCACGTGCGCGGGTTCTTTCGCTTCCGGGATGGGAAGATCCAGCGCCTGCGCGCCGACAAATTCGCAGTTCGCGCGCGTAGTATCAAAGTGCGTGTTGTTCGGTACGACGTCGCCTTTTTTGCACATCACGCTGAATAAAATGCGTTCGGCGGCGCGGCCCTGGTGCGTGGGAATCACGTGGCGAAACCCGAAGATGGCCTGCACCGAATCGCGAAATCGCGCGAAGCTCGGCGAACCGGCGTAGGATTCATCGCCGCGCATCATCGCCGCCCACTGTTCTGTGGACATCGCCGCGGTTCCGGAATCCGTCAGCAAATCAATCAGAATCGCATCGGAAGGCACGAGAAAAAGATTGTAGCCTGCGGCCTTCATGAGTTTTTGGCGCTCTTCGCGCGTAGTGCGGCGAATGGCTTCAATGCTTTTGATTCTAAACGGTTCGATAATGGTCTTGATCGGCATGGACTTCCAGTGATCTCCTCGGACACACTACCACACCGTCCGGTTTCTCAGCCGGGACATGGTTCGTCCGGAAGGAAATTGAAAAAGTTCAATTTACGGGCCTCAACCGCTGCGTTTGATGTGCCACCCGTGCTAAACTTTATGGATTCTAGGCCCGTAGCTCAGTTGGTTAGAGCGCTACCTTGACACGGTAGAGGTCTGGGGTTCGAGTCCCCACGGGCCTACCATTCCATCATTTTCCGCACTGGCCCACGTTTACACACTGCAGTGTGTTGAAATGAAAGCTGTGGCGATCAGCGTGTGTTGGGACATGTGCTATTGTGACTCGACTCGCGGTCGAGCCTACGATTTAGCTCACGGGAGGGGGAAGGAGATTTTCCCCATGGCGAACCGCACGGTAAGCCAGGAGACGCTTGTCGGTCGGACGCTGGGTCACTATCGCGTCACCGAAAAGATCGGCTCGGGCGGAATGGGTGAGGTTTACCGCGCCCAAGATGAGCACCTGGACCGTGAAGAAATACCAGCGTGGCGTTGCGAAACCCGCTTCCGGCTAGTTCTTCGCTTACACAGCGAAGTGCAATTCCCTGGAGCAGTTCGGCAGCGATGATGGCGTGGTTGACGTCATATCTAAGGTAAACGGGGCAATTCCCGTATCGCAGCTCACCACAGTCGAAGATATCATCGGTGAGAAACGATGATTGCTGCAGCACGTGGACGGCCGCCGCGATCTTGAGGATTTTCTTTCCGTCGCGCTCCCGCCGGCAAAACGCGTATTTCAACACAAACGGATATCCCGATGCCGTCTGGTTCCGTAGCACGAAAGCCATTAGCTTGCACAGGCCAGCATCGCCCTTTGGCAAGCTTTTCCTGACTAGGTGCCTGGCGCTTGCGAGCGTCTGCCGGAAGGCCACGCGAAATGCTAATTCCTTCTGATCCATAGCAAGTCTAATACTAATCCCGGCTGCCGAGGTGCGCGGGCCATTTCTGAATTTAGCTCATCGCTACCGGCTTGGCGCTCAATCCATGTTTTGCGGACCCGCTCGACCATCCCATTGCCCGGAGCCTCCCAACTCGTCCAGAAAAAGTGCCGCAGATCGTAGAGGGTCTGGAGTTCGAGTCCCCACGGGCCTATCACTTCCTCACTGTGGCGATGCGTCCAGACCGAACTCGCGGTGCGTTGTGTTGAGAGCGATTTTGACGGATTTTTCGTCGATGACGAAGGAAATGTTGGATTCCGAAGAGCCCTGGGCGATGGCGATCAGGTTCACATTTTCGCGCCCCAGAGCGTTGAAGGTTCGGCCAGCGATTCCGGGCGTTCCGCGCATGTTTTCTCCGACGACGGCCACGATGGCGATATTCGAATCCACGGTGATGTGCTCCACCTTGTGGTGCGCCAGGTCTTGCGCAAATTCTTTGCGCAGCGCTTCCACCGTGCGCTGCGCATCCACGGTGGAAACGATGAAACAGATATCGTTTTGCGAGGACGACTGAGAAATGAGCAGGACGTTGGCGCGGACTTCGGCGGTCGTGGAAAACGTGCGCCCCACGACATCGGGCAAGCCGACGATTCCCGGTCCGCCCACGCTTATTAGTGTTACGTCGCGGATGGCCGTCAACGCCTTTACGCCGCCGCCGATGCTGCGGCCTTCCGGCGTGATTTTTGTGCCGAGTTTTTCGGGAGCGAAGCTGTTGCGGATCCACACGGGAATCGCGGCTTGCACGACCGGATTTAGCGTTTTCGGATGCAGGACTTTTGCGCCAAAGTACGCCAGCTCCGCGGCTTCGCGGTAGGAGATGACGGGAATCGTACGCGCCTCCGCCACCAACCGCGGGTCGGCTGTCAGCACGCCGTCGACGTCGGTCCAGATGATGACTTCATCGGCATCCATCGCCGCGCCCAGGATCGTCGCCGAATAGTCGGAACCGCCTCGCCCGAGGGTTGTCAGTTGCCCTTCGGCCGTGGCGCCGATGAAGCCGGTCACGACCGGCGCGATTCCTTCTTCCAATAGCGGTCGCAAACGCATCTGCGATTTCGCTCGCGTCAATTCCATTTGCGGTTCCGCGCCCCCGTGAAACGCGTCGGTCACAATCAACTCCGTTGCTTCGATCGCTTCGCTTCGCAGCCCAAGTTCTCTAACCGCAGCGGCCACCAGTGGCGCCGAGAGCCGTTCCCCAAGGCTCGAAATCGCGTCGAGAGTTCGCGGGGTGAGTTCCCGCAGCAACGCCGTTCCTTCGCAGAGCCGTCGCCCTTCGGCGAGTACCTCTTCTAAACGCTGCCGGATGCGCGTACGTTCCTCTTCGTGCGAGATCAGGCTCGTGACCGCGGCTTCGTGTTGCTGACGCAGGGCATCGAGAACCGCTGCAGCTTCAGCGGCATTTCCTGCCTGCGCCTTCTTAGCAGCTTCAACCAATCGGTTGGTCACGCCGCTCATCGCGGAGACCACGGTGACGCAGCGGCTCTCCTTTGCCGCTTTCGCGATAATCTGCGCCGTCCGGGCGATGCATACCGCATCGCCGACCGACGTACCGCCGAATTTCATCACCTGCAGCCGCGCTTTCATTTTTTCCTGCCCGCCTCGCCCAATGGAGCGGTAGTTTTCTACGTCGCGGAAACTTGCTGTTTTGCAGTTTTTTCTGCTTCGAGTTTACCTTGTGAACCACCCCACCGTGCACGTCTCCCACCTGCGAGTGTTCTTCCCTCCACCCCGCCATCTCTTCTTGTTTCTTCGCGTTGACTTTCTTTCCCCGGCGCACCTAACAGGGCAAACGAAAATTCCACGCCCATCAGGCTTGGGCAAGCGACCTCCTAGCTGTTCGAAAAAGAGTGCGCTTTAAGGCTATAATTTGCGCCAACCGTGAGTGTATCTGCCGGAAGCAAACTTGGTCCCTATGAGATTGTCGCGCCGCTGGGCGCAGGCGGCATGGGCGAAGTGTTTCGCGCGCGGGACACGCGACTGGAACGCACCGTGGCGATCAAGATTCTGCCGCCGCAGCTTTCAAATGACCTGGTTCGAAGGCAGCGCTTCGAGCGCGAAGCCAAAACGATTTCCAGCCTGAACCATCCGCACATTTGTGTGCTTTATGACGTCGGCCATCAAGACGGAACGGACTACCTCGTCATGGAGTGCCTCGAAGGCGAGACGCTCGCGAAGCGGCTCGAAAAAGGTCCGATCGCCATCGAACAAGTTCTGAAATTCGGCGGCCAGATCGCCGACGCGCTGGACAAAGCGCACCGCAGCGGCGTTGTGCATCGCGACCTGAAGCCCGGCAATATCATGCTGACACCGACGGGCGCGAAACTCCTCGACTTCGGCCTGGCCAAGCCTGCAGTGCCACTGACGACCGGGGCCACTCTCACCGCGGCTGCTGCGACGCCGACCACGCCAGTCACGCAAGAAGGCACGATTCTCGGCACCTTTCAATACATGTCGCCGGAGCAGATTGAAGGCAAAGAACTGGACGGCCGCAGCGACACTTTTTCGTTGGGCGCAGTGCTCTACGAAATGCTGACGGGTCAGCGCGCATTTCAAGGCAAGAGCCAACTGAGCGTGGCTTCGGCGATCCTGGAAAGAGAACCGGCGCCGATCAGCGTCGTGAAGCCGATGACTCCGCCGACTCTGGATCACGCCATCCGGCGTTGCCTGGCGAAGGACCCCGAAGAGCGCTGGCAAACCGCGCGCGATGTGGCCATCGAACTGAAGTGGATCGCCGATTCCGGCCCATCGACAGGCGCCGCACACTCAGCGGCAGATCGCGCCGGCCCCCGGGAACGCATCCTTGCAATTGCGTTGGTCCTTGCCGCAGGCGCGGCCATCACCTTCGGAATTCTTTACGCAAAGCGGCCTGCCACTGCTCCGCGCGTCATGCGCACCTACATCAAGTCAGAGGAAGCTTCCAGTTTTATTTTTTCTGGGGACCAGAAAGGCTTTGCCATCTCTCCCGATGGACGGAATCTGGCGTATGTAGCCTCGACCCCAACTCCCGATGCAAAATCCGCACTGTGGATTCGTCCTATGGATTCCCTTCATGCTCGATTGCTCCCGGGAACAGAAGCCGCCGGATTTCCTTTCTGGTCGCCGGACGGCAGGTACATTGGCTTTTTTGCCGGTGGCAAGCTGAAGAAAATTGATTCCCAAGGTGGTCCGCCTGCCATTATCTGCGACGCCCCGGATGGGCGTGGTGGCTCTTGGAACCAGCAGGGCGATATTGTTTTCACCCCAACTGTCAATTCTCCCATCTACCGCGTCTCCGCCTCCGGTGGCCCCATCACTCGGCTTACGATGCAAGATCCTTCCAAGAATGAAACCACTCACCGCTGGCCCTGGTTTCTGCCCGACGGACGTCACTTCATCTTTTTGGCCGGAAGCACGTTCACTCCCCGCGAAAGCGCCTCCAACTCCATCCTGATGGGTTCTCTCGACTCCAAGGAGAGCAAGCTCCTTTTTCACACTCACTACCAGGCTGTGTATGCCTCCGGACACATGCTCTTCTTGCGCCAGTCCTCGCTGATGGCCCAGCCCTTTGACGCACAACGTTTCGAGTTCACAGGAGAAGCCGTTCCCATCGCCGAGCAAGTGCGCGAGGATTCCAGCATTGCCCATGCCTGGTTCTCTCCTTCCGCAAACGGCCTGCTTCTCTACGCCGAGGGCGCGGCCAAGAATCGCCAGTTGGTTTGGTTCGATCGCAACGGGAAGCAAATCGAGGCCGTGCCGGGAGAAGACGCGTACGCCGGCATCAGCCTGTCGCGGGATGGGAAAAAGCTTGCGTACTATCTCGATGGAAATGGGTTTGACGTTTGGGGGTTTGATATCGCGCGTGGCGTGAAGACCCCCCTGACATTCGGAGCCGCTTCCGGACAAGGAAACCTGTATCCGGTGTGGTCTCCAGACGAAAAGTACATTGCTTATACCTCCTATCGCGACGGTAAGTACAGCCTTTACCAGAAGCCCGCCGACGGATCGGGCGGCGAAACGGTGCTTCTGGAGGGGATCGACCACTTTCGAGTCCCAACCTCCTGGTCCACCGACGGAAAATTTCTCGTCTATCACGAAGGCGTTTCCGGGGGAACGTATGCGAATGGCGTGCCAGGAGGCTGGTCCATATGGATCCTGCCCCTCTTTGGAGACCACAAGACCTATCCCTTCATCCAATCCTCTTTCAGCGCCCGCGAAGCTAGCTTTTCTCCCGACGGGAAATGGCTGGCCTACTGTTCGAATGAGTCAGGCGAGTACCGCGTCTACGTCGTTCCCTTTCCCGGATCGGGCGGAAAATGGCAAGTCTCCATTGGCGACGGACGCGGTCCGCTCTGGCGCCGCGACGGCAAGGAAATCTTCTATCTTTCTGCGGACAATAAACTGATGGCCGTAAAAGTGGAAACTTCGGGCGGCAGCTTTGCGGCGGGAGGAGCGCGTGCGCTCTTTGACTCCCACTCTTACGGCGTTTTCGGTCGTTACGATGCCAGCGCGGATGGCCAGCGCTTCGTGGTTGTCTACGAAGGAAACCAGTCCTCGAGTACGCTCACATCCGTCCTCAACTGGACCGCCGACCTCAAGGAGCATTGACCCATGCACAGGTCCGGCACGAATCAGCCCATCACGAATCGTCTCCAGAGCATTCTCACCGACATCCATTTCTGGGTGCCCGTCGCAGTTCTGATGGGTGGATTGTTGCTTCTTCGTTTCATTCGCTGATTTCGGACTGGAGAAAAATGCCACCCGTAGTTTCTTCCCCAATTCCACTGACACCCCCGGACGCCTCGAGGGCAAAAAAACTTCAACTGCTCGGCATGCTTTCCGGCTTCGCTGCCGGAGCCTGGCTCGGCGCCGCGGAAGCTCCAACCAAGCTCGTTTCCATCGGCATTTCGCCGATGGTTATTTCGCTCATCATGGTGATCGGCGTTTTTCTCGCGCGCTGGAGCCTACCCGCGCTGATCCTGGGCACCTCGAGCGTTCGCGCCGATGTTCGCCGGGCGCCTCACTTGATCATTTGGGCGCTTCTGGCCGGATGTCTTTGGGCGGTCGCCAACACGCTCACGATTTTCGCCATCCGCGACATCGGCTTGAGTATCGCTTTTCCCCTTTGGAATTCGAACAGCCTGCTCGGCATTCTTTGGGGTTTTCTTTTTTTCAATGAGCTCCGTCAAGCGGGCTGGCGCCGTCTCGCCGGTGTCCTGGGCGGCGCGCTCGTCATGTGCATAGGCGCAACGCTCTTGGCCATCGCGTCGTCAGGACGCGGCCCTGCGGCGCATTCCCTGCAAGGAGTCTGGGCCGCGCTTGGCGCTGGAATTCTTTGGGGCACCATGTACATCCCTTACCGCAAAGCCTACCTGACCGGGATGAATCCACTTTCCTTTGTGACTTTCTTTTCGTTCGGCGAACTGGGCATGATGACGATTCTCTCCGTAAGCTCCCTGGGCCTCGCTCCGTTGTGGCAGGAACTGCTCGGTGCCCGCAGCGTCATTTTCTGGCTGATGCTCGGCGGCTTCGTCTGGGTAATCGGCGACATCTTCCAGCAGTACGCCGCAAAGTACGTGGGCATCAGCCGCGGCATCCCGCTTTCCAATTCGAACCAGCTCTGGGGTCTGTTGTGGGGCGTCCTGGTTTTCGGCGAATTGCACGGCCGCAGTTCTTCCATCTACCTCGAAGTTATCGGAGGCTCGCTCCTCATGATGCTCGGAGTCGGCGCCATCGCGTTTTCTTCCGCCTCCGGCAAGGAGCAGACCCGCTGGAAGGAGGCGGCTATTCGCGAGAGCGACCGCTACAGTATTGCCGCAGATTTTGTCGAAGCCCGCATGGACGGCCGCCAGCTCCTCAGTGAAGCCAAGCATTCCCGCACCGCCTTGGACTGGCTACTGGTCGTCGCCGCTACCAGTGTCTTTGTAGTCTTTGCGGCCATGGCTCGCGTACCGCAGATGTCCTTGCACTGGGGACCAGCCGTGCTTTTGACCGCGGTCTTGTTCCTGCTCCTCGCTATTTGCGGCGTCGCCCTTTGGCGCACCACGCGGTTCAACTGAAGCAGTCACTCCGCCTTTGAAAACGTCCATGCTTCCGTTACAGTTGCCGGGTCCTTTATGACGAATTCGTACAAAGTGGATGTTGTCGGCGTCGGGCTCAACGCCACCGACACGCTGATTCCCGTCGCTCATTATCCCGAGCGCGGCTCCAAAGTCGAATTCCGTTCAGCAAAAGTCTTGCCCGGCGGCCAGATCGCCACCGCCATGATCGCATGCCAGCAGTGGGGATTGCGCACGCGCTACGTTGGCAAGGTCGGCGACGACAACGCCGCCGATCTTCATTGCGCGGAATTTGAGCGAGCTGGCGTCGAAGCGCATCTCTTCACGGCGCCCGGCTGTCCCAGCCAGCAAGCGTTCATTCTCGTGGATGATGCCGGCGAGCGAACCGTTCTCTGGAAACGCGACGACCGCCTCACTCTGCGCCCGGAAGAACTGCACAAAGAATGGATCCTTAATTCCCGCGCCCTTCACATTGATGGACACGATACCGCCGCCGCGGCTGCCGCAGCTACCTGGGCACGCGCTGCCGGAATACCCGTAATCGCCGATGTAGACGATCTTTACCCCGCGGTCGAAGCACTGCTCCTCAACATCGATTTTCTGATTACCAGCAGGGACATTCCGGGCCGGCTGACCGGAGAACCGGATTTGCGAGAGTCCCTCCCGGCCCTGAGAGAGCGATTCGGCTCCCGGCTCACCGCCGCCACGCTCGGCGAACAGGGCGTTTTGGCCTGGGACGGGAAGCAATTCCATTACGCCGCCGCGTTTTGCGTCCAGCCCGTTGATACCACCGGGGCCGGAGATATTTTCCACGCCGGCTTCATTTACGGCCTCTTGCAGGGCTGGCCTTTGCAGCGCCAGCTCGATTTCGCCTGCGCCGCCGCCTCACTCAACTGCACCGCCATCGGCGCCCGTGGCGGAATTCAGTCTGTCGACTCTATCGAGCGCCTCATCGCCACCGGCGCCCGCCACTCTCGAGCTTACGAAACACCGAGTTTGACCTGAATGCATTAGCCAGTTTCCGGTTATGCGCTAATCGGAAACTGGCGTACTTGGAAATAGCTGCCGAGAACAAGGTTCGCTACCTTCTACCAGCCATTGCTCCCCGTCAACGCCATTCGTGTGTTCCTATCCACGCCGAGCCGCCCCTTAAGTTGAGCCCCCGCCGACCCAGATGTTATCCTGCCTTCTATGGCGGATCCCGTCGTCTCTCCGCCGGAAGTGGCGTTTACCTCCCCGCTCGAACACTCCCGGCGTCAGCTCGAAGCCTTGCTCGAAGTCAGCGAGGCCATCGCCCAGCAGCGCGATCTCCCCGCGTTGTTCCACGACCTTGCCGGGCGTCTCCATTCCGTCGTTGACTTCGACTTTCTCACCCTTGTTCTTCATGAACCGTCGCGCAACGTCATGCGTCTCCACGTCCTTGAAACGCGCATCCCCGGCGAAAAGGTCGCCGGCAGCGAATCGCCCGTGGAGGGCAACCCCTCCGGCTGGGTCTGGCAAACGCAGCAACGCTTTGTGGTCAGCGACACCGACGAGGAGACCCGCTTCCCCGAGTTCCTAAAGCGCTTCCGCGAGCACAATGTCCGCTCCCTCGCCATTCTTCCGCTCACCACCGCCCAGCACCGCCTCGGCGCCATGGGCTTCGGCCGCCTGGTCCCGCAGCGCATCACGGAGACCGAGCTACAATTCATGGAGCGAGTCGCCAGCCAGGTGGCGGTAGCGGTTGACAATGCCCTGAATTTCGCGACATCCCAGGCCTACCAATCGCAACTCGCGCGCCAGCGTGACCGCCTCCAGGTTCTTCTCGAAATCAACAATCTGCTGATCACCAGCCGTGAAGTCCCCGAACTTTTCCGCGGCATCGTCAACACTCTCGAGCGCGTCATCCACCATGACTACACCAGCCTCGCGCTACTCGATTCTCAAACCGGCTTGCTCAAGATTCACTCCCTCGATTTTCCCGGCAAGCAGAATATCTTCAAGCCGGAGACGATGGTTCCGCGTGACACCTCCCCAGCGGGCCGCGCCATCGCCACCGGCCAGCCCTTGATCGCGCGGGGCTCCGAGCTCGATCGTTTCAACACGGAAATCATTCGTGTCCTTCGCGCCGAAGGCCTGCAAGCCGTCTGCTGCATCCCGTTGATCCATCACGCCCGTACTTTCGGAACTCTCAATCTCGCAAGCCGCCGGCTCGATTCGTTCACGCCGGAAGACGTCGAGTTGCTTCAGCCCGTCGCCGCCCAGGTAGCCATCGCCGTAGAAAACGCTCTGGCTTTCAAGGAAATCGAAGCTCTTAAGAATAAGCTCGCCGAAGAAAAGCTCTACCTCGAAGAAGAAATCCGCACTGAATTCAATTTCGAGGAAATCATTGGCGAAAGTCCCGCGCTCAAGCGCGCTCTCGCTCAGGTGGAGCTCGCCGCTCCTGCCAGCACGACTGTGCTACTCCTCGGCGAAACAGGCACCGGCAAGGAACTCTTCGCTCGCGCCATCCACAATCTCAGTCCCCGCCGCGATCGCACTTTCGTCAAAGTGAATTGCGCCGCCATCCCCAGCGGCCTTCTCGAATCCGAACTCTTCGGCCACGAGCGCGGCGCCTTCACCGGCGCCATCAACCAGAAAATCGGCCGCTTCGAACTTGCCGACCGCGGCACCCTTTTCCTCGACGAAGTCGGCGACCTTCCCCTCGAACTCCAGCCGAAACTTCTTCGCGTTCTGCAAGAACAGGAATTCGAACGCCTCGGCGGCAATCGCACCCAGCGCGTGGACGTCCGGGTCGTCACCGCTACTCATCAAGACCTCGCGAAACTCGTTTCCGAGCGCGCCTTCCGCAGCGACCTCTTTTACCGCTTGAACGTTTTTCCCATCCAAATCCCCGCGCTCCGCGAGCGCGCTGAGGATCTCCCACTCCTCGTTCGCTACTTCGTGCAGCGATTCAGCCGCCAGCTCAACAAAGACGTCGAGTACATTCCCGCCGACGCCATGGACGCCCTCACGCAATACTCCTGGCCCGGCAACGTCCGCGAACTTGAAAACCTCATCGAACGCGCCGTCCTTCTTTCTCCTGGCAAGGAGCTGCGCATCCCCTTCGCCGAATTGAAGTCCGTTGCCCTCGCCGCTGGCGCCGACCCCTCTTCTTCCTTCACCTCTTTTACTTCCTTAACGCCGTCTACCTCCTCCATCTCCACTCTCGAAGAAGCCGAACGCCAACACATCCTCCGCGCCTTGAAGCAAACGCAATGGCGCATCGCCGGCCCCAAGGGCGCTGCCGTCCTCCTCGGCATGAAGCGCACTACACTCCAGGCCCGCATGCGCAAGCTCGCCATCCGCCGCCCGGTCTAGCCTCACCCTAGCGCCCTGCGCACGCCTTCTTGTGCCAGTATCAGTTCGCCCGAAAGAAACACCCTGCACGCAACGCGAAACTTTAGCTCACCGACAACCCGTCTTATCCAACTCTGCCAATCTCTTGATGGCTTCCGCGTTTCGCTTCTCAGACGCCACCAGCAACAGCACTCTCGCCTGGTCGCAATTCTGGGGAACTCCTTCGCCTTTAATGTAGAGTTCAGCCAGCGCCACCGCTGACTTAGTGCTGCCGGCCTGCACCGAAGCCCACAGCTGTTGGGGTGTCATAACGGATTTTTGCCGGCTTGAAGTGCCGCTCAAGCTGGGCTGAAGGGATGCCCGCGGCGATGAACTTGATGCCGTGGCTTCCGATACGCGCGGAGTAGAGTGCCCGCCGGTTTCCGTCGCCAGAATGCTTGGCGTGTGGCCCTTCGCTACTCCTTTATTCTGGTTGCTGCTTCCGAAGATGTCTGCGGAGGCACTGCCTGCGGTAGCTATGCTAATCGGCGCCGATGGCAATGCACTTCCCCCACTTGTTTGTGCGGATAATTCCGCCGGCGCTTTTTGCAAGCCCCTGTCTTCGTGGCGGTAATGCGAATATTTGATCGCTGCTACTGCTACAGTCCCAGAAATGCACGTGCCGAGTATTACGCCTAGAATAAGTTGCCGTCGCATTGCGGAGAGATACCGTTGCTTTGGCACAAGCTCTCCACTGGCCACCACGTCTTGCGGTGCGGGGAATAGGGTGCTCGCATCTACAGCTTCCCCCGCAATGGACAAACTCGCCGCTTGTCGTGGACGCGCTTTCGATACGAACCTGGCAATGGCGTCCGTCTCGCGCACCCCAATTCTGGCTGGCATTTCCTTCGCTGCTCCCCAGCGCAAAAATTCCTCGTCAGGAGTTGCCTTCAGCGTCGGCCGGGATATCCACTCGCGAATCTGCGCGCGGCTTTCCTCCGACAAGCGCAGAAACCTCAGCCCTCCGCACTTTTTCGTCGCATTGGTCCAGACCACTTCACCCCACGCCTCGATCCGCTCCCGGAGATTGAACGAAAACCATAAATGAACGGGTCCGCTTTGAGGCACGGGGGCAAACGTTTCAAAGCGCAAGCCCCCTTCAGATACGTCTAGTACCATTCCGCCGTCATCTCGTTCCAATTGTAAAAATGCAAATTTGTCTGGAACCCTTCTCAATTTTTCGCGACGATCCAGGTTTATGTTCCTCAGGTTCATGTTTTTTTGAAAGCCGTTTTAGATTTTCGGAGCGACCTTCAACGGTGGGGGATGAAGGAATGCCGAATCGACGGGCCCAGGGTGGGTGTGGGGCCGAGCCTGCTGGCCTCAGGAACGGCATTATACCCTTCCCCGCCTGGATTCAAAGACATTTAAGCCGGCATGCTCGCCTCCAAATTTATTGCGCCTCCTCCGCCAACTTTCTCCAAACCTCCGGGTTCTATTGACAGCCCATTACGAAACGCTGGTATCCTGAATATCTCACCAGCCGCGCCCCGCCGCCCCACCCCGGGGGAAACAGAGGCAGCGAGTCATGAATCCGGAAAAACTCCGCGTCGCGCGGGAAAAGCTCACTCGTGTCTTCCGCTATCTGGAAGCCCTCAACCAACATCGCAATCCGGCCAAGCGCCAGATTCGCGAACAACTCTGGAGTCTCTGGTTGCACGACCTCCCCGAACATCCCTCCATCAAACGAGGCGCCTCTAAATCCGCATCCGCGAAAAGTAAAGCCGCGGACTCTCAGCATGAAGACACCACCTCCGGCGGATTCGTTTTGAAAGTGCAGCGTCCGGCGCTGACTTCTCCTCCCGAGCCTCCCGCCGCGATCGCCACGTGGTTGGAAGCCGGATGGGACGACCCTTCAAACGAGCCTTCCATCAGTGATTCGCGGAATGAATCGGATCAACAAGGCGAATCGCGCACCGCCAACTTCGCCGATGAATCGGCAAGGCTGGCCGCCTTGCAGCGTTGGACGCTCGCGCGCCAGGAATGGGCTAGGAACGAAAAGCCTGCTCGCGCCGCAATGAAAATCTTCGAGACCCTGTACTCGCTCTATGGCCGCATCGACCGCGAGGCCGAGCGCGTCGAGTTGGTTCTCGGCGATGGCATCCTCAGTTGGCGCCGCGCCGAAGGCAGCATCTACCATCCCATTCTGCTGCAACGCTTACAGCTTCAGTTCAATGCCGCGGTACCCGAATTCACTCTCTCGGAAGCCGACTACCCTGTCGAACTTTATTCCGCTCTCTTCCAATCTATGACCGATGTGGACGGCCGCGCCATCGGCCGCTGCCGCGAAGAGCTGGAGCAGCAAGGCTTTCATCCGCTCATCAATGGTGCCACCTCCGGCTTTCTCAAGCGCCTGGTTATGCAGCTCTCCCCGCGCGGCGAATTGCTCGAGGACCGCGCACCGGTCGGTGAAGAGAATGATCCGCAAATCGGGCGCGATCCGATTCTGTTCCTGCGCGCTCGCACCTTGGGATTCGCTGCCGCCATTGAAGGCATTCTGGCGGACCTTCGAACGCGCGAAGATCTCCCCTGGTCTCTCTTGAATATCGTGGGAGAGGAGTCTCCTCTTCCGGAAACGGCAGAAACCGATCCTTCGGCGAATCGCTACAGCGAAGCCGATGCCGAAGTTCTTCTCAGCAAACCTGCGAATCCCGAGCAGATTCGGATTGCCAAGCAACTCGAGGAATACGGCGGTGTCCTGGTCCAAGGCCCTCCGGGCACTGGAAAGACGCACACCATCGGGAATCTGATTGGGCACCTGCTAGCCCAGGGGAAAAGCGTCCTCGTCACCAGCCACACCACAAAGGCGTTGCGCATGGTGCGCCATCACATCGTTCCCGAACTGCGTCCCCTGTGCGTCAGCCTTCTTGAAAGCGACCTGGACAGCCGCAAACAACTGGAAAGCGCCGTCGGCTCCATCGCGGAAAGGTTGTCGCGTGCCGATGCCGGTTCCCTCGAAATCGAATGGAAGAAATTGGAATCCGAGCGCACCGACCTGCTGAAAAAGCTCGACGAGGTCCGAAACCAGTTCGCCGACGCCCGTGCCGACGAATATCGCGACATTGTCATCGCCGGAAAATCCTGGATTCCCGCCGACGCCGCCCGCAAAGTCGCGCAAGAAAAAGATACTCTCGGTTGGATCCCCGGCCCCGTCGCTGCCGTGGCGCCTCTGCCTCTCTCTCCTGGTGAGATAGCTGATCTTTACCGTACTAACGTTTCCGTCTCTCGCGAAGACGAAGCCGAACTCTCAGGTCATCTCCCGGAGCTCCATGATCTGCCTCGGCCTGAAGACTTCGAAGCCTCCGTCAGCGAGCGCAATCGCCTCGGCATGGAGGATTTGGATGTCCGTTCCGATCTCTGGCAATCCGGCTCATCTCAGGGCTCACCCGAAGAGCTGGAATCCCTCGCTGCCAACTTGACCCAGGCCGTCGATCCTCTCTCCGGAAAAGATAAATGGAAGCTCGCCGCCGTTTACGCCGGAAAGTATGGCGACGCGCACCGCCAGCCGTGGGATCAATTGGTCAGCTTCGTCCGTCTCGTTCATCGCGAAGCCGCCAACGCGCAGGAACCCTTCCTCAAATTCGGCCCGCAACTTTCTCACGAACATCCGCTGGAGGATCAGGAGCGTATCGCGAGCGAAATCCTCGGCCACCTCGAAGGTGGCGGAAAGCTTGGCTCTTTCGCGCTTCTCACTCACAAAGCCTGGAGCCACTTCATCGAAGCAACAAAGGTAAAAAACGCCCGCCCGCGTCTTCCTGAACACTTTCAAGCCCTGCGCCAGCTTTCGCGCCTCATGAACCTGCGACAGGATCTCGCCGGCCGCTGGGACCGCCAGATGGCCGCCCTCGGGACGCCTCCTTCCAGCGAAATGGGCGAAGAAGTCGAAAAAACGCTCATGCAGTTTTGCGATGCCATCGAGAATTGCCTCGGCTGGCACAAGCACACCTGGCTTCCGCTGCAACAGCAACTCGAGGATCTCGGCTTTCGTTGGGAAAAGTTTCTTGCCGAACAACCCCCGGTGGTGGGTGCAGACGGCGAATTGGTGCGCATCGGCAAAGCCGTCAATCAATCCCTCCTTCCCATCCTCGACTCGCGTTATAAGAAACTGAAGCTGCTCCAACTCGAAGAAGAAATCCGCGACCTCAAGAACCGCCTCAAGCTCGCTGCGCGCCTCGCCAAATCCTCCAAGGTCATTTCCAAGCTCCTGGCCGCCGTGAAGGATGAAGATTCGAACGACTACCGCGAAGCTTACGAACGCCTGATGGAGCTCAAAAGCCGCCAGGCCGATCTCGATCTCCGCCGCGCCCTGCTCACCAAACTAGAAAGCGCTGCGCCCGCCTGGGCCGCCGCCATCCGCAATCGCACCAGCGCGCACGGCCGCGGTGAGCCGCCACGTGATCCCGCGGCTGCCTGGACTTGGCGGCAGCTCAACGATGAGCTCGACCGCCGCGCCAGCGTTTCCCTCGAAATGCTCCAGACCAGGAGCGAAAAATTTCGTGAACAGCTTCGCCGCGTCACCGTCGGCCTTATTGACAAGCGCGCCTGGTCCGCTCAGGCCCGCCGCACTTCCTCCCGCCAGCGTCAAGCGCTTGTCGGTTGGCTGGACACCATCCGCCGCATCGGCAAAGGTCACGGCGTCCGCGTCGCTCTCCTCCGCGCCGAAGCTGCCAGGAAAATGTCAGAATGCCGCAGCGCTGTTCCCGTCTGGGTGATGCCTCTTTCCCGCGTTGTCGAAAATTTCGACCCGCGCACCACTCGTTTCGACGTCGTCATTATTGACGAGGCCAGCCAGAGCGACGTCATGGCTCTCGTCGCTCTCTACCTCGGAAAAACCGTTCTCGTCGTCGGCGACCACGAGCAAGTCAGCCCTTCCGCCGTCGGCCAGGATCTTGGCATCATCCAGAATCTTATCTTCCAGTACCTCCCGGGAATCCCCAACTCCGATCTCTACGATGGCCAAATTTCCATCTATGACCTTGCACGCCAGTCCTTCGGCGGCACCACATGTCTCGTCGAACATTTCCGTTGCGTCCCGGAAATCATCCAGTTCAGCAACTTGATTTCCTACGATTACCGCATTAAGCCTTTGCGCGACGCCAGCCGCGTTCGGCTCCGTCCCCACACCATCGCCTATCGCGTTTCCGGCTCCAGCCGCGACGGCAAAATCAATCGTCAGGAAGCCCTGGCCACCGCCTCGCTCCTCGTCGCGGCCATCGAGCAGCCCGAGTATGGGAAAAATGACGCCGGACAACCCACCAGCTTCGGCGTGGTTTCTCTGGTCGGCGACGAACAGGCCATCGAGATTGACAATCTTCTACGCTCCCATCTTTCGCCCGACCGCTACGAACTCCACCGCTTGCTTTGCGGTAACGCCGCTCAATTCCAGGGCGATGAACGCGACGTCATCTTCATCTCTCTGGTGGACACCGCGCAGCGCGGTCCGCTGTCCCTCCGCGACCAGGAACTCTTCAAGCAGCGCTTCAACGTCGCCGCCAGCCGCGCCCGCGACCAGATGTGGATTGTCCACTCCCTCACTCCCAACAACGACCTCAAGCCCGACGACCTTCGCCGCCAATTGATCGAACACGCCCAGGATCCCAGCCGCCTCATGCGCGCGCTTGATGAAAAAGAGAAGCGCACGCAGTCCGCTTTCGAACGCGAAGTTATGAAGCGCCTCGGCGCCGCCGGCTATCGCGTCGCCCCGCAATGGCGCGTCGGTGCGTTTCGAATCGATCTGGTCGTCGAAGGCGACGGCCGCCGCCTGGCCATCGAGTGCGATGGCGACCGCTATCATCCCCTCGAAAAACTTCCCGAGGACATGGACCGCCAGTCCGTCCTCGAGCGTATGGGCTGGATCTTCACGCGCATCCGCGGCACCGAATTTCTCCGTAATCCGGACCGCGCCATGAAACCCGTTTTTGAAAAACTGCAGTTGCTTGAAATTTCTCCCAACGGCGGAGCTTCCGATGCTCCCGCGAAAAAGCAGCCCTCCGCCGATCTCATCGAGCGCGTCATTCACCGCGCCGAAGAACTTCGCACAAAATGGGGGGCTTCCTCGGAAGCTTCGTCTCGCCGCCAGCGCGAACCTCGCGAAGTGCCGCAACCCGGCCTGGCAGTCTGAGGGAGCTCGCGTGCGCTGGCGCAAGCTCGCCAGCCGCTGGCTGATCTAGTTCAGCTATACTCCGTCTCACCGAAGTCCGGTTATCCTCATTAGGAGAAGCCGTGACAAAATTCACGCTCAATCTCATCCTCGCTTTTTTTCTTGCCGTTTTCCTCGCCGGATTTCTGCAAGCTTCGCCGCGATCGCCGCAGGCTGCTTCTGCGTCTGAACAACCCAGCGCCGCCGCCGCAAATCAATCACCCGCCCTATCCAGCGCGGAATCCCAGCCCAAAAATAAAATCACCGCCTACACTCTCCCTCCCGATCTCTACCGCAAAGCCCGCAACCGCGGCCGCATCGGCTTTGCCTCCCGTGTCATCGAATTTTTCTACGGTCTGTTTGTTCTCTGGTTCATTCTCCGCCGCAGGCTCTCGGCGAAATATCGCGACTGGGCCGAGAATTTTTCGCGCTACCGCTTTCTTCGGGCGCTCGTTTTCACTTCGCTCCTCGCCTTTACCATCGGCGTTCTCCAGCTTCCCATCGACATCTTTCACGAATCTGTGTCCAAGCTTTACAAAATCTCCGTCCAATCCTGGCCCTCCTGGACTGCCGATTGGGCCAAAGCCCAGCTTCTTACCATCATCCTCGGCAGCTTGCTCGCCTGGATTCTTTACGCCGTCATCCGCAAGAGTCCGCGCCGCTGGTGGCTCTATTTCTGGATCATCTCGCTGCCGCTCTTGCTGTTCGTCCTCTTCATCTCTCCTTACGTGATCGATCCTCTTTTCAACAAGTACGAACCCCTTTCCGTCAAGGCCCCGCAGCTCGTTCCCGAGCTCCAGCGCGTCACCCGCCGAGCCGGGCAGGAAGTTGCTCCCGAACGCATGTTCTGGATGAAGGCCAGCGACAAGACCATCGCCACCAACGCTTCCGTCAACGGCTTCGGTGCCTCCAAACGCATCATCATCTGGGACACCACTCTTGCGCAAGAAACCACCGATGAAGTCCTTACCGATTTCGGCCACGAAATGGGCCACTACGTACTCGGTCACGTCTGGAAAGGATTTCTGTTCTTCGCCGAAATGATTCTCGTCCTTTTCTACCTCGGCTATCGCTCCATCGGCTGGCTTCTCGCGCGCTCCGGTGCTGCTTGGGGTGTCCGCTCCCTCGACGATTGGGCCTCGCTCCCCGCCCTTCTCTTGCTCCTCACGCTGTTCGGTTTTGCCGCGGACGCCATTGGCAATACTTTCAGCCGTTTTCAAGAACACCAGGCCGATATCTACAGCCTCGAAGTTACTCACGGCATCGTTCGCGACCCCGGCCAGGCCTTCGCGCGCTCCTTCCAAATCTACGGCGAAACTGTTCTCGTCGACCCTGACCCCAATCCCGTGAACGTATTTCTTTTCTTCGATCACCCAACGGTCGCCGACCGCATTCACCTGGGGGTCACGTACGACCCCTGGTCCAAGGACGAATCGCCCCAATTTGTTAAGTGACGCCCCGCTACCAGCAGGCTGGTTTCTTACTGTTTTTTGACTTGGCTTTCATGCTTGTTGAGCGTAAATTTCTCCCCACCAGCCGTCCGAGGTGCCTATGAAGGTTCTGTTCGGTGTCCCCCTGCTGGCTATCGCTCTTTTCCTTTTCGCTCCGCCCCTTCCAGAAGCGCCCTCGGGCTTCGACAACAAGACCAACGGTCTGGTGGACGACGCCACTCACTCGGCCGATCAAGCCAAGTTCGATGAAACCGAAGCCATTTCCGACGGCCTCGGCCCTCTCTATAACGCGCAATCCTGCCGCGAGTGCCATCAGAATCCCACTTCCGGCGGCTCCAGCCAGATCTCTGAATTGCGTGTCGGCCACCGTGGCCCCGACGGCAAATTCCAGAATCCCGAGATCCCTATCGCTCGTGGCGCCGAGATCATCAAGGGCCGCACTTTGGTCAACGACCGCGCCATTTGCCCGAACGCGGCCTTCCCCAGCACGGAAATTCAGGAACGCGTTCCAGATTCGGAGAAGATTCGTACCTTCCGCGTTGCTCTGAACCTTCTCGGCGATGGATTCGTGGAAGCCGTCCCGGATCAGACTTTTGTTGATCTCGCCAAGGACCAATGCAGGAAAAACCACAATAAGATTTGCGGCCAGGTACTCTACGTTCCCATCCTCGAGTCTCCCGGTCAGACCGCAGTCGGCCGGTTCGGCTGGAAAGACCAGCACGCCAGCCTGCTGTCATTTTCTGGCGACGCTTATCTCAACGAAATGGGCATTACCAATCGCCTCCAGCCCGACGAAGTCACCAACCTCTGCAACACTGTCTCCGAGCCCAACGACACGACGGGCCCCGACGGCCTCGCGGACATCGATCATTTCGCCCGCTTCTTGCGTGCCACCGAAACTCCCGCTCGCGACTCGCAAGTCGCGCAAACCCCCAAAGCAAGGTTGGGCGCTGAACTATTCGACAAAGTCGGCTGCGATATTTGCCACGTCCAAACACTCACGACTGCTCCCGCCGGCACAAAAATCAATGGCGGCGCCTTCACCATCCCAGCGGCGCTCGCAGAAAAGCAGTTTCATCCCTACGGCGACTTCCTCCTCCACAATGTCGGTACCGGCGACGGCATTGTCGTGGCCATGTTGGAGCACTACGGCAAGAAGATGTACCAGATCACCTGGAAAAACCTCTCCATCTCCGAATACAACAACACCGCCGACAAAATCCGCACCGCCCCGCTTTGGGGCGTCCGCTTGCATTCGCGTCTCATGCACGACGGCGCTTCCGTCACGCTACTCGACGCTATCCTCCGCCACCATGGCGAAGCCGAACACGTCACGGAGAAATTCGAAAAGCTCAAGCCAAGCGAAAAAGACGCCCTTCTCGAATTCCTGCGCTCCTTGTAAACGGTCCGGGCCCGCACCCTCCACCCTCCAAGCCCCCTGTCCTGTCAGACAGGGTAATTGTTTACGCAAAGCCCCCTTCCGAACCGCCTTGCTACACCCCTTTCTTTGCTAGCCTTTAGACAAGAAACGACATACCCCGCCCTCGGAACCTTCAATCGCTTCACTGCGGCGGGGCGCGTCGCCCTTTTTCCTGGATGAATTGTTTTCGGCCATCGTAATTTCTCGCCTTCTATGGCGATGGAGGATGACGTGAAATCGGCATCGGCTTATCTCATGACCACTGGAATTCTCGGGATGCTGGCCATTCCCGCGCTCGGTCAGGCGCCTCCGTCCGCCAGCCCCGCCAAGAGTGTCTCCCGCACCACCAAAGCCGTCAATTACCGTCGCGCCGGCGCCGTCAAGATCGATTTTCAAGGCACAGAACTGATGCAGCAAGCGAACGGCGAAGCCCGGGTGCAAAACAAGGGCAGCCGCACCGAGATTGAAGCAAAATTTACTGGCCTCGATGAAGCCACCAAGTTCGGCCTCGAATATCTGACTTACGTTCTCTGGGCCGTCTCGCCCGGAGGCCGCGCCGTAAATCTCGGCGAAGTCGTGCTCAAGAATGGCGGTGGTGAAGTGAAAGCCATCTCCGACATGCAGACTTTCGGCATGATCGTCACCGCCGAACCTTATTTCGCTGTCACTCAGCCCGGCAATACTGTCGTTCTCGAAAACGTTTTCGGTCCCGCCACTCTCGGCAAAGTCGAAAACATTGATGCCAGCTACGAACTTCTCGGCCGCGGCATCTACTCGTCTTCCAACACCAAAATCGAGAACGCCATCTTCGGCATCGACCGCAAGACCCCGCTCGAACTTTTTGAAGCCCGCAACGCCATGCGCATCGCGCACATTGCCCTGGCCGACAAGTACGCCGCTTCGACCCTCTCCAAGGCCCAGCTGCAGCTCAAAAACGCGGAAGAAACCTACGCCCGCAAGAGCGACAAAAAATTCGTCATAGCCGCTTCCCGCGAAGCTGTCGAAACCGCCGAAGAAGCCCGCGTCATGGCCGTAAAGCAAAAAGCCGAGGAAGACGCCAACGCCAAAATTGCCGCGGACAAGAGAGCCGCCGAAGAACGCGAAGCTAAAGCCCGCGCCGACGCCGCTGCCGAAGTGCAGCGCCGTCAGGAAGCCGAGCAAGCTCGCCAGCAAGCCGAAGCCGCCAAGGCTGAAGCTCTCCGCATGCAGCAGGATGCGCAGAAAGCCGCCGCCGAAGCCGCTCGCCAACAAGCCGAAGCCGAAAAAGCCAGCGCCGCCGCCTTAGTCCAGCAGCAAGCCGCGCAAGCCGCCGCCGCCCAAGCCGCAAAGGATAGAGCCGCCGCGCAAGCTCAGCAGCGCGCCGCCGAAGCCGAAACCGAAAAAGCACGCCAGGCCGCCGCCCAGGCCGAATCCGAAAAAGCTCAGCTTCGCGCCCAGCTTCTCTCCCAACTGAATTCCATTTTGCAGACACGCGACTCCGCCCGCGGCCTCATTGTCAACATGTCGGACGTTCTCTTTGACACCGGCAGCTACACTCTCAAGCCTGGCGCCCGCGAAAAACTCGCCAAAATTTCCGGGATCGTCCTCGCGCATCCCGGCCTCTCTCTCCAGATCGAAGGCCACACCGACAGCGTCGGCGGCGACGATTTCAATCAGCAGCTCTCCGAACGCCGCGCCGATTCCGTCCGCGATTTTCTCGCCGAACAAGGCGTCGCAGGTTCTTCCATCACCGCCCACGGCTTCGGCAAAACGCAGCCCGTCGCTTCCAACGACACGCCCGAAGGCCGCCAGCGCAACCGCCGCGTCGAACTCGTCGTCAACGGCGACGCCATCGGCAACACCGCCGTAGCCTCCGCCGCCCCCGCGGCCCAGCGATAGCCCAGGCGCCGCTTCTAACTCTTGTAGGGCCGGCCTTCCGAGGCCGGCCACTCTCTCTCCGCGTTCCTATCCCACACGTCCCAATCTGAAACAGGGGACCCCATTTTCCCGATTTTCTGCGCTTCCCCGTTCCTCCACTTCCTTTTTTTTCTTCAACTTTCAACTTTCAACTCCAAGTCCTTCGCGACCTTGACCTACTCGAATTTCTCGGCTCCGGCTCCTACCGTTTACGCTAACTGCCGCCAGTCCCGGGAACGCCAATCTCCCGATCGGCGTTCGTGCTTTTGCCCCATTCTTCCGGTATCCTGAATCCATGCAGCACATCACCATTTCGCTTCCAGACGAACTTCTGGCGGCCTTCTCCGCCCAAGGCCAGGACTTGTCCCGCGCCGCCTTGGAAGCCTTGGCGCTCGAAGCCTACCGCACCCGCAAAATCTCCGCTGCCCAATTGCGCCGCTTGCTTGGCTTCCACACCCGCATGGAAGTCGACGCCTTCCTCAAGGACCACGGCATTGAGTTGGAATACAGTCTGGAAGACCTCGAACGCGACCGCGAGACCCACCGCCATCTCGGGTCGTAGATGCCTCCCATTGTTGCCGACACGACTCCTCTCAATTATCTCGTCTTAATTGAGGCCATCGAGATCCTTCCCCAGCTCTACGGACGCGTCCTCATCCCACATCCGTACTTGCCGAGCTCTCTGATCCCCATGCTCCTGACCAGGTCCGCACTTGGGCCCTGCAATCTCGCGACTGGCTGGGCGTGCCAAAGCCTTGGCTTCAAAGGCTGCGGGTTTTGACTTTTCCCCGCCTTTTCGCCGCCAATTTGGAAAATGACCTTTGTCGCTAACTGGCGTTGCCCTGATTTTGAGACTGTGTCTGAGTCTCCTCAAGACGTTTAAGCCGTTCTTCGAGGATTTTCACGCAGTTTGCAACCGCATTGAACGCAAATACCAGCAAAATGAATAGGCCGCCCAAACTCAAGTAGGTTCTGCTCACAGCCATATTGACGGAACCGCGAGTGGGATCAGCGTATAGGACATAAAGCAGCCATATAACCACGAAGGTAAAACCGATTACTCGAATGATTCGAGAAGCGACAAACGGGGAGGGACATTTTTGCTGTTTGTCGGCCATGCGCCGAATGATAACCGAAAGCCGGTGGACAGAGAAGGGCGAAGCGCAATCAAGCCGGATGCCGTAGCCTTCCCGGTCCTCATCCATTTTCGAATTTCAAATTTCTATTTTCTACCTGCCTGCGGGTTTTGACTTTTCCCCCGCCATTTCGTCGGCGTCCCGCCTTCGTCCCTTTCCTCCGCACCAATTTGATTTCGACCCTGCTGTCCAACGCATGCGCCACCCGGATCAACGTCCCAATCGTCAAATTCCGCGGCTCATTCTCCATCGCCGAAATCTTCGGCGCGCTCATTTCCTTTTTATGTTTCAGGCCTTTACTCAAATTCCTCCGGCCATTCCCGGGCGGCGTGAAGAACTGCGAGAATGCGCACCTCGTTCTTTTCTATCCGGTACGCGACCAGGAAAGGCGTGCCCGCAATGACCAGCTCGCGTGTACCAGCCACGCGCCCCTCCCGGCCCGCCATGGGGTGACGGGCAAGTAGTTGCGTGCTTTCCCAGATTTGACCGGCAGTCCGAGCCGCCGCCGCACGATTTTCCTCGGCGATGTATTCGTACGCGCTGCCGAACTGTTCCCGGGCAGGAGTCGTCCAGCGCACGCGCATCGCCGTGCGCTAGTTTGCTCGTCGCATTCTGGCGATCAGCTTTTTCATCTCCGCGTCCGGCACAAAGTCCCCTCTTTCGGCCGCGCGCAAGCCCTTTTTGATCAGCTTGATGTGATGCTCATTAAGTCGCAGATAATGTTCCACCGCCTCATTCAGCACGTGGCTGCGATCGCGATCCATGCTCTCGGCCAGCTCATCCAGCGACTCCACGGTATCGGACGGAATCCGAAAACTGATGGTCTTCAGCACGCTCATAATACGGAATAATACGCTGTATTACTCTGCTTTTCAACAGACGGTGCCTACCCCATTTCCGTCCGCTACGATGAACCTGCTGACCGCTTCGCGGTCACGCACAAACAATGACCACCCGCGATTTCAAGGTTCTTCTCGAACCCGACGCCGAATACGGCGGCTACGTCGTGGTCTGTCCTTCCATTCCCGGCTGCTATTCTCAGGGCAAAACCGTGCCCGAAGCCCTCGCCAATATCCGCGAAGCCATCGACCTCTGCCTCGAGGACATTGGGGAGCACACCTCATGGTAAACTCGATGTGCAATGGCTCTCTACAGCTATCCCATTACCGTCGAACGCGAAGGCAAGCGTTATTATGCTTACAGTGACGACTTCCCCGGATGCAGCTCGGTTCAGGGTTTCTCCCCCAACGACAAACAGACGAGCGAGTTGCACAATTTTTGTGCACCATAAGTCCCTTTAGAATGAGCACTTCCAAAAGTGTATCAAAACAAAGGACTTTAACGGCGATTATGCATTTGACACAGAAGGATGGCAAGGTATAGAAATTGCAGCGGACTTCGGAATCTTTCCGGACCCGCCAACCCTGTTATCATGCGTGTGAGATGAAAGTGGGAAAACGAAAATTCGACGATGCCTTGACCAAGCTGCTGAGGGCCAAGCCGGAGCCTCGCAAGAAGATAAAGACGCAGGGCCGGCGCGGCCCTAAGACTCCGATACTAGCGAAGCCGTGAGCTTCTTGTAAGGCAGGGCTCTTTCGTTCAGGATGCTCTTGAGCGTGGC
>WNEZ01000697.1_pt1 | contig 27304 bp, 30 predicted proteins | sample 5400521 | NCBI WGS metagenome assembly WNEZ01 (sample SAMN13153339, study PRJNA577476) | soil metagenome | isolation source: 120 cm saprolite under Douglas fir tree site 2 hole 1 replicate 1 | place: USA:California | collected 2015-04-18
TACCATTTAGTGAGACCATCGGGTTGTGCATTCATCATCGCGCGCTTTCTCCTTTCGAAGTTTCTTGAAGAAGAGGCACTCCATTGCTCTTCTTTTCTTCTGCTACCAAGTATAGAAGGGGACGCGCGAGAAGTCAGTGTCCATCACTTCGCATGTCGTTGCACATCGTTTTCCTTCTTCAGCAGCAGAGATCAGGCGCCCGTGAGAGAACCTGTTTTCGGCATGGCTCTCTCACCAGAGACTCGTGGTGAGAGGGAAAATCTGCTATCATAGAGGCGGATGAATGGAGAGGTGATCTGAGATCGATGGGCATGACCCAGATCACCTGGAAGGGCATTGACCTGCATGGTGCGCACACCCAACACCCAGGAGGATACGGCCGTGGCCTGGGAAAGGCATCGTCCAGCAGATGGCATGGCATTTCCCATCGGTTCACATGGGTTCACACTCGTGGGCGAGGCGAGAAAGGAGACCTGCCCATGAAGAGATCCCGCTATGGTGAGCCAGACTATGCCTTCGGGCTGCTGACGCTGCGCACACACATGGGTCTGACGCAAGCGCGTCTGGCGAAGCTTCTTCGGGTCTCCCGTCGCGCCGTGAGCACCTGGGAACAGGGCAGCAATTATCCTGCCACCGCGCATCTCAAAGAGCTCATCGTGCTGGGGATGCGAGCCTCGGCCTTTCCCGCTGGGCACGAGGAGGAGGAGATCCGCGCCTTCTGGCGTGCGGCGCACCAGAAAGTGCTGCTCGATGAGCAGTGGCTCTCCACGCTGCTGGGCCGCTCGCCTCCCTCCCGCTCGCTGGTGGCCAGGCTTTCGGTCGCGCCAGTCCCGGCAAGGCCTTCGGTCCCGGTGCGTGAGGCCCTCGGGCCGCGGGTGGAGTGGGGCGACGCGTTGGATGTGCCCAGCTTCTATGGACGCGAGCAGGAACTGGCGACCCTCTCGCGCTGGATGGTGCAGGAGCGCTGCCGGGTAGTAAGCGTCGTAGGCCTGGGCGGCATTGGCAAATCGGCGCTGGTGACCAGCGCCATGCAGCAGTTGGCCGACCACTTCCAGGTCGTGATCTTTCGCTCGCTGCGCGATGCCCCTGAATGCTCCGCCCTGCTGGAGGGCTGTCTGCAGGTGCTTGCGCCCGAGTCTCTGGCCCAGGCGCCCCAGAGTCTGGAGCGACGCCTGAGCCTCCTGCTGGAGGAGTTGCGCACCTCGTGGGTGCTGCTGGTGCTCGACAACCTGGAGAGCCTGCTCTGGGAAGGCGAGGTCAGTGGGCACCTGCGTCCGGGCTTTGAAGCGTACGGCCGCCTGCTGCGGCAGGTGGCCCAAACGGCGCACCAGAGTTGCCTGCTGTTGACCAGCCGGGAGAAACCTGCCGAGCTGCGCGCCCTGGAGGGCAGCCGCACGCCGGTGCGCGCCTTGCGCCTGGCTGGGTTGGAGGCCGCCGCCTGCGAGGACCTGCTCACGGAGCATGAGGTCATGGGCTCCCCCGACGAGCGCGCCCGCCTGGTGCAGGCCTACTCGGGCAACCCGCTGGCCTTGAAGATCGTGGCGGAGACCATCGCCGACCTCTTCGGGGGGGAGATCGACCCGTTCCTCGCTGGGGGCACGACCATCTTTGGCAGCATCACCGAGCTGCTCGACGAGCAATGGGCGCGGCTCTCGCCTCTGGAGCAGACGGTGCTCTCCTGGTTGGCGATCCTGCGCGAGCCGGTGACCCTGGAGGACCTGCTCGCGGTGCTGGTGTCCCCGCTTGCGCACGTCCAGGTGTTGGAAGCCGTGGATGGCCTGCGCCAGCGCTCGCTCATCGAGCGGGGGCAGCGGGCGGGCAGCTTCACCTTGCAATCAGTGGTGCTGGAGTACGTGACCACCAAGCTCGTCACCACGGCCAGCCAGGAGATCGGGCAGGGACGGCTGCTGCGGCTCCGTGAGCATGGCCTCTCGCAGGCGGGGGCCAGGGAATATGTGCTCTCTCCCTGACACATTTGAAGGAAGGAAGTAGCAAAAAGGAAGTGTAAGACAAGAGGAAAGGCAAAAGGGCAACAAAAGGGCTAGGGAATGAAAAGGAGAGGATGCAAGATCGTCAGAACAAGCAGAAAGAAATCAGTTAGCTTGAAAGGACGATCTCAATGCAAGCATCGGTGACAGTATGGGAGAAATGGCAGGAACAAGTCAAGCAATTGTTGCCAGGTCTGCATGGACATCAACAGAAAGGACTGGCCTTGCTCGTGATCGGGATTGTGCTCTCGGGAACAGCCGTGTTGCAACGGATGGCCGAAAGCCTGTTCCTGGAAGGCATCAGTGCGGCGAAAATGACGAGTATCGAACGGCGACTGGCACGCTTGGTGGCCAACGAGCGGATTGTGGTGAGGCAGGTCTGGAAGGAGTTCATCGGCCAGGTCTTACCCTATTGGCGCGATCAGCAACTGCGGTTCGTGCTCGACTGCACACCCTTTGATGATCGGGCCATCATCGTCTATGTCGGCTTGCTGATCCATTCGCGTGTGTTGCCGGTGGCTTGGAGTGTGATGCCAGCGCAAGAGACGTGGGATGAAGGGCAATGGGACATCGTGGGTCGCTTGCTCGATAGTGTCATCCCGTATCTGGGCAACGCCGACTGCACCTTGATCGCTGATCGCGGTCTGGCGGGTTTGCCCTTGGTGCGGCTCTGTCAGCTTCGCCAGTGGCATTATCTGCTGCGCGTGTGCAAGGAACACACCTGCCGTCGCTGGATTCATGGCAAATGGCAGGAGTGGATGCCCTTAGGTCGACTCATCTTCGACCAAAACCAGCAGTGGTTTGGACGCGTCTTGCGGCTACGCAGGAAGGGAGCATCGAAACCTCCTTGAGTGCCGTCTGGGAGGTCGGACAGCAGGAAGCCTGGTTCCTCATCTCCGACCAACCAGCAGGCTGGCGGCGCGTCAGCGAGTATCGGCTGCGCACGCGTGTCGAGTCGACCTTTCAGGATACCAAGAGCCGCGGCTGGAACTTGGAAGCCAGTTGGATCCGTGACCGGGCGCGCCTGGATCGGCTCCTGTTGGGCCTGTTTCTGGCCATCTGGTGGGTCAGTCATCTGTCCGCTTGCTGCATTCATCATGGCCAGCGCTCGCGCTTTGACCGCCACGACCGGCGCGACAAGGGCATCTTTCGCTTAGGACGGCTCTGGCTCTTGGATATCCTGCGTCGGGCCACCAATCCGGCCGCGCTGACCTGGTGTTTACCTTTTTCCAAAAAAGGCGGCCAGTGGCGTTTCTCTCTCCGCTTCTAAAATGTGTCAGGGAGAGAGAGGAAGCCTGGTTCTTGATTTCGGACCAATCCGCAGGCAAACGGCGGGTGAAAGAGTATGCCTGGCGCATGCGCGTCGAGTCGACCTTTCAGGATAGTAAAAGCCGTGGCTGGAACTTGGAGGCGAGCCTGATCGAGGACTTCGAGCGGCTCAATCGGCTGCTGCTCGCCTTATTTCTGGCGATGTGGTGGGTCGTCCATTTGGCGGCTTCCTGTCTTCACCATGGCCGACGGGAGCGCTATGATCGCCATGATCGGCGCGACAAAGGTATCTTTCGCCTCGGTCGCCTCTACCTCCTCGACATCCTGCGACGCGGCTCCAACCCAGGAGCACTCGTCGGATGCCTGCCGTTCAAGCGGCAAGGAAATGGCTGGCGTTTTGCTCTGCGCTTCTAGTCCTTTCCTTGCCAGAAAAATGTGTCAGGGAGAGAGCAGATGAAAGCCCGTGGCTGGGGACGTCTCATCCAGATGGCCAGTGGTGAGGCCACCCAACCGTTTGCCTTCATGCCCGACTATTCCGCCTCCCCATGAACTACGACGAGGGCAAAAATGGCTCAGAGAGGGAACGCGTGATATCAAGAAGGAAACCGATGATGCAGATAGGTGTGACATTCCCACAGACTGAAATTGGTGCCGACCCCTGGGCTATTCGTGATTATGTACAAGCCGCCGAGGACGCAGGCTACACCCACCTGGTCGTCTTTGACCACGTGCTGGGTGCCGATCCTACCAACCGTCCGGGCTGGCAGTACTACACTCATCAGCAGATGTTCCACGAACCGTTCGTGCTCTTTGGCTACCTTGCAGCACTGACGAACCTGGAACTGGTTACCGCTGTTCTTATCCTCCCCCAGCGCCAGACCGTGCTCGTCGCGAAACAGGCGGCGCAGGTGGATGTGCTCACGGGTGGGAGACTGCGCCTGGGCGTCGGAGTGGGCTGGAACCCGGTCGAATATGAGGCGCTGGGGATGGACTTCCATTCGCGAGGACGCGCCATTGAGGAACAGATAGAGGTGCTGCGCTTGCTGTGGAGGCAGGAGATTGTGAGCTACAAAGGCAAGTACCACACCATTACGGAAGCCGGACTCAATCCTCTGCCTGTACGCCGCTCCATTCCTGTCTGGATGGGGGGAAGCTCGGAGGTGCTACTTCGCCGGGTCGCCCGGATGGGCGATGGCTGGTTTCCTCAGGGCAAGCCAGACGATGAGATGCGTCGAACCCTTGAGCGGCTGCGTAGCCACGTGAGTGAGGCCGGGCGTGATCCCAGGTCTATCGGCCTCGAAGCGCGGATCACGATGAGCGAAGGCGACCTCAACCAACTCGTCGGCTGGACAGAGGCATGGCGTCAACTGGGTGCGACCCATCTGTCTCTGAACACCATGGGAGCGGGTCTGACATCGCCTGCCGAGCATATCCGGGCTATCCGCCGCTACAAAGAGGCTGTCACTGGCTGATCCTTCCTCCCATATCCTGCCTGCCAAGGCCGTTGCAAATCTCCTTCAGTGAAACCTTGTAGCAAAAGGTTCATTGGGCTGCTCACTTAAATAGCAGATGACAGGCAGTGGCTAAAAGCAGGCTGTCAATTGTCAGGATAAAAATAGCCTGCTGCAGCGCGAGCCAGAGCGCGACCTGCTGCCGATGGCCCAGGCGTTTGACCTGGCGGTACTCGCCTGGTCTCCCCTGGCTGGCGGTCTGCTGACCGGGAAGTACCAGGCGCAGCAGGCGTCGGTTTCTGGTGAACCGAGGAGAATGGGGGGACAGGAAGGCTCCCTGGTCAGTGAGCGGAACACGCGGCAGCCGTGTTGATTAAAGTTGCCGAGTCAACAGAGCCGCCGCTGCATTTGGCGCTTGGAGGTGATGCCGTCGCTGGCATTCAAGACAGCCTGCAGTATCGCTTCCGTGATCTGCAGACATGGCAGCAGGAGAGCCTGTCGACCGATTTTCCAGAGTAGGTCGAAGGAGCAGAGAGAAAGAGAGATCTAGCATGGAGGTATTTGATGTGGTCCGGACCGTTCTTGCGGTCCGCCAATTTCAGGAGAAGCCGGTCCCTGAAGCGATTGTCCGCCAGATCGTCGAAGCGGGGCGCTGCTTGGACAATACCCAGAGCAACGGGTCTCAGTCATTATCTATGCCGACACGCTAGTGATTACCGGACTGGTGCTCCAACTGTTGTGGCGGTATGCGACAAGCAGCTACCGCCTGGTGGACAAGGAGATCGACCCAAAGCTTGTGCGGCGGGCCACTCGCAGAAACCTGATGGCACCGCTCATCTACCTGCTGGCGATTGGAATCTCGTTTCTCAGCGTCCAGATCAGTCTCATATTCTTCATCGTTGTCCCTATCCTCTACATCTTCCCAGGACGTATTGATCGGCACTGGACGCTGAGACACACTCACCGGGTTTCTCCCCATCAAGATGCCGATCTCTCTGGAGACGAGGGGTCTCCTCTGAGCAGGATGTCTCCTGAGGAGCGATAACCTCTCATGAAGCACAACAGGAACCATGCAGGAAGAAGAAAGCAATGGAACAGACACCCGGAAGAGCTTTGTATCGGCGGTAGATCGCTGCTCTCGAAGCACGCGACATGGGCGCATTACTGGCCCAGTATCATGCCGACGCAACCCTGATCGGGTTTGACTTCACCGTGAAAGGGCATGAAACTATCCGCAAGCATCTGGAAGGCTATCTCGAGCGCCCGAGCCCGCTGAAGTTGATAGCTGCTACAGAGTCATATTCCCAGACGTCTACTCTCTTGCGCCTGTTTCCTCCAGCGAGATATACTGTGCATATGAGTGAACGTCGAGCGAAGAAGGATGAACCATGCAGGATTCCCTAGGAGATCGTTCCCTCCCCTTTTCTCTCGGGGGGCAGCCACTCACCACCAACGACGCTGGTGATATGACCCAACGAGGCGAACTGCGGCAACTGAGACAACAAGCAGATGCCCTGGCACAGGTCGTGGCGAGTGTGACGGCCTCTCCCGCCTCCCTGGAGCAAACGCTGCCCGTGCTGGCACACAGCGTCGTGCAAGCCACCGGGATCGTCGCCTGTGGCATCGTCCTGGTGGAGCAGGGCGCACCCTCTCTTGTCGGCACCTCAGGGATGCCAGTTGGCTATATGGCAGCGATGTCTACGATCTGGCAGCACCGTGCTCAGTCCTCCAACGTCTGGGCCCCAGGATGGCAGCGACTGCTGATTGTCCACAATTTTTGCCAGACCTTCCTTGCCAATCCACGCTACGCTCCCATTCATGACTACTTGCGGACCGTCAACTGGCAGACCATGGTGCGTGTCCCTCTGATCTACCAGGACCGCATCCTGGGCTTCCTGGCCGGCTATTATCCAGAGGGACCGGGACCTTCTGAGACTGACATCACCTTCTTGACCACCGTGACCAACCATGCGGCTATTGCCGTGGAGCATGCGCGACTACTGGCACAGACACAACGGCAAGCCGCCCTCCAGGAGCGCCAGAGGTTAGCGCGCGAGTTACACGACTCGGTGACCCAGTCGCTCTACAGTTTGACCCTGCTTGCCGAAGCCGGACGGCGCCTGGCTCAAGCAGGAGACCTGGAACAGGTGCAGGGCTACCTGAGTCGTCTTGGAGAGACCGCTCAGCAGTCACTCAAAGAGATGCGACTGCTGGTCTACGAGTTGCGCCCCTCTGCCCTGGAACAGGAGGGACTGGTAGGGGCCTTGCAGCAGCGGCTGGCGACCGTGGAGCAACGTGCCGGCATGCAGACGCATGTGCTGGTCGAGGGAGGATGGGACATGCTCCCCTCGCAAGAAGCAGAGCTCTACCGCATTGCCGTGGAAGCCTTCAATAACACCCTCAAGCATGCTCAGGCGACGACCGTCACGGTGCGCATCCGCGCGAACGCAGAATCGGTGGAGGTTGAGATTGCAGACGATGGGCAGGGCTTTGATCTGGACGGGGTGGACGGGAAAGGCGGGATGGGGCTGCTCTCCATGCGCGAGCGGGCAGCACGTCTTGGCGGCTCCTTGACGATCCATTCGGCAACGGGGCAAGGAACACGCATCCACGTCCAGATTGGAGGTCGAACTGCACCGGGTTCTGCCCATCGGTTCAAGGAAGCATGCTGATGGAAACCATTCGCATTTTGCTTGCTGATGATCATCCGATTGTACGGGAGGGTCTGCGCGCACTGATCGCGACGGAGCCTGGCATGCTCGTCGTCGGCGAAGCACAGGATGGGGGCGAGGCGCTGTTCAAAGCGCGTTCCCTCCAACCCGACGTGATCCTGCTGGACCTGGTCATGCCACGCAAAGATGGTCTTGCCGCCATCAGTGAGATCACACACGACCTTCCAGGCGCGCGTATCCTCGTCCTCACCAGCTTCGCAGAGGACGAGTACGTGTTCCCTGCCCTCAAAGCTGGTGCGATGGGCTACCTGCTCAAAGACGCCTCTCCCCAGGAGTTGCTCGAGGCGATCCGTGCGGTCTATCGAGGCGAATCCTCTCTGCACCCCGCGATCGCGCGCAAGGTGCTGCGCGAGTTCACGCGCCCTGCGGATCCTCCGACGAGGACTACATCCCTGACGGAACGCGAAGGAGAAATCCTCCTGCTGGTTGCTCAGGGGCTCTCCAACAAGGCGATCGCTGAGCAACTGGTCGTCAGCGAACGAACCGTACGCTCGCATGTCAGTAATATCCTGCAGAAGTTGCATCTGCACAGCCGTACGCAGGCAGCACTCTACGCGCTCAAAGAGGGGTGGGCCACCCTTGATCCTGAGTGAGTGAGCAGGTCCGCCTCCATCATTTGTCGTATCTCTCCCCGTCGTTTGTCGCAGAGGGCCGCTTGAAAAAGCGGTCTTTTTGTCTGAGACGGCAACCGTCACTGCACTGATGTCAATCAGCCTGCTTCAAGGTAAGATAGCACCAGACACTACGTCGTATCCAGTTAGAGAAAGAGGACAAGGCAATGATTGTCGAATACACGCGCTATCAGGTGGCCGACGACCAGCGGAGTGCCCTGGAGAGGGCGTATGAACGCGCGCAAAGCGTGCTCATCACCTCCTCGCACTGTCTCAGCTATGAGTTGTCCCGCTGCGTTGAGGATCCCAGCTCCTATATCCTTCGGATAGAATGGGACTCCGCGGAAGGTCACTTGAAGGGGTTTCGGGGAAGCCCCGAGTTCCAGACTTTTTTGGAAGCAGTGCGCCCATTTTTCAGCGCCATTCAGGAGATGCACCACTACGAGGTGACGCGCGTCACGGGGAAGCGGGAATGATCAGCCATGCGTGATCCAACCCCTGGCCCACGTTCGACCGCTCACCTGGTAAGCCGGTGACCACGCGCGAGGACCTGATCTCCCTGCTCGCGCGCGTCTGCGAACTCGAACATGGGTTGGCCTGTGCCTACTGGTTCGCGGCGTACTCACTCAAGAACGACGCAAGCGAGGTAGGAAGCCATTTCTGACCGTTCTTCCTACCTCGTCTTCTGAGTCGGGGCGAGAGGATTTGAACCTCCGACCACCACAACCCCATTGTGGTGCGCTACCGGGCTGCGCTACGCCCCGTCATTTGTGAACAAGCGAAGTATAGCAGATAAATCGTCCCCAAGTCAAGGCTTTTTGATTTTTTGCCGCAGGCAGCAATGCCCGCAGCAAAAAATCAAAGCGAGCCGCCGCAAGCGGCCAGAAGTCAGGCTTCTGAATAGGTACCGCTCTACTATGATATAATGTGACTGGGAGGCGACAGTTGCTACCTCTTCCAGGAATTAGAGGTATGACGAGTCAGCTTTTTACTCCATGCTTTATAGCGTCATAAACATAGAACAGAAATAGCAATGAGCACAACACCTTCCGGGCGACCTCGCCCGTTTGTCTTAATCGTCATGGATGGCTGGGGCATCAACCCACGTACGGAAGGCAACGCCATCGCCCTGGCGCGCACACCCAACATTGATAGGCTTGCACAGCAGTGGCCCCATACCTCGATCAGTACCTCAGGCGAAGCGGTCGGGCTACCGGAAGGTCAAATGGGCAACTCTGAGGTAGGGCACCAGAACATCGGCGCAGGCAAGCGCGTGCTACAAGACTATACCCGTGTCAGCGAATCGATCAGGGATGGCAGCTTCTTCCACAATCCTGCCTTGCTCAAAGCCATCGAACACGTCAAAAAGAACCAGTCGCGATTGCACATCTGCGGGCTGCTCGGCAATGGTGGCGTCCACGCCCATGAATCGCACCTCGAGGCACTTTTGCAACTGGCAAAGCTGCACGAGATCGAACACGTTTACATCCACTCCTTCACCGATGGCCGTGATACCTCACCTACTGGCGGTATCGAGTTCATGCAGCAACTCCAGGCCCGCGCTCACGAGATCGGGGGCGAGCATGCGGCGCAAGTAGCAACCGTCAGCGGACGCTATTATGCAATGGACCGTGATAATCGCTGGGATCGTACCGCCATGACCTACTTTGCCATGACACGCGCAGAAGGCAGATGCGCAAAATCAGCAGTTGATGCGATCCAGCAGTCCTATGATCAAAACGTAACTGATGAGTTTATCATTCCCACTGTCGTCATGCAAGACAACCGCCCTGTTGCCGTAGTCAAGGCCGGTGATGCCCTGATCCACTACAACTTCCGCCCTGACCGCGCACGGCAACTCACCAAAGCCTTTGTGCTCAAGGAACTACCACCGCAGGCCGAGGGCAAGTTTAATCGCGGGCCACGCCTGGCCGATCTGGAATACGTCATGATGACGGAATACGAAGAGGGACTAGACGCCGAAGTAGCCTATCGCGCCGATGAGGTCGATATGCCTCTGGCGCGAGTGATCTCCGAACATGGTTTGCGCCAGTTTCACACCGCCGAGACCGAGAAATATGCGCATGTCACCTACTTCATCAACGGGCGGCGCGAGACTCCCTTCCCTGGCGAGGACCGCCTGCTGGTACCATCACCCAAGGTGCCAACCTATGACCTCCAGCCCGAGATGAGCGCGGCTGGCGTCACCGATACCGCCGTGGAGCACATTCGCAGTGGACAGTACGACCTGGTGATTATGAACTACGCCAACGCCGATATGGTCGGTCACACAGGCGTGATCGAAGCTGCAATCAAGGCAGTCGAAGCCGTTGATACGGGCGTTGGCCGTGTCGTAGAAGCAACGCTGGCTGCCGGTGGAGGCTTGCTGATCACGGCAGATCATGGCAACGCCGAGCAACTCATTGAGTACGATACGGGCAAACCGTTTACGGCCCACACGACCTATCCGGTGCCGCTCTACCTGGTCGTGCCCCAGTTCGCGCATGCTCGATTACGCACAGATGGCATCCTGGCCGATGTCGCACCTACCATTCTGCATGTGCTAGGTATCGCACAGCCTAAAGATATGACGGGGCGGTCGTTGATTGTTAGTGCCAACCTTATTTAAAATAAGTTATCCACATATTATAGTACAATATGTGGATAACCATCGATGAGTGTGGATAAGCATGCTAGCCAATGCGCTCAATCAATGTCATAGGGATCACCAACGTTGATCCATTTTCAAGGCGAAGACGAGCCGCACGAGCACGAATACCGGAAGTAAATACCTGCTGATGGGTAAAAAGGTGATTGATCTCGCCTGTAGCTCCTTCATACTCACCGCCGCATACGCGCACTTGCGCGCCAACTGCCAGCACAGGGTCGGGATGCACCGGGTTCCAGTGCTCCTGGGCTTCTTTTATGGGCAGCGAAATGACCAGTTCTGGAAAGATCCCCTGGCGCACAGAGGTTGCCCCTGAAAGTAGAGCTATCGATCCCTGGTACTGACCGAGCAACTGCATAGTTCGAGCAGGCATAGCAAGTGTACCCAGCCCTTCCGTCAGCAGCAGCGTTAACGGCGGCAGATGAGCCTGCGCCAACTCGACGTTTCTGCTACCAACTAGCTGCACCAGATCAGTATGCAAGAAGCCTTCCAGGTCCCGAGAAGAGATGCTGCTCGCCATGACGCCAGAGATACCAGAACTCATTGCCTGGCGTAGCATAGCCAGATTTAATGGTCCTGGAATGACCAGAATCGACCCGGGTAGAATGGATTGTTGCCCGCGATTGCCCCCAGATGCTTGCCACATCGTCAGGACGCCTGCCACCTGACCACCCACGCCGATAGCTCCCTGCACAACGGCAGCACGACTCTCTATCACGACTCCACCACGACGAGTGATATCGACCACCCGTCCACGCAGACCGGCTAGAATCGTCTCACCACTGCGTACGCCATTGCTACTATTTCCCGTCCCGTTATCCATCGCTGCTGCGGAAACAGGCGCCGCAGACACTGAGGAGCGAGCAGCACTCGTCTTTTCTTCAACGAGTCCCGCCCGCTCTAAACGAATAACCGGTTGATCCGCCTGCACCTCTTGCCCTGGATAAACCAGTGGGATGCCTTTCACCTTAAGACCGCCAGGCCAACGCTCTCGACGAAGCAGTGTCTGTTTCACAACAGACCAACCAAATGGATAGGTCATAGCAAAGCCTCTCTCTCAGGCACCTAGAGCCTGCAACCACTGTGCTAGACGAGCGCGACGTTCTGTCTCATTTGTCGGCAAGGAAAGAGGTCTGCCACGAGCGTCAATGATCAGGCCTACCAGGCCACCATCTATCTCTTCAGCAGCACGTGCCCGCTCACCAGGACCGAGTCCAACGTCAACCGTCGGCCCAGGTGTGAGGGTCAGCGCTGCCTGCTCATTGACCGCCAGCGGAATGATCTTGATCGTGCCGCCCATCACATCAATCGTTGCTTGCCGTCCATCCCTATACTCCAGGCCAACACGCACAGCTAGCTGATCCTGTCGCACCTCACCGAAAGGAACAACGCACGTGCCCAGGCGATGAGTCACAGCATCGTTCTCGTTCACCTGCACGGCAGCTACAGGAGAAACGGTGGCGACGGCCCCAAGTTGGGAGATCAACATGCTACGGTCTAGTACAATCGAAGTCACACCTTGTGGCTGGAGCGTATCGAGCAACAGTAACACCGCCTGGCTATAGCGAGGTGCACGCGCAAGGATACCCCCCGTGGCCACGATCAAATCAGGACGAAACTGTGCGAGGTTTATATACGTTGCCGACTCTAGTGTCAGGTTAATCGCTTCACGCGCAAACGCATGCCCAATCTGAAGGTCACGGGTACCCATCGGGATCACCTGCGGATGTAGCATACAGTTGAGCACATATTGGCGCAGCTCATCCTCACTGACGTCAAAAGGTAACCAACGTAGCAGGCGCTTTAGCCCGGTTCGTTGGGCCTGTTGGAAAATTGCACCTATGCCCGGACCTACTCCCACTTCTGAGTTCACTATGGGGGCAAACTCCCCTTTCTCACCCGCCACCAGCACAGTAGTACTCGCTCCGCCTACATCCACTGCCGTCACATTCATGCTGTAATGCTGTGATAGAAAACGTACCAGGCTACTCAGCGAGGATGCGGTTGCAACCGGTTGAGAGGAAGACCACGAACGCAAGCGGTCATAACCTGGAACACGCTGGATCACGTCGCGCTCGTACAGCGTACTTGTGGCGAGATTGATCGGCCCGAGTTGCGCCTGCGAGACAAGTGTTTCAACCGGCACCACTTCGGCCAGTCCCTGCAGCATACGCCGTACTGCCTCGACATATTGTGGAGCACCAGCGTAGATCACGGGCAATTGGCGCGCGGCAACATCGCTTGGAGCTACACCAGCAGAGACACTCGCACTAAGACGTTCATTAAGTTCCTTTCCCGCGCTCACCATAAGTTGGCTCGCTTCTTGCAGCGCACTAGGGCCTGCGGGTCCGTCGGCCATGCCAACAATCAGTGCTGCGTGGGGTTGCAGCTCCTGCATACGTTCAAGCTGTCGTTCCCACTCGAAAGCGGCTCGTTCGGATGTCCATCGTCCTGGAGCCGTTGAAGCGCCTCCTACCATACCTCCAGCCCCTACAGGCTGAGGCACTGGCATGGCAGTTGCCACGTACGAGGGAGCAGGCAACGCATAAGTCTCAGCATAAAGTCCAGAGACCGCCTGCTTTGCCAGCGCATCGAGCACAGGACTCACAGCTCCCAGGACAACCAGGCGAATTGGGCCACCTGCACTGATTGTCGCTACGAATACATCAACCCCATCACCATTTGGTTGCTCGGGAGAGAGAATGTGCTCATCTGAGACAATGCGACGGCCTGTGATAAACTCAATCTCATTGATCGCCTGGGCAATACCCCGCGTGATATCTTCATATGGAGCAGCCACTGTTGTCGGAGCTTCACCACGAGCCATCAAGCGATACTGACCTTCAACAAGTCCCAGTAGCGAAACTTTCGTGAATACGCTACCACAATCGGCAACTAATATAGAATTGGCCAATGCCGAGCGGTTGTCCGCAGAAGGGGGTCTTACCGGTCCCTGTCCTTCCTCCCGATAGGGTTGTGTACTCATATCCAGCGTCCTTTTTTGCAACTAGCGGGAGAACCAGCCACGAATGGTTTCGAGAAATCCACGTTTGACCGCTTTGGTGCTTGGCTCCATTTGTCGGTTCATAGCCATAGCAGGTTGTTGTTGGTGTACGCCAGGTTGCTGAACGCCTAGCATGTAGCTCCCCTCAGCGTAGCTTGCGGAGCGCGTATCAATCCTCTCGTGGGAGCCTCCTTGATACTCCTGGTATCCTGCTGATCCTGCAGCATAGCCTGACGTCGGCGCTGATCCAGCACTCCCACTCGGTCCAACGCCACCCATCTGCGGCTGCCCTTGCGGGGACGGGTTACCCGGCATCTGTGGCGGGAAATTGGGAACGGGCGAGGCAACACCGAGCATTGATGCAAAGACATTTGCAGCCGCCTCGCTTTGTTCACGAGACCCCATCTCGCCACGGGGACGACTTGGTACTCGCACATTCTCTACACGTGGAGAAACATTGAATGATCTTGCGGCAGAAGCTGCCGGAGCTGCCCCACCCTGTCCCTGCTCGGCTCCTGGGCGTAGCCATTCGGGCAGAGCGTTCACATCTATCAGCGATGGGGCAGCTACACTTGCATTTGTACCGGCTATTTGTCCAGATCGAGCAGCCGGGTTGATCTCAACCTTCACCGGTTTCTGCTCTTGTCCATTCTCACGAAGCCAATTTGGCAGAGCACTCATATCTAGCAGGGACCCCGCCGCAATGTTCCCGCCTGTTGGTGGAGGTTGGTTTGATCCGCTTTGGCCAGATATCCACGTCGGCATCGCCTGAGGATCAACCAGACTATTGGCTGCTATTCCTTGTGGGGGAATTACCGGTTCAGCGTACTGCAGCGGCGTTGCTGGTGCAACGGGGGAGGTCGGCTGCTGCGCATTTCTCATCCACTCGGGTGGAGCATCTGATTGTACCAGGCTCGCAGCTGAAATATTTCTCTGAGCTGAAAGATCCGCTGCGGATTGGTTCTCCCGCATCCAGGAAGGGAGAGACTGCTCATCAATCAACGAACTCGCTGTTATCCCCCCCGCGAATCCATCGTCAGTATTCGGTGCTGGCAGCGAAGCCGACCGTCGTACGGCACGCTGTTCTGCAGAGATATGCTCTGCGCTCTCCGGAAGCATCCAGCTGGGCAAAGCATCTTTGTCAACAGAACCATTACTAGTATAGTTGAACTGCTCGCTAGAGGATTCCGCCGGTCGCTCACCGTCACGCAACGATTCCAGCCACGCAGGAAGTTCCGGCTGTTCTGGAGCACCCATCTTCGAGTCTACCCCACTTCCACTCTTACCGCTAAAGAGTGCGCCACAATACTGGCAACTTCCAAAACCCTCATAGGTAAGTTTCCCACATCGATTACACGTGATCAACTTTTGCTCCTCACTTTCGCCAGGCCTTGACATGCTTACCTGGCACCTCTTGCAGGTGCCGGACCATTAGCCGCAGTGTATCATGCTTTCTCTGGCTTGGCAACGGCTATAATAGCGCACTATAGCAGGATAAAACGCCTTGATATAATACCATACACACAGCAAGGATACTCCAAAAGTACTATATACTTGGCCCTTGTCTCCTCGCTGAGTCTTCACTACAATAAACTAGCAAGAGCAGCTTTCTGTAACAAAACACCTAAGAGGTACCATCTCATGTCTGAGCATGTATGGTTATCCTGGGAACATGGAAGGAAATACCGCTTGCTGCTCGGCCTGATTCTCAGCGCCGGCATCAGTCTCTTCGCCTACCGGCGGCGTTCACTCAGCCCCAGTGGAGTGGTAGGGGCAGTTATCACCGGCACCACGACTTTTGGCCTGGGTGGGTGGGCGTGGGGTCTTGCGCTCATTTTCTTTTTCATCTCTTCCAGCGCACTCTCGCACTTTCGCGAGCGAGACAAAGCACATATTGCTGATGACAAGTTCAGTAAAGGTTCACAGCGTGACCTGGGGCAGGTAGCTGCCAATGGTGGAGCCGCTACTCTGCTGGCTTTGGCCTATGGAATGACGCGTTCTCCCCTGCTGCAGCAGTCATTGCAAGCAGGGTATGTCGGTGTGCTCGCCACGGCAACCGCCGACACCTGGGCTACTGAGATCGGCGTACTGAGTCCACACCGGCCCCGCCTGATCACCACCGGCAGGCGCGTCTCGCCTGGCACATCAGGCGGCGTTACCCCCCTTGGTACGGCAACGGCGGCCCTGGGCGCGCTCATCCTGGGTACTGTCTTCTGGTTGCTACAACGATGCCGCACATCTCTCACATTCCTGCCCCCACTTGCCCTGGTGAGCGGCCTGGCGGGCAGCATCTCTGACAGTCTGCTGGGCGCAACGGTACAGGCCATGTACTACTGCCCTGCTTGCGACAAAGAGACTGAGCGGCGCATTCACAGTTGTGGCACAAAGACCATGCCCCTACGTGGCCTGTCCTGGCTAAATAACGATGCTGTGAACTTCATCGCGACGCTCTGCGGTGGACTCGCGGCGATGGCGTTGCAGCTACTTAAACCCAACGACGTACCCACTCGCCGATGAACGGTAAACGATAGTCGGGTCGCAACCATGCCATAATCATTAGCCACAACCACAGGCCAATTGACACCCACCACAACACATCGAACAGTAGGCCGAGACCGACATCCGTCAAATAGTGTAAAAGGGGGATTGCATGCAGAAAGCCCTTCAACAAACTCACGCCAAACATCAATAGTGACAACGTGCCGAAGGTCAGCATCGACTGTACGGCGTGCCAGCGAACGTTACGGTTCTTCTCAGTGAAGAACAGTATCAGGCCTGAAACCCACCAGAATGCGTACGCCAGTACACGCTCCACACGCTCATTCAATCCAAGTGTCGTCATAGTATTCATCATATGCCTCTTCTAGAACATCCAGTCCTCCGCTCATGGACGCTGTTCCACCGGAGCTTAGGACCTATCTGTTCGGATATTCGTTCACCATGTATACGCAGATGCTTCTGGCATGTTGCAAAGTCGGCCAAAGGCAGGAATATCTTGCCGTTGCATATCATATTGAGATACAGTATACTCAGAGAGGTCATCACGTTGGGATGCATACAGAAGCACTAGTGAAAGGTAAATAAGGTATGAGCGTTCAATCACCGTATTCACAATATTCTCAAAGTCCTTATTCGGAGGATCCCCAACGGCAGAGCCAGCCACAACTAGGAAATCGGCTAGCAATTGCAGGTGTGGTGTTTGGCATTATCAGTATGTTCACCTGGCTTTATACGTTCCCCGCACGAGGCATTCCTATCATAGGATTTATCCTGTGGATTATCCTGTTTGCCATCCCTATCCTGGGGATTATCCTGTCAGCCCTGGGGCGTAGTTCTCCTACACGCCGTGATATGGCTACAGTGGGACTTGTCCTCTCTATCATCTCGCTGGTACTGACAATAGCCGTCCCTATTATGGCTGGAATAGCCAATTCACATTCTCAATACGGACCAGAACTGAATATTAACCTGTCGAGCGGCATAACCATAGGAGACTACTGGGGCTACGTTCTCGCATTGCTTATTTCACCCTTTCTTGCATTCTGGATGAGTGCGGTGAAAAACCACTGGCTGGTCGTCCTTGGGGCCTTCATCGGCTGTCTCATCGGCTTCTTCGCCATCCTTGCCTGGGTCGGTACCCTCATTTTCGATACCGAACTGCCAGGAGCGACTGGAGCTGCAACCTTCTTTGGCTCCGTATTGATCTGTTCGGCAACAGGCGTGATCGCAGGGATTCTCATGGACCTGATCGTAGCGCGCCGGACCAGTCGTTACTATCGTAGATCGCAACAATTGGCCCACGAATAACCATGTTCTACCTCCTCCATGGCAACGATGAATTCACCAATCGTGAGCATCTGAAGCAGCTACAACAACAGGGGAATTTTGAGTATAACCAGAACACCTACAGCGGTGCCGAGGTTGATCTTGCCACCATCACCACCACATGTAACACACTCCCCTTTCTTGCCGAACAACGACTAGTTGTAGTCGAAGGCCTGCCCAAGGGGCGGCGGGGCGAGGGGGCGAACACCTTGCCTGGGGAACAGGCATCCCTCAAAAAAAAGAGCAAGAAAGGTGGGAAATCTAGCGCATCTGGCCGTGTGGGCTTTGAAAAGGCTCTGGCCGAGTATGCTCCTTTGTTACCGGAATCAACGGTCCTGATAGTGCTGGTCGATGAGCAACTGGATGCCAACAACCCCTTGCTCAAGGCAGCGCAAATGCATGGTAAAGTCATCCAGAGTATACTCCCCAAAGGAGCAACGCTGGAAAGCTGGATCAGTAAGCGAGCCAGAGGGATTGGCGTCACGATCAGTCCCGAAGCCGCTACCTTGCTCGCCAACTTCATTGGCAGTCAGCTGCGTTTGCTCGCCAACGAACTCGACAAGTTAGCAACATACGTAGGCAAGAGCAACACCATCACCGCCGACGACGTACGCAAACTATCGGCGCAGGTACAGGAGGCGCGCATCTTTGACCTCACCGATGCCCTCGCCCAGCGCAATCGTAAGCAGGCACTCGACATCCTGCACGAACTCCTGGTAGACGGCGAGCCACCCCTCAAAGTCATCAGCACCATCACCTCGCAGGTACGCTCACTCTTGCTTGTCAAAGAACTCACGCAAAAAGGCATGCGCGCGGCGCAAATTGCCTCCATCACCGGCATCGCTCCTTTTGTAGTGGAGAAAGCTCTGCGCCAGGTAAGAAAATTCAGTGTGTCCCAGTTGGAAAACGCCTATCGTCAACTGCTGGCAACCGATGCAGCCCTCAAGCGTAGCCGCATGACCCCGGAGATGGCATTAGACTTACTGGTCGTCGATTTCGGCAATTAGGAACTATGGGCAACGAACTGCAACAACTGATCATCGAGCGTATCCAGCGAGAAGGCCCTATCACCTTCGCCGAATATATGCGCATGGCACTGTATGAACCCGGCTATGGCTACTATGTCACGGGACCGTCAAAGGTCGGCTGGGAAGGCGATTACTACACCAGCACCGACGTCTCCACCTCCTTCGCCAACTGCATGGGACGACAACTACAGCACTTGTGGCAGAAGCTAGGTCGGCCAGTCAACTTCATCGTACTGGAACAGGGCGCGGGACGCGGGCATCTTGCCCAGGGGATACGCACATGGACTGAGCAGGAAGCTCCTGAGTTTAATGCTGCACTCGATTATAGGACCGAGGATATTCATGCAGGACAAAATGCGATAGTGGGGGCGGGTATTACCCCACTCCACCCCGTGGGCGCGATAAATCGGGCCTCTACGGACTCACTCCCCACGGGCTCGCTTCACTTGTCGATTTTACACAATCCACAGTCTTTAACAACCCCATCGGTCATCCTCTCGAATGAACTGATTGACGCCTTCCCCGTACACCTTGTCGAGACACGTGGCAAATGGCTATACGAAGTCTACGTTGGCGTGCAGCAAGGCCGTTTGTACGAACTGTTAGCTGAACCGAGTACGACAGAGGTCGCCACCTACCTGGATAGGTACAAGATCCCCTGGCACAGCTTTGGTGATGGCTGGCGGGCTGAGATCAATCTTGACGCAGTACGTTGGATCGAGCGAGTAGCCCGGCTCATCCGGCGTGGCTTCGTCCTCACCATCGACTATGGCGACAAAGCTAAGCCATTGTACACACGTCACCGTCGGCGTGGCACACTCGCTTGCTACGCGCATCACCGCATGCACGAACACCCACTTATGCACCCCGGTCAGCAAGACATCACCGCGCATGTCAACTTTAGTGCACTGATTGATGAGGGACGACTCCATGGTCTCCGCCTGAGCACATTCACCACCCAGCGTCTGTGGCTGGAAGGTTTGGGCATTTATGAAGACTTGCAGCGTCGTCGCCTTAACGAATTCTCTGAAGCGGACACTGAACGAGCCACCGACCGCGGTCAGGTGGCCCTCTTGCGGTGGTATAATCTGCGCCAGAGGATACTTGCCCTGACCGATCCGGCAGGCATGGGCAACTTCAAAGTTCTTCTTCAATCCCGCATGCGGGCTTAGCAGGAGAATTCCCCCGAATTTGAATTTATTGCAACCTATCATCCCATTGGAACGTCATAGATATCACATCGCATGACATTTAAGAAGAAGGAACGCTGTACGCCACAACGACACAATGCGTGCGGCCGCGCACCGCCATGGATATTGCCGATATCACCACCAGCCCTCTACCTGCTCATGCGCGCGAGCCACTCCTCCTGGTCATCGATGCATATGAAGAACGCTGTATGTTGCTGATCCGTTTGCTCGCTTTTGCCAACTACAGAACCTATGCTGCTACAACCTCACAGGAAGCATCCACCTGGTATACACAGCATGCAATGGTGCCAGAGGCCATCCTCTTTGGATATATGAACTCATTGGAGCACTTCTTCTTCCGTCGTTTGCGAGAACACATGGCTACGCAGCGAGGCATGGACATCCCCGCAATTTCTTTAGCACTCTATTTTCCTGATACCGTATCCATGAGCATTTCCGCCTTCTCGGCAGGCTCATATGGCGGCTTTGCGCTGTTAGAGCTTCTGTGGCAAGTGGTACCTCGTCTTGCCTGATAATGTGGCTTCGCGTAGTCCCTCGATTTATCGTGGGGAATTCATTATTAATGGAATAACGACTGTTGGATTATCAATGTTAACATCCACTGTATCCACAGTATGAGCAGAGGAAAGGCTATGGCAGCTACCGATAAAGCCAGTAGTCGCCACCTCTCATCCCGGCTTTTTTCCGGTACCTGCAAAGATAGTGGCAGCCACAAGCCAAATTGACGTGCCGCTGTTACGTATAGGCCAACTACACCTGCCAGGATGCAAATGCTGGCTATGATGTTGAGGTAAACAGTAGTAACATCTTTATGAGGAGAAAGCAGTCCTGCTACGATGGCGACAAGCAGTAAGACTGCTATAACTATCAAGCCAAAGCCTATTGTCCTCCTGGTCTGAGAAGTGGTAGGCCGCAATTGCTGATAATTCATACTTTTGTTGCTCCTTGTAACACTCCATGACGCCTCACCACCTTCGGTGGTTCATAAGAGTTACTTTTGCAGGGGGCATTGCAGCCGCAGTTGCAATGCCCCCTGCAAAGCAGACGCGAGCCGCTGTTGGCGGCGTAGTCCCCCGATTTATCGTGGGGAATTCATTATACATGGCTAAATATGCTACAAATGTAGCACGAAAAAAGGCGGTATGGAGTTTCGTGGAACAGAAGACTTAGAGTCGGGGTAAACCGTTTGTGGCGAATGCACGCAGCCCTTCAATGTCGTCCAGGTCGAACCATTGCAGCACAAGCTCCTCTAAGCCTGCATCCGCAAATGCCTTGATCTGTCGCACAATAATGCCGGGCGTTCCGACAATGGCACCCTGAGAAGAGTGCAAGGTTTCAAGCACCGTCTCAAGAGGCTTACCAGCAAGTTCCGGCCGATTATAGCGCCAGCTTAGTCGGCGATCAAGTTCGCTCATATCGCGTCCAAAGACCAATCCGTTCATCATCGTTCTCCTGACATCGCTCGGCTTTCGCCCGGCTGCATGTAGCAATGCATCGAGAGTGGCCGAATGCTCACGGAAAGCGTCGGGTGTAAGGAAGGTAGCATTCCAGATATCAGCAAAACGTGCTACAAGCGGCAAGGTGCGTTTGGGACCATTGCCACCGACCATGATTGGCGGTCCGCCAGGACGTTGAGGCCTGGGCAAGAGTATTGCGCCGCGTAATTGGAAGAAACGCCCTTCGTAAGTAACCGGCTCATCGCTGCGGAGCAAGCGTGTAATGACCTCAAGTCCTTCTTCCAGGCGCGCCATGCGCGTTGGCACATCACCGAGGTCGTGACCGAAAAGCCGGTGTTCGCGCTCCTGCCAGCCAGCGCCGACGCCCAGAATCATGCGACCGCCGCTCAGGTCATCAAGTCCAGCCGCCTGGCGAACCAACAACGTTGGGTGGCGGATCGACAGCGGCGCGACCAACGGGCCGAAGTGGATACGTCGCGTATGGTCGGCCAGATAGGTAAGTGAGACGACCATCTCCAACGAATCTTTGTCCGGTGGCTGTGCGTTTGTGAAGTGATCAGAGCGGAACAGTCCGGCAAAGCCCAGTCCTTCAACTTCTGCGACCAGTCGTTTCCAGTGTGGCCATGTGAGGCCATTTTGTCCTTCGATTTGTATGGATATCGCGACCATATGCTCTTCCTCCCGCCTTTATGCTTCCAGGGCGACCGCAACCAGGGCAGGGGCAAGCCCAGCCCCTACCATACTCGATTGGGCATCTCGGTCGTGTATGGTATGGTAGGGGCGACCCTTGCGGTCGCCCTGGAAGCGGAGCTTGCCCCTTCTCCCGCAAAAATCTGACGGACGGCCTACGAGCTACTCTGTCCAGTCCAATTGCCGCTAAGAGCGTCGGTAGTTACGTTGGTACCGTCATTGCAAGGTGCAGTGACGATGTCACTACTCAAGGTGCCGCTTATGGCGGTGGGAGCAGTGAAGGTGCCTATCAACTGCTCAGATGTGTAGGGCGTCTTCACAGTACAGACTCTCCCATCAGCTAAGGTGTACTGATCGCTGGTGACCTTCTCTGTATAAGAGATCATGCCCTTCTTGTAGGTACCGCTGCATGTTTCGACGTAGATTTCGTGGTATTTAAGACCGTTGTTTAGAGTTCCATCATAGGTTAGTGATTGGCCACTATTCAGCCCTTGGCGGCAGACGGTACCACCGGCCGGATCAGGCTGACCACTGACGATCAGGGTTTGTGAAAAGGGACTTATGGCCTTGCCCGTCGCGGCATCTTTGGCCTGTATGCTGATGTTGATGGTAAACTTCATATCGTCGGGAGGAGAGCCACTGGGGCCGGGGGTGTTCGCTTCCCCCTGCGGCACAATCATGATGGAGACGCCTGATTTGGTGGTGTAGTCATTGGCATCTCTGGCAGTCAGAGTATGGCCTCCCACAAGCCAGGCGTTGGTGACCGTCAAGTCGGCCTGGACATTGCCTTTGGCATCACTCTGCGCCACTGCGCTGCCAGGAGCATTCGCACCATCGAGCAGGAACGTGATAGCAGAGTTGGCGGAGAAGTTCTGGCCGCTGACATGGAACGCTGTGCTGGTCGAGCCGGCCGGAGTCTGTCCGACATGATACTTACTAATGATGCTGATCACCGGTTGTGGCAGGGTAAGGAAATGGTAGATGAGAAAACCACCACCTGCACCCAGGACGATGATGATGGCTAGCACGATGAGCAAGATTCTAGACCCCCCACCAGGCTTCGGTGAAGGTATCGGTGGATAGGGCGCCGGAACAGGTGCCCCTGGCGGTGGATAGGGCGTAGGGACCCGATTTATCGCGTCCGCAGGTGGTGGATAGGGCGCAGCATAGTTGAAAGGTTCAGGTGGAGGCGAAGAATATTGTTGTGGTGACGAGCCATATTGTGGTGGTGGCATATAGGGTTGCTGCTGTGGTGGCGCATAGGGTAGTTGCGTACCCTGTCCATAGCCTGTGTATTCAGATGATCCTGCCGATGGCGCCGCAGATGATTCTGTGAACGATCCTGCTACGACAGTAGGGCTATACTCCGAATAGCTACCAGGAGTACCTGATGCCAGCTCTGTTGTGCCGGTCATCGTGTAGTTGAATACTGTGTCACCAATGCGGATTCTGTCACCATTAGCGAGTGGGCGGGGGATATTTCGATCGATTCGTTGATTATTGACGAAAGTTCCGTTGGTGCTCCCCAGGTCAACGATGCTGTAGCCGCCCCCGCTGGGACGCATTTCAGCGTGATGGGATGAGGCTTTAGGGTCATTTACCACGAGTTGATTATCAGCTGTACGGCCAATGGTCAATACAGCAGGTCCGAGGACTGTACGGCCAGATGGTCCTTGTAGCACTGCTTCCATAGTGGTACTCCTTCTGAAAATGATGGATAATAGACACAATATGATAATCTAAGTATACAACACATCAACGTCAAGGAGCTTTGAAGTGGAAGATATCCTCCCGCAATATGAAGATGACGTTATTATTAGTACGAGCAGGCTGACGAAAGCCTTTGGTAAGCTGGTGGCCGTCAATGATCTGCATCTCCAGGTGATGCGCGGCGATGTCTTTGGTTTTCTGGGACCCAATGGCTCAGGCAAGACAACGACGATTCGCATGTTACTGGGCTTAATTCGTCCGACGGCAGGACGGGCTGTTATCTTTGGTATGGATAATGCTTATCAATTGCCATTGATTCTGCGGCGCGTCGGTGCGATTGTTGAAACACCGGTCTTCTATCCGTATCTCTCAGGTCTTGATAACCTGCGAGTCATAACTGTTGCCTCTGGTATGTCCTCCGGTAAAGCGAACGATGCGCGCATGGAGGAGGTACTCGACATTGTCGACCTACGTCGCCAGGCCAGGGATGCATACCGTAAATACTCTCTGGGCATGAAGCAGCGCCTGGGCATTGCCGCCGCTCTGCTCAGTGACCCAGAGCTTGTGCTGCTAGATGAACCGACCAATGGACTCGACCCGGCAGGGGTATTTGAGATTCGTCAGTTGATCCAGCGACTCTCTTCCTTGGGCAAGACGATCTTCCTCTCAAGCCACATCCTCTATGAGGTACAGCAGGTGTGTAACCGTGTGGCAATTCTGCAACGAGGGAACCTGATCAAACAGGGGAATGTCAATGAACTACTCCAGCAGGGCCAGCAGGTGCTGGTACGTATGAGCATGCCGGATGAGACCCAGGGCGCCTTTGCCGTACTGCAAGAAGCACACGAGCATGGTGCAAGATGGATGAGTAAAATACAGATTGAGGCGAACAGGCAAGGCTTTCCTATACTCAGGGTGAGCGCACCTACTGCTCGTTCAGCAGAGATCAATGCGCTGCTGGCACAGCACGGTTTTTTTGCCGCTGAACTCCGTCCTGCTGAAGGAAGCCTGGAGGAGGTTTTCCTCGAACTCACGACGCCGCCGACAGCAGCGGGCACACATCCAGGCATGGCTGCACTGGCCGGTTGGCCTGTTCAACCATAGGATCGTTCGTACGGGCGTGATTCTTCGTACGGAAAGCGAGGTATATCATGAGCATGACAACACCACCCAGTAGGGGCCGATTTATCGTGCCCACCGCCGATTTATCGGCCCCTGCACCGGCACGAACAAGCCTGGTACACCTTGGCAGGCAAGATTTCATGAGTGTCATGTTCCGCCTGGTCGGTATGGAACTCTATAAATTGCGCTGCCGTATGATGTCCAAGGTACTGGGTATCATCAGTGTCCTGACAGTTGTGATCGTCTTCCTCTTGCTTGCCCTGCTTAGCGCTGTAGAGAGCACTCACACCACATCAGTACTACTGCGCCTGCCTCTCTCATTGTACGTGACAATGCAAATTGCATTTACACTAGGCCGGATATTAATTGTGATACTGGTGGGAGTTATTGTTGGTGCTGAGTATAGTGCAGGGACTATACGTCTCTTGTTCACACGTGGTCCATCACGCACACAATTTCTCCTCTCTAAAATTGGGGTTGCCATCTGTTGCATTGTAATTGGCATGCTGGGGATCACGCTCATTACTATCCCGTTGGGAGAAGTGCTGAATCTTCTTACCGGCGTAGGGACCAGCTTTAGCGCGTCCGCAGCCTGGGTAGGGCATGCACTCCTTTACCTGCTCATCATCATGCTCGGATTGTTCGTCTATGCCATGATGGCACTCTTCCTGGCAACGCTGGCGCGATCGACGGCAGCAGGTATAGCAGGTGTGCTCGTCTGGGCTCTTTTGATAGAGCCAGTGCTAGGAGCAGTCTTCAATGGAATTGCATCCATCACAAATGGTGCTACAGCCGGCTTTCTCCGGGCCATACCGGATTACTTTATCGGCAATAACGTTTCGGCATTACAGCAAAACCAGGAAGTGATGCTCTTTCCGGGAAGTTTAGCCCAACTCGCAGCACAGGCTAATCCAAGTCCATTGTCCGATGGACATGCACTGCTTGTGCTTGCAGGGTATCTCATCCTGTTTATCGGGCTGGCATGGTGGATCAACGAACGACGCGATATTACAAACTGATGCAGATATTGAAAGGGGCTCCGCATGCTCCGCTCAACGACGACCATCAAGGAATACGCTTACTCGCTTGGCTTCGATATTGCTCGTATTACTGATGCCCGGGGGTTTCCAGAGGCTGAGCGTGTTATCAAGGAACGCATCGCCGCAGGGTTGATGGATGGTTTGCCATGGTTCACGGAAGAACGTGCTGCTGTGTCTTGCCATCCGGATGCGTTGCTGCCCGAGGCGAGGTCGATCATCTCATTGGCGATGTTCTATCTGACCGAGCAACCTGATGAGCAGGAAGGCGCTACGCCCCGTGGGCGTATCTCGCGCTACGCGTGGGGCGATGACTATCACGAGGTCATTAAGCCTAAACTGCAACAGTTTGCAGCGTGGCTACGCGAATACGCACGCGGTGAGATGAGTGGTGATCTGGAAACACGCATCTTTGTGGATACCGGACGTATGGTGGATCGAGCAGTGGCAGAGCGGGCGGGCTTAGGTTGGTATGGGAAAAATACAAATATTCTGACCAAAGGTTGGGGCTCCTGGGTTTTTTTGGCAGAGATTGTGACCAATCTCCCGTTAGCAGTTGACACGCCGATAAAGGCGAGTTGTGGTCATTGCGAAATATGCCTCCATGCCTGTCCAACACAGGCCTTACCGGCTCCTTATGTGCTAGACAATACTCGCTGTATCTCCTATCTCACAATTGAACTGCGTGGGAGTATTCCGCTTGAGTTGCGTCCGCTGATGGGCAACCTCATTTTTGGTTGCGATATCTGCCAGCAGGTATGTCCGGTCAACCACGTAGTGGAGAAGCGACTGGCGGGCATTATAGAGAAACGGGGTAATGGAGCACAACCCATAGGCGTGCGCCAGCGTGAGGAGTTTCGCCCACGAGCGGGAATAGGCAGTAGCCCAGAACTGATTCCACTGCTCTCGCTGACGGAAGAACAGTTCCACGAGCGATTTCGCTTAAGTCCAATTCGCCGTACGAAGCGGCGTGGGCTACTGCGCAATGTGTGTGTAGCACTGGGCAACAGTGGTAATCGCCAGGCTGTGCCGGCGCTTATTGGCGCTCTCCATGACTACGAGCAGCTGGTACGTGGTCATGCAGCCTGGGCATTGGGACGTCTAGGTGGAGAGCAGGCAAAACAAGCTTTGCAGGACGCTCTGGCAGAGGAACATGATGAAGAGGTAAGAAAAGAGATAGTGTGTGCATTAGATGAGTTCGAGTAGCGGAGAGAGAAAAGCAGAGAACCCGCGCCCTGCCTAGAGGCGAGGTGCGGGTTCTCTGCTTTTTCCTGAAGAAGAACAATTACCTCAATACTGCGAGAGCAGCGAGCAGAGCAAGCCGTACGATCATTAGGGCCGCTTGGCTCCAGCTGTTACCAACTGTCCACCTGCGGTCTATCTACCAGGTCTTCTGCCTGGGATCTTGACCCAATCGGGAGATTGGGTGGGAAGACTCATCCCGGCGTCGGCTTCGCGCTTAGATGCTTTCAGCGCTTATCCGCTCTGAGCGTAGCTACCC
>WNEZ01000707.1_pt1 | contig 27300 bp, 31 predicted proteins | sample 5400521 | NCBI WGS metagenome assembly WNEZ01 (sample SAMN13153339, study PRJNA577476) | soil metagenome | isolation source: 120 cm saprolite under Douglas fir tree site 2 hole 1 replicate 1 | place: USA:California | collected 2015-04-18
GATCGACGACGTCGTGTATCGGTGATCTGGTCCTCTTCGTCGGACACCGGTATCGCGCGATGGGAATCGGGCTAACTGCCGGAGCCCTGGCCGCGGGTTGGGGCAGGCTGGACAGCCAGCCGTTGCCTCATGACCTGCTAGTGGGGCTCCGACGCAACCGTGACGGTTCGGAGTACGCTCTCGTGTCCGCGGCGCCACATAACGAGGCGCGGAAAGCGCACTACGCGGTCAAGGAACTCAAGGCGATTCCGGACTCCTAATTCAAAGGAGACTTAGGAAGTGATCAGTGGGGCTCACGCGATCATCTTCAGCAGCGACGCCGACGCAGATCGGAGCTTCTTCAAGGATGTGCTCGGCCTTGGCTCAGTTGACGCAGGAGGCGGCTGGCTCATCTTTGCGCTCCCGCCCGCCGAGCTCGCGGTGCATCCGACTGAGGCTGGAAAGCCAGGCCAGGAGATCTATCTGCTCTGCAGAGACATCGAGACCACCATGAAGGAACTTGAAAGCCACGGAATCACTGTCGAGCGGCCGTTTTACGATCGAGAGTGGGGGCGCTTGGGGTTTATCCATCTGCCTGGCGGCGGGAAGCTCGGGATTTACCAGCCACGCCACCCACAGCCGGACCCGGTTGCGGGTTAGCCAGGGGCGGGGCCCAGAAAACCGGCGCAGTGCGCTCCCGACGGCGGCCGGCTAGCCGCTGGGGGACCCAAATCGAACAAATTGCCCTACTACCAGGAGGCACTGCATGGCCAAGCTGATTTACTCGGCGATCAGGTCGCTCGACGGCTACGTCGCCGACGAGGCCGGAAGCTTCGACTGGGCTGTGCCGGATGAGGAGGTGCACGCGTTCGTCAACGACCTCGAGCGGCCGATCGGCACCTACCTCTACGGGCGCCGGCTGTACGAGGTGATGGTCGCCTGGGAGAACATGCGCACCCTCGACCAGGCGCCCGTCATCCAGGACTATGCCGAGATTTGGCGGGCCGCCAACAAGATCGTGTACTCCAAGACGCTGGGCGCGCCATCCAGCGCCAGGACACGCATCGAGCGAGATTTCGATCCTGAAGCGGTTCGGCGGATGAAGGCGACGGCCGGACGCGACATCAGCGTGGGCGGTCCCGACCTCGCCGCCCAAGCGATGAGGGCCGGGTTGGTTGACGAGTGCCATTTCTTCGTCACGCCCATTGTGGTCGGAGGCGGCAAGCCATCCCTCCCCAACAATGTCCGCGTGAAGCTCGAACTGCTGGACGAACGTCGCTTCGGCAACGGCGTGGTACACCTGCACTACGGCACGAAGATGTGAGGAGAGGCGATCGGCCCCGCCCTGGGCCGGTATGTCGATTTGGTCCGGGCCTGTTCGACGTATGAGTAATGAGCACGCAGGCCGTTCACAGGAGGCAGACATGAGGCTGGTCGCAACGGAGTACATATCGCTCGACGGAGTCTTCGAGGAGCCGGGCAAGTGGTCCTTCCCGTTCTTCAACGACGAAGCCAGGCAGTTCAAATGGAATGAGCTGCAGGCAAGCGACGCATTGCTGCTCGGCCGCAAGACCTACGAAGGGTTCGCGGCGGCCTGGCCCACCATGCCGAATACCGGCGAGTTCGGCCAAAAGATGAACACCATGACGAAGTACGTGGTCTCGTCCACCCTGGACAAGGTCGAATGGACTGGTTCGAAGCTGGTCAAGGGCGAGGTGGCGGCGGAGATGCTCAAGCTCAAGAAGGAGCCTGGCCATGACCTCTTGCTATCCGGCAGCGGGCAGCTCTTCAACGCGCTGATGCGCGAGAACCTGATCGACCTGTATCGGTTCATGCTGCACCCGATCGTCCTCGGAAAGGGCAAGCGCCTATTCGCCAACGGGGTTGACCAAAGAGTCCTCGAATTGGCCGAGACGAAGACGTTCGGCTCGGGCATCGTCGCCCTCGAGTACCGTTCGGCGAAACGCTCCTAACGGCACGGACTGGCTTGGGTGCCGCGTCGGAAGAGCCGGCACCAGTCGAAACGCCCCAGACGGTGGAAGCAGTGGTGAACACCGATCGGACAATGGGAAGAAGAGCCCGGCCGTCGCCGAGCCCTTCTTCAACCTGACCGAGGTCAGCGGGCGGGCACGGCCCCCGGTGCCGGGATGAAGCCCAGCTGCTGGAGCATGCCGAGCTGATCTTGCACCTGCCAGTGCTCGACGATCTTGCCGTCCTTGATCCGGGTGATGTGGATCGCCTCCCAGGTCGCGGTCTTGCCGCTGGGGGGCATTCCAGCAAATTCGCCCTTCATCGTGCCGGTGGTGGTGACATGCTGGACCACGAGGTCACCTTCGGCGACCTGAAGACCGATCGTGATCTTGAAATCTGGAAAAGCGCTGCGCAGCGCCTTGACCAAGAGCTTGACCCCTTCGTTGCCGGGCGGCATACCCGGCGGCAGTTCGGCGTGGTCGATGGAGTTAGCCGCGATCACCTCATCAATGACCTCGAGCTTGCCCTGATTGAAGGCTTCCAAGGGGATGCGGGCGGCGAGTGCCTTGTTCTTGTCCGACATGTGCTGTCCTCCCTCGTTCTTGACGGTGGCCTCCTACACTACGCCCTTGGGGACACTAATCGAACAATCGACTTGGGAGCGCGTTTGAAACACCCGTCTCGCAACAGGTCACGGCGACCCTCATCGAGATCGTCGGTGCATCAGGCCCCATAAGCCATCCGTGGTTCCCCGTCCTACAGGCGATGGTCGGGCTCTCTCACGGCCACGAGTTCAAGGTAGGTGTCGCCGAGGGGCACAATGCGATTGGCGGCCCCAGCCAGGGTGGCGGCCGCCATGCAGGGAAGCGAGGCCATAGCGCTCTTCCATCTCCTGCGCAGCGACGGCCAAGTCGGCCACCGCAATGAGTACATGATCGATTTCCACTTATCAAAGAGTAGGGCCCCCGCAAAAGTGGCCTTTGGGCCTCGCCAACGTGAAGGCCATGAATACTGGTAGCCCCTGGCGGACACTATTCGAACCGCTGAAGTTGGCCTAAGGTGGGAGAGATGCGTCGCGTGGTCCTCGCGGTACTGGCAGCCTGCATGCTCTTCGCCGTGGGGGCGTGGGCTGTACGGCTCGTGGTGACTGCCGCTGGACCAGCGATATCAGAGGGGGTGGCGGCCAAGCTTGCGCTGCACAAGGTGGCCCAGGAGCATCCAGAATTGAAGGGTTTCGTGGTGGTTCGTACCCACTACGAGCCGGGCCCCTGGACGGTCCGGGACAGCCGAAGAACGTTGCAGTTTTCAGAGTCCAAGAGCGGCTGCCCCTTTTTGATGGTCCAGCTGCCGAGCTGGTTCTGCCCCCGGCAGCAGTGTGGGCTGTTGAACTAACCGCTCCACCCCAGGGCCAATGGTTCCATTACGAAGGTTTCTTCCTCGTCGACGCGAAAACAGGACGCATCGGTTCCGAAAGCTTTAGTAGCTCGAACTAACGTGGCACCGTTCATGTAACGGCTGGAGGGCAGCCTGTCGCGCGGGGCTCTGAGGTGGGTGGTAGCCCGTGGCGGACACTATTCGAACATCTGAATTCAGCCGACGGTAAAATGCCGTCGTCCAAAGGGAGTCGGGTCAGAAGAGGCCAGGGATCAAGCGCCACGTCCGCTGCTGATACATCTGGTAGGTTGCTCCGAACTCCGCGCGCAGCATGCGCTCCTCGGCCGCGATCCGATACAAGTAGGCGCCTCCCAAGACAAGGCTGATGAGGATCGCCGCGGCCCAACTTCCTGCACCGAGCGCGTATCCGATCCACACCAGCAGGCTTCCCGCATAGCCCGGGTGACGGATGAGGCGGTAGGGACCCGCGGTGACCAGCTCTTGGCGTTTCATGAGCTGGAGGCCGCGGGTGTACCTGGTTCCGAGAATCGCCATAGACCACGCCCGCAGGCCGAGGCCGCAGCCAAGGAGGGTACAGCCTGCCCAGCGGATTGGCATCGGTGCTAGTGCTATCCGAAATCCGGAAAGAAGCAGGCTGATTACAAGGGAGATGAGGAAGGACACGAGCAAGACCCGAGTGCTGTATCCGACATCCGCGGGGCCCACCCACTGCCTGGCTTCTCCGTGCCCTCTCAGGAGGAACTCGAAGCTCACCCAGACCAAGAGTCCGGCGACGGCAACCCAAAAGACCATCAGAGCGATTGTCGATGGCTGGAGAGTGGCACCTGACTAGTCGAACAACGCCGGGACGAATTCAGCGCCGCGACGGCCCGAATTCCATGGCGGCCTGCTCCGGGGCCAGGACCCAGGCCAGGTGTTCCAGCCGGTGTCGGAGTGCTTCGTCTGCGGTGATCAACTGGGTCGTGGTGCGCTCCGCGAGGGCGACGTAGATCATGTCATAGATTGGATGGTTGTCGTGACGACGGGCGAGCTCCCATGCGCGGCCGAGGTCACGCTGGTCGTCAGCGATGCGAACCGGCAGGCTCATCAGCAGCCTGTGTGAGACGTCGGCGGCCGCTCCGCTCCAACGATGTCGGCGAACCCCGGTGACCAGTGCGTTGGAAACCTCTTCGAATAGCAGGCGCGGTCCGACAATCTCTAGGGAAGCTTGAGCCAAACGGTCGAACAGCTTCAAGGCGGGAGCTCTGGCAGGGACCCCGGGCGCTACCCAATCGATCACGACGCTCGCGTCAACTACCGGCATCGCCCGAACGCTCCCTGCGATCTGCCAAGATCAGATCGCCGGCTGATCGGCCTGTCGCGGACCGTCTGAGGACTTTGTTCGCCATAGCCCGCCATTCGCTGAGAGAGAGACGCTTGGCTGCCTGGGCGCCAGCCAACGCCTCTACATCGCCACGCAAGACGAGGAGGCGCTTGCCGCGCTTCCGTGCTCGCAGTCTTCCGGACCAGACCCAGCGGCGCACCGTCTCCGCAGACCGGCCGGTCAGTAGCGCAGCAGCCCTGATGTCCAGTTCGTCGCGTGCCATCTCGGCCATGCGGATATTCTACTACATCACTGGTGACGTTGTAGAAATAAGCCCACCGGACCGCCATCGCCTTGGGTCGGGCGAAAGACTTGATCGCGCACGAAGCAGAGCCGAGGAGCGAGGCCGCTGTTGGAAGTGGTAGCCCGTAGCGGATTCGAACCGCTGATTTCTGCCTTGAGAGGGCAGCGTCCTGGGCCAGCTAGACGAACGGGCCACGCAGGTCAGGCCGGCAGCGACATCCTATTATATGTGGGCTGCATGGCCTGATCCGAGGAGGGTGCCCGTGATTTTCGACCCCACCAGCGTCAACTTCGTGATGAGCACGCTGCAGGCTGCCAACTATCTCGGCGTCCCGCCTGAAACGGTGGACGATCTGGTCACGCGGAAGCTGATCCCGTTCAGCCGCCTGGGCGAGCGCGTCGTCTTCTCCAAGGCCGCCATCGACGCCTGGCTGTACGCCAAATCGATGGAGAACCTCACCGAGGACCTGCGTGGCCTCGGGTTTCATGGGGAGCGCCCACCCGCATGATGAAGCCCGGCCGGCTGATCCGCACCGCCGTCCTGCTGCTGGCAGCCGCCGCCCTGGCCCAGGAGCTGGGCAAGCCGGAGGCAGAGCGCAGCTGGCATGGACGCGTGCTGGGCGTCCCCTATGACTTCCGCTGGCCTACCTGGCAGCGAATCCGGGACGCCTACTGGAACCCGGCCGATCAGCGGATCCTGACGGACCGGGTGGTGGGGGTGGGCTGGTCGGTCAATTTCGCCCAGCTGATCCCCCGGCTCCGGGAGGCTTACGTCACCCTGTCTAATCGCTAGCGCCGGACCGACCGTTACGGTCCCGTAACGCCAGCGGCGTCAGGGTGACAGCCTTTTTCCCCGGCGTACGTTCTATTTAACGTGCCCGCTGGCAGACCCTCCTCATGATCGACACAGTGCGGACACTGGCCGAGCCGTACTCCCACTACCTGATGTCCCATCGCGACCTGGTGATCGTGCTGATGGGCCTGGTGGTGATGTGGACGGTGGGCCACGACCTGCTTACCCGCTGGCGAATCCAACGACTCAATCGGGACGAGGCTGGCGGTCGGACCGACAGCCGCTCGGTGGTGCGCCGCACCTATGCGACGACCGCGCCGGGCGAGAAGGCGGCTGAGCCCGAACCGGCCGGCGGGCTTCCACCCATCCGCGGTGGCCGCACCTACGCGCGCAACCTGGGGAATGCGCTGCAAAAGGCCGGGATCGGGCCAACCCCCGTCTACACCCCGCCCGCCCCCGCCGGCTGGGGAGCTGGCCCGACGGCGTCGCCCGGCCGAGGCGCTCCGCCACCCACCTACGCCCCGCCGCCCAGCCCGCCCTGGGCGACGCCGGGACCGCCGATGCAGCAGCCGGCCGGCCCACGGCCCGCTCCAGCCCCGGCCGGTGCCGGTCCGTGGCCAACCTACGTCCCACCCGCCGGGCCGGCGCCAGCGCCGCCGTCTCACCCGTTCTTCCAACCGCCGTTCCAGTTGCCATTCCAGCAGGCGGCCTCTGCCGCGCCGCCGGCGATGCCGCCCGTCGCGGCTCCGGCACCCGCACCCAGCGTGCCCCTGTCGGAACCGGTCCCACCGCCTCTTCCCACCTATGTGCCCACTCCGGTGGCGATGACGGCTGCGCCCGCTCCCGCTCCGGTGGAGCCGCCACCAGCCAAGGCCAAGCCCAAGCGCAAGCGGTTCTCGCTGTCGGTCCTGCAGAACCTGGAGAAGACCCTGCAACGATCGACCGGGTTCGGCGAAGCCGCGCCCGTAGCCGAACCGCCCCCAGCGTGGACACCCCCGCCCGCATCCGTTGCCGCGCTGACGCCCAGCGCCGTCATGGCGCCGCCCCCGGGGGCCGAGCCCGGCGAGGCGCCTGCCGCCGAGGACGAGCCGGTCGTCTCGGCCTCACAAGACGAGGAGGCCAGCCCGGCCCCCGACGCGGAAGAGACCGCTGTCGCGCCACACGAAGAGGCAGCGCCCGCCTCGCCCGCCGCGGATTATTCCAGGGTGTGGGAGCAACCACAGCCGGCAGTCTCGGACTCACGCGCCGCCATGCGGGCGATGCTCTTCGGCGAGGACGAGAAGGCGTCGCCCCCGGCTGCCGACGAGAAGCCGGCGTCGGTCACAGAGCCAGCGGCTGAGCCTGAGGAGCCCGTGTTTCGCTTCGAGCCAGTGGTCGCCGAACCGGCTCCCTCCAGCCATGACGACCTGACGCATGAGCAGACGAGCGTGTCGCCCGAGCCGGTGGAGGCCGCCGCTGAAGCGGTCGAAACCCCGGCGGAGAGCACCGCAGAACCTTGGGCCGATCCCTGGCGAACCGAACCGCCCGCCGAAACCGCCGAGAATGCCGAGCCGGCCGAGTCCCAGGCCTCGGTCTCGTCCGCCCCCGACGAATCCGAAACTCAAGTCGAGGAGCCCCTGTTCAGCTCGGTAGCCACTGAGCCTGCCCCGGCCGAGAGCCACGGGTGGACGCCGCCGGAGGGATCCGAAATGCCCACCGGGGGCGATCGGGGCACTCTCGTGATCATCGAGGACGACCAGACGGTGGCCGAGTATTACGCGACGCTATTTCGGGGGAACGGCTACACGGTGCACGTCGCCAGCGATGGCATTTCCGGAGTCGACGTCTGCGCCAAAGTGAAGCCGAGCGTGATCCTCCTGGACGTGATGATGCCTCGCCAGAACGGGATGCTGGTCCTGCAAACGTTGCGCGCCTCGGATGAGACGAAAGAAACGCCGGTGGTGGTCCTCTCCAACTTCAGCGAGCCAACGCTGGTCAAGCGCGCCCTGCAGCTGGGAGCGCTCGAGTACGTGATCAAGACCCAGGTCGAAGGGGCGGCGTTGCTGGAAGCTGTGCCTCGGTGGATGAACCGCGAGAAGGCGTTCGCGGCCGCCTAAGAACCCCCGCGCTTAGGGGCTGATGCGCAGGGTCGCAATCTCCCAGGGCCGGACGTCGAACCGGACGGTGTCACCCTCGAGCGCGACCGGCTCCGACGGGGCGCCATCGAGCGTGACCCGCAGCACTCGGCTCGGTGTGGGCTTGAATCGGACTCGGGCCTCGTGTGCCTGGTCCGCGGCGTTCAGCAGCCGCAGCAGGTAGCCGTCGCCGTCGGGGATGCACGCCGTGAGCTGGATGGTCGCCGGCTCCAGGGTGATGGACGCCCCGCCGCGCTGCGGGTCACCGGCTCCACCGAAGATGCCCGCCACCTGGAGCGGCAGGAGGGTTGCCTCGGCCAGCCGCCAGACGGCCTCTGGTGTCCACTCGTCGTCGTGGAAGATCAGGCTGTACTGGAAGCGGTGCGGTCCGAACGCCTGGGCGCCCGGGGTCCGAAGCGGCGGTCCAGCGTGGCCGCGCCGGAAGCGCAGGTCTTCTCGGGAGAGCCAGCCGACCGCCCGGATCAGGGTCAGGGCCAGCACCGGCGGCGGTCCGGGCAGGACCTCGTACTCGTGCAGGCCATGGGTCACCAGGGTCACGCCGCGCCGGCCGTCGGACAGGTGCACAAAGCTGCGCATCGGATAGGTGGGCAGTTCCCATTCCGACGCGCCCTCTTCGAGCTGGGCCCGGATCACCGGCCGGCGGGTCACGTGATAGGCGGTATCGGCGTGCGACCAGGCGACGTCGAACGGGATCGGAAAGTGAACCCGGAGGCGATGGTCAGCGGCCTGGTTGTCCAGCTCCAGGGTGAAGTCCAGCCGCGCCTCGGCGCGTTCCAGCGTCACGCGCTCCCGGACCGGAACCTCGATCACCGTGTCCGACCGCCGGCCCCGGTCCGGGCTCAGGCCGTCCGGTAGACGGTAGATCAGCTCTCGCTCCAGGGCGCCGCGGAGGGGACCGCCTTCCGCCGTCCAGGCCAGGCCGACGCGTTCCGGCTGGGTGAGCGGGGGCTCGTCCACCGGCGAGAAGTTGTACTCATCGCCGGCATCGCCCTCGTCCACCAGGCGGTGCAGTCCCGGATAGGCCATGTCCCGCTGCTGCACCGTGATCGTGCCATCCGATTCGAGCTGGACCGCCAGGCGATCGTTCTCCAGGCGCTCGTCGGCGACGGCCACCCCGGCGTGGCCCCGCGGCCCGGCTCGGGGCGTGAGCCGCAGCCGGCTCCAGCCGAGGCCGTCGACCCTGCCTGCCGGGACGAGGAGGCGCTGGACAGGTAGGGGCTCGACCTGGATCTGGAAGCGCTGCACGCCCGGCGTGCTGGCAAACGACTCGGCCGTGCGACTGACCTGGTCGAGGTCGATCCCGGTCGCGCCTCGCCCCAGTTGCACTCGCACCCGAACCTCGGCGCCGGCCGCCTGGAAGTCGACCGCCCGAACGGCCTGGTTCAGGATGGGGCGCTCGCGCAGCCAACCGAGTAGCCCATGCACGTCCTCGGCTCGCAGCTCGAAGGATTGCTGCGCACTCGACTGGGCAACGGCCAGCGATTGGACAGCCTGGCGCCCGTCGGGGGTTTCGACGGTCCAGTGCGGGTGGTCGCCGCTGACCTCCAGTTCCACCAGGCCGGCTCGGGTGAACGGACTCGGGTTCCAGACGACGGCCTCGTAGCGCTCGGCGTCGACGTCGCTGCCTCCTGCCTGGGTAGCGACCCGAGCCAGCCCGCGGGAGACAACCGCGTCCGCCAGCTGCTGCGCCGCATCGCTTCGACCGCGTGCCTCGACGGCTACCGCATCGATGCCGCTGCCGCAGGCGGTGTCATGGGCGGCGTTCTGCAAGACGTTGGTCCAGGCCTCCCGCAGAAATCCCTGGGCCGGCAGGCCGGTCAGCGCCGCCAGCGGTTCGGCCAGCCGCTCCAGCGTCAGGCCGGCGCGGAAGTAGGCTTGCTTGTCGCGACCGCGGATGGAGAGCGTCCCCATCAGGACGTTGGCGCGCGATGACGCGCGCAGCTCTCCAGCCCAGCGGGGCCAGCCCGATGGCGGGAGCCGGTCCAGGTACTCGGCCAGTCGGGCCAGGCGCACCGTGACGCCGTCGAGATGGGTCCCGGCCGCCGCCACCGCTGCGGTCAAGCCCAGCTGTGGGGACACATGGTCGTTGCCATTCATGACCAGGACATCTGACCCTGGCCCAAACGGCTCCACCGCCTTGAGGTTCGTCCGAATTCGCCGCGCCAGGGCCTCACCCGTAGTGGGCAGGTCGACCCCCTGGCCGTATCCACCGGCCAGGTAGGCGGCCAGCACCGAGGACCCATCGGGCGCGACCCACTGGAACGCCACACGGTCGATGGTGCGGGGCACCCCGCGCATGACCACCGCATGGCGCATCCCGAACTGCCGGTAGATCTGGGGCATCTGGGCCGCGTGACCGAACGAGTCGGGAAGGTACCCGACCGGCATGGACCCGCCGTGGGCCTGAGCCAGGGGAATCCCGCGAGCCAGGTTGCGGACCAGGGTCTCGCCGCTGACCAGGAACTCGTCCGGCAGTGTGTACCAGGGGCCGACCTGGACCTGTCCCGCTTGAATGGCGCGGTCAACGCGCCCCCGGTTTTCGGGGCGGATCGCCAGGTAGTCCTCGATGACCACCGTTTGGCCGTCCAGCAGAAAGCGGAACGCGGGGTCGGATTCGGTCAGCGCCAGCAGGTCGTCCCAAAGATCGACCAGCCGGGCTCGGAACGCCTGGAATGGCGCGTACCACTCGCGGTCCCAGTGCGTGTGGGGAACGATGAAAACGGTGGTCGAAGCCAGGGCAGCCCCAGACCTTACATGCGCCGGCGAATGACGATGAGCATGCCGGCCACGGCGAACCCGATCACGATCAGCAAGGCTGCCACCCAGTAGTCAAGGGTCAGAGGCGGAGCCGTGCTGTAATCGCTGCGGGGGTTGACGCACTGGATGGGGACGATGCAGTCCGCCAGCACCGTAAGCACGGCCCGAGTGTAACAAGTGGAAAGCGAGGACACGCTACGGTGGCACCCTCACCTCCCCCTCCCTCAACTCAAGGGAGGGGACAATCGGGGAACGGCCGCTCGGTGCGGCTCCCCGTCAGGTTTGCTAAATCCCGCTGTGCCAGACGGTGGAGCCCAGGACGTGGATCCAGGTGAGCCCGGTGTCCAGCGTGATCGGGTCCCCGTCCGGCGTGTAGTAGGCCGCCGGCACGTCGGGGTCGGCATGCTTCCAGGTGGCGTGGATCATGATGCCGTTGACGTAGACCTCGGCCGGCCCCTCCCCGGTCAACTCGTAAGCCTCCGTGTGGTAGCAGTGCCCCATGGAGCAGAAGGTGTTGGCGGGATTGGTGTCCAGGAAGGAGGTCACGTGCTCCACGATGACCGTCTTGGCGTGCACCTGGCCCGTCCCCATATTGATCATGGGCGCCCCGTCCTGCCACTTCAGGTATTCCTTCCGGGCCGGGTCGTATCTCCAGACCGCGTCGTGGTCCGGGACGGTGATGGCCGTCGCCGGGTCCCCGGTAACGGCGGCATCGTCGTGCTTGGGCGCGAGTTCGTACAGGGGCCGCGGCACGTTCTTCGCCGCGGCGAAGTTGGTGGCATTGACCCCGTGGATCATCACGTTGTGGGGCGCCCTCCGGTCGGGCGTCCGGAAGAAGACGTTGCCCTGGCCGTAGCTGAAGTCGTTGACCAGGTCCGGGTGCTGCCAGACCTTGCCCAGGACGTAGTCGTTGGCCCCGGAGCAGTAGATGAAGCCCTTGTACATCAGCTCCAGCCGGATGGTGATCAGGCGGCAGCTGCGAATGGGGCCGACCAGGACCGGCAGCGGGTGCCAGTACACGGCCGTCAGGCGCGGCACCGACCCCTCGCTGAGGTACTCATAGATCATGTCGGCTTGCTGCATGCCTGCCTGCGGCCGCGCGTCCAGGCTGTTTTCGATCTGCATCAGGATGGGCGCTCCCGACCCGATCCGGCTGGGGTCGCCGGCCGATGGGACCTCCAGGACGGTAGTGAAGCTCAGCTTCCAGTCCGCCAGGAACGGATCGTGCTTGCGGTTGAGCGCTTGCTGCGACACCGCCAGCACGTACGGCTTGCTGTGCTTGAGGGTCAGATCCAAGGTGGCGATGAGCCCGTCGCCGGACCACTGCACCTGGCTGGCGGGCAGCGCCTTGCCGTCCAGCAGGAGGGGCGTGCGGGCATTGTCCATCGCTTCCGAGAAGGCGACGGCCAGTTTGCCGTGCACCGGGACGAACTGGGCCGCATCTTTGAGCGGCTGGTTATCAAAGCGGACGGCCGCCACCGTGGGCGCCGCCTCGGTCCGAAAGGTCAAGCTCCGGGTGACGGTGCCGCTCCCGGAGGCCTCCCTGGCCCCGGTCAGCACCACGTGGTAGGCGGTCTCCGGCTTCATGATGGGCGAAAACTGGAACTCGCGCGGGCTCACTGCGGCGAAGGTCACCGGGACCGACGGCGTCATGGTGAAGCCCTGCTGCACCGAACCGGCCAGCATGTCCTTGTTGAACTTGAAGTCGATACTCGCCGTCCGGGCGACCGCCTGGTCCCCGTCGGCGACGTTGGCGCTGACTTCCAGCGGCATGGTCAGCAGCCGGACGACGGCCGCCAGTCCGACCAGGACCAGCGGGATCACCGCCACCCACCACCGACGGCGCGCACCCTGCGCGAGGCTTATTGATCCGATCCGATGACGTGAACCCATGTCAGCCCCGTGTTGAGATCGACGGGGTTGCCATCGGGTCCGTAGTAGACGACGGGTACAGTCCGATCAGGGTGGCGCCACGTGGCATGAATCACTCCTCCGTCTGAATAGATTTCGGCCGAGCCCTCCCCAGCGAGCTCGTAGTACTCGGTGTAGTAGTGGTGGAAGAAGTTCCCCGGGGTGGTGTCGATGCGTGAGCGGACGTGTTCGACGATGACGGTCTTGGCATGGATCTGGCCGGTCCCCGCGTTGGTGAAGGGGGCACCGTCCTGCCACTTGAAATATTCCCTGGCGGTGGCGTTGTAGCGCCAGATGGCGCCGTGCTGGGAAACCACGATGTCGGTGGCTGGCACGGCGCCCGGCAGGGGCGCGTCCGCGTGGGCGGGCGCCACATCGTAGGGCAAAGCCCCCAGGGCCGCGGCCGTGCGCTGGGTAACCTGGTCCGGCCGGGCCATCACGTTATGCGGTGCGACCCGAGCATCGGTCCGGAACATGATGGGCAGCCAGTAGGCGTAGTCATAGACGATGTTCGGATACTTCCAGACCTGGCCCAGCACGAAATCGTTGGCGCCGGAACAGTAGATCATGCCGTGGTACATCTGCTCCAGCTGGACCGTGATCAGGCGGCAGCTGCGGACCGGCCCGATTAAGGTGCTCGGTGGGTGCCAGTAAATCGCGGTCAGGCGAGGGATGCCGTACTCGCTGATGTACTCGTAGATCATGTCAGCCTGCTGCATCCCCGATTGCGGGCGGACGGTTGGCTGGCCGCTGTTCTCGATCTGGATGATCACGGGGCCATAGCCGGTGCCGATCCGGGCGGTGGAACCCGCCGACGGAACCTGGATCATGGTCGTGAAGCCAACTTTCCAGTCCGCGAGTAAGGAGTCGTGCCGGCGGTTCAAGGCCTGCTGGGGGACCGAGACCGAGTGCGGCCGGCTGTGGGCCAGGCTGATTGGAACCGACGCCGTGGTGGCGTTGGGATCCCATCGGATCGTTGCGGCGTCGACCGGAGCGCCGTCGATCAGGATGGGCACGTGGCTGGCATCCATCGGTTGCGAGAAGGTGATGGCCAGCGTGCCGCGCAGCGGGACCGCCTGCTGTCCTTCCGCTAGGGGCGCCCCTTCGAGGCGCAGCCCGGTGATCTTGGGCGCCGGTTCGGTATGAAAGCTGAAGGCATAGGTGAGCCCACCAAAACCGATCGCCTTCCGCAGCCCGGTCAGGTGGACGTGGTAAGTGGTGTCTTCGTCCAGTTGGGGCTTAAACAGGAAGTGGCGGGGATTGATCTGGGCGAGCGTGAAGGGGGCGGCCGGGTCGATGCTGACGCCCTGCCGCACCGATGGTTCGTTCATGTCCTGGTTGAAGGTGAAGTCGATGGCGGTGGTGCGGGCCACCTGCTGATCGCCGTCCGGAACGGTAGCGCCAACTGACAGCGGGGCGGTGGCGGTCCGCACTAAGACCACCAGGACAGCGGCGAGCAGCGCCAGGGGGAGCAGCCACCAGCGACGGCGCAGGCGTTGGGTGAGGATCGGCGGAAACCGGGGCATCGAATCTCTGGAAGGGTACACCAGGCCCCGCGGGAGGCCGATGCCGAACGCTACCGGAGGCGGCTGGCCGAGTCAACGGGCCGGTCTGGCCCGCTTGGTGAGTGCAACGTGGATAGGTTTTTGCGGCGCATGCCCTGGCAAGGGACACCCTCACCCCGCCCTCTCCGGCGAGGGAGAGGGGGAAGAGGACCGCAGAGCGAGATGACTAGGCGGCGAGCATGGGCTGCCGTGCCCTCAGCAACTCCTGGGCATCGAACAGCACATCCAGGACCCGCACCGGATCGCGCGTGACGTTCCGGCTGAGCACGCGGTGCAGCTTGCGGCTGAGGGGACGGACAAAGCGCATGATCTCGTCCATCAGGCTCTCGGGGATGGCGGCATGCCGCCCCTCGATCAGGTTCTCGACCTGGAGCAAGAAGGAGTCCACCTGTCGTACTCCCGCCCGCCGCCGCAGCTCGGCCTGGCGGCGGTCCTCGGCCATCTGGTAACCCCGGTGAATCTCTTCGATCGCCTCACTGAGCATGGCATGAACCCCCTTCCGGCTTGCCTTGTTGTCTCACCTTGACGCTGGCATAGAACTTGATAGCTAGCATAGTACACAACCGGAAACCGCTGTCAAGGGTTTTGTATCTACACAAAGTGGGCGGGTGACGGTGGTTCCCCCTCACGCTAGACCGGCGAGGTCCTGGAGGCCCTGCAGCTCGTGCACCCGATCGAGCTCCAGGCCCCGCCGTTGAAGGGCTTCCAGGAGGCGAAGGACGTATTTAACCCCGGCCAGGTTTACGCCCTTTTCTCGGGTCAGAAACTGAATTGCCTGGACCCGCCGAATGTCCTCCTCCGAATAGCGCCGCCGATTGGTCACCGTCCGCTGCGGCTTGATCAGGTTTTCGCTCTCGTAGATCATCAGCGTCCGCGGATGCAAATTGAGGATCTCGCTGGCAATACTGGGGGTAAAGACGGCGCGGCTGGACGCGATGTCGTTCGCCGGCTGTGCGCGGCCCATTGGCTAGGCCACCTCCCTGTGCGAGGAAAGTGTCGGATACAGCGGTCAGTTAGCTTACAGTTAGGGTATCAGGAAATGGACTTCCTTTGCAACCAGCCTGCCTGCTGACGGGCAGCGGGCTGGCGGGCGATACTGGAGCCCATGATCGCCATCGAGGAATACACCCGGCAGCTCCTCCAGGACCTCCATCCAGTGATCGTGGCCAACCGGGCCCCGGTCGACGTCCAGCTGGAGGCCGACGAGGAATACCGCTTCGTGCGCGGAGGCGGCGGCCTGGTGACCGGGCTGGCCGGGCTGGCGCAGGCGACCGGGGCGGTCTGGGTGGCCTGTGCCCGCGAGGGGCCAGACCAGGAGCTGTCGGCCAGCGACGGCTCGGAACCGATGTCGCTGCAGACCGAGGAGGGGCTGCGCTATCGGGTCCTCTGGGTGAAGCCGCCGCGGCTGGCCTACGACCTCTACTACAACACCATCGCCAACCCGCTGCTGTGGTTTGTCCAGCACTACCTGTGGAACCTGGCCGAGGCCCCCATCCTGGACAACAGCACCCATCACGCCTGGACCGAAGGCTACCGCCGGGTCAACCAGCTGTTCGCCCAGCAGGTGGTGAACGAGGCCCGCCGCGGCCACAAGCGGCCGCTGGTCCTCTCCCACGACTACCAGCTCTACCTGGTGCCCCGGCTGGTGCGCCGGGAACTGCCGGACGCCATCCTGCAGCATTACGTCCACATCCCCTGGCCCACCCCCCAGTACTGGAAGGTCCTGCCCCAGTACATGCGGGACGAGATCATGGATGGCCTACTGGCCAGCGACGTGGTCGGCCTGCAGACGCGCAGCGATGTCCGCAACTTCCTGCTGACCTGCGAAGAGAACATGGGTCTGCCCATCGACCTGCGGCAACAGGTGGCCTTCTACCGAGGTCGGACGGTGTGGGTACGCAACTACCCAATCTCCATCGACGTGCGCGAGTTCGAAGCGTCGGCCCGGACACCGGCCGTCGAGCGCGCCGAACGCGACATCCTGCGCTGGCGGACGCGCCACGTGATCTTCCGGGTCGATCGGATGGACCTGTCCAAGAACATCGTCCGTGGGTTCCTCGCCTACGATCGGCTGCTCCAGGTCCATCCGGAGTGGCGGGGCGAGGTGGTCTTCTGGGCGCTGCTGCAGAAGACGCGTCAGAACGTGCCCGAGTACCGCGAGTATGCCCGCCAGGTCCAGCAGGCCGTGCGGGTGGTCAATGAGCGACACGGAACTCCCACCTGGCAGCCCATCCGGCTGGAACTGCGCGACGACATGCCCCGGGCCATTGCCGGCTACAAGCAGTTCGACGTGCTGCTGGTGAACGCCATCTACGACGGCATGAACCTGGTCGCCAAGGAGGGCATCACCGTCAACCGGCGGGGCGGCGTGCTGGTGCTCTCCGAGAATGCCGGCGCCCACGAAGAGCTGGGCCAGTGGGCGATCACCATCAACCCCTTCGACGTAGACGGCACGGCCGAGGCGCTCCACCGGGCGTTGCTGATGGACGGGGTGGAACGCCATGCCCGCGCCGAGAAAATGCGCGGGGTGGTGGAACAGAACGACATCGCCCGCTGGATCTCGGCCCAGCTGCAGGACCTGCGTGACTTGGTGGAACCCGCCGCCGCCCGCCGGCCGGAGTTACGACAGCTGCGCTAAACCCCGCAGGGGAGGGAGATTCGTGCCTACTCCCAGAGGTGGCGAGCGGCCGCCAGCTCGGGGAAGTCCGCCTCGGGAAGAGGCAGCCGCTGCTTGGAGGCGGCCTCCATCAACGAGAAAATGACCTTGACGCCGGCCAGGTTGATCCCGCTGACGGTGGTCAGCTCGCGGATCAGGCGGACGCGTTCGATGTCGCGCCGCGAGTAGCGCCGGCGCTGGGTGGGCGTGCGCTCGGGCGCAATCAGGTGCTCACTCTCGTACACGAAGAGGGTGCGGGGTTCGATATCGAACATATCCGAGACTTCGCTGGACTTATGGGCCACCGGCTCGCCTCCCGCAAAGCAGTATAGCCGATATATCAACATTCGTGATAAACGTCGCGCGGTACCGAAAGTGCGCCTTCACCGGCTTTCGGCTCTCACCCGACCAATACCGTGATCGCAGTTCGCAACTGGTGTGCCGCTGCTTATCACCTTAGCGAGGCAAGACTTCGCTTGAACGCCCGGCCAACGGCCGCTACGCTGTCGCACCAGGCCTCACCAGCCCATAGCCCCAGCATGTCGAGCATCTTACGGCACGCCTCCGCCTTGGCACGACCGCTCGTGTTGAGCTTGTGCCTGTTCAGCCTGCTGGCGTTGCCCTTCGGGGTCCGGACCTATCTGGACGTGCAGGCGGCCCAGCGCGCGGCGGCGGCCCAGCAACTGAGCGTCATCGACCGGCCGGCCATCGTGTCGGCCCGAACCTCCGCCAGCAGCGTCCGGCCGTTTGATCAACCCCAGCGCGCGGCGCTCGACGGGGTGCGCGGCAAGGGCGCCTGGTTCATGAGCTTCGCCAGCGACTGGACGAACCCGGATGCGGACCGGGCCTGGGACATGGTTGACGCGGCGGTCAAGGCCGACCTGAGCCACATCTACGTGCGGGTGGCCGATTCCCGGGCGCACTTCTACGGGGCCCTGGCGCTGCAGGACCTGCTTCCCATCGCTCACGCCCGCGGGGTGCGCGTCATCGGCTGGATTGAACCGGAACTTTCCGACGCCCCTTCCGATGCCCTCGATGCCATGGCGGCAGCGCGCTACCAGAGCGCAGGCCAGCACCTGGATGGCCTGGCGCTGACCATTGAGCGGAACTGGGACGACAGCTCGATCGAGTGGTACCTGGGCGGCATCCGGCGCGGCATCAACGGCGCGGTGGGACTCGGAGACCGCTACCTGCTGGTGGCCAGCACCTTCCCGGTTCCGTCCGAGCACCGCGGCTATCCCTGGGCCACCATCTCCCGCTATTGCCAGGTCTTTGCCCCGATGGCCTACTGGCGGGCCACCGGGCGGCGGCAATTCGTCGGGGGCGGTGGAGTGCGCGCCTTCCTGGACCAGATCTTTGCCGAGTTCCGCGATCCCGGGATCAACCCTTACCAGCGCCCGGTGTCCATCACGGCGCAGGCTTACGACGCGACGCTCGAGTACGGCATTCCGGGCTCGCCGCCGGGGGAGGAGATCGTGGCCTCCATGGACGAGACCCGGGCCCAGGGTGGGCTCAGCTGGTCCTTTTACCGACTGGCCAACGCCGACAACGGCGTCACCGGCGACGAGGCCGCGGCCATCACCGCCTATCCGTTCTGGCAGCGCCCGGCCCCGGCGACGATTGCGCAGAAGGCCCTGATCGCGGTCGCCGACCAGCCGGCTGCCTACTGATTCCAGGAAGCCAAGGCATGAAGGTGTTTCGCCGCCGCCAACCGCCCCCCTCCGGTGGCCTCCCCGGCTGGCGGATCGGGCTGGCGGTGGGCGCCGGGGCGGTGGCCGCCACCGCCCTGGCGTTCGTCATCGCCACGGCCACCGGGTCCACCCGGTCCGTCTGGAACCAGCCTCAGACCCCCATCGGCGATGTCCTGAACCGGGTTGACGCCGGGCAGGTCAAGAGCGCCGTCATCACCGGCGAGCGCGTCGTCCTGACCGATCGCAACGGCGCCACCTTCTGGACCCAGAAGGAAAGCGGGACGGCGATCGCCGACGAACTGCGCCAGCATGGGGTGCAGGTCAGCGTTGCCCCCGGCGACTCCTCCGACCTGGTGCGGACCCTGCCCAACCTGGTGGGGCTGCTCCTGCTGGTGACGCTGGTGTTCCTGCTCCTGCGCCGGTCCAACCTGCTGGGCAGCCCGATGGGCGCCTTCACCAAGCACCTGCGGGAGGCCGGCCGGGAATCATCCGCGGTCGTCACCTTCGCCGAGGTGGCGGGTGTGGACGAGGCCAAGCAGGAGTTGGAAGAGGTCGTCCGATTTCTCCGGACGCCCGCCGGCTTTCGCGAGCTGGGGGCGCGCATGCCGCGCGGCGTGCTCCTGGTCGGCCCCCCCGGGACCGGTAAGACGTTGCTGTCACGGGCCGTCGCCGGCGAGGCCGGGGTCCCCTATTTCTCCCTCAGCGGTTCCGACTTCGTGGAGATGTTTGTCGGGGTGGGAGCGGCGCGGGTCCGGGACCTGTTCCGCCACGCCAAGAAGCACGCCCCCTGCATCATCTTCATCGACGAGATCGATGCCCTGGGTCGAAAGCGCGGGGCGTCGTTCGGGCGCACCAACGAGGAGCGAGAACAGACCCTCAACCAGCTACTGGTGGAGATGGACGGCTTCCACACCGACGAGGCGGTGGTCGTGGTGGCGGCCACCAACCGGCCCGACGTGCTGGATCCGGCCTTGCTCCGATCCGGCCGCTTCGACCGACGGGTGGCCATCGAATCCCCCGACATCAATGGACGGCGCGCCATCCTCGCCCTGTACGCGCGCGCGAAACCGTTGTCGCCCGAGATCGACCTGGAGGTGATCGCCCGGCAGACGCCGGGGTTCACGGGGGCGGACCTGTCCAACCTGCTCAACGAGGCGGCCATCCTGGCCGCCCGGGGCGGCAAGCGGGTGATCGGCCGCAGCGAGATGGAAGAGGCCGCCTTTCGGGTGATGGCGGGGCCCGAGAAGCGCAGCCGGATCCTCACCCCGGAGGAGAAGGCCATCATCGCCTACCACGAGGTGGGCCACGCGCTCTGTATGAAGTCGATCGCCCGCAGCGACCCGGTCCATAGGGTCTCCATCGTGGCCCGCGGCCAGGCGCTGGGCGTGACCGTGCAGCTGCCCAAGCGCGATCGCTATCTCACCTCCAAGTCCGAGTTGCAGGCCCGGATGGTGGCTGCCATGGGGGGTCGCGCGGCCGAAGAGATCATCTTCGGCGATGCCACCACCGGGGCGAAGCAGGACATTGAGGTCGCCACCAGCATCGCCCGGCACATGGTGTGTGAGTTCGGGATGAGCGAGCGGCTGGGCCTGGTCAGCCTGCGCGCCCGCGACGATGATGACTCGCCGCTGATCTCGGAGCTGACCGCCGAGGACGTGGACGCCGAGGTGAAGGCGCTGATCGACGCGGCGTACCGGCAGGCGGTGCAGATCCTGCACCAGAAGCGCGCCATCCTGGTCCGAATCGCGGAACATCTGCAGCAGGTGGAGACCATTGATGGGGCCGAGCTGGATGCCCTCCTGGCCTCGGACGCGGGGGCCATGCCGGCGCCGGCGGAGCGGCGGATGCCGGTCGAGGAATCTGGCCGGGGCGCGCAGGTGGCGGCGGCCGAGGCCGACCAGGCCTAGCCCGGATCTATCGGGCTTTCTCTAGATAATCTCGGCGTACAGCTCGTACACGATGCGCAGGTCGTCTGGCGGGCGAACCCTATTTACCTTCAGCGCCTCCAACAGCATCAGGATGTACTTGACGCCGGCCAGGTTGACGCCCCTCTCTCGAGTGAGCTGCTGAATGACCTGCAGCTTGCGCACGTTGCGCTGGGAGTAGCGCCGCCGGTTGGTCGACGTCCGGTAGGGTTCGATGAGGCCCAGGTCCTCGTACATCATCAGGGTGCGGGGATGGGTTTCCAGGATTTCGGACGCGACGCTGATGGTATAGAGGGGCTTATCGAGGTCGAACCCGGCGAACAAGACGCCACGCTCGGTAGCGGCCACGCCTCAGTCCTTGACCCAGTCCTGCACGCCGCGGCTGAGGCTGGCCGGCGTCGTCTCCGACTTGATCAAGTAATCGAGGGCGCCCAGTTTGAGGCCGCGGTCGACCAGTTCCTTCTCGCCATAGTTGGAGAGGATGATGACCGGAATGTTCCTGGTCACGGTGTCCTGGCGGAGGTTTTCGAGCACGGCGAAGCCGTCCATCTTGGGCAGCCGGATATCCAGGAAGACGATGTCCGGGACCAGCTTCTTGGCCTGTTCCAGGCCCTCCTCGCCCGACTTGGCCACGGTCACGCGGTAGCCATCCAGCTCCAGCTTGAGTTTGTACATCTCAGCCACAGCCGGGTCGTCCTCGATAAAGAGGACGTTGACCTCCTCGTCGACGACTTCACTCATGGGCGCTTCTTCCTCCTGTATAACATCTCTATCACCTTTCCCGCACTGGCGCCGGGGAAAGTATACGGCAGCGTGGGGTGAAATAGCACCCTGGGCGGGTGGGGGTTTGGGTGGGTCGCCGAGACAGTGGTACGATGGCACGATCGCGCGGCGCAGACCGCCAGGAGGCTGACAGGGTGGGCTATTTAAGGGGTGTCGTACACGGGGCGTTGCTGGGCGCGTGCCTGGGCTTGCTCTACGCGCCGGCAGCGGGGGTGGTAACCCGCAAGCGGGTCAGCCACTGGCTGCAGGAGGCCGAAGGGGCTCTGGGCGGCGCCGGCGACGGGTCCGAACGCCGGGCTCCCGCCCGCAGCGGATCAGGGGTAGCCAGCCGGCCAAAGCGGGCACCGGCGTCATAGGAGGAACCGATGGAGCAGACCGTGGACAAGACAGTGGAGCGTCTGAGCGAGATCCTGGACCGCGCCACCAAGGCGGCTAGCGACCTGGAGCTGAAGGACCGGCTGGGCGACGCGGTGTCAGCCCTGCGCCGGACCCGGCTGCGGCAACCCGATGAGGATGCGGGGATCGAACGTTTTGTCACCGGGTTGCTGCTCGGGGTGGGCATCGGCTTTGGCCTGGCCCTGTTGCTGGCTCCCAAGAGCGGCGAGGAGATGCGGGAAGACCTGATGCAGCGGGGGATCGAGCTCCGGGATCGGGCCAGCGGCCTGGCCGCGCGGGTGCCGTTCGGCGACGGCGGCGAGAAGACCCCTAGCGAATCGTAGGCCGAGCTCGCTACCCGGGCGGCCTGGGTGACGGGGACGGCGACGGGGTGGGCCTCGGCGGCAGCTTCTGGCAGAGCCCGGGCGGCAGATCGATCGGGCAGGGGAGCAGGTCTTCCAGCGTCGGAGGCGGTGGCGGCACCGGGTTGATAACGCAGAAGACGCCGTCCACCAGGGTGTCGCTCCAGGTCAGGGTCCATTTATTGAAGGTGGTGAATGGGCAGCGCGGCCAGTCCTTGTCCAGGCTGGGGCTGGCGCGCTCGGTGCCCGGCAGGAAGTAGTTGTCGCCCTGGCGGGTGAGGCCGTCGGGGACCGGATACCACTCGTCGGGCACGCCGCCCAGGGCTTCCATCATGTAGCGGTGCCAGATCGGGGCGGCGCCGATGATGCCGGTGGAGTTGTGACTGAGGGGAGCGTTGTTGGGATTGCCGATCCAGACCGCGGTCGCCAGCCGGGGGGTGAAGCCGACCGTCCAGTTGTCCCGGAACTCCTGCGTGGTCCCGGTCTTGGCGGCCACCCGCCGGCCGGGGAGCGTGAGGTCGCCATGGCAGCCGAAGGACAGGCAGCGGTTGCGGTCATCCGACATGATCGCCCCGACGATGTAGCTGACCTGCGGGGAGAGGGCGCGGTATTCATTCTTGGAGGGGTCATACGTGTACTTGACGCGCCCCAGTCCGTCCTGGATTTTGAGGATGGCGGTGGGCTGGTGGCGGATCCCCAGGGTGGCCAGGGTCGAGGCTCCCGTCGCCATGTCCAGCACCGTCACCCCGTACGACCCCAGGGTCAGGCTGAGCGCATAGTAGTTGTCCTCCTGGTCCAGGCTGGTGACGCCCATCCGCCGGGCGGCGCTGAGCACGGTGGGGATGCCCACCTTCATTTCGACCTTCAGCGCCGGGATGTTGAGGGAGTTGCCCATCACCATCTTGACCGGCAGCGTGTTGTGATAGGCGCCGTCATAGTTCTGCGGGCTGTATTGCTCGCGACCGGTCAACCCGCCGCCGATGGGGAACACCAGCGCCTCATCCTTGACCGGCGTGGTCATGTTCACCCGGCCGCTCTCGATGGCGGCGGTGTAGGTAAACATCTTGAAGCTGGAGCCGGGCTGCCGCGGCGAGACCGCCATGTTGATCTGGCCGCCGGGGCGGTTGTAGTCATCGCCTCCCACCATGGCCAGGATCTCGCCGGTCCGGGGATCCAGGGAGACCAGCGCCGCATCGTGGAAGTTGTAGTAGTTCCCCACTGAGGTGATCTGGTCTCGGACGGTCCGTTCAGCGATCTGCTGAAGGTCCATGCGCAGGCTGGTGAAGATCCGGTACCCCTTCCGATCGCTGGGGGCGATGCCGTAGTCCTTTTGCAGCGTGTGCAGCACGTAGTCGACGAAGTGCGGCGCCTGGAACTTGTTGATGGGCGGATAGACGGTGAGCTTTTCGGCGAGTGCCTTATCAGCCTGGGCCTGGGTGATGTCGTGTTGCTCGACCATGCCCTGCAAGACCTCGCGTTGGCGGATCTTGGCCTGCTTTGGATTGCGCAGGGGATCGTTCTGGGTGGGCGCCTGGGGCAGGCCGGCTAGCATGGCCGCCTGGGCCAGGCTCAGGTCGTGGGCGTTGGTCTGGAAGTAGCTGCGCGCCGCGGACTCGACCCCATAGGTCTGCTCGCCGTAGTAGATGGTGTTGAGGTAGAGCTCCAGGATCTGGTTCTTGGTATACCGCTGGTTCAACTCCAGCGCCAGGATGCCTTCGCGCAGTTTCCGCTGCAGGGTGGGAGCCGGGTTGGCTCCGATGAACACCTGCTTGACCAGCTGCTGGCTGATGGTGCTGCCCCCCTGGGTGATCTTGCGATGGGTGAGGTTGGCGAAGGCGGCCCGGACGATGCCGCCCAGGTCGATGCCACTGTTCTGGAAAAAGGTGCGGTCCTCGCTGGACAGGGTCGCCTGGACGAGCAGGGGCGACATGTAGCTGAGCGGGACCACGATCCGGTGGTCGCCGGATGCGCCAATATCGGCCAGCAATACGCCGTTGTGGTCGAAGATCAGGGTGTCCTGATCCAGGCCGCTGGCGGACAGGCCCTGCACGGTGGGCAGCGGCCCCACGGTCTGGGCGGCGACGGCCGGGATGGCCATCGCGGTCAGGATGAAGAGAACCAGGAAGCCCAGCAGCAGGACGCGCCGCAGATCGGCGCGGCTTCGCCGCCGCCAGAGCTGGACATGCCGCCGGCTTCGCTGCCTGGGCGTCATGCGTGCGCGAAACCAGCGATGCCAGCCAGCATGAGCCAGGCTGCTAGCAGGAGAGCGAATGCCCACACCGACGCCCTGCCGAGCGAGCGCCAGAGGGCCTGCCGGCGCCGGCGGCGCAACTGCTCACGGCGGAGCAGCATGCCGGGCGCCACGGCGGCCACGCTGGCCAGCTGCCGCGGATCCATGATCGGCATCCTCAAGGACATTCAGTTCTCTCTCGCAGGCCGTCGGCGGCCCGCGTACTGTCCAACGACCCACCGGGTGGGAAGTTACGCGCTCGAGCGACTGTGGGTGTCATAAGTAGATATACCATTCCTATCAGTAAACGTCCATGTGATTTCTGACGGCGCGCTTGGGCGCCGGGGCTTCGGGACGTCCGCAACTGGCCGCCTATAATGCCTGCTAGCTCAGCAGAATGCAACCCCCAGGGGCTGTATGAATGGAGGGGATTCCCGGTGTTTTGTCGGGCCTGCGGCAAGCAGATCGAAGCGGACGCCCGCTTCTGCCGCTTTTGCGGGAAGTCTCAAGCGGAGGGGCCGGCGGCGGGCTCCGCAGGGCCGGGCGCGAAGGCGGCGACCGGCTCCGGTTCGAAGACCCGGTTGGATGACATGCTAGGAGGTATGGGGTTGGAACGGTGGCTCCGCCGGGTCTTTCCCCGGCACCATCTGCAGGACGAGATCACCCATTTCGTGACCATCGCCGCCATCGTGATCGGGGTGGTTGGCTTTCTGCTGGCTCTCTTTCCGCCCCTGGGAGCTGGGTTGTACGCGCTGTCCTGGCTGCTGTTCGCCGTCCTCCTGATGCTCTTTGTCATGCACCGAGATGCCACGCTGGCTCATACCCGAATCGACCAGGCTTCGGATGCCTCGACGGGGCGCCATCACGCCGGCCGGGGAGCGGCGCCCGACCGGGGGGATGCGCCGAAGGAGCCCGCCACAAAGAAATAGCCGGCCCCTCGGGAGCCGGCTGTGGAGTTCGGCGGAGTTAGGGGGCGGTCGGTTCGGTAGGCTCCTTTGGCGGCTTGGTCATCTCCCGCCGGACCCAGTTGCCGGCGCCCTCGATCCTGCCCTTGGCCTTCTGGCCTTTGCCTTCCCATTCCATCTTCTTGTCGCCTGTCACCCTGCCGCCCACGTCCTTGGCCTCTCCCTGGATCTTGTCTTTGTATTCACCCACGGATGCACCCCTCAGTAGGGTATTGATAGCGCAGCTATCAGATTAGCCAGTATACCAATGCCAGTCGAGGGCAAGATCCTGCTGCTGCAGGTATCCCAACGCCGGCCGCCCGTTCGCCGCGGAGGCTCATTTCATAAGTCTTTACAAAACTTCGGTTGAGAGGAATGTGTGGCGAGGAATATACTGCTAGCCAATTTCCGGCCGGGCGGGCTATCAGACAAACCGCCACGGCGGCCGGGCGAAGAAGTGACTAGAGCAGCCCCCGGGGTAAAAGGAGACGCGCCGAACATGGCCACTGCCGTCCAACCAGAGACCAGACGTGATGTCAGCATCTCGCTGGACAAGCCGATCTACACCATCAGTGTCGCGTCGGAGATCCTGGAAACGCACCCCCGGACGCTCATGATGTACGAGCACCTGGGCCTGGTGGTACCCAAGCGGACGTCCACCAACCGGCGCCGCTTCTCCCAGCGGGACGTCATGAAATTGCAGACCATCCAGAAGCTGACCCGGCACCACTCGGTCAACCTGGCCGGCGTGCGCTACATCCTGAAGCTGCTCAAGCTGCTGCACGAGAACCGGGTTGCCCCGCCGGTAGAGCTCAAGGACATCGACGTCTCCCGGCTGGAAGTCTAGGCCGGCACTCAGGCGTTGACCGACAATATGACTCCGGGGGTGTTGACAAGTCTCACCACCGCCGCTAAACTAAACTTTGTTTCAACCTGCCCCCCTCTTCGGGCCCTCCTCGCCGGAGGGCCTTTTTTCTGTGCCGCAGGTTGATAGGGGGCATATCATTAAAAGTCAGCCACAGCCGAAGCGGCGGGTCGGACCGGCGGCCGAGGCCGACGACGACGTGGTCGAGGTGCTGCTGGTGGAAGACGACCAATCCGTGCTGGAGATGTACCGGTTGAAGCTCGAACTGGATGGCTACCGGGTGAGCACCGCGACCGACGGGGAGGAGGGGCTGCGCAAGGCGGAGACGCTGCGCCCCGACATCATCTTCCTGGACATCCGGCTCCCCAAGATGGACGGGTTCGAGGTCCTGCGCCGGCTGCGCGGCCAGGAAACGACCAAGGAAATACCGGTTATCATCCTTTCGAACTATGGGGAGGACGACCTGGTTGCCCGCGGTTTGCGGCTTGGCGCGCACGAGTACCTGATCAAGGCCCGCACCACGCCTAGCAGTCTGTCGGAGGGAATTGACGATTGGCTAAGGGAGTAACCACCCGCCGCGCCCCGGCCGAGGCCAGCCTGTCCCTGGACAAGCCCATCTACACCATCAGCGTGGCATCCGAAATCCTGCAAACGCATCCCCGGACGTTGATGATGTACGAGCACCTGGGGCTGGTGATTCCCAAGCGAACCTCGACCAACCGGCGCCGGTTTTCGCAGCGCGACATCCGCAAGCTGCAAGCCATTCAGACCCTGACCCGGGTGCACGGCGTCAATCTGAACGGCGCCCGGTACATCCTGCGGCTGCTGCGCATCCTGCAGGACAACGGGCTGACCGGGCCCTCGGAACTGCGCGACCTCGACGTGCGCGAACTCGACGTGTAGCTGAGCGCCGCTCTACCGTGACGGCCGCCTGACGAGGCTGCCACGCGTTTGCACTCGCAACGCTTGGGCAAGGCCGGGGGGCTACCCTTAGAATACCGATGACCTTTCGGCCAGATAGCCCGCTGAACCGGCTCATCTTGCTCTGGCCTGGTGTCCCGATCGCCGCCTGCGCCCTGGGATACGTGCTGGCCACCATCGAGATCAGCCGGACCCGCGAGTCCTCGTTCGCGGCGCTGGCGATCGCCATGGGGTGCGGCCTGGCGTTGAGCCTGGGCCTGCTCTTTCATACCTTCTTTATCGCCTGGCTGGAAGTCACGGTGCGACCGGAGGGGATCGGATTCCGGCCCATCGGCTTCGCGAGCGGACCGGGGCCGGAGTGAGGAACCCCGGTCGTCGATGGGGGCCGCGGCCTGAAGGCAGGCTTGGGGTTCTTCCCTGGGAGGTTTGAGAACAC
>WNEZ01000813.1_pt1 | contig 27299 bp, 26 predicted proteins | sample 5400521 | NCBI WGS metagenome assembly WNEZ01 (sample SAMN13153339, study PRJNA577476) | soil metagenome | isolation source: 120 cm saprolite under Douglas fir tree site 2 hole 1 replicate 1 | place: USA:California | collected 2015-04-18
GAAATTGTGATAATCGAGCAGGGGTTCGAGCTTCCGGGAGAAGCGCTCGGGGACCAGGAGATCCTGCAGGCGGATCGCGCGGCGTGCGATCTTGTCCTCATAGGCCGGGCCGATGCCGCGCCCGGTGGTGCCGATCTTGGCCACGCCTTTCGCCGATTCCCGCGCAACGTCGAGGGCTGCGTGGAAGGAAAATATCAGTGGACAGGCCTCCGAAATGCGCAAGCGTCCGCCGATTTCCACGCCGGCGGCTTCCAGCTCGTCCATCTCCTTGATCAGCGCCTGAGGCGAAAGGACCACGCCGTTGCCGATGTAGCAGTCGATGCCCTTCCTGAGGATGCCCGAGGGAACCAGGTGCAGAACGGTTTTCTTGCCGCCGATCACCAGGGTATGCCCGGCGTTGTGCCCGCCCTGGAAGCGCACCACTCCCTGGGCATGGTCGGTGAGCCAGTCCACCACCTTGCCCTTGCCCTCGTCGCCCCACTGGGTTCCGATGACTACGACGTTCTTGGCCACCGTTTCAGCTCTTGCTCAGATTGCGCACGGTCCACTTTCCGGCGCGCTTTACGAGCTCGCGCTCGCATTCGGATCGATCGCGCTCCGCCGCGTGTCCCGGAAGCGCGGCCACGACAACCTCCCCCGCGGTTCGCAGCTTGCGGATCGCCGCGGCGAGGAGCGGGTCGTTGGAGCACGGCGCACGAATGGCGGCCGCTTGCGCTTCGTGCGGCGCAATCCGCGCGAGATCGCGCAGGTCCATGCTGAATCCCGTCGCGGGCCGAGCGCGCCCGAATGCCTTTCCGACCTCGTCGTAACGCCCGCCGAGCGCGACCGCGTTGGGCACGCCCGGTGCATAAGCCGCAAACACCACTCCGCTGTGGTAGTGATATCCGCGAAGGTCCGCCAGATCGAAGGACACGGGGATTCTGCCGCTTCGGGAGAGAACCCTGAGGCTCCGCAGCGCGGCGTCGATTTCGGGATACCGGGGCAGCGCACGACGGGCGCGATCGAGCACGCTGCCGTCTCCATAGAGCTCCGGAAGGGCGAGCAATGCCTTGCGCGTCGCTTTCGGCATGGATTGAGTCACCACGCGCAGCGCGGGCAGGTCCTTGCCCTCAAGCGCTTCGTACAATTCCGCCTCGAGCTCGGCATCGACCCCGCCGTGCCGGCAAATCGCGCGGAACACGGCGACGTGGCCGACATCGAGGCGCGCCCCGGAAATACCGCATGCGGCGAGCGAGTCGACGAGAAGCTCCTGGATCTCCAGATCGCTCTCGATGCCGGGGTGGCCGTAGATTTCTGCGCCGATCTGCAAAGGCTCCCGGGTCGAGTCGAGTCCCCGCGGCCGGGTGAGCAGAACGCTTCCCGCATAACACAGCCGCGTGACGCCTTTCCTGTTCAAAAGATGCGCATCGATCCGCGCGACCTGAGGCGCGATGTCGGCGCGCACGCCCATCATCCTCCCGGAAAGCTGATCGACCAGCTTGAAGGTGCGAAGATCCAGATCATGTCCCGTGCCCGTCAGCAGCGATTCGAGGTACTCGAGCATGGGGGGAATCACCAGCTGGTACCCGTGCACGCGGAACAGTTCGAGCAGCTTCGCGCGCATCCGCTCGATGCGCTGCGCCTGAGGCGGCAGGAGGTCCTCGAAATTTTCCGGGAGGAGCCAGTTGCGCATCGGGGAGGACTCGGACGGCCTAGCGGAGGAAAAACAGGATCAGCAGGCCGACCAACATCGAGGAAAGCCCGAAAAAACGGATCTGTCCGTCAGTGAACTCCGTGATCCGGCGAAACGTGTCGCGCCACAGCGTCGGCAGAAGAAACGGGAGCACGCCCTCGATGATGAGCATCAAGGCAAAAGCCATTAGGAACGTGGTGCCCATTCACTTGCCGCCCCTTGCCGGGTTTCTGAAATACCTGAAGAACTCGGAATTCGGATCGAGCACGATCACGTCGCTCTTGTTCTTGAAGGTCGCGCGATAGGCATCGAGGCTGCGGTAGAAGGCGTAAAACTCGGGATTCTCGTTGAAAGCGCGCGCGTAGATGGCGGCCGCCCTGGCATCGCCTTCGCCCTTGACGCGCTGGGCGTCGCGGTAGGCTTCGGCGATGATGATCTGGCGCGTACGGTCAGCCTCGGCGCGGATTTTCTCCGCCGCGGAGAAGCCCTGCGAGCGCAGCTCGGCTGCGACGCTCTTGCGCTCCGCGTCCATGCGTCGATAGACGGCTTCGCTCACCTCCTGCGGCAGCTCGATGCGCTTGATCCGGACGTCGACGATCTGCACGCCGATCTTGGCGACGTCGTCCTCCACCTTCTCGCGCACGATGCGCATGATGTCGTCGCGCTCGCCCGACACGACATCGTGCACGGTGCGCTTGCCGAACTCTTCGCGCAGCGCCGCGTTCACCGTCTGCGACAGCCGCGTCTGAGCGCGCTGTTCGTCGCCTTGAACACTGATGTAGTACTGCTTCATGTCCTGGATGCGCCACTTGACGAAGGAGTCGACCAGGACGTTTTTCTTCTCCGAGGTGATGAAGCGCTCGGTATCGGGCGTATCCAGGGTCAGGATTCGCTTGTCGAAGTAGCGCACGTTCTGGATCAGTGGGAGCTTGAAATACAGCCCGGGTTCGTCGATCAGCTCCTTGATCTCGCCGAGCTGGAACACGATGGCCCGCTGGCGCTGATCGACCGTAAACGCGGACAAGGCCGCGAGCACGATCGCGCCGGCGACGATCGCGAGGGCGATTCCGGAGCGGCTGATCACGGCCGTTCCCCCCGCTCGCGCCCGCGCAGCGCGTCGCGGGAGCGGGCGCCGGTATCCGGCGCCGGCGGCGGCTCGGTGACCCGCGACGGCGCCGACGATGCCTGCCCCTCGGGCAGGGCGCTCGCCGCGGACATCTGGATGATCTTGTCGAGGGGAAGATAGAGCAGATTGCTCCCCGCCTTGGCGTCGATCAGGATCTTGGCGGCGCTCGACAGGACCTGCTGGATGGTATCGAGGTAAAGACGCTCGCGCGTCACTGCCGGCGCTTTGTTGTACTCGACCAGGATCTGCCTGAAACGCGACGCTTCACCCTCGGCGTTCGCGATTACGCTCTGGCGGTAACCGCTGGCCTCCTCGGTCAAGCGCGAGGCGGTGCCGCGCGCCTTGGGGACGACGTCGTTGAAATACGCCTGCCCCTCGTTCTTTTGCCGCTCGAGGTCCTGCTTGGCGCGCACCGCGTCGTCGAAAGCGGCTTGCACCTGCTCCGGCGGCTGCGCGTTCTGCATGGTCACCTTGCTGATCGAGATGCCGGTCTTGTAACGGTCGAGAATCTGCTGCATCAGGGTCTGCGCCGATACCGCGATCTGCTCGCGGCCCTCGTAGAGCACGAAGTCCATTTTGCTCTTGCCGACGATCTCCCGGAATGCGCTTTCCGCGGCCTGCAGCACCGTGTCTTCCGGACGGCGGTTGGTGAACAGATAGTCCACCGGATCCTTCAGAATATACTGGACCGCGAATTGGATATCGGTGATGTTTTCGTCGTCCGTCAGCATGAGCGATTCGCGCAAGACCTTGGTCTTGACGTTGTTGCGATAGCCCACCTCGACGGTGCGCACCCCGGTCAGATCGACGATCTCGTTGCTCTGAACGGGATAGGGCAGGCGCCAGTGCAGCCCCGCGGTGGTCACCTCGGAGAACTTGCCGAAAGTGAGTATCACCCCCCGCTGGCCTTCCACGACGATGTAGAAACCGCTCGCGAGCCAAGCGACCAGCACTGCCAGGACGATCAGGCCCGCTCCGCCGCCCAGTTGCCGGGCATTCGGCGGTTCACCGGAATCCCCCCCTCCGCCGCGGCGCCGGCCGAACAGGCTGTTCAGCTTCTGGTTGAACCTGCGCCACATCTCGTCGAGATCGGGCGGCCCCTCGTTGCCTCCGCCTCGCTTGCCCCATTGCGGGTCGTTCAATGACATAACAATCCTACGTTGTGGCCGCTTGGCTCAGTTTCTTCGAATCTGTCGGTTTTGGCGGGCTCGCCGGAGATGTCCTCGAGGCTGCCGCCTCGATCAGGGCCCGGCGCAGGCCATCCACGCCGTCGCCCGTTTTCGCGCTTAGACGAACGCGGCAGATTCTATCATATTCGTTCCGGTCGACTCCCGGATGAAGGCCGTTCCGGTCGATTTTGTTCCACACCAGGAGCCGGGGAACGGCGTTTGCGCCGATCTCGGTCAGGACTTTGTCTACTTCGAGGACCTGCGCCTCGCGTGCATCGCTCGCGGCATCGACCACATGCAGCAGGAGGTCGGCGTGGACGGCTTCTTCGAGCGTCGCGCGGAAGGCCGCGACGAGCGTGTGCGGAAGATCGCGGATGAAGCCCACCGTGTCGGAGATCGCGACGTTCCCTGCCTCGGGCAGGTACAACCTGCGCGTAGTGGTATCGAGTGTTGCAAACAGGCGATCCTCCGCCAGCGCTCCCGCGCGAGTCAGGGTGTTGAACAGCGTCGACTTGCCGGCGTTGGTGTAACCGACGAGCGAAACCGAAAAAGCCCTGCCGCGCTCCCTGGCGCGCCGCTGGACCTCGCGCCGGCGGCCGAGCTTGCCGAGCTTGTCCTTGAGAATCTTGACCCGGTTCGCGATCAAGCGCCTGTCGACTTCGAGCTGCGTTTCGCCCATTCCCCCGAGAAAGCCCCTGCCGCCGCGTTGCCGCTCCAGATGCGTCCAGCCGCGCACCAGGCGCGTCGCCGCGTGCTCGAGCTGCGCGAGCTCCACCTGGAGCTTGCCCTCGTGACTCTTGGCGCGCTGCGCGAAGATGTTGAGGATCAGCCGCGTGCGGTCGACGATCGGGCAGCCGAGCGCCTTCTCGAGATTGCGCTCCTGCGCCGGCGACAAGTCGTGATTGAAAATCGCGAGCGAAGCGCCCTGCTCCTGCAGGGTCCGTTTGATCTCCTCGACCTTTCCGGAACCTGCGAAATGGGCGGGGTCGGGCCGGTCGCGGCGCCCGCGCACCAAGGCGCGCGCCTGAATTCCGGCGCTTGCGGCAAGCTGGCCGAGCTCTTCGATGCTCTCGTCGTAGCCCCCCGCGCCAAAATCCAGGCCCACGAGCACGGCGACGTTGCGCTCCGACGAACGCTCAGCCATCGCACCCGTTCAGAGGTGAGGACGAGTCCGTATCAGCTCTCGGCAGCGGAATGGTCGACCGCCAGATTGACTGCACGCGACGGAACCACGGTGGAGATGGCGTGCTTATAGACCATTTGCGTCACGGTGTTCTTGAGAAGGACGACGTACTGGTCGAAGGATTCGATGTGGCCTTGGAGCTTGATGCCGTTCACAAGATAGATCGACACCGGTACGTGCTCCTTGCGAAGGGTATTCAGGAACGGATCTTGTAGTAATTGTCCTTTGTTGCTCATGGGTTACCCCGAGTCATATTATTTGAAGTTGTACTGTAAATGGTTTTTCGGCAAATGCCAATGTACTGAAAGCACTGTAACGAGCTCTTAGATACGCCCATCGACGTAAGGGTTCCTGCCGCTGCGAAATTCGATCCGGAGCGGCGTCCCTTCCAGCCGAAATACCCTGCGGAAGTCGGCCTCGAGATAACGGCGGTAGCTGTCGGACACCGCGTTCAGCGCGGTCCCGTGCACCACGACGATCGGGGGATTGCTCCCGCCTTGATGCGCATAGCGGAGCTTGGGGCGCGAGAGCCCGGCGCGCGGCGGGGCCTGCTTCGCCACGGCGGCGATAAGGGCGCGGGTAAGTCTCGGGGTGGGCAGCTTGGCCATGGCAGCCCGATAGGCGGCGTCCACCGAGTCGATGAGCTTCGCGAGGCCACGGCCCTCACGGGCCGAGATGTAGTGATACCGCGCAAACGAGAGGAATTTCAACTTGCGCGCAATGGCGCGCTTCGTCATTTCGCGCGCGTAGCCGTCCACGCTGTCCCATTTGTTCACCGCCACGACCACGGCCCGCCCGCGCTCGAGGATGAATCCGGCGATGTGCGCGTCCTGGTCCGAGATCTCGCCTTGAGCATCCAGAACGAGCACCGCGACGTTGGCCCGATCGACGGCCTGCAAGGTCTTTATGACGGAGAATTTCTCGACGCTTTCGAATACCTTGCCGCGGCGTCTCAATCCGGCCGTGTCGACGAGGACGTAGCGGCGGCCCCGCACCTCGAGCTCCACGTCGATCGCATCGCGCGTGGTGCCCGGCTCCTCGAAAGTCACGACGCGCTCCTCGCCGACCAGCGCATTGACGAGCGTGGATTTTCCGGCATTGGGGCGGCCTACGATGGCGATCCGGACCGCGCTGTCGGGTTCGCCGCTCTCCGTTTCGAGCGGGAAACCGGCGAGCGCGACATCGATCAGATCGCGCACCCCCTCGCCGTGCTCGGCGGAAATCGCGTGCGGCACACCCAGCCCCATATCGTGGAATTCGAGCGTCGCGAGCTCGGAATTCATGCCCTCGGCCTTGTTGACCGCGACAAACACGCGCCGGCCCATCCGACGCAGTTCCTCTCCGATCGCGCGGTCCTGCGCCGTGAGACCCTCGCGGGCATCGGTGACCAGCACGATGATGTCCGCTTCGGCGATCGCGGTTCTCGCCTGTTTGGCCATCTCGACGAACACGCCTCCGCCTTCCGGTTCGAGCCCGCCGGTATCGACCGCGAGGTACGGCCGTTCACCCAGGCGTCCCACCCCGTAGTGGCGGTCTCGAGTCAGGCCCGGGACATCGGCGACCAGAGCATCCCGGGTGCGCGTGAGCCGGTTGAACAGCGTGGACTTGCCGACGTTGGGCCTGCCGACGATCGCGAGAGTGGGTTTCATAGCCCCTCGCGCCTACTGCGTGCTCAGCGCGTACAGATTCCCGTCCTGCGTCTGCACCAGGAACCCGCTTTCTAGCCGAACCAGCAGTGACCTGATCGGGCTGCCGTCGGTGGCGACGCGGCCGACAAAGGCGCCGTTTTCTCTCGACAGGAAATGCACGTATCCCTCGACGTCGCCCACCGCGACTTCCCGCCCCAGGGCCAGCGGCGCGCTCAAGCGCCTCAAGAACAGGCGATCCTGCTTCCAGATTGTCGCGCCGCCGGCGCGGTCCAGAGCGTGCACCGCGCCTTTGTCGTCGCTGACAAAGACGTAACGCGCGTCGATCGCCAGTCCCGCGGTACTCGATAGCTCACGCGACCAGAGCGCGTTGCCGTTGGCGAGCTCGAAGCATCCGATCCGCCCCTGGTAGGCCGCGGCACACACTTCGCGCTCGGCGGCGATGGGCAGCCCCACCACATCGGTGACGCGTTCCAGCTCCGTGGCTCCGCGAGGCAGCGCGACGGTCGTCTCCCAGCGCACGCTGCCGTTGGCGAGCGCGATCGACACGAGCTTGCCTCCGGCAAATCCGGTAAGCAGATAACCCCGGTCGGCGACCATGCCCACGGGGGACCGAACCGAGAGAGGCGGACTCGATCGCTGGTATAGCCAGCGCCGCTTGCCGTCCTTCGCGTCCAGCGCGAACAGGCGGCCGTCGGCGCTGCGGACGATCACCAGATCCCCCGTCACCAGGGGAGCCGAAAGGACTTCGCTCGATACGCGACCGCTCCATCGCACCTCGCCCGAACGCGCATCGAGCGCAATGACCTCGCCGTCGAAGGTTCCGACCGCTACCAGCGTTCCGTCCGAGCCCACTCCGCCGGAAAGCGTGCGGCCCGCATTGACCCGCCATGACTCCCGTCCCGTCGAGGCTTCGAAGCGCGCGACGGTACCGTCCTGGGCCGCGGCGTAGACGCCGTCGACCGCCAGCGCGGGAAACAATATGGCATCTCCCGCCTCGCCGACGCTCGCCTGCCACAGCGTGCGCACCGGTATGCTTGCGGGCAACTCCGACAGCTCGGCCATCTTCGGCCCGGTCGAGCCTGAACAGCCGGCGAGCAGCATCAGGCCGGCGAGAAAGAGCCGCCGCATCAGCCGTCTCCAAGCGCCTCGAACTTGAGTCGCAGCGTATCGCGCAGAGCCCCCGCTTCGGCCTTTTCAAGCGCAGCCTTGTAGGAGGCTCGCGCTTCGGAGCGTCTCTTCTGTGTAGCGAGAATGTCCCCGCGCTGCGAGGCATACAGCGCCTCGAAACCCGGATGAGGCTTCGCTTCGAGAATTTTCAGCGCCGCGTCGGGCTCGTTGTCGTCGAGAAGCACGCTGGCCAGCCGCAAAGTGGCGATCGAGCGGATCTCGTCGCTCCCGGCGTGTTCGATGACCCATTGCAGTTGCGCGCGCGCGGTCTTCAGGTCTCCCGCCTGAAACTGGACTTTGGCCGAAACCAGCGCTGCGAGCGGCGCGTAGGCGCTGCGCGGAAAATTCTCCAGAATCGCCCCCGCCGTCTCGCGAGTCGTCTTGAGATCGTTGGCCCGCGCCGCCTTCTGCAGCGTGTCGTACAGGACGGCGGCCTGCGCGGACTGCGAACGTTGATACCACATCCAACCGTTCCAGGCCGCAATGGCGGCAAGCACCAGAGTCGCGCCGAGGAGAATCGCGCCCCCGTGCTCCTTCCACCAGGCTTTCAGGGCAGCGAGCTGTTCCTGTTCTTCGAGATCGTACGTGCTCATTCCTTTTCACCCGTTCCGAAAAGCAGATCCGATATCGCATCCGCAAGGCGTTCCTGCGGCACGCGAAACTGCGCGCGTTCCTCGCGCAAAGCCTTGACGCTCGCCTCGCCCGCTTGTACCTCTTCGTCGCCGACGATCACCGCCACCGGAGCGCCGCTCGCGTCGGCCCTTTTCATCTGCGATTTGAAGCTCCCTCCCCCGCAGTGCTGCGTCACGCTGAAGCCGGCCCCGCGCAGGGCTTCCGCGATGCCAAACGCGGCACGCGCCGCCCTTTCTCCTTGGTTCACTAGGTATACATCCGGGCAAGGACGCTCGCCGGAATCCGGGAGCAGCGCGAGCAGGCGCTCGATTCCCATCGCCCAGCCGCAGGCCGGGGCGGGCTTCCCGCCGATTTGCTCCAACAGGCCGTCGTAGCGGCCGCCGGCGCATACCGTCCCCTGAGCGCCGAGCCTGTCTGTCACCCATTCGAACACCGTGAGGTTGTAGTAGTCGAGTCCGCGCACCAGCCGCGGATTGATCTCGTACTCGCGCCCGGCATCTTTGAGGATGGCCTGCACGCCCTCGAAATGTTTGAGCGACTCCCCGCCCAGCGCATCCAGCAAGCGCGGAGCGCCGGCGACAAGCGCTTGCATCGCCGGGTTCTTGCTGTCGAGAATACGCAGAGGATTGGTGCGAAGCCGCCGGCGCGAGTCCTCGTCGAGATCGCTCTCGCGGGACTGAAAATAGACCACCAGCGATTTGCGGTACGCAGCGCGCTCCGCCGTCGAGCCCAGGCAATTGAGCTGCAACCGGATGCCGGACAAATTGAGGTCATCCCACAGCCGCGCGCACATGAGCAGCAGCTCGGCATCGATATCCGGGCCGGCGAAACCGAGCGCCTCGGCTCCGACCTGATGAAACTGGCGGTAGCGGCCCTTCTGCGGCCTTTCGTGGCGGTACATGGGACCGATGTAGTAGAGGCGCTGCGCGCCGCCGTAGAGCAGACTGTGCTCGGCCGCCGCGCGAGCGGCCGAGGCCGTGGCCTCGGGACGCAGGGTCAGCGATTCTTGATTCAGCTCGTCGGTAAAGCTGTACATTTCCCTCTCGACGATGTCGGTGTCTTCGCCGATCGCGCGGCGAAACAGCGCGGTGTGCTCGAGGATCGGAGTACGCAGGTTGCGGTAGCCGTAGCTCCGAAGCCAGCCGCGCAGGATCTCTTCCAGAACCTCCCAGCGCTCGGCCTCCTCGGGCAGGATGTCGTTCATTCCGCGAACTGCGCGGATCGGCTCGCTCATGTGGATAGGGCGGCGCGAACTACACCGCGGCCTTGATCGGAATGTTTCTCTTCCTTTCCGGTGCGTCGCGCCGCAGGCGCCCGCCTTCTCCGTAGGTCGTTCGTACGTATTCCTCGACCTGCTGCTGGAACTCCTCGGCGATGCGATCGCCCTTCAGCGTCACGGTCTTCACGCCGTCCACATACACCGGCGCTACCGGACGCTCGCCCGAACCGGGAAGAGAAATACCGATATTCGCGTGCTTGCTTTCGCCGGGCCCGTTGACGACGCAGCCCATGACCGCGACGTGCATCTCCTCGACGCCGGGATAGCGCTCGCGCCACTTCGGCATCTGCTCGCGCAGGAAGCGCTGGATCTTTTCGGCGAGCTCCTGGAAATAAGTGCTGGTGGTGCGGCCGCAGCCCGGACAAGCGATCACCATGGGCGAGAACGAGCGCAAGCCCATGGTCTGAAGCAATTCCTGAGCGACCGTGACCTCGCGCGTCCGGTCCCCACCCGGGTCCGGGGTGAGCGAAATGCGAATCGTGTCGCCGATACCCTCCTGGAGCAATACGCCGAGCGCGGCGGTGGAGGCCACGATGCCTTTTGTTCCCATCCCCGCCTCGGTGAGGCCGAGATGCAGCGGATAGTCGCAGCGGCGGGCAAGCTCACGGTATACGGCGATCAGGTCCTGGACACCGCTCACTTTGCACGAGAGCACGATGCGATCCCCGGGCAAACCCAGCTCCTCCGCGCGCGCGGCCGATTCGAGCGCCGAAACGACCAGCGCCGACCGGGTGACCGCATCGGAATCGAGGGGGTCGGGCGAGCGCGCATTCTCGTCCATGAGCCGCGCAAGCAGCTCCTGATCGAGGCTGCCCCAGTTGACGCCGATGCGCACGGGCTTGTCGTTGCGGCAGGCGATCTCGATCAGAGCGGCGAATTGCTCGTCGCGCCTGGCGCCCCGGCCGACGTTGCCCGGGTTGATGCGGTACTTCGCCAGGGCCAGTGCGCAATCGGGGTGTTCGGCGAGCAGCTTGTGCCCGTTGAAATGGAAATCACCCACCAGGGGCACGTCGCAGCCCTCGGCGTCGAGCTGCTCGCGGATGCGCGGGACCTGCGCCGCCGCCTCGGCGGTGTTGACCGTGACGCGCACGATTTCCGAGCCGGCGCGGGCGAGCTCGAAGACCTGGGCCGCCGTACGTCCGGCGTCGGCGGTATCGGTATTCGTCATCGACTGCACCAAGACCGGCGCGCCCCCTCCGATCAGCGCGTGTCCGACACGGACTTGGCGTGTTTTGTGCCTCGGAATGTTCGTCATCGGTCGTTCAATTCAGCGTCAGTCGGGCGACTTCGATCTCGATGTAGGGTTTCAGATCGACAGGCTTGTCGTTGTAGGTAAGACGCACGGCGGCGCCGTTACCGATCACGAGAGACAAGGGAGGCCGCCCGAGGACGACTCTGCGGCTTCCAGCGGGATTCAGTTGCGACATCAGCGCCTTGCCGTCCCGGTCTCTGATCTCGACCCAGGATTCGCGGTCGAACTCGAGCCGGATCCGCGCTTCGCCTACGACACCGCCGCCTCCTCCAGAGGGCTGCTGCACCTGCGCGGCAGGGGTCTCGCCCACGCTCATCGGCGGCGCCGCCGCCACCTCTATAGGTGCAGGCGGCGCGGCGGGCGGAGTCACCGGAGGCGCCTTGGATTGCACCTGCGGGGGAGGCGTATTCGACTCGAATCTTGCCCAGGGAAAAGCGCCTGCGCGCCACTCATAGAGCACTCCGGCCACGACGACCAGGGCGAGGACCGAAAGAGCGAGATAAGTTCGCGTACCGCGTTTGCCGGTGCGCGCAAAGGGGATGCCCTTGTCGCGCAGATCGAGGTCGATTTCCCCCGGAATGTAACACTCCTCGAGCGCGCCCAAAACCGGCTCCGGATCCGTTTCGAGCAGCTTGGCGTAACCGCGCACCATCCCGCGCACGAAGGTCGCTCCGGGCAGCTTGTCGAACTCCTCGGCTTCGAGCGCCTCGATCTGACGCACGCCGTATTTGAGGCGTTGCGCGACGTCGGCGATCGACAGCTTACGCTCGGCGCGCAGCTGCGCGAGCAACCGTCCGGGCCCGGCCTTCACGGAAGGTACGTCGGTTTCGACCCCCTGGTTCATTCGAATCGCCCTTTTTGCAGTTCCTGGTATTCCTTCGAACCGGGGAAGCGTCTGCGCAGCTGGCTGGCAAAGCTCGTGACCGCGGAAGAATCCCCGACTTTGCGTTCAATCCGCAATGCAAGCCACAACGATTCCGCAGTGGGCTCGGCGAGCTTGTTGTAACGACCCACCAGGTTGCGCGCGGCGTCGAGTTCCCCGCGCCGGTACTTGAGCTGCGCGAGATTGATCAACGCAGGATAGTAGTTCGGATCCAGCTTGAGCGCGCGTTCGAGATAGTCGTGGGCATCGCGTTCGTTGTCCTTGCGCATCGCACACACCGCCGCCATGACATAGGACTTTTGCGGCGTAGCGTAGAGGGGATGGCGGATAGCCATCAGGAAATAGCGGATCGCTTCTTCTTCGCGTTTGTTTTCGCAAAGAAACCAAGCGTAGTTGTGATTGGCATCCGGGTCGTTGGGATTCAACCTGAGGGAACGCTCGAACGCCTCCTCCGCCAAGTCCTTTTCGCGCAAGTCGCCGTAGACGAGGCCCAACACGTTATAGGCGGGCGCGTAAGCGGAGTCGGCCGTGACCGCGGTGCGCGCTTCCGCGAGCGCCACGCCGAGGTTTCCTCTTTGGTAATAGGCACCGGCCAGCTCGGTGTGAATACGCGCGCGCTCCCGGGCGCCGGCCACCTCCCCGATGATGGCCCCGCCGTCGTTCTGCCCGGGCAAGTCCCCCGAGAGCGGGCCTCCGGCGCAGCCGAAAAGCACCGCGGCGCAGGCGAAGCCAGTCGCTGCGCGCGGCAGCCGGTTCAAGAGCCCGTCCCTTCCAGGCGCGCCGGCCTTCGCGTACGGTCATGGATCTTTCCGGCCAGTTGCCCGCACGCGGCGTCGATTTCGTCCCCGCGCGTCTTGCGCGTAGTCACGACGAGCCCGCCTGCGCCGAGCACCTCGCTGAACCGTTCGATCGCTCGGCGCGGGGAGCGCACAAAGCCCGAATTCGGGAACGGATTGAACGGAATCAGGTTGATCTTGCAAGGCACCCGCAAAACCAGATCTATGAGCTGGCGTGCGTGCTCCTCGGCGTCGTTGACCCCTTCGAGCATGACGTACTCGAAGGTAATGAAGTCGCGCGGTGCACGCTCGAGGTACCGCCCGCACGCGGCCAGCAATTCGGCGAGCGGGTACTTGCGATTGATGGGCATGAGCCTGTCGCGAAGCGCGTCGTTCGGCGCGTGCAACGAGACCGCGAGCGCCACCGGGCATTCCTCGCCTAGGCGGTCGATCATCGGCACGATGCCCGAAGTGGAGAGCGTCACGCGGCGTCGCGAAAGTCCGTAGGCGTCCTCGTCTATCATCAGCTTCAGCGCCGAGACGGTGTTGTCGAAATTGAGCAGCGGCTCACCCATTCCCATCAACACGACGTTGCTGATGACGCGCTCGCCTCCGGGCGTTGCGCCGAGTTCTCGGTTGGCAAGCCACAGCTGCCCGATGATCTCGGACACCGAGAGATTGCGGTTGAATCCCTGCCTGCCGGTCGAGCAGAACTGGCAGGCCAGGGTGCAGCCCGCCTGGGTGGAGATGCACAAAGTGCCCCGGTTGGTTTCGGGAATGAATACCGTGTCCACCGCATTGCCTTTGCCGACGTCGAGCAGCCACTTGCGGGTTCCGTCCCGGGCCAAGCTGTCGCTCACGATTCGCGGGGGCGAAATGCACGCGGTCCGCGCGAGCTTTTCACGCAGCGATTTCGCGACGTCGCTCATCCGCGCAAAATCCGATTCGCCGAAGCGGTGCATCCAGCGCTTGACCTGTCGCGCCCGGAACGGCTTCTCGTCGAGGCTTGCGACGAAGGCGGCGAGCCCTTGGCCGTCCAGATCGAGGAGATTGATACTCATCTAACGGGAAAAGATCTCGGAAGCGGGGAAAAAGTATGCGATCTCGGTGCGCGCGGTTTCGGGTCCGTCCGAACCGTGTACCGCGTTCGCGTCGATGCTCTCGGCAAAATCGGCGCGGATCGTGCCCTTTTTCGCCTTCTTCGGATCGGTCGCGCCCATCAGTTCACGGTTCCGCGCAATGGCGTCCTCACCCTCCAGCACCTGCACCATGATCGGCCCCGAGATCATGAATCTGACCAGGTCGCGGAAAAACGGACGCTCGCGATGCACGGCGTAGAAGCCCTCGGCCTCTTTTTGCGACAGGTAGCGCATGCGCGCGGCCACGATACTCAAGCCGGCCTGTTCGAACCTCGAGGTGATCTGTCCGATGGCGTTTTTCGCTACGGCATCCGGTTTGACGATGGACAAGGTTCGTTCTACAGCCATTCAAGATCTCCGGTTGGATTCGGGGAGCGACATAAGAAACTCGCCTAACGTTTTATTTTATCAGGCTTTTGCTGGAGCGTCGCGCCCCGGCCCGGGGCCTGGTCTGGCGGTTCGTCCGCCGTTACCGAAAGGCAATTCAAAGGCCGGGGAAACCGGTTCGTCGCGTCAGCATCCTGTAAGTCTAGCATCAGCTTATTGCAAGCCTGGCGGCGTACAGTTTCACGCGTAGTCTCTTTCCTCCTCTGTGGCGTGGGGGCGCAACTCGCGCTCCCACGCACTTTTTTTCCGGGATGTCCGTGTGCCCTGCTCAAGAATCCGGAGCCCGTCCGCGTGCTATCCTGAACTTCGAACCAGTTCAACCACTTGTCATGCGAGTTCTGATTGTAGAGGACGACAATGCGCTGGCGGACGGTCTGATACGAACGCTGAGACAGTCGGGCTACGCCGTAGACCACGCGGAGACGGGCGAGCTTGCAATGCGGGCTTGCGCGGAGGAACACTATGACCTGGTCGTGCTCGACGTCAGTCTTCCGGGCATCGACGGGTTCGAGGTATTGCGCCAGCTGCGCCGCGACAACCACTCCGGCAGCATCCTGATCCTTACCGCTCACGATGCCGAGGCCGATCGCGTGCGCGGACTCGACCTCGGAGCCGACGACTACGTCACCAAGCCTTTTTCGCTTCCCGAACTCGAAGCACGAGTGAGAGCCCTTATCCGCCGCAGCCAGGCGGTAAAGAGCCCGCAACTGCGCTTCGGCCGCCTCACCGTCGACACGGTGGCACGACGGGCGAGCATCGGATCGGACCTCCTTGACCTCACCCCGCGCGAGTGGGCGGTGCTCGAATACCTGCTGATGCGGGTCGGGCAGGTGGTCAGCAAGGAGCATATGCTGCAGGCCATGTGCAGCTGGGACGACTCGTTGACCCACAACGCCATCGAAGTGTATATCTCGCGACTTCGCTCCAAGCTCCAGGATGCCGGAATCAAGATTCGCACGGTGCGAGGATTTGGTTACATGGTCCAGGATCCGGATGCAAGCTAGCCTCCGCTGGCATCTCACCTACTGGCTGATCGGTCCATTGCTGTTGCTGGTCACGGCGGGAAGCTTCGTCTCTTACCGCATCGCGCTCAACGCGGCGACCAAGGCGTACGACAGCGCGCTTCTCGATCCGGTACTTGCGATTGCCAGTCACCTTCGCCGCACGGGCGACCACCTCGAACTCGACCTGCCTTCGATTGCGATCGAAGCGCTGCGCATCGACACCGAGGACCGAGTCTACTATCAGGTGCTGGGGCCCGATGGCGAGCTGATTGCCGGAACGCCGCGGCTGCCGGCGCCGCCGGAACGGTTGGCTCCCGAGGAGCATATCTTCTATGACACCAGGCTCGAAGGAGAGCGAGTGCGGGTCGCCGCCCGCGCGGTCAAAGCAGAACCCGGAACCGCGATCGTCCAGGTTGCGGAGACGCTGGTAAAACGTGACAAACTCGTGCTGGAGCTGCTGCTCGCTTCCACCGCGCCCCAGCTGCTGATCGCTTTTGCCGCGGTGGCCCTGCTCTGGTTCAGCATCGGCCAGGGTCTGAGGCCTCTGGATCGCCTGCGCCACGAGATCGCCGCACGCTCTCCGCGCGATTTGCGGCCGGTGCCCGAACAGGACAAGCCGCAGGAAGTCCGGCCGCTGGTCGGCGCCCTCAACGGACTGCTCTTCCGCCTGAACGCGGCGATCGAATCGCAGCAGCGCTTCATCGCCAATGCGGCGCACCAGTTGCGCACGCCTCTTGCGGGATTGAAGACTCACGCGGAACTCGCCCGCCGCCAGCCATCCAGTTCGGAACTGAAGTCCCTTCTGGACATGATCGCGGGCGAGACTCAACGCACGAGCCACCTCGTCAATCAACTCCTGACCTTGGCGCGTGCGGAGCCCGGAGAAGCGGCAAGCGGACAGCCCGTCAACCTGCACGAGATCATCAGCCGCGATCTGCGCGACTGGGTGCAACGTGCCGTCGGGAAAAACATCGATCTCGGCTTCGAGCTCCAGGATGCGTGGGTTCTGGGTGAGCCGCTCCTGCTGCGCGAGCTGGTCGCGAATCTGCTCGACAATGCGCTCGCGTATACCGAGGCGGACGGCAGCGTCACGGTGCGCACGGGAGTACGCGACGGCGAGTCGGTGCTCGAGGTCGAGGACAACGGGCCTGGCATTCCCGAAACCGAGCGTGAGAAGGTCTTCGAGCGCTTCTATCGCATCGCCGCGACCGGAGGCGAGGGTTGCGGGCTGGGATTGTCCATCGTTTCGGAGATCGCCGAACGGCACAGCGCAAGCGTGGACCTGAGCGTGCCGGCGGAGGGACGCGGCACGCTGGTCCGCGCGGTTTTTCCGCGGCTCGCCGCGGAGGCGACTCGCCTCGTCCCTCCCCTCGCTACCCGAACGGTTCCCACGTCACGATAAGGCCCGCCTCGCCCGGCGCCGCACGAAATTCGCACGCGTCGCCGATGCCCGGAACCGAGACGAGTTCCTCGCCGCAGAAAATCAGGGGTAGGCAGTTGCGGCGCCAGGGCGGGACGCCCTGCTCCTGGAACAGGTTCTTCAGCGTGCGCCGCGGCCGGGCGCGATCCAGACGCAAGCGCTCCCCGCCTCGTCGCAGGCGCACGGTGACCGGCGCCGCGTGCAGTTGCGCGAGGCTCAGGCCCCGGCCCTCCTCCGGTTTGAACTTCAGCACTCCACCGAGTTGGAGCAAGGGCAAGGCGTTTGCGCCATCCCACACTTCGCGTAAGTCTCCCTTGACGGGCTCTGCTGCAGGCTGCAGGGTGAGCTTGTCCCGGTAACGGAGAAATTTCCAGCCCCGGACCGCAAAGCCGATTCGGGCCTCGGCTCGAGACTCCCTCAATTGGCGCAGCAGCTCGCTGATCCGCGCGGCCGAGAGCGGCTCGATCCCGCGCGTTTCGCACCAATAGCGCAGGAGGTTCTTGGCGCGAGCGTCACCCAGCCGCTGTAAATCCCGGGTATCGACGCCGTCAGGCCCGGAGCAACGCTCGAAGTCGGTTCGCGCCATCTCGTCGAGCAGCTCGCGCGCCTCGGCGAGGTGGGTCGCAGCCCGGGCGATCGTCGCGCGCGCCGCGGGGAATTGTCGCTCCAGAAGGGGAAGCACGTGGTGCCTCAGAAAATTTCTCCGGCGGATCGTATCGGCATTGCTTTCATCCTCGACCCACTCGAGGCCGCGAAGACGGGCGTAGTTCTCGATCTCGGCGCGCGAGACCTCGAGCAGCGGTCGCAACAACCGGGCGCGCGCGCCGGCAAGCGATTTGAGAGGAGACATGGCGGCGAGGCCCCGCGGGCCCGCTCCGCGCAGAAGGCGCAACAGCAGCGTCTCGGCCTGATCATCGCGGTGCTGCGCGAGGACGATGAAATCGGCATCGGCACGAGCGAACACCTCGTAGCGGGCCTGCCGCGCCGCGCCTTCCAATCCGAGATTGCGATAGGGACCGATGTCCACGGTTTCCAGCTGCAGCGCAATCCCAAACCTCGCGCACAAGCCGGTGCAAAACTCGGCCCATTGGGCGGCGTTGGGGCTGATGCCGTGATTGACATGCACGGCGCGCAGCGAAACCTTGAGCGCGGGCGCCAGCTCGAGCAGGACGGATAGCAACGCTACCGAATCGACGCCGCCCGAGAGACCCAGCGCGAGGTGCGCCCCGGGAAAAATCGCCGGCGCGAGCACCGCTGCCGCCCTTTGCGGCAATTCACTTGAGCTCGAGTTCCTTGAACTTCCCATAACCCATCAGGCGCTCGAAACGCTCCTCGACGAGCTCCTGGGGACGCTTCTCGGCAAGACCGCGCAGCGCGTCGGTGAGAGCTTTCTTCAGGCTCTGTGCCATCGCCGCCGGATCGCGATGTGCGCCGCCCAGCGGCTCGTTGATGATTTTGTCGATCAATCCGAGAGTCTTCAGACGGCTGGCGGTGATGCCGAGCGTTTCCGCCGCCTCCGGCGCCCTGTCGGCGCTCTTCCACAAAATTGAAGCGCAGCCTTCCGGAGAAATCACCGAATAAGTCGCGTATTGAAGCATCATCACGATGTCGCCCACGGCGATGGCAAGCGCCCCGCCCGAGCCGCCCTCGCCGATGACGGTGCACACGATCGGCACCCTCAGCTCCGCCATCACATAGAGGTTGCGGCCGATCGCCTCGGCCTGCCCGCGCTCTTCCGCGCCGATCCCCGGATACGCCCCGGGCGTGTCTACGAAGCTCAAGACCGGGATGCCGAACCTTTCCGCGAGCCGCATGAGCCGCATCGCCTTTCGGTAGCCTTCCGGGCGCGGCATGCCGAAGTTCCGGAGGATCTTTTCCTTGGTGTCGCGTCCCTTCTGGTGTCCGATCACCATCACCGACTGACCGTTGAAACGGGCGAGGCCTCCGACGATGGAGAGATCGTCGGCAAACGAGCGGTCGCCGTGCAGCTCCTCGAAATCGGAAAACAGCGCCGCGGTGTAATCGAGCGTGTACGGACGTTGCGGATGCCGCGCCACCTGAGCGACCTGCCAGGGCGTGAGCTTTGCGTAGATCTCCTTGGTCAGGACCGCGCTCTTTTTTTGCAGGCGCTGGATTTCCTCGGAGATGTCGACCGCCGAATCGTCCTGGACGTAGCGCAGCTCTTCGATTTTTGCCTCGAGCTCGGCGATCGGCTGCTCGAAATCGAGGAACGCCGTTTTCATGGGAGAGAATCCCGGAAAAACGGGCCATTGTACCCGAATCGCGGGGCGACTCCCTTTGATCGGCCGTGCGAAGCTCAATACTCGACCGGAATGGGATCGAGGCTGCGCCACAGATACCAGGTTGCGACCGAACGCCAGGGGTCCCAACCCTCAGCGATCTTGCGCATCGTCCGAAGCGACACGGACCGGCCTCGAAAATAGTTCAGACAGATGGCTCGCTGCAGCCCCAGATCGTCCAGCGGAAGCACGTTGGGGCGCAATAGGCCGAACATGAGGAACATTTCCGCGGTCCAGCGCCCGATGCCCCGAACCTCGACCAGCTCGGCGATCACCGCTTCGTCGTCCATCTCCACCCAGGCCGCGACTTGCAGGCTGCCGTCGACAAAATGACGGGCGAGCCCGGCGAGATACTCGGCCTTGCGCCTGGACAGGCCGCAAGCGATGAGCTTCGCGCCTCCCGCATCCACGACCTGATCCGGGAGCATTCGCGGCGCGAGGGCGACGACACGCGCCCAGATGCTCGCGGCGGCCTTGACGGATATCTGCTGGCCGACAATCGAGCGCGCCAGGGTGAAGAACGGCTCGCCGCGGGGCTCGAGCGCGATGCGAGGATGATCGCGGATGATTCGTGCGAGCACGACATCGCGGCGCGCGAGCGAGCGCTTGGCCCGGTTCCAGTAAGAAGGTGCCGCCACGCTCGTGCCGCTTCACGAACTCGAAGCGAGAGGCAGATTGAGCAGAAGATTCTGCGGCTTCATGCGCACCACGCCGTTCTCGTCCATCGACAAGGCCAGATAAATCGGCTTGCCCGCGATGTCCGGGCGCATCGACGCGGGATCTTCGAAGTCGAGGCGGAACAGCGCGAGCAGGCGGCGAAGGTTTCCCGGTTCAACCTCTTCGCCGCGCCACAAGGCGTTCAGCAACGCGGTCGACTCGGCATCCAATCCGATGTGCCAGGCCCAGCTGCGGTCTTCGACCTCCCGCAGCGGCCGAACGTCCACGGTGACGCCGAAAAAGTGGCGGATCCATTTTTCCGTGACGCGGCAGAACGCCTTGTTGGCGGCCCGTCCGAAGTTCATGCTGATCACGAAATCGTGACGCTGATCGCGCAGCCAGTAGGCCTCCGCATTTTCCGCGTCGAGCACGTCTAGGTTCACGGCCGCGAGCGGCGCCTGGGACTCGACGATGAGACGGCCCAGGCTGCCGAGGCTGCCACCCGAGGCATGCATCTCGACTGTTTCGAGGTCGGCAAGCATCACCGCGCCGTCGTCGGTGCTCGCCTTTTGTTCGCGGAAGAAGAGCTCTCCCGCGCGCGGCTCGAGCGCATCCTCGCAACCATCGAGGATGTTGCGCACGATGATCTGCGCGAGCTGATCGATGAAAAGGGGCGGGACGGCGACCTCGCCGCCGGAGAAAATCTCCAGGTAGCAGGACTCCAGCGACGCGGCGCGCTTCAGTCTCCCGAGGAACGCGAGCAAAACGCCGTAATTGCCGCGGGCGTCGGCGTCCTCGATGGCGTCCAGCGCCGACGCGGGCGGGTCACGGCGCGGCTCGTCCATGAGTGCCTCGTGCAACGCGATCTCGTTCGGCCCGGACTCTTCGGCGGGTCGGATCTCCGGACGCATCAGGTAGGCGCGCAGGAAATCGTCGGTGATGGAAAGGCGTCCTCCGTTGTCGCGCTCGAGAAGGTGAAAGCCCGAATTGCGCCAGAAGTCTTGAGAAATGGCGTATTCCTCCTGAAGTTCAACAGCTTAACCATTCGCAACTTCTCATCTTGCCCGAGACGGCGTCTCGGAGAGCGGCATGGATGCCATATGTATACAGGAATTTTAGAAGTTGGCCACGAAGCATGCTCAATCGGAACGCGTCCGGTATACTTCGAGCCTTCCGACCGCAATCGACGAACGAACCTATGGCCCCCCACGCGAATCCAAATCCCTCTCGCCGCTTTTGCGGCGGCATGGGGCGTGGCGCGGACTTCGTGCGTCACGCCGGCTTGCCGTCCATTGGGGGCAAGGACTGACCCGCGGGCCGGTTGCCCGCCGGGCTTCGGGGCGGGACGAATCGGCCGACCAGCCAGAGTCGTTTCCGCTTCGCGCAGCAGGCGACGGAAAGACAATGGCGAACTTACTTCGACGACTGAATCCCTCCCGAGCGCTCAACGGACTGTGGCGCCACAGCGATTTTTTGCGGCTGTGGAGCTCGCTCACCATCACCCACTTCGGCGGACAAATCACCTTCCTGGCCCTGCCGCTAACCGGCGCCCTGCTGCTCGATGCGACGCCGCTCGAAATGGGCGTCCTCACGGCGCTCGAGGCGCTGCCGTTCGCGCTGTTCGGCCTGTTCGCCGGCGTCCTGGTGGACCGCGTGCCCAAGCTTCCGATCATCATATGGTCGGACATCGCGCGCGGCCTGGCTTTGCTCGCGGTGCCGCTTTGCGCGTGGCTCGGCGCGCTCTCCATGACGGTGCTCTATGCGGTCGGATTCCTCGTCGGACTCGGAACGGTTTGCGGCTGGCCGGCCTACCAAGTCTTCATGACCGAACGGGTCGGGCGCAGCAATCTGGTCGAAGCGAACGCCAAGATCGGGGTGAGCGACTCCGCGGCGCAGCTCGTCGGCCCCGGAATTGCCGGTGCGCTGATCCAGTGGCTCACGGCGCCGTTCGCGATACTGCTCGATGCCCTGTCGTTCTTCCTTTCGGCCTGGATTCTGCGCGGCATCCGTTCCGGGCCCAACGATGCGCCGAAGATGCGCGCCTCGAGCATCGGCGCGGAGATTCGCGAAGGATTGTCCGCGATCTGGCGCAACGCCGTACTGCGTGCGCTCGCCTGGGCGATCTCCGTATGGCAGATTTTCCGGCACGCATCGTTGGCGATCGTGGTGCTGTACGCGGCGCGCGACCTTGGCTTCAGCGCCGGGCGTGTCGGCGCTCTGTGGATGCTCGCCGGCATCGGCTCGCTCGGCGCTACGGCTGCCATCGAGCGCCTCAACCGGCGCCTGGGCTTCGGCCCAACGATGCTCGCCGGGATGCTCGGGACGGGCGTCGGCTGGCTGCTGCTCGCCACCGCATCGGGAGGTCAGTTCGCTGCCACCGTCCTCTTCGGCCTGGGATTGTTCGTGCTCGACTTCAGCGGCATGGTGTTCTTCATCAATTACCTGACTCTGCGTCAGGCAGTGACGCCGGATCCGCTGCTCGGGCGCGTGACCGCGACGATGATCTGCCTCACTGTGGCGACCGCGCCTTTCGGCGGCTTGGCCGGCGGCTGGATCGCCGAGCGTGCGGGTCTGCGAGCGACATTGCTACTGGCAGGTTTTGGCGCGATCGTGCTGGTACCGCTCGTCGCCTGGGCCTCCCCGCTCTTGCGCCTGCGTACGCTCGATGAAGCTCAGGAACCGCGGCAGACCGAGAGCCTCGCCGAAGAGATGGCCGGATAGGCATTCGGCTGGGCCACGGCCATCTTGAAATGAACGGGTTCCGATACGGGATTCGAGGCTCTCGCAACGACTTCACTCGGTGATGGCTAAGACACGAAGAGCACGGCGGCTAGCTTGGATCTCGGTTTCGGCACTAGCCGGACTGATATTCTATTATTTCTATGATTCACGCTCGCAGGTCGATCCGCCGCCCGCGCCGGCAGCCGTCCCCGACCCGAAATCGAGCGATCCTTCTCTTTCAGGGCGTCGATCGCCGATCGAGGCTGCGCCGGTCGCCGATAGGAACGCTGCGCCACAAGGGACCGCGAACGAAATCAAGCTAGCGGTCAACGGAGTGATGATCACGGCGGCGTCGAGGACCGCGCTGATTTCCGTTGATGATCGACCCGCGGTGCCGTTCGTCGAAGGCCAGCAGATTGCCGACGGAGTCATCTTGTACTCCGTGAGGCGCGATCGCATCGAGGTCAAGCGCGGCAACGATCTGGTGCGTTTGCCGTTGCGCGGAGCGCAATCGTCAGGAAGTGCGGGTAGTGGGCTTCCTGCCGGGGGCCTGGAGCCGGTCCCGCGCGACCCGCCGCCAGCGGGGGACGAGCAAGGGCCAAGACGGCGGGACTCGGATTGATACCCTCGGTGCTGAACGAGCTCCCGTCCTGTGGCCCGGGTGGAAGTCAGGGCCGCGACTGCGCCGGCCTGGGCTGAGTCGGGAGCCGGCGGTGCGAGCCATCGCGGACCGCTTCCTGGCGGGTCCGCTCCTGCAGCACCCACTCCTTCAGGCCTTCGGGCGTATCGCAATCTACGCCATGGTTCAGCCTGCAGCGTTCTCTGGCACGGTCGGCCCGCTGTTCCTTGGATGCTGCCCGCTCATCTGGAGCGTTCTGCGTCTGCGCCGCAACGGGTGCAGGCACGAGAACCGCCAAGGCAATCGCGAGCACCCGGAGATCAGTCATCACGCAGGCCACCCGAGCGGCACTACTCAAATGAATCCATAGTCGTCCACCCTCGCGCCGGGCAGCACGCGCGCGAGCGCCGTGCCGCCGAGACCGTACATGCGTGCGAAGAGATGGGCGAGCACCGAGCGGTAGTCGTTCAGGACCTGGGAATCGCGGTTCTGGAAGAGATTTGCCTCGCTCACCGCCTCCTGGCGGCCGGCAATGCGGCCGCCCGAAATGCCCCCGCCGAGGACCCAAAGTGTGTTGCCGTGCCCGTGGTCGGTACCGCGGTTGCCGTTTTCACGGAAGGTGCGGCCGAACTCGGACATGACGACGATGACGGCGTTGCGCCACAGGCCCCCCAATTCCTGTGCGAAGACGGAAAGGCCACCGGCGAGGCCGGTGAGGTTCGCTGCGAGCGCGCCTTGCGCCGAGCCCTGGTCGACGTGCGTGTCCCAACCGCCTACGTCCGCGAAGCCGATCGAGTAAGCGGGTCTCTCGCGCATGAGCTTCGCGATCGCACGGGCCTGGGTCTCGAAGACGATTGCCGCGCCAGCTCCGCGTGAGGACTCTGCCATTTCATTCATGAGTGCCTCCGAGACCATCTTCCTCGTTTCCATTCCCGCTGTCGCCAAGCCCGAGAGCCTCGTCCCTTCATAGAGAGAGGCAATCATTTCACTCTGACGCGGCGGAAGATTGTTCTTCATGTTTCCCCGGAGCGAGATGTTCGGCACCGGGACCGCGCCCTTGAAGACAGGCGTGAGGTTGTTCGTGAATGAAGCAGCGCTGCGCGAACCGCTGCCCGAAAGCGCTTCGACGAGGCGGTTGAGAAAGCCGCTCGAGTAATCGAGAGCGCCGCCTCCGCCCTGACCAAGTTCCATGAGGTCTTGGGCCTGGAAGTGGCTGCGCGAGAGGTCGTCGCTGCCGCTGAAAGGAATCAGCACCGCCTGCTTGTTCTTGTACAGGGGGAGAAGCGAATCTTTCACCGCGGCGTTGAGCGCCCAATCGGAATCGAGCGCAATCGCCGCGTTCGGGTCGCCCGAGCTCGGGCGCGGCACCGCGATGCTCGGGCGCGAGCGGTAGTAGAAATCGCTCGCGTAGGGCACGAGCAGGCTCGACCCGTCGTACGCGCCGCGCAACATCACCACGAGGAGCTTCCCGTCGCCGGGTGCGGCCCACAGCTTCGCGTTCACTAGAGCGAGCCCGCCGACGAGCCCGGCGCGCATGAAATCGCGTCGTTTCATCGCATACCTCTATCGGTACATGAACTCGGGCGCCGACAGCAGCAGCGTCGCCCACTCTTCCGGGTTTGCCGCTTTCGCGAGGGTGTCTTTCGTGCGCTGCGACAGGAGCGGCGCGACGACAGGTTCGATCGCGGCACGCTCGATCGGGTGCGCGTCGCGGGCTCGTGCGAGCTGCGCGGGGTCGATCCCCGCGTCGATGTCCTCCTTCGTCACGAATAGCCTACCCCTGCCGCCGGTGAACCCGCGTGCGAGCTCAAAGCGCTTCTCGAGCTGGTCGGAGCTCGCCCAGTCTCTTTCGCGCATGCCGTAGCCGTCCGGGGTCGGATGGCCGTATACGGGCTCCCCGAGCTGCTGCAAGGCGCCGGCGAGCGGTCGGTAGTTTCGCAGCACCTGCTCCCGATAGAGCAACCGGATCGAGGAATAGACGTATTGCACCGGGTCCTTGAATTTCTTCCCCGCATAGGCGGGGTCGGAAAACTCGCTCGATGCGAAGAGGGTCCGGAGCGTCGCTGCGATATCGCCGTCGGTGCGCAAGAAGATCGCCGCCATGCGCTCGAGCAGCTCCTGCGGCGGGTCGTCGGAGAGGAAGTATACGGCGAGCTTGCGCGAGATGAATTTCGCCGTCGATGGATGCCGGCACAGAATGTCGATCGCTCGCTCGATCTCGGAAAACCCTCGCTCGCCCGGGAAATCGTGCCCCAGGAAGGTCTTCGGGCCGGAATCGTGGCGGTTCGGGTAGAACGCGAACAGCCCGTGCTTGAGGGAGTCACCGAAGGTCCCGTTCGGCCGGGTGGAGAGGTCGGTGCCCGCGCCGGTGAGAATACGCGCGAGCGCCTGCACGTCGGCTTGCGTGTAGCCGCCGTTCACGCCCAGCGTGTGTCGCGAAATTTGCCGAGCACATGCGATCGGATGGCGTGCTCCTCGTAATCAGGGAGGAGAAAGAGGACCTGCTTCTTGTTCTGGAAAACGTTGAAGTGATTGAACCAGAACCAGGTCAACATTTCCTGGAGCTGGTGCGGCGAGTAGAGCGCCCGCACGGTGCGCCGCTCGAATGCCTGGAAATCGAGCTGGGCAAAGTCCTTGCGCAGCGTTTTGACCATTTCGCGCTTCTGGTCGTCGGACTTTCCCCGCACCGACCGGCGCGCCTCCCTCAGCTGCGCGGCGAGATCCTCAGAGCGCGTGCCCGACACCGGCAAGGCGTCGATGAAGGACCGCGCTTCCGCTGACAGCCCGTCGTCGCCGCGGAAGACGAGCTCTCGATCGAGGTAGCTTTCGCGCCCGAGCGTGTGCAAGGCCTCTATGTCCCGTGCCGTAGCACCGTAGGTGACGCGGTCGAGAAACCGGAGATTGGAGAGAGAAATCTCCTGCGCCTGTGCCGAAGGGGCCGCGGCCACCAGAGTGAGTAGAAGCGCGACTCGCTGCGCGCTCCGATTCATCTGGTTTGCAGATTCCTGACAGAGAATCCGGCGAGACATAGCTCGTAGAACGTCGAGCGGACCCCGCCGTTGACCGTCGTAGCATCATGTATCGCTTGTCTGCCGTGCTTGTCTTCGTGGAGCTTTACAAGAATTTACAAAGAATTACATCCATTCCCGAGGGTGATGCCTCGGAAATCCGCGTCGATCCTAGTGCCACGAAATGCGCCGGAAATCCTGCACGGCGCTCGGACGTTAGGGGCAGGCTAGGCCGCCGCGCCGGCGAGCGTGATGAGGCGACTGTGGGACGAAACGTGTTGGACCAGAAATTCCATCTGGTCCGCGAGAATCTTCCGATTGGTGAGAATCAGGTACTCCGCCTTGTTCGGCACGTAAGGCGCGTAAAGAAGCTCCAGTCCCGACTCCTCCGGAATGCGGTTGCGCTTGATTCCGTTGCAGGCCCGGCACGCCGTGACCACGTTCATCCACGTGTCGGTGCCGCCGCGCGATACCGGCCGGATATGGTCTCGCGTCAGCCGCAGGAAGCTGAATCCCCCTCCGCAATACGCGCAGATATGGCGGTCGCGGCGAAACAGCTCGCGGTTGTTGAGCGGCGGCACCTGATTGAAACCTTTCATCGCCATCGCCTTGCCCTTGATCGCGATGATCGACCGCGCGGTGATGCTGGAGCGCCTGCCCGTCGCCCTGGAGATGCCGCCGTGAAAAACGAACTCCCGCTCGCCCAGCGTCCAGGCGACCAGGTTCTTTGCATAGTAAAAGCACGCCTGTTGCCAGGTGACCCAGCGGTGGGGCACGCCGTGATTGTCGAGTGTCAGAATCAGCGGAATTTCGCCCGCCATACCAAATTCTCCATTACCCGCCGTGCGCGGGCTCAGCTCCTGCTCAAAACTCCCGGCCCAACAATCGTATGCGGCGGATTGTGCCGGAAAATCCCGAGCGGCGCCACGCCCTGGTCGGAAACCTCGTTATCACGCCGCCTTGGTCGTGGTTTCGGCCAGTTCCGCCCTGTAGGCCTCATCCATCCGCGGCTTGAGATCGTGCTTGGCGAGGGCCTCGGCAAACAGCTTGCGAATTGCCGGCGGCTCGTCCGCGTAGTCGATCTGGTCGCCGCCGAGGCGCCTGCTGATCCAGGCCTTGGGCACACCTTGTTCATTGCGAATCGAGGTGGCTTCGTGCTTGAAGGCGAGGTAGCGCGCCGGCGCCGTGCCCGTGTTGAAATGCTGGTGGAACCACATGTTCGGCGGCACGATCATCGATCCGGCCTGCCATTCGT
>WNEZ01000737.1_pt1 | contig 27281 bp, 26 predicted proteins | sample 5400521 | NCBI WGS metagenome assembly WNEZ01 (sample SAMN13153339, study PRJNA577476) | soil metagenome | isolation source: 120 cm saprolite under Douglas fir tree site 2 hole 1 replicate 1 | place: USA:California | collected 2015-04-18
CCAGCCAAGAACATCACCGCCGACAATCCCGCCAGCGACTCGACGCCGCTCTATTCGCCCGATGGCCGCTACATCGCCTACCGCGCCCAGCAGCGTCCGGGATACGAGAGCGACCGCTTCCGCTTGATGCTGTATGACCGCAAAACGCGAGCGAAGACGAACCTGACGGAGGATTTTGATCGATGGGGCGGAACCACGGCATGGGCACCTGACTCGAAGTCGGTCTACTTTACAGCGGAAATGGCGGGCGGGAGTCCTATCTACCGTGTTTTCGCCGGAAGCCCAAATGTCATATGGAAGATTGTGGGCGGATTCAACGATGATCTCAGCGTGGCTAGCGACGGCCGGACGCTGCTGTTCACACGCATGTCGCTGGCCGCTCCGATCGAGATCTATAGTGCAGATATGTCACACGGCAGAGTGGCGGAGAAACTGTATGCAATGCAAGAGAACGCTCATGCGCCCGATGATCGGGTCGCTATGGACGAGCGAACAACGGCACAACTAACTCACGTAAATGATGGAATTCTTTCGCGCGTTTTCATGCAGCCGCTCGAATCTTTTGGGTTTACTGGCGCACATAACGACTCCGTCCAAGGCTTCCTAATCAAACCTCCAATCCCGTAAAGTTCCTCATCCACGGCGGGCCACAGGGGGCGTGGGGAGACGACTGGAGCTATCGCTGGAATCCCGAACTGTTCGCCGCACCAACTTCGTCAGGCCAAGGATACGTGGTCATCATGATCAACTTCCACGGATCGACCGGCTACGGACAGAAGTTCATCGACGCCATCAACGGCGACTGGGGCGGTGCTCCGTTTGAAGACTTGATGAAGGGCCTCGACTACGCCGAAGAGCATTACCCCTTCATTGATAAGACGCGCGAGTGCGCGCTGGGCGCCAGCTATGGCGGATACATGGCCAACTGGATCCTCGGCCACACCGACCGCTTCAAGTGCGTGGCGTCGCACGACGGCATGTTCAACCCATTTTCGGCATGGGGTACGACGGAGGAGCTTTGGTTCAACAACTGGGAGTTCCAGGGCACGCCGTACACGAATCATGACATGTACAACAAGTGGTCTCCGCGCAACTCGTCGAAGAATTTCAAGACGCCGACGCTGGTCATCCATGGCCAGCGCGACTACCGGCTCGACGTGAGCGAAGGCTTCCAGCTCTTCACCACGCTGCAAGTCATGGGCGTGCCGTCGAAGATGCTCTACTTCCCCGACGAAGGCCACTGGGTGCTGAAACCGCAGAATTCGCGGCTCTGGTACAAGACGGTGAATGAGTGGGTGGACCAGTGGACGAAATGAGGCGGGCGCCGGACCTCGGACTTCAGACGTAGGCACAGCCCATGTAGAGACAGCCGCCTCGGCTGTCCGGTCCTGTACGGACATTCGGCTCGTAAGTTGTTGAGATTATCCCTAAGTTATTGGGTCTCCGTGTAAGTTGTTGAAACTCACAAAATCGCTCTCAGAGCCCCTCAGGGCGAACGATCATGGTCGAGAGGATGTTTCCCTCGTCCCCAGGTGTCCGCGTCGATTGTAGGGCTGTTTACGGCTCAGGAAATGGCATTCTGTGCTCGGGTCGCACCTGCAATTTGCCCCCCAGATAGCATTCCACTGCTGGCGTCCGTTATTAGCTATTAGCTATATTTCCTCGATTCGACAGGTCGGATCCTTGCAAGTGACTGAAACGAGGCATCCTAAGTAGCGCCGCCGTCCCGGCGGCTGTCCGGCGGGCGTCCCGCCCGCCGCTGCGAGGGCGAGACGCCCTCGCGACAGCCGGCAAAGCCTGCCCTGAGCGAAGCCGAAGGGATGCCGGCGCTACGCTTTACTGTGTGAACTCGGCCGGGCGTCCCGTTAGGCGCTCGATGCGCTTCGCTATTGGCGGGTGCGTCGAGAACAGGCTGCCGAAGTTCATCCCCATGAACGGCTGAATGATGAACAGGTGTGCCGTCGACGGGCTAGCTTGCATCGGGATGCGGCGCGAGTAAGCGTCGAGTTTCTGCAGGGCGCTTGCCAGGGCGTAGGGATTGCCGGTGAAATGCGCGCCGGTGGCGTCAGCCTGATACTCGCGCGAGCGCGAGACGGCCAGCTGGATCAGCGTGGCCGCGATCGGTGCCACGATCAGCATCAAGAGCCCGGCCAGTCCGCCGCCTCCGCGGTCGTCGCGATCGCGGCTGTATCCGCCGAAGATCATGGCCCACTTGCCCATGTTGGCCAGCATCGTAATCGCGCCCGCCAGAGTTGCCGCGACGGAACTGATCAGGATGTCGCGATTGTTGACGTGGCCGAGTTCGTGGGCAAGCACGCCTTCGAGTTCCTCGTCGGTGAGCAACTCCAGGATGCCTCGGGTGACTGCGACGGATGCGTGGCTCGGATTGCGGCCGGTGGCGAATGCGTTCGGCGAGTCGGATGGGATCACGTACATCTTCGGCATCGGAATGCCGATTTTCTGCGTCAGGCGCTCGACCGCTTGATAAGCGCGCGGCAGGTCTTCACGCGTGACCGGCTGCGCCCGGTACATGGCCAGCGCAATCTTGTCGGAGAAGAAGTAGGCGACAAAGTTCATCACGGCGGCGAAGACGAGCGCCAGGATCATGCCGTTCTGGCCGCCGAAGGCGCGGCCGATAAACATCAGAAGCAGCGTAAGAGCGGTCAGCAGGAACGCGGTCTTGAAGGTGTTTCCCATAGACGAAGTCTCGCCCAATTAGATGGTACTCCCGTGCTGGGGGATTCATGCCAGACACTACCGGGAGTCGCTCCCGTTCTCGCAGAGGACGAACTACTTATCCCCAGATTTTCTTTGTCTTCCTGAGCGAAGCGAAGGACCTGTGCAATCCTCCGCGGAATGCACAGATCCTTCGGTCCGCAAAAGACGCGGACCTCAGGATGACAGACTTATCGGTGGTGGCCTGGGCTGGAGTGGTCTAGGTTTGTTTGGCGGCTTCGCGCTTCAGCGCGCGCTGCAGCGTCTGATCCAGGGCAGCTTTCGTCTTCTCGTATTCCTGCTGCGAGATGTGTCCCTGCTTGTGTTCGACTTCGAGCTGGAAGAGTTCTTCTTTCAGGCCTTCCAACAGCATAGAAGAACGCGGCGGTGCGGATGCAACCTCGCGTCCGACTAGAGGCTCGGGAACATCGTAGTCGACATCCTGCGTCTGGACTTTGAGAGCCTTGGGGCGTGCTCCGGCGCGAGCCGCGGTTTGCTGGCGCGATGCGATGAAGACTCCGCCGCCCAACAAAATTACGGCGAAGCCGGCGAGAAACCACCAGCGATACTTTTGCAGAGGATCAGGCGCGTCGATGGGCGGACCCAAGCCGCCGCCGGGACGGTTCTCAGCTTGTCCGGAGGCGGGTTCGCCTTGCGCGCCTCCGCCCTCCTGTTGCTGACCCAGCGTCCCTTCGCCTGAGATCTTGAATGCCAGCGTTTGCCCCACAGCTGTTCCTGACGCGACTTGCGTGTTCGAATCCGGCTGGTTGGGATTCTTCATCGGTTGAAAATTTGCGCCGGGGGCGGCGGAGAACTCTATCGACTTGGGCAGGATGGCGACAAAATGCTCCAGAGGATAGACCGACTTCGGATCAATATTGGCGCTTCCGGTGTAGGGAAGCTGGTATCGGACCTGGAACTGGGTCGTCCCCGGACGCAGCGGGAAGATGAAGGAGTATCGGGTCTTCTCGCGCTCCTGCACCGGGGCGGTGTTCAGCGGGTTGCCGTGCTCGGTGACGGCCTGGCCTCCGATGATCTGCGCGCCTTCAGGAACGTAGAATTCGAGGCTGCGCTCGTTCATCTGCGTGCGCGGCGGCTTCGACGTGTTCTGCACCGCGAAGGCGCGCGTGACTTCGAGCTGGCCCTGTTCCACCTCGATGCGCATGATGTCGGCGACTACTTCAATGCCTTCGATCTTTTTGGCGACGTCATAGACGGTCACTTCCACGGACGTGGTTCCGGGAGGAGCCATGCGGTGATAAGTAACTTCCTGATGGATGGCGCGCACCAGGTGCGGCGACTGCGCGTCGTTGACCTTGAAACCGAAATTGCCCTTGGAGTCGGCCTTGGTGCGTCCAGCTTCTTCCATGCCCTGGGCGAGTTTGAGCAGGATGACTTCGTCTCCGGCGGCAGGTTTGCCGGTGGTGGCGTTCTTGATCGTGCCGGTGAGGGTTTGGGCGGAGGCGAACGCGGAGAGCAGGAGCGCGAAGGTTAGACCAATCAGGAGGGTCGCCTTGCGACTGCGCTCCGAGCTTGCCCTGGGCTTGTGGACGTGGCCGGCTTCTCGTACAGGGTAGGGATCCTTCGACTGCGCGGGAACTGCGCTTCGCGCACTTCCCGCTACGCTCAGGATGACATTCTTCATAACATGCGTCAGGGGCTGCTTCATGATTGTGATTCTGTTCAGGATGACTATGGTTCTGTTCAGGATCTGACTCCTTTGGACGCGAAGGGGGCTTTGGATTCCAGGCGCGCGATTTCGGCGAGCAGCGTGGCGGCTTCGTCCTGCAACGAGGACTTCAGGGACTGGTAGTCGGCGTCGGGGACTTTGCCCGCCTTGTACTCGAAATTCAGATCGCGCAGGTTCTCGTAGACGGCATCCTTGCGCTCTCGGAGATAGGAGGCGCGCGTTTTCTCAGGGCCGAGGTAGAGCTTGCCGGGCAGGTAAAAAATGTAGAGCAGCGATGCGGCCAGTACCATTGCGCAAATTGCGATAACGACGGTCATAGCTTGGTCTCCTTGTCGGCCTGGTCGCGGAACTTTTCCAGTTCGGCGCCGCGCACGGGACGCAGGCCGTCGGCAATCGCTGGGGCGGGACGATTCTTCCAGGAGCGTACGACGGCGACGACCGCGAGCAATCCGGCAAAGAGCGCGGCAAACGGCACGATCCACGCTGTGCGATTAAAGCCGGTGTTCGTTGGAGCGGCCAGTACCGTGGGCCCGTATTTCTGCACGAAGGCTTGCTGCACCAGGCTGTCGCTGTCGCCGCGCGAGACGGCGGCCATCAGTTCGTTGCGCATGCCGTCGGAATCGGGGCATCCGACGTGATTGCATTCGAGCAGGATTTGATGGCATCCGCAGATGCACATGAGCTGATGGCCGATTTCGTTGAAGCGGGAGGCTGGGTCGCCGGCACCTGCCAGGGTGAGGACGGTCAGGGACAGGAGGCTGCATTGCAACGTGCGCCGGAGGATCTTTTTGTTTTGAATCATCATTACGCTTTGCTTGCCGGACGTTGTTGCCGGAGTTGCCGCCTTGCTTCGCTTGGCGGGACAGCCGAGGCGGCTGTCTCCACATGAGTCGATTAGTCTCCTGTTGCTACTGGGGCTGCTTGTTCTACTAACTTTGCTACTGGGACGCTTGACGGGGCTGGGGCGTTGGGGATCAGGGCTAGCCCTGTGCCTACTACCATGATCCAGGCGCCGATCCAGATCCAGATCACCATGGGATTCAGGTGGGCTTTGATCACGGGCTGTCCCTTTTCGTTTTGGCCCTCGTAGACCAGGTAGAGGTCCTCTTTGAAGTTTGACCGGATGCTGGGCTTGGTGGACGCCTGTTGGCTGGCCTTGTAGAACAGACGCTGCGGCGTCAGGGTGCCGATGTTTTTGCCGTTCTGGTTGATGTCCAGGATCGCCCACTCGCTGGCGTAGTTGGGGCCATCGTCCTGAGTAAATGAGCGGCAGATGAGTTCGTAGCTTCCGATCGTCATCTTGTCGCCGTAGCCCATCTCCATTTCTTTTTCCTGGTTCAGGGCCGCGCCGGAGAATCCGATCATGGCGGCCACTACGCCGAAGTGAACGATGTATCCGCCGTAACGGCGCGTGTTGCGGTGGGTCAACTGCACCATGGAAGCGAACATGCCCTGTCCGGTGTGCTTCGAAATGACGCGCCCGCCGCGATAGTACTCGGAGGCCACGGTCAGCGTGACCAGCACCGAGAGCGCGATCACCATCAACGAATAGAAATACGAGAGGTCCTTCCAGGGCTTGAGGCCGAAGATGGATCCCCAGCTCTCGGGCGTGATCATGAGGAAGATGGCCGCGGCGATTGCACCGAGGGTCGGCCACAGGAAATTGCGCTTCAGGCTCTCAAGGGATGTCTTGCGCCACGCCAGCAGCGGGCCCACGGCAGTGAGCAACAGGAGCAACATTGTGACCGGTATGGCCACGCGGTTGTAAAACGGCGCTCCGACCGTGACTTTGTTGCCCTGCGCCAGTTCTGAAATCTTGGGGAACCAGGTTCCCCAAAGCACGATAAAGCAGAGCAGGAGGAAGAGTTGATTGTTGAAGAGAAAGCTGGACTCGCGCGACACCAGCGATTCCAGTTTGTGCTCGCTCTTCAGATGGGACCTGTTCTTGATGAAGAAGAAGAGGAAGACGACAAAGCTGATGCCGAGGAACCAGGCGAACCAGTTGCCGATCGACGATTGCGCGAAAGCGTGTACCGAACTGATGATGCCGCTGCGTGTGAGGAACGTCCCGAGAATCGAAAGCCAGAAGGTGGCGAAGACCAGCCACATGTTCCAGACCTTCAGCATGCCGCGCTTTTCCTGCATCATTACGGAATGCAGGAAGGCGGTGCCGGCGAGCCAGGGCATGAGAGAGGCGTTCTCGACGGGGTCCCATCCCCAGTAGCCGCCCCAGCCGAGCACGGAATAGGCCCAGTGGGATCCCAGAAAAATTCCACACGTGAGAAAGCCCCACGTGACCATGGTCCAGCGACGGGTGATGTGAATCCACTTCTCGCCGGGATACTTCATGATCAGCGCGCCCAACGCGAAGGCGAAGGGCACGGTGAAGCCGACGTAGCCCAGATAGAGCATGGGCGGGTGAATCACCATCTCAGGATACTGCAGCAGGGGATTGAGGCCACTTCCATCCCGGCGGAGAGGGCCTTCTAGAAGGCCGAACGGGTTGGCCGCGAAATTCACCAGCGACAGGAAGAAGATTTGCACTGCCGCCAGGATCACGGAGGCGTAGGCGAAGAGGCGCGGATCGGTCTTGTAGCGCAGGCGCAGCACGAATCCATAGGCAGACAGCAGCAGCGACCAGAACAACAGCGAGCCTTCCTGCCCGGACCAGAGAGTTGCGAACTTATACGGGCCCGACAGATCGCGGTTGCTGTGGTGGAAGATGTAGGCAATGCGGAAGTCGTCCGCGAACGCGGAAAACACGAGGGCGACGGCGGCGAGCAGGACCGCAGTGAACGTCGCCACGCCCGCGCGGCGGGCGGTCTCGCTGAGGCGCTCGGAGGCATCATCTTCATGCTGGCGGAACAATGCGATCAGTCCGGCCAGGAATGAATAGACACTCAGGGCGAGGGCGAGAAGAAGGGCAAAACTACCGATTTGCGCCATTTAAGGGAACCAAGCCTATTTTTTCAGAAACGCCCCTGCGAGGCAACGTGGAAAGAAAGCCAGAAAGCCAGCCACGGCCATTGGGACAGGCGCGGAAACGACATTGGACTGTGCTCGTTGGTGGGGAATTTGGACCCGCGAGCCGCGGACTGCTTCCGGAGGGCTCATGTGCGGACAGCCGCCCTCGGCTGTCCTTCGGGCCGAAGGCACGACGCCCTCTCCACCTAAACTGGCTGCCGACATCAAAAGCAGTCGAGCATTGCTCGACCGGACAGCCGAGGGCGGCTGTCCCCACACGAGCCCTCGGCCGCAGGAAATCAGTATGCGGGTTTCTTACGCGCTCTGCTGATGATAGCGCTGCAGAACCTCGCGTTCCGCGGTGACCCAGTCCTCGGTCTCGTGGCCGGACTCGAATCCCCGCTGCTGCGCGAGTTCGTAGGCGCGGCGGCGGATCTCATCTTCGAGGTTGATCGGGACGAGATTGGGACGTGCGTCAGTCTTTTTGACTGCCAGTATTCTGGTGTCCGGTCTGGTTTCAGTCTGCACAGGATCCACCGCGGATTCGGGTGCGGGTACGGGTGGAGTGGTGGTGATTGCGCCTTTCTTGGTGCCGGTGGGAGACTTGGGTCTAGCCATAAGTTGGATACTCCTTGCATGCTCCTGAATTCAGGAATGAAGTGATTGGTTGATGAATGAACGACATACACATCGCCCCAGCAAATGCGTTTCAGCTTAGCGATTGTTTAGCAGAGATGACACCAGTATAAACCTCTTCGGCCTGTGGATGATTACCTGTGGATGAAATTAGTTGCTGGAAACGATCATCGAAACCGCGACAGTTGCAAGACTGAGATCACGGATGGACGCTGGAGGGGGCGGAGCATACGATCTTGGTCGCAAAAGCGCTTTGTTATAATCGAAATCTGCCGCGTGGCGCTATCGTCTAGGGGTTAGGACGGAAGATTCTCAATCTTCAAACCCGGGTTCGATTCCCGGTAGCGCTACCATGTTTGCCTAAACGACTGTGGCGAGAGATGCTTCGCTGGGCTCAGGATTTCGGCAGCGGGCCGGACGCCCGCTACGCGCTCAGTGGCCCGGGTATGGCTAGCGTGTTCCATGAGGCGCGATGTAGAGCGGTGCGCTCCGAGGGACGCAGTGCGGCGGCATAAATCTCGTAGCCGTGCGCGTGTAGCAGTTTTGCCACGGCCTCGGCGTTTTCCGGAGACACCTCGCACCAGATGATGGGCCGCGCAGTGCGTAACAGTTTTGCCGAACCCTGCAATACTTTGACCTCTGCTGCCTCAGCATCAATCTTGAGAACAGATGGAGGCGGAAAGTGTTCCAGGAGAAAATCGAGGGAGACGGTGATGGTCTGCTGTGAATAGCGATTCCCGCCGACCTGGCTCGATCCCTGAATCTCCGCCAGGTGGCTTGCGGCGCGTCCCCGCTCCGCGATCTGGAACTCGCTAATACCTGTGTGCTCCGCAACGGCAGCGCAGACCACCGCCACGGGTGCGGCCACGCTGTAATGCCCGCGTGAGAGTCCCTGGGCTGAACGCATTAGCAGGTGCGCCAACCAGAAATCCGGCTCGATGGCCAGGACAGACCCCGAAGGACCCGCGAGCGCAGAGGCGCAGAAACTGAACAGGCCGACGTTAGCTCCTACGTCCCACACTACCTGCCCGGCCTTTACCATCTCCCGTGCCAAATCGAAGAGCAAGGGGTCCACCGTTGCCAGATTCGGTCGCCAATAGCGCAAACTTGCCTCTGGAGAAACATACAGCGGCAGCTTCTGGAACTCTTTGGGCAGGCGCCGACGCAAGACTATGCCCCGACTCATCAGTTCTGCCACCCTTCGTAGATTCACGCGCAATCTTTCAATTGGCCTGTCGGTCGCTGTGTGCAGCGACAGGCAATCTTATACGGGCCTCGCGCGAAAATGGAATCAGCCGACAAGGAGCGTCGCCGGAAGGACGCAACCTTCCCCAGTCTGAGCCAGGCGATCGCTGGGGCTTTCGTTTTGCAGACTGCGCATTTTATTCGGTTCGGGGTCCGGCGAAAAGCCCGCTCAGGAGCCAATTCCAAGGTAAAATTCTTTGTGGGGTGTGGCGGCGGCGGGATAATGAAAGGCGCTGCGAAAACTTTCCCGACATCAGGGTTGTCTGGAGGCGTTGAGCTGTGAAGCTGCCGGTTGTGTCCGAGTCGGAAAGTACCTCGGTGTGCCTGGGCGGTCCACGATGATGAGCCGCATACCAAAATCCGTGGCGGCGGCTGCTGTGGTTGCAGGTGCAATCGCACTGGCTTACATGGCATGGTCGCGACCCTGGTATTTCACCAGTCAGGCCTATATTGGAGGACTGATCCTGCTCGAACTCGTGCTCGCAGCGGTCTGGAAGTTTCGGCAGGTGTTTTTCACGGCCCTGATTCTGGCGTTTCTTCTGGCCGGAACTGACTTACCGGGCGCGTCGGTTTGGACCTCGGCACGGTGGCTCTTCCTTGGGGTTGGTGCAGTAGTGGGCTTTCTACTGGTGTTGAAGAAAAGGCAGTATCGTTTTGGCTTCTTTGACGCGATTGCATTGTTTGCTGTGCTGGCTGCTGGCGTGTCAGCTTCGGTGTCGCGCTATCCGAGTTTTGCTTTGCTCAAGGTGCTTAGCCTGTTCCTGCTTTTTTTGTATGCCAGTTCGGGTGCAAGGCTGGCCGTGAAAGGAAGAGAAGAGCGCTTTTTTGCAGGACTGCTCGTGGGCTGTGAAGTTCTTGTAGGTGTTTTCGCGCTCTCATACCTCGTCCTGGGCAGGGACCTGATGGGCAATCCCAACTCACTCGGGGCGATTTTAGGTGTAGTGGTAGCTCCTCTTCTGCTGTGGGCAACGTTCGTCGCTCAGGATGTTGCTACCCGCCGCCGCCGTCTTTTCTTATTTGCGCTGTCCCTGTCCCTGGTTTACCACAGCCATGCGCGAGCAAGCATAGCGGCAGCTGCACTGTCCTGCGGACTGCTCTGTGTGGGACTGCGCAGGTACCGCAGCTTGATTTTGGGAACAAGCGTCGCTCTCATGTTCGTGGTAACAGCCGCTATCTTCCGGCCGGAACAGGTTTTTGAGACGGCATCGACCGTAACTTCCGACGTGATATACAAGGGATCATGGGAGAGTGGGATGCTGGCATCCCGAAAGACCCCATGGCAGAACGCTGTGGAGATACTTCGCGGCCATTTTTGGTTTGGGACCGGATTTGGCACGAGTGACAAGGTGGACCGAGTCACCCAACGGGTCGACAGTTTTTCTTCTGCAGCACACGTGGCGACAGAATTTGGGAGCAGTTACCTGGCAATCGCAACCTGGGTGGGAATGCTCGGGGTGCTGCCCTTTATGCTTTTGCTGATGCTGTTAGCGGGGAAAGTGTTTCGAACGTTCGCAGGGATGCGTAGCGGCGGAGACGCTTCCCATCCTGCAATTCCGGTTGCGATGGTCATTGCAGCGGGTCTGGTACATGCCGCCTTCGAAGATTGGATGTTTGCGCCGGGCTACTACCTGTGCGTTTTCTACTGGAGTATGGCATTCGTGCTGGCGGACATGACGCTAGTCCAAGCACAAGTCCGGGCCGGCCGCGGGATTGCGTGGTTTTTCGAGAGCCGAGGCATCAGCATTACGCGTGCGTCCACTGATAATGGACTGATATCCCGATAAGAGCAGATTCCCGGGTTTTGATCAGATTGCGGATAACTGCGGCGCGGACCTCAATCGGATACTATCCGTGGGTCGCGCAGCGCAGGCTGTTTGCCCGTGCGGTGTATTCTTGCCACCTCAATCCTTCGCGCAGTTGAAAACAATCAATGCCGTCTGCTTCACTGACTTCCAATGCCAGTGAATTTAGGCTAAAGTGCCCGGAAATCATGAGTGATCAACCGCAAGCTGAAAGGAAAGAGTTGATGGCGTCTGGTTCTACAGAGACTGATCTCCCAGAACGACTTCTCAGGAAGAGTATTTCGCAGTCGCATTCCAGACTGGAATTCTGGGTTGAGTTCATACGGGCCATTGGGGCGCAACGAATGGCCGAAGTAGGCGTCTATCGAGGGGACTTCGCGGCCGGGCTGTTGCGCAGTTGTGACCGTTTGACCAGGTACTACATGGTCGACCCGTGGAGACACTTGAACGGTTGGAACAAGCCAGCAAATCACGATGACTCGGTGCTGCAGCAGTTCCTGGAGGAAGCAAAAGCGAAGACCGACTTCGCCGTCGGCAAGAGAGTGATCTTGCGCGGGAAAACCACAGAGGTGATCGATCAGATAGCTGATGGTGAACTGGATTTTGGTTACATCGACGCCGATCACACTCTGAAGGGAATCGCCATTGACCTGATTCGCGTATATCCGAAGGTGCGCGTAGGTGGCTTTCTGGGGGGAGACGACTTTACCAGATCGATATGGGAGCACAAGACTAGTTTTGAGCCGACACTGGTTTTCCCATTTGCTGTGTACTTTACAGAGGCTGTGGGAGCTACCATCTATGCGTTGCCCCACTCCCAGTTCTGTATCCAAAAAACTGAGTGTGGGCAATTCGCTTTTCTTGATTTGACCGGTCAATACGATGAAGTTGGGCTGCGAGATCAATTCACCCCACAAAAAGTTCTCAAGCTCACATTAGGGGAGCGGTTCCCTCGCTTGATGTGGCTCGCCAGAAAAACAAGAGAATTGCTCCTCAGATGATTTGCGTCTGATGGTCCTGGCTGTCTCGTCGGCTTCGCCAACGTAAGCACTCGTAATGCCTTAACAAGTGGAAGAAATCACACAATTCTGCTTGAGCGAGATTCACTACATCTGAGGCCCTGCAGGGAGAACAACGATTATGGATGGCGCACGTTCCAATCCAAGCCGCCAATTTATCTTGTGGTCTCTTCGATGAATGAGAAGGTCATAAACCGAATGCACAGACTTGCGACTGTACGATAAATTATCGCAAAATTGGTTTTCGATGCGTCACAAGCGCTGACACCTCTTTAAGTCGTCCTGGAGGAGTGAGTGGATAAATTCTGTCACTTCTCTGCTAAGACACTGTAATTGACAGCAAACTGCTCGTTGGAGCTACCCGAGAGTTCCTCGAGAAGTGCTCCGAGCAGATTCATCACAGGATAAGCCGTGTACCGACATGCCGAACGAAAGAATGGATACCTGGCAAATATATTAAGACAAACGTTCGCCGTCCGAAAGAAACCGGAGATGCTCCGTCCCTCTGCAACAATTTGCACGCTACAGAAGGCTGCGAGTAGGTGGCGCAGCCCTTTCGGGAGGAACCGCCAACACTCTTCGTCGGAGTCGATTGGGTACGCACTGGGCACGCTGAGGAAGAAGGTGCCTCCCGGCTTCAGCACCCTGGCTGCCTCATTTACAACGACCCCTGGTTCGGGAGTGTATTGCAGCATCTGCGTGCAAATCACCAGATCAAACTGACTATCTCTGAATGGCAACTGTTGCCCGCGTGCCATTACACCAACGAGGGGAGTCGGTCGCAGATCAACGGCAACATAGCCTCGCATGCGGTTCTTTAGCAACGGCCGATAGGGCTGAATCCGGCCACCGATATCCAGAACAAGCAATTCCTTCCGCGGAAGCTTCGCGACCCATTGCGCAAAAATTTCGCGTCGTTTTTTGAGAACGAGCCAGTGCGGATTCGTGAGACTTGGGTACAGTCTTAGCTGGCCCTCGCGGATCACCTGTTCTAACGTTTCGGCGTGTCCTTGCACGACTTCTGCCATTAGGTTGATTGCGTAATGGATCACGGATACCTTAGGTACTTAAGGTTCTTTTCAATGGTTTGTTTCTCAGGTGAGTGTCCATGGCTACTTTCTCGTAAATTGCAGGTGAAGGGCTCACGTCGTTTTCTGAACGTTATCGCGAAGACGCCGCCATATTGCCATTGTGACAACACGGTCGTCGGAGTCAAGCCCGCTTACCAGCGCAATGGCGATGAAAATTGCGTATGCACAAATAGCGCATCCCCCGATAAACAGCATATTCGAACGGCCTGGACCGCCGAAGTGCCGGAAGAGCGCGGTCGTAACCACCATTGCAACCGCTGCAGGCACGATGCGCGCATAGCCGCGATTGTACGGAGTGAAGCCCAAGGCTGACCGAACTTCCCGCAAACTCCAAAGGTTTGTGCCGATGGTGGCCAGCGCCGTTGCCACTGCCGCTCCTACGATCCCCCACCTTGGAATCGCAACAATGTTAATGATAACCATCACGACAGTCATGGTTGCCTGAACTTTGAAAAGTCGCCTCTGGTTCCCGGACATCAGCAACAGATAGCCCACTGAACCCGTCGCGCAATTGATCAGCTGACCAAGCACGCCAATCACGAGTACCGGCCAGCCTTCGACGAAAGCGGGCCCGAAAATCGCTACCATAGGTTTCGCAAATATGATGAGGACCGTTGCAAGAGGGAGAGTGAAAGCAAGAACCCATTTCGTCAGCGTCTGAAATAACCGGCCCAGCAATTCGAATTCTCCACGAGAATGCAGGTCGGCGATCGTGGGCGTGAACATCTGATTCACCGACTGCAATGCGATTGGAACAAACGCCACCAGTGCAGTTATCACTGAGTAGATCCCGACTTCGCGTGCATTGATGTAGAACCCGATCAAGATCTTGTCGAACTGGGCTAACAGAAACTCCAGCGTGCCGATGCCGAATACCGCCGTCGTGAACGTGAACACCTCCTTTTCCAGAGGCAACAGGGCTCCGGTTAAATGTCTAGCCGCAGCGGGAGTTAACTTCCACACCATTCGGAGCAGCAGGAACAGAACCACGGCCGCGCTCACAACCTGTGCGAAAATGTACCCCCACAGGCCGAAGCCCAAGGCGGTCAATATTATCGTCAGAGAAATCATCAGAGGCGTGCCAATGAAATTGGTGATGCCGGTCCGGCTCAATACGTCTTTGTAACCCTGTAGAACCTGTCCAAAAAATGCCGTGAGCGCACCGAAGAACATGATGAGGGCGAAGAGCCAGAGATACGGCTTAAGGGCTTTGGTGTGGTAGAAGTGCTCGCCGATCCACGGGCCCACCAGCAGGACTGAGGAACTCAGCACGATGTTAGTGGCGAGAAGAAAACCTGTGGATCGGATAAGGAAGCTTCGCAAGTGCTGGCTTTTCCCGTTCGCAACATAGGTAGCGACAAATCGAACGGAGGCCTGGTACAGTCCGGGTCCATTAAGTATGCCCAGGAGAGCCGTGATCGTCATACCCAGCGCGTAGATGCCAAGGGGCTCGGGTCCCAGCCGCCGCGAGAGATAAACCTTGAACAGGTATCCGGCAGCCGCAGTAAAAACGGTTCCTGCGAAGAAGGCAGCGGAATGCCTCGAGATCTGGCCCATGTGGGTGCGAAAATGCTGTGGATCTCGTGCAGTCTTAGCCGGGTCGAGCTGCGTGTTCAGAGACAATCTCCTTCTTCCCGACAATCTCCACCTGCGCAATAGACCAAGTCGGTGACCCATAGTTGCTCAACAAATCGAGGGGCAAGTCCATAAGTTGGGTGAACGGCCAACATCAATTGAAGAGGATTGGTGAGCAAGCTGTTGGCCCTACCCATCCCGGACAAACAAGCCGGTCGGGGCATCGATCGACGACACAGAACGAGATCTCCGTGATCACCTATTTATTACTCGACTTTATTACTCGACAAGGAATTCCCACGGCCGTGCTATTTGCGGGAACGTCGTCAGCAACTACGCCGCCCGCGCCGATGATCGCCCATGCTCCGATTCGCCGGCGAGGAAGGATGCTTGCCCCGGTGCCAAGCTGTACGCCTTTTCCCAGCACGGCGCCGCCAGAAAGATTGCAGCCCGGCGCAATCACGCAAAAGTCACCGATCTCTACGTCGTGTGTTATCGAACAATTCAGGTAGATAACGACGTGAGACCCGACATTTGCGTCAGTCGTAAATTGAGTTCCCGCCATCACTACGGTTCCGGCGGCGATTCGGACTGAGTGTGGAATCCGAACATCGGGATGCACCACGGATGCGAACTTGCATCCGATCGCCGAGAACTTCTTGGCGATCTGACGCCTGATCTTCGGATCGCCGATGGCGCACACGAACCATACTGACTCGTGCGAGTTCTTTTGGCACCAGTCATCGCGGCCGAGCACGGGAACTCCGCCGACTTCCGATCCCACGAGACTGCGCTTTAAATCCAGGAAACCGAGGACGTTCCATTCCTTGCGAGCCGTGTTGCAGGCGGTGATGACAGAAGCAATCTCACGCCCAAGCCCGCCTGCACCCACAATCACAATGTCCTTGAGATAGCTCATTCCAAATCTGCGCTCAGTCCAGGGGGTAGTCCACAAACCTCTTCACAGTCAGAGTCGGCCCTCTCTGCATCGACTTCAGAAGCGACACAATGCGCTCTGCCGCCCGTCCGTTTCCATAAGGATTCTCGATGTGCGCGATGGACCGGCGAAAATTGGGGTTAACGGCGGTCGCAATCCCTTTTGCGATCGCATCTTTAGAACTGCTGACATCTATGACATGGGCGCCTCGAATCCGGCCCTCCTGACGAGTTCCAATATTTACGACCGGCAAGTGAAAGGTCGCAGCCTCAATGATTCCGCTGCTCGAATTGCCCACCATGGCAGCTACATATCTTTGCACACTGTGGTACTTGCGGTGGCCTAGGTTCGTCACGAACCGGGCATTTGGTCTGGTCGCGACAAACTCCTTCACACGTTGAATGATCTCACTATTGTGTGGATCCGCATTGGGATAGGTAAACAGAAGCGAGTGGCCAGATTCCGAAACTGCCGTCAACAAGTTCGAAAGGCTCTCGCGATCATTGTCTTCGTCTTCGAGAGTGACCGGATGATAGGTGAGGAGAAGAGTCCGCGACAGGTCCAAGGCGAATTCGTTCTCAAGTTCTGCTTGTGTCATTGGCTCGAATGATCGGATCGAGTCAATGGCGGGAGAACCCGTCACATGCACGCGCCACGTTTCCTCGCCCATTTGCCGTATCCGCCGAGCATATTCAGTTGTTGCCGCGAAGTGAATATGGCTTAGCTTTGTGATGGCGTGCCGGATGGCATCGTCAATGGCGCCAAAAGTAAGTTCTCCTCCGTGGATGTGCGCAATCGGAATTCTCGAGGGAAGTGCGGCGGTTGCCGCTGACATCATTTCATAACGGTCGCCGAGCAGGAGCACGACATCAGGTTGGGTGTGCCGGTATGCCGACGTAAACTCCTGAACGCCAACTCCAATTGCCATCGCTACGTCTTCCCGGGAATCGCCATTCATCTTCATCGGTACGTGCGCAGCAATTGGAAAGCCGTCTCTTTCTATCTCATCGACCGTGTTTCCGTACCTGGGGTCCAAGTGACTGGCAGCAACAATCAGCCGCAGCTCGATCTCTTTGTCAGCTTGAAGAAGACGCAGCACCGGAAAATAGATTCCGTAGTCCGATCTTCCAACAGTCACGACCCCAACTCGGAGTGTCATGCAAGGTCCTTCATCGTGATTAACGTGTCGTACGGAATCTCGCGCACAGCGCGTTTGCTCACCACAGCTTCCCACTGTGCCGGGGAGATGCCCGTTCCAGGCCTTTTGAAGGCCAGCATGTCACGAGTGATGATTGCACCTGCAGGAATCGTCCGAGCCGCCACAATGCTTCGCCGGGCCACGTCTCGTACGTTTCGCTCGCCCTGGGTGGGCCGCTTTACTCCGTCTCCGCGAGATGCCTCTACCAGCCGAATCGATTTGACCAAGCTCTTGAATCGTTCCGGGGTTAGGGAGACACGATGGTCTGGCCCGGGAAGGTTCACGTCGAGCGTGATGTGCTTTTCAACGATGTTGGCGCCGAGGGACACAGCCGCAATGGCGATCTCATTTTCCAGAAAATGATCGCTGAACCCGACCGGCACGTTGAAAGTGTCTTTTAGTGTTTGTATAGCCCTGAGATTGGCCTCCTGTGGATCGGCTGGGTAACTGGAAACGCATTGCAGAAGAGCGATTTCACGGCACCCCGCAGCAAGAAGTGTTTCCACGGCCTTCTGTACCTCTTCCAGGTACGACATTCCCGTCGACAAAATCACCGGCTTTTGCTTGCGCCCAATAAACTCCAAGAACGGAAGGGCCGTGAGATCTCCTGAGCTCACCTTGAACGCTGGCACTCCGATATCGTCCAGCAAATTGATACTTTCCTCATCAAAGCCCGTGGAAAGAAAAATAATCCCCCGATTTGCGGCATGTTCGGCAACCGATCGCGTCATCTCCTCCGACATCTCAAGTCGCCGCACCATTTCCAGTTGTTGCTCTCCGCCCTCGGTGGTCTCCTTCTGGTAGTCCGCTTTTGGCGCAGACGCGGAAATCAACTCGACTGCTTTAAACGTCTGGAACTTCACCGCATCGGCACCGGCTTCCACGGCCGCATCTACCAATTGCCTGGCAAGTTCAAGACTGCCGTTGTGGTTCACGCCGGCTTCGGCAATGACAAAGCAGGGATGGCCATCTCCGATTTGTTTACGGCTGATTTTGACAGACCTCATGAAACAGGTTGATGCTCGATCTAGTTTGGACCGCGGCGAACCGTATGCCAGCATCGATCTCCTGGCACATCATTTAAGGCCGACGGGCGTTCGTTGGAAGCTCGATGGTAATATTATGAGAGTTTGCCGCTCTTGGGGGAACAAAAGATCGTCCCTTCTTTTCGCCGCGCGCTTCGCTGTGCTGACAAATGCAGCAGTTAGAGAAAATTTTCGCGACCGAAGAGTCCAGCCTTCGCGAAGCCATGGTGTGTGTCGACCGGGGCGCCAAAGGCATTGCGCTCGTGGTCGATGAGCACAGACGTCTGATCGCGACCCTGACCGACGGTGACCTCCGGCGCGCGGTGCTGGCCGGACTGAATCTCGACCTCACAATTGCAACTCTGCTTAAAAAAATCCGCTCTCAAGGCAAGCCTGGGCCCATCACTCTTCCGATTAATAGCGCGAAAGAGGCAATAATCCGGGAGATGAAGGCAAGAGCAATAAGACAAATCCCACTGGTTGACGAACAAGGACGCGTGATCGAACTCGCGGTGCTCGACGAGTTAGTGGAAGGACCGACCGCCCCAGTGCACGCCGTGGTTATGGCCGGTGGTTACGGCAAGCGCATGATGCCACTAACGGCGGACACGCCGAAGCCAATGCTCCGCGTGGGAGACCAGCCACTCATAGAGCGCCTCGTTCAGCAGTTGAAGCAAGCCGGCATATCAAGGGTCGACATCAGCACCCACTACAAGGCCGAACAGATCTCGGCGCACCTTGGCAATGGTGACGCATTCGGTATTGAGGTGGGATATGTATCAGAAGACCACCCCCTGGGGACGGCTGGAGGGCTGTCGCTGATCTCTGGTGACGATCCGCTGTTGGTAATCAATGGCGACATCCTCACAGCTCTCGATTTTCGGGCCCTCCTCAACTTCCATTTCGAGCATGGGGCGGAAATGACGGTCGCCGTGCGCGAGTATGGGTTCGATGTTCCTTATGGAGTAGTCGAGACTGATGGAGTCAATGTCACGGCCATCACCGAAAAGCCCACGGTGAAATTCTTCGTTAATGCCGGGATTTACCTGGTCTCATCCTTGGCACGCCAACTCATTCCCTCCGGTCAACCATTCGACATGCCGCAACTCATCGACATGCTCGTGAAGAGCGGCGGCAGAATCATCAGCTTCCCGGTTTGGGAGTATTGGCTCGACATTGGCCGGCACGAAGACTACGAACGAGCACAAAAGGACGTGCAACAAATGGGGGTGGCCCGGTGAATTGGCAATCGAAATCAGTACTCGTCACAGGTGCTGGTGGATTTATCGGGAGCCATCTAGCTGAGGCGCTGGTGCGGGCTGGGGCAAAGACCCGCGCGATGGTCCACTACAACAGTCTGGGGCGAAAGGGATGGCTTGACCAAAGCGATTTGAAAGAGGACATGGAAGTTGTTGCCGGCGACATTCGAGAGTTGGACAGCGTCAGAACCGCTCTAACGGGTGTGGACACTGTGTTCCATCTCGCTGCGCTAATTGCCATACCATATTCGTACGTCTCGCCATCCTCCTACGTCAGTACAAACATCCTCGGCACCCTGAATATTCTTCAGGAGTCGCTACGCATGGGTGTTTCGCGCGTCGTGCACACTTCTACCAGCGAAGTCTATGGGACTGCAAAACAGATTCCCATCCCGGAAGACCATCGTCTGCAAGCCCAATCTCCTTACTCAGCTACGAAAATCGGTGCCGACAAACTCACAGAATCATTTCATCGGTCTTTTGGGCTTCCGGTCAGCATCGTTCGTCCATTCAATACTTATGGCCCGCGCCAGTCGGCTCGGGCCATCATTCCAACCATCGTGATGCAGGCAATAGCAAATGAGCCGATTCGAATTGGGAATGTTGCTCCCATTCGTGACTTCAATTACGTCGCAGATACAGTACGCGGATTTCTGTTGAATGCGGCGAGTGAGGATGCAGTAGGTCGAGTCATTAATCTCGGCACGGGAACCGAGATATCGATCGGCGATCTCGCCAAGACGATTTGCTCTTTGATCGGTGCCGAATGCCGGATTGTTCAGGAGAACGATCGCGTCCGGCCCTCCGGGAGTGAAGTGGAGCGGCTCTGCGCCGACAATAGCCTAGCTGAAGAATTGACGGGGTGGCGTCCCGAAGTCAGCCTAAACGAGGGTTTACAGAAAACGCTATCGTGGATACGTTCAAATCTCGATTACTATCAACCTGAGGTTTACGCGGTCTGAGATTTCTCGACCTGTTTGGGTCTATGACCAAGTCCAGGACCGAAACCACCTACATTCCGCTCTCGGTGCCCGAGATTCGCGGGAATGAATGGAAGTACGTGAAAGACTGCCTGGATTCCGGCTGGGTCTCATCCGTAGGGGAATATGTCGACCGGTTTGAGCAGAGGGTCGCGCAGACGGTTGGAACGCGTACAGCCGTCGCAACCAGCAGCGGGACATCGGCATTGCATATTGCTCTCCTCGTCAGCGGGGTGCAGCCGGATGATGAGGTGCTGGTCTCGACTCTAACCTTTATCGCTCCCGTTAACGCCATTCGGTACGCCGGTGCATGGCCCGTTCTTATCGACGCCGAGCCGCACTTCTGGCAGATCGACGCGCAGAAACTTACAGATTTCCTGAGGGAGAATTGCCAACTCTCACGTGGCGAGCTTCGCAATCGCCGGACGGGGCGGCGGGTGAAGGCAATCCTGCCAGTACACATCCTTGGGCATCCGGTTGACATGGATCCGATAGTTTCCATAGCGCGTGAGTTTGGCCTGGTGGTGATTGAAGATGCTACGGAGTGCCTGGGAGCAAAGTACCGCGGCCAGAGTGTCGGCACCCTCGGGGACCTGGCCTGCTTCAGTTTCAACGGCAACAAAATCATCACCACCGGAGGGGGTGGAGCGATTGTCACTTCCAATTCCGAATGGGCATCCCGGGCAAAATATCTCACCACTCAAGCGAAGGACGATCCCATCGAGTTTGTACACGGAGACATCGGTTACAACTACCGTTTGACAAACATTCAGGCCGCCATGGGATGTGCTCAAATTGAACTCTTACGCGAGTACATCGATAAGAAACGACGAATTGCCGACCGTTACGCTCTCGGGCTCAGCGAAATCCCCGGAATCATTCCCATGCCACAGGCGCCTTGGGCAGAAAGCATCTTCTGGCTCTACACGATTTTGGTGGACGAAAAGCAATTCGGGATGAATGCTCGCGGCCTGATCAAAGAGCTCGAAACGAGAAGTATCCAGACCCGTCCGCTTTGGCAACCCATGCATCGCAGCCCTGTACACCGCCATTCGGAGGCGTTTCGCTGCGAGATTGCGGATTGGCTTCACGCCCGTGCGCTGAGCCTGCCTTGCTCGGTTGGTTTAACAGAGTCAGATCAGGACTACGTGATCGCATCAATTACCCACGCGGCCCATGCGGACTGAGGCAGCCGCGCTCCAACTGCTGCCCCGTTGCATGGCAGGATTCCGCGGGCTTCAAAACCTGATCGGCGACCGCGCCGTGAGCACGGCGCGCAAGGCGAGCTTACCTCACATTCATCGACTCATCTGCTCATCAGAGGAATCGTAAGAGGCGCGTTCCGAGTCATCGACCGATGAGAACCACTCAATCACCATTTCGTTTTTGGGTTCCACGATGGATGGATCGCTCGAATACGAACGCGCAGAATTCAAATGCAAGAGCAATGCTGTCACGCTTCTCCAACCCCCGTGCACACTGGATAGCGGTATACGGCAACGAGCCGGCAGAAGCTGTCAGCAGGAACGAAATAGCGGAAACGTATCGCATCACCCGGTCGCGACTATGGCAAAGTCAACTGGCGCTCGCCTACCAATCCAAGGTCGATGCGGTGTTCTATCCGGGACCCCATTGGGCGGACGAGGTTGGGTTGAAGCTCCGCAGGCTTACGGGAAGGCATACTCCAGTCATCTCTACACTCGAAGGCATCATCGCGGGACCCGATTCTCTTCAGCGGTTATCGAAGGTAGTGGGACACCCCGTTTTTTCCCAGCCGGGGACAGATGCCGCGGTTCCGCGCATCCGGTGGATGTACGAAACTTCTGACCACATTATTGCGATTAGCCCGTTTCTTGCTCGGGTCGCCAAAACTCTTTACGGCGACAGGGTCTCCTGTCTGCCCATTGGTCTAGAGGATCATATTTTCCACGATAGAGGACGCCGCGAACCGGTGCGGTGTCGGGTCGTTGGCTGCGGAGCCGTCAAGAGTTCAAAAAAACCAGAAGTATTTCTTCGCTTGGCGGATCGCTATAACCACGCGGACTTTGTGTGGTTTGGCGACGGCGCAGTGAGGCAATCGCTGACTCAAGAAGCAAAACGGATGGGCCTTGAGAATCTTCAATTTCCTGGGGCGCTCGTGCCGGAAGCGCTGGCCGATGAGTTTCGGAATTCTTCGCTCTTCGTATTGCCCTCCCACTCCGAGGGTGTACCCAAGGTGACACAGGAAGCCGCCGCCTGTGGCCTCGCTATTGTCCTGCAAGGTTTCTACGAAGCGCCAACAGTTATTCACAAAACAAACGGGTTGGTAGCGTGGTCGGACGAGGAACTAATCGAGCACGTGGGCACTTTGATTGGTGACCGGGAAACTCGGCTCGAAATGGGTCAGCGGGGCGCTGACATGGCAAGAGATTGGACCTGGGATCACATAGCCGGCGAGTGGGAAGACCTGCTCATCGGCATCGTCACGTCAAAGTGTAGCGGTCAGGCTAGCTACGCGGGATGATGCTGGCGGCACGATTCGCAGGACGCGACTCCCAAAGCTCTCTGAGCAGCATCGAAATCTCCTCCGGCCGGCTCGGCTCCAGGAAATCCTCAAGCCCAGCACCGCGGGATGGAAGACGACCCTCGACCCCATTTCGGACCAGCTGGTCCAGGTCACGCAGATCGGCTGCGAAATTGAAAATACCTGCTGCTTCGAACTGACGCTTGTAGGGAAACCAGTGCCAAGCGAAGCTGACAATTGGAATTCCGTGCCGCAGGCAATCGAGAAACATCGTTGAGAAGTACAGGACCGCTACGCATGAGCGTGCGAGTACTTCCTCTACACCTGGTCCTTGTGAATAGACAACGTCGGTGCGGAGTTCCAATTCTTTTTCAATCTCAGACACCAGTCGTTGATAAAGAGAAATTCTCTCAAGCGGGTGTACTCGGATCACCAGCCGCCGGTGGCAAGAATAGGACGCACGCAGCAACGAACGAACAATGTCACGCAGGTCCCCGCGATGGAAGAGCTCCGGCACATCGTAGGGCGCTGTAATGAACAGAATGTCGTCGCGTGGGTTGGCACGCCACTCTGCAGTGGTGCGGTGGGCTTGTGGGTAGTTACACACAAGTGTCTTGCGCCGCAGCTTCTCGTTAATCAAACGTTGGAAAAACTTTCCCCGCAGTAGAAATTTCGCGACCGGTTGGTCCGCCACTGTATACACCCAATGCATAACGCCATGCTGGAGCATCACAGAGGGAATGCCCTCGGCCTCCTTGCACTGCAGCAAAGCGCGCTCCCAGCCAGCGTTTCCAACCACCAGTATCTCGGGCGCGACGGCCTGGCACCATCTTTGCACGGCACGTCCGTGAAACAGTACGAACCCTAACCAGCGTTTCACGAACAGGTGCCACCAATCGCTATTGAGAAGAACACGGCTCAAGGCATTCTCTTCCCCGGTAAGCGGGACTGATAAGACAGCGGCGGTGAGGCGATCGCCCAAAGCGCGTACTTCAGAAATTGAAGGGACATCCGAGGCTCGCGACCACGCGTATAAAACATGGAAGTCTCGACCGAGTTCACCCAGGCGTTTGCCTCCAGTCGCCGGATCTTCCACCAGGAAGTTCATCTTCTCCGGAAAGTACGGCTCGTATTCCAGCCCAATCTTGGTGAAGTTGTAGGCGGTGGAGTAAAACCAAATTCCGCCTTGGGGCACAGTGGAAGCGACCTTGCGAATCCGGGCCGCAGACCAGTAGCGCGACCACAAAGGGGCCACGCGCCGAAACAACTCGGATGGCCTCCCAGGCGATTTCCAGAGCTTTCCCAGGCTCCGGTAGACCCAGTTGCCCTGAGCAAGCGGCAACCCTGCAATCAAGGCATACTTTGAGTCTGTTAGCGCACGTACCTGGCGAAGTCGATCAAGCCAGGGCGAGTAGGATTCGAAGCGGCATTCGGAAAATCCTTTCGAGCCGATCCAGCGATCCAGTTGGAAAGTCTGCACAATGTAACTGAGTTGCTCGAGGAGTGGCTCCTCATAAATCGTCAGCGTTGGTAACTCGTCGATAGCCGAGGCGGCATGGAGCAACTTCCTGACAAGGGAATGCGCAACCATCAACGCCGAATCGGCAGATCCCAACATCTCATCGGGCCCGTAGAGGCTTTCCGTCCTTCGGATCCATGGACTGTCAGGCGCAAATTCGCACAGCAGACCTGCGTCCCCCGTCACAGCCGTCAGGTTACTGCCGGCCCCATAAAGGTGAAGAATGTTGGACATGAAATGACTGGAATATCAGGCGTGAATTTTGCGAGCTAAGAGTTCCAACGCGTGAAAGGCGCGGGCGTCCATGGTTCAAAATCCAAAATTTGTTATTAACCCCGGAACACGAAAGCCGCCGGTTCGTGCGAAAATTTCAGTCTTCGCTCCAGGGACTGCCACTGTTCCTCGGTGTCCAAATCCACCGCTTCCTGCTCCGGAGACACAGCTCCGAGCGTTCGTTTGCCTTTCAGGGAACGCTGGGTGATCACGGTTTGCGTCCATGCCACAAAGACGCTGCCGTCGGCGTGGTACGCACTAGGGAGCTGTTGACGACACGGAATTTGGGGGCCTTCGCTGATGCTGGGTTGCAGCAAGCCATCCGGCGTTTCAAAATACACCCAATGAGGATTGTATTCCGACGGAACAGGTCGAATCGAGATGACGCTGTCCACATGGCACTCCCATAAGAGTGAGATACAGCGATCAATCGTGGCAGAACTGCGAAGCGGACTCGTGGGTTGAAGCAAGCAGACTGCGTCATAGTCTTGCCCATCTGCTTGAATCCACCGAATCGCGTGGAGGATGACCTCAATCATTGGGGTCGAGTCGAGCGCAAGTTCTGGGGGTCTGAGGAAGGGCACCTCCAATCCTGCGGCCTTCCCGATCGCAGCGATTTCAGCGTCATCCGTGCTCAGCACGACCCGAGAAAGATTGGCCGCACTGAGAGCAGCGTTCGCCGTATGTGCCAGCAGGGGCTTGCCACCAAGGGGCCGTATGTTCTTTCGCGCTATGCCTTTCGATCCGCTACGAGCCGGAACAATACCCAGAACAGTGTGCTGCGCCACTTGATCCCTCATCTTCCAAAATCAAGATACCAGAAAAGAACAATCCCCTCTCGATCTTACCGCTAGTACCGGTCTCTCCGCGTTGTCCTTTGGGTGGGGCAGCGCAGCCCCAACAAAGGAACGCTCCAGACACCGAAACATGGCGGATGACTAAGTATCATCGGAACCGTTTCGAAGAGTCTGCAGTCAACTTCCTTTGCTTGTTCCCCCAAGTGATCTTCGCTTTCTGGAGCCGCATTCTTGTTGAATTCGGGCCGGAACCCAATATCAGGTCTTGTGCAGGAAGTCTGGTTCCTGAGCGTCCTTTAGTTGTACCTGTAGTTGTACTTGCACTCGTATTCTGGAGAATACGTCGCGGATGCCGAATCAAAGACGATAAGCGGTGAGCGGTTCCTCCTCCTCCAAGGCAGCGATGGCCGGGTCGGTTCCGGTAATGGTCGCGATCTGTCCGTGGTAGCGGTCGACGAGGGAGACGCGGTCGGGTGCGCCGGTTTTGCGCAGGATGCGGTGCACATGGTTCTTCACGGTGTGCTCGGAGAGGTGCAGGCGGGTGGCGATCTCTTTGTTGGTCAATCCCCAGCAGATCAGCTCGACCAGCTGTTGTTCACGGCGGCTGAGTTCGGAGCGGGTGCGCGTCCGCAGGTTCTGGCGAATCGCGAGCTGCTGCGAAGCGTAGCGGAACAGGGTCGCGGAAAAGCAGGGAGGACAGACGCTTTCACCGGCGGCTACGGCGCGGATGGCGCTGAGAACTTCGGCGGCGGACGCTTCGCGCAGAACGTATCCGGCAGCTCCTTCGCGGACCGCGAGGAGGAAGTTTTCCTCGGTTGGCTCCATCCCGACCATGATGGTGCTGGTTCCCGGGAGATTCTCGCGAACGTAACGCAACAGAGCCGGTTGCGCCAGGGCGACTCCAAAGGAATCGAGAAGGATGACTTGCGGGTGGCAGGCGATCACTTCCTTCAAAGCGTCAAGGGAATACCCGCAGGCTCCGACTACGTACACATTGGTGCGCTTGCCGAGGATCCGAATCAGCGCCTCGCGCAGCAGACGGTTGTCGCATAACAGAAACACACTTACTTGATCGCTGGACATTTATGAACCTTCTCCAAACAATTCGATCTTTTGAGGGTCAGAGTATTGATGTAATCAATTATTCACGAGCAAACAAGGTTACGTAACCGCCTGGGCCGCAAAGTTTTCGCGCGAGAATTCAGATTGGGAATGGACCCACCATGGGACCTAGGAAAGGGCTTCCCGTGCACATGAGATAGACCGGTTTGGTCCCACCGTTGGTCCCTCCGATGATCCCTCCGACATCTATTGAGACCATTCTGCCTAGCAGGGAGTGAGAAGCGCGGGCAGGTCATTTTTGAACCTTGCGCATTTTTCCCCACGCCCGATACTACGAATGCAAGGAGAGTTCCGTGAAACGTGTGCGGGTGCTGGTACACCAGCCGGGGAGAAGAACAGGCCATCTGATCGAAGGAGAATGTATCGGCGAAGAACTTATGGATCAGTGTGCCCAGCTGCTGATCAGTCGCCTGATTTACCGCTTGCGCATGAAACGCCGCCACGGAAAATCGGTCGGGAAAGGCTAGTTCGGTTGCCAAAGGAGGGAGCGGCACCTGGCGCAGCGAGCTAACGGTGCGGTCTCCGCCCCAGAGAACCCGGACAGCGCAGTATGAGCACAGATTGCGTGTGGTCTCCTGATCATGGTCGTAGGAGACGATCACGACCGACTGGAACAATTCTGTCGATCGAGCGTGCGGGGAGAAGCGTTGCCAGGTCGGCAAGCTCAGACGCTGAATATCCGAAATAAGAGAGGGTCTGGTCTTTGGCGATCAAAATTGTCGCGACGTCCCGCAACGAGTCAAAATCCTTTTCAAGGAAAAGGCCTCCGCCGCAATGAAAGTCCCGAAAATCGCTGGCACTGTCGGAAAGGCGCACCCGGACTGGCGGCGCCTGCGTCATCCACTCACTGTCCACGTGGTCAGCCTGTCCGGTACCGGCGTACGCATACACGGCCGCCAGTCGATTGATTCCAATCGGTGGGAAGGCAATC
>WNEZ01001466.1_pt1 | contig 27217 bp, 28 predicted proteins | sample 5400521 | NCBI WGS metagenome assembly WNEZ01 (sample SAMN13153339, study PRJNA577476) | soil metagenome | isolation source: 120 cm saprolite under Douglas fir tree site 2 hole 1 replicate 1 | place: USA:California | collected 2015-04-18
CCCGGAACCATGCTGTCGGCGATGCGTTGAATGCAAGCTTCCGTCTCTTCGCGTCCGAAGTACATCAGGACGTTGCGGCAGAACACCACGTCTGACTTGGGCATGAGCGGGGCATCGTCAGCACGCGCGAGGTTGTGGTGAGTGATGTGCACGTACCGTCGAATGAAAGGCGCGATCTCGTAGCCGCCTGGAATCGGGGTTAGAAACCGCCTCTGGCGCTCGGGCGACAAACCACGCAGCTCACCGGCTGCGTAACGTGCGATCTCAGTGCGCGCGAGAGCGTGAAACGAGACGTCCGTGGCGACAACCTTCCAGTTGTGACGTCCGGTTTCATCGATGAGCATGGCCAGGCTGTACGGTTCCTGGCCGTTTCCACATCCGGCGCTCCACACGGTATGCGGCGCACCGTTCGCTTTCCGCACGAGGTCGGAGAGGGCCCCGAATTGAGCGGCGTCCCTGAAGAAGGCGCTGTGCTGAACGGTGACTCGGTCCAGCAGGTCATCAAATGCAGCGGGCTGGCTGTCGAGCATGTCGACGTAAGCAGGCATTGGAATGCCCGCGAGGTGCGCACTTTCCTCGAGCAGCCTCTCGAGCCGGGCACGGCTTGCCGGCTCGGCTTTGAGTCCCGCTCGCGAGCGCAGGAGCTGCGTTGCGTGATCGACTGGATTCATGCTCACCTCGGCGTCGTGGCCTCGAAGGGCCGGACGCTCTTGCCCGGTGCGAGCGCGCCTGCGCCCTTGTGACGGTGCGGTGGCGCGCCTTGGGTACGACCCAACAAACGTGACACGGCGCTGAGCAGGCCCACCTCGTCGAACGAGGTCTTGACGATGTAGGCATCCGCACCGGCGTCAAGGCCGCGCTGGTGATCCTCGTCGCTCCCATGCGAGGAGACGATCAGCACCGGAATGTTGGCCAGGCGGGGATGCCGTCTGATGTTTTGAATCAGATGTAGGCCGTCGAGATTGGGCATCTCAACGTCCGTCACCACCAGGTCGGCGGGCAGCTCGGCCAGCATTCCCAGCGCCTCCGCTCCGTCGCTGGCGGTGCGCACCGCGTAGCCTCCGCGCTCCAGGATCGAACGCTGCAGCTCGCGCACCATCAGGGCGTCATCGACAACCATCACGGAAAGCTGCGGCGGGGGCGCGGCGGGCTTGTCGGGGACGTCGGACGCAATCTTGGCCGACGTGGCGCGCTCGAGGAGATTCGGAACGTCGAGCACCAGCAGGATGCTGCCGTTCGGCTCGATGCTCGCCCCGCTCACGGACTTGAGATCGCGAAGGCGACCCGTCAAGCCGCGGACGACCACGTCTCGCTTCTGCAGCACCGTTTCGACCTGGAAGGCATGCGAGCTCTCCGCGGTGCCGAGCAGGACCCACGGCCCGCCCTCGGCGGAGGGCAGACCCAGAAGCGCGGCGAGGTCCGAAACCGGAATTGCGCGCCCGTCCACAACGGCCAGCTGCCGGCCGCTCACGACCTGGACGTGCTGTGCCTCCAGCATGCGGACTATCCCCTGCAGGGGCAGCGCGAACGACTGGCCGGAGATGGACACGATGAGGCACGGAATCACCGTCAGCGTGATGGGCACGACGATCCGGAACTCGGCCCCCACGCCAGGATGGTTGACAACCTGGACCGTGCCGTGGATGGCCGCAACGGCGGTGGCTACCACGTCAAGTCCGACGCCCCGACCGGATTCCTCGGTGACGACCTTGGCGGTCGAGATACCGGAGCGGAAGATCAGGTGCAGCGACTCCTCTTCGCTGAGGGCGCTGACGTCGACGCCGGCCTTGGCTGCGGAAGCCCGCACTGCCGCCACGTTGATCCCGGCGCCATCGTCGCTGATCGAAATCACGACCTTGGATCCGACCTGTGCTGCATGGAGCCCGACCACGGCCTGCTTCGTCTTGCCGGCCGCCAGCCGCGCTTCAGGGAGCTCGACGCCGTGGCCCACCGAATTCCGGACCAGGTGGAGAAGAGGCGAAACGAGCTCCTCGAGCACGCCTCTGTCGACTTCGACGTCCTCACCGCTGACCTCCCAGCGCACATCCTTGCCGGCGGCGCGGGCCACGTCGCGGACTGTGCGATGCAGGATGGGCTCGAGCGTCCCGACCGGCACCATGCGCGTCCGCTCGGTGACCTCCTGGAGCTGGTTGATCACCTTCGTCAGCTCGCGATACTCGGTGACGGCATCAGGGTCCAGATTCAGCTCGGAGCCGAATACGTGGCCCACCCTCAGCTGCGCGGCGGAGGCCTCTCCGACGAGCCGGTTGAGCTCGTCGATTCGGGCCACCGGCACCTCTAGCGTGGCCGAGTCCGGCTGTTTCCGATCAAGGTGAGCCGCCTGGGCATTCGGAACCGGAGCAGCCGGCGAGGGCGCGGACGGCTGGGTCGGAGCTACTGGTACCGGAGCCGCTGGTACTGGAGCCACTGGTGCCGGAGCCACTGATATCGGAGCCACTGGTACCGGAGGTACTGATAGTGGAGCGACTTGCGGCGGCGGTGAGGACGGAGCTGCTGGTTTTGGCGTTACTGGCAACACGGCTATCGCCGGTGCGGCTTTTGGGATTGCTGCAGGCGGCACTGGCCTCCCCACTTGTGCGGAGACCCCCTCCCGCGCCTGCGCCGCGGGGACCCCAGTGGACGCGGCGGTCGGGAGGGGAGGGGTGGAGGACGGCAGCAGGCGCTCCAATGCAGCCTCGTCGCTTGCGTCTTGATCGCCGCTCGAGGGGCTCGCGATGAGCCGGCCGATGCCGTCGAGAACGAGGAGCATCGCATCTGTGAGCTCCGGACTCGACCGACGCGTCCCCGCCCGCAGCTCGACGAGCAGGTCCTCGAGCCGATGGGCGAGGCGGCTCACACGCATCATGCCCACCATTCCGGCCGCTCCCTTCATGGTGTGCGCCTCACGAAAGATCCCGTCGATCGCGGCCTGATCGTCGGGCGCCGACTCGAGCGCGAGCAGCCCTGAGGCGATGCGCTCGAGGTGGCCCTTCGCCTCCTCGACAAACAGTGGCCGGAACTCGTCCTCTAGCTCGCCCATTTCAAATCCAGCCGATTCTTGACCAGCTCCTCGACATCGACGAGCACCACGAGTCGACCGCCATGGCTGTAGACGCCGAGCTCACCAGGGTGGGTGCCGGCGCCGACCGGTTCTTCGAAGTCGGCGGCGGTAGGAAGTTCCTCAGCGGCCAAGGCAACGACATCCTTCTCACCGTTCACCAGCACGGCGAAGGGCGGATCGCTGAGGGCGCCGGTGGCTGTGATCACACCGGTGTCGAGCAGCGGAACGATCTCACCGCGAACGTTGACCACGCCGAGCAGGCCGGGGGGCGAGAGCGGGACTCGGGTCACGACCGGATGGCGCAGCACCTGATGCACTGTCGCCATCGGCACCGCGAAGTAGGCGGCGTTGACGGCCAGCACGAGCACACGCATCAGTTGCTCTCCTCGGCAGCCGACCTGACTTCCTGGGCAGCAGCCGCCACAGTGCGACATCTGTCCGTGATGAGTTGAACAGCGAGCTCGACTCTGTCAACCGCGGTGTGTTGAGTCGTCACGGCCGGCTGAACTTTGGCGCTCGCGTCGGCCATGGCCTGGGTCATGCCCATCCAGCGGTCCAGCTGCTGGCCGCGTCTCTCGATGGCAAGCACCGCCTCGCCGCTGGTCACTTTCGCGCCTTCGGCGAGGTTGGAGATCTGCGCGGCGGCAGCCTTGGAGCGCTCGGCCAGCCGGCGCACCTCGTCGGCGACCACCGCAAAGCCACGGCCGGCTTCTCCCGCACGAGCAGCTTCGATGGCCGCGTTGAGCGCGAGCAGGGCGGTCTGGTCGGCGATGTCGTTGAGCAGCTCGATCACTTCCTTGATCTCGTCGACGCGCCTCGAGTTCGCCATCGTGCGGTCGCTCGAGGCCTGCAGGTCGGTCAGCGTGCGCTGGATGTTCGTGCGCAGCTCGGCGGCTTGGAGCACGACGCCCGCGACCGTCTCCGCGATCGAGGCCGAGGCGGTTGCCAGCGCCTGCAGCTCGGCCGACGTCTCGGCGGCAGCTTGAGTCTGTTCAGCGGTGGCGGTGCTGAGCAGCTCGACCGAAACCCCCAGCCGGCGGGTGGATTCGCTCGCTTGGCCGCGCAGCCGCGGCAGCTCGATGACGATGAGGTCCAGAAGCCGATTGACCGTGTTTGCCAGGCGGCGGGTCTCGCCGCCGCCGCCGGGGACGGCGCGCACCGATAGATCCCCTGACTCGATGGCGGCCGCCACCTGAGATAGCGCGAGCACGGGTCGGGCGATCCACCACGTGGACAGCGCGAGGATTGCGACGAGCAAGAGCAGCGTCCCAACTTCCAACCAAAGCCCCAGCTGCGTGAAGTTGAAGACGGCCGCCAGGACGAAGAGCGGCAGGACTACGACCAGCGAGCTGAGGATCATCCTCAAGAAGAAGGTGTCCCACGGGTTCTGGTGCTCAGGCAGATCCGGTGAATCCGGTTGGAAATCGGAATCGGTGGGCCTCAACACACGCAGGTTAGCCGACACGTTGTGATCGAGGCCCCTCTCGAGCGGGCCCTCAAGCTCCACGGTGTGGCTCCCCCTTTTCGCCTTGTGCACGCTCACCGGACCAGGCAATATCGGTGGACAGGTCGCCCTGATGCGAGGCCGCCAAGGCGATCTCCTGTGCGGAAGCGGCGACAGACCGGCTGCTTTCGGCGATGCGCTCGATGGCGGTCACGGACTTTTCGACGGCCGACCGCTGCTCCAGGGTGGCGAACCGAACCCGACCGCTGGCTTCGGCCATCGCTGCCATCATCACGAGCCAGAGTTCCATCTGGCTGCCTCGAGTCTCGACCGCCTGCACCGACGCCCGGCTCTGGACCTGTGCGCCTTCGACCAGCGTCGCGATCTGCGCGGCCGCGGCCTTGGAGCGTTCGGCCAGCCGCCGCACCTCGTCCGCCACCACCGCGAAACCGCGCCCTGCTTCCCCGGCTCGGGCGGCTTCGATGGCCGCGTTGAGCGCGAGCAGGTTGGTCTGGTCGGCGATGTCGTCGATGAGGGTGAGGATGCCCTCGATCTCGCCCACTCGCTGAGCCAGCGCGGCCACGTTTTCGCCCGATGCGTTGAGGTCGGTTCGTGCGATCGCGATCTTGGCCTGGACCTCGCCGGCCTGGGTGGCGACGCCGTCCGCGGTCTCAGCGATGGTGGCAGCGGTGCGGGCCAGCTCCTCCATGCTCGACGAGGTCTCACTGGCAGCGGTGGCCTGCTCCAGGGTCACTGCTGCCAGCTGCTGGGCTCCTGATGCGAGCTTGGCGGCCGACTCGGCGACTTCACCCCGAAGACGGAAGAGCATGCCGGCCAGCCGCTGGAGCATGGCGTTGAAGGTTTGACCCAGCAGGCGCATTTCCCCGCCTCCGCCGGGCACCACCCGCGCGGTCAGATCGCCGGCCTCCGCCCGAGCCGCCGCGCGTGTGAGCGCGGTGACCGGGCGCATCACCAGACGTGTGGATATGGCTGTGATCCCGATCAGAAGAAGCAGTCCCACCACGTCCACGCCGGCTCCCCAGCCCCCGAGCGCGCTGCGCATCTGGCGCCCGACGACGACGAACGGGAGCCCGACGGCCAGCAACGTCACCAGCATCCTCACGAAGAAGCTGTCCCACGGTTTGTGGCGGGTGATTTCCAACTCGGAGGCGTCTGGATGCGAGGGCACGATCCTCAACGCCGGCGAGTCGCCGGCAACGGTGCTTGGGAGGCGGTCCAGCGCGGGCTTCCTAAGCTCCACGATCGGGCTCACCCGCTCTCTCCCAGCCCGAGTCGGCGAGCTCGGCGGCGAGCTCTCCCTGTCGAGCCGCCGCGGAGGCGATCTCCTGCGCGGTGGCGGCCACGGAGCGGCTGCCCTCGGCGATGTGCTCGATCGCCAGCACGACCTCCTGGGTGGAGGTACGCTGCTGCTGGCTGGCCAGCTGCACCTGGCCGCTGACCTCGGTGATCGCTCGCATCATGGCGAGCCCACGCTCCATCTGCTTGACGCCTTTCTCCAGCGCCATGACAGTCTCGCTGCTCTGGGCCTGAGCCCCTTCGACGAGCTTGGCGATCTGGGCTGCGGCCGCCTTCGAACGCTCGGCCAGCCGGCGTACCTCGTCGGCGACGACCGCAAAACCTCGGCCCGCGTCGCCCGCGCGGGCGGCTTCGATGGCGGCATTGAGAGCGAGGAGGTTGGTCTGGTCGGCGATGTCGTTGATGAGCTCGAGGATGCCTTCGATCTCGTTGACGCGCCCGGCCAGGGCGAGCGTTCGATCGCCCGAGGCCCTGAGGTCGGTTTGAGCAAGCTCCAGGTTGGTCTGCGCCTCGGCGGCCTGGACGGCGACCCGATCGACCGTGTCGGCGATGGATGCCGACGTGCGGGCGACCTCCTCCATGCTCGCCGACGTCGCGGTGGCAGCGGTGGTCTGCTCCAGGGTCGCGGAGGCGAGTTGCTCGGCGGCGGCGGAGAGCTGGCCGGCTGCGTCGGTGACCTCGCCTCGAAGGCGGAAAAACACTCCGCTGAGGCGCTCGATCATGGCGTTGAAGGTGTCCCCGAGCCGGCTGACCTCATCGCCGCCTTTGAGGCTGACGCGCGCGGTGAGATCTCCCCCCTCGACGCTCACCGCAGCGCGCGACAGAGCCACGATCGGTCGGGTCGTGTAGACCGCGAGCACGATCGCGAATACGATCAACAAGAGCAGACTCAGAGCCTGGAGCAGTGAGGTTCGAAGCTCCTGCGCGTAGACGGGATCCAGGGCGGTCGCGGTTTCGATCGACGCGATCACCACCCAGCCGAGGCTCGCGATCGGTTCATACCCGGCCAGGACCTGCTTGTTCCTGTAGTCGGTGATCTGGGCGGCGCCCCCGCCGGATTTCATGGCCTGGTCGAAGATCGCGCCCTCGGCAACGAGCCTGAGCGCGCCCTTGCCCACCAAGATGGGGTCGTCCACGACTACGCCCCAGTCCGAGCTGTAGACGAGTAGGTGTTGCATATTGACCAGATGGATCTCCTGGTCCCGAGTGATCGGATTGTCCAGGCCGTAGGGGTTGAGCAGCTTCCCCAACGCAGCCACGTTCAGGTCACCCACCACGACGCCCTGCGGCTTCTCGTCCGGGCCCAGGATCGGCGCGGTCAGGAGCCAGTCGAGGCCTGCCTGTCCAATCCCAACCGGCCCGATGGTTTCGACGCTGAGGCTGTGGGCGAAATCGGCCCCTGATGGCGTGGTCGAGAGCCCGATCTCAGGCCGCGTCGCCGCGACCACGTTTCCTCTCAGATCGGAGACCTGGAGGGCTTCGAAGGACGAGTGGGAGGAGAGCGAAGCCACCAGGTTGGCGTTGAGGCCTGGCTTCGAGAGTTCGCCGACCTGGGCACCCGCCACCTGGCGAAGCTCTGCCTGGCGTTCTGCCACCCAGTCGTTGATGCGGACGGCGCTGCTTTCCGCGGTCGCCTCCACCCGTGCCTTGGCCTGGTCCATTGCCGTCTGCGCGCTCCAGTTGGACATCACGAACCCGAGCACGACCGAGATTGGAATCGACACGATCAACACCCCGGCCACGACGCGGAGGGAATAGCTGTCGACCCACCTCCAGCGGGCCCCGCGCCCGGACGTGCGGATAGCCCTTTCTGGGGCTTTGATCAAGCGAAGCGCGGGCGTCCGGGCGTCAGGTGTGCGGACCGGGGGACCGAAATGGACGTTGACGTACCAGCCGGACATTGGCACCAAGTAGACCGCTGGCACGGCTGATGTCGTAGTGGCGGCGCCCGACGAGCCGGCGGCGACCGGCTGCAGGTTGTAGACGATGCCGCCTGGATGGGCACACCCGCCCGCGTGCACATGAGAAACGTGAATCGAGTTCGAGGTCATCCCGGTCAGCTTGATCGTGAGGGTGAACGAACCGTTCCCCTGGACGATGTCGCCGGTGCCGGACACGCCGCTACCGTTTTGGGCTGTCATCTCGAAAGTAAGCGGATTTGGAGACGCCGGCGCGGCTGTGCTGCCGCCGCCACACGCGGCGATCACCATGCCGATCATCATGGCAAGGACGACATTCGTGGCCCCCGGCCGGCTCCGCACAAGGCGATTGATCTCGAGCACGCACCTTTCTTACGCCGGAGCGCGGGCGGTGTCGCCACCGTTCGGCACAGGGTGTCACCCCTACAAGAGGATGGGTTTAAGAGTTAGTGGGTGGCTACAGCTCTATCAAGCCTTTGTGTGCAGCCGCGATGACGGCCTGCAGCTTGGAGTGGACCTGCAGCTTCTCGATCACGTGGCGGACGTGCCACTCGACGGTGTGGGGGGCGATTGCGAGTCGCTGTGACATCGCAGTCGTGTCCAAGCCTTCGGCGAGCAGGTGGAGGATGTCGAGCTCTCTCGGCGTGAACTCCGCAAGCAACTGGTCGCGCTCCCGCTTCCGCGTGACAACACCCCGCTGACGAGCGATCGCGCGGGCGAAAAGCTCAGCTGGAATGAGCACTTCGCCTGCGGACGCCCGGCGAACGGCTTCGATGATTTGATCGGCGGTCGCATCTTTGGTCAGATAGGCGGTGGCGCCGGCGTCGATCGCATCCAACAGCGCTGTCTCGGACTCATCGGCGCTGTGGAACACGATTGCCGCTTCGGCGTGGGCGGTCTTGATCATTCGCGCCGCCGTCGGCCCCGTCACGTCGGGGAGCCGGAAGTCCATCAGGACCACATCGGGGCGGCAGTCGGTCGCCGCTTGAACGGCGTCGGCTCCCGAGCTCGTAACGCCAGACACCGCCAGGTCGGGCTGCGCTTCGAGCACTCTCGAGATGGCGGACGCCAGCAGCGGGTGGTCCTGCACGATCAGGACCTGCACCCGCCGGCCGGCGGGTTCCAGGCTGGTGTCCGGCACAAGATTGAGCATTGTCGTCATCCTCTACGGTCGAAGGCAACAGCCCGCGCAGCCGGTCGCTCTCATTGTCATTTCAACACCAGACGCAACTGTAAAGCGAATGCTTAGCTGAACGGTATTCTTAGCTCACTTTTGTAAACCTTTGCTATACCCGCCCGTTTTGGCGAAATCGGGCCAATCCGCGTATCAGGCCCCAGAATCAGGCCGTGAGCGCGGCTGACAGTGCCGTCTACTTCAACGCTCCTGGGACTGCTTCGGTCAAGTGGGACGGCGCCGGGGCGACGGTGGTGGTCGAGTGGGAGGGCTGGGCGAACTCGAGCGAGTTCGCGGCCTTGCTCGACGCGGGGGTCCGGGCCTTGAAGGACCACCACGGGTCGCGCTGGCTGGCTGATTGCCGCCGGCAGAAGGTGCTCAGTCCGGCCGACCAGGATCGGGCCGACCGAGAGTGGCTTCCCCGAGCCTTGGCTGCCGGCCTGAAGAAGTTCGCCGTGGTACTACCGGACAGCGGCCTCGCGGGCATGAACCTCAAGGACAGGCTCGCAGGGGTGCCCAACGCCAGGTTGCAGGTCGGATACTTCGATACCGTCGAGCAGGCCAGGGAGTGGCTCGCTCACTGACCTGATTTGTCAATGATCGTGGGACGGTCTGCTTGACAAAGGCTCCGGGGTCTGGCCACGATTGCGCACCGCCAAACCATGATTGAATCGAAGGACGTGGTTCTGGGCGCACTGGGTGCGGCGGCGGCGCTCGCCGGCCTGGTTCTGGTCTTTCTCGGCATCATCATCGCCGCCTATCAGTCGTATGCCGGCAATGCTCCTGCTTCGGTTGTCCGGCCATACAGAATCGCGGGCGTCGCACTGTTCGGAACGTTCAGCCTCAGCCTTGTGACCGTCGCCCTATGCATGGCATGGCTGGCGCTCGGTGGTCCCCATTGGCTGTATGGGTGGACAGTCGGATTTTTCGTTTTGCAGCTGGTCGCAGCTTTCGTCGCGGCCGGTTGGACAACCCGCATGGTCCTGTGGCCGTAGCCGTGGCGCTCACCCAGAAGAAGCTGCAAGACCTCACCGACGCCGGCCTCGCCGGCCTTCTCGAGACTGACCGAGCTCTGTGGCGCGCCAAGGCCAAGCACGCGTATAACGCAACGCATGCGTTCATCAAAGAGATTCGACCCGACGACGTGATCAGCCTGCTGATTGCCGAGCTCGAGGTCGCTCCTGAGCTCAGGACCTTCCTGGCCAAAAAGAAGCTGACTCAGAAATACTGGTATTCGTGGTTTGGAGAATTGATCATCGACCGTTTCTGGACCGAACTGGCAGGAGGAGGAGCAGGGCATGGCTAAAGATTCATCGCAGATGGCGCGCGACTACATCGACAGCGCACTCAAGACACGCGCGCGCCTCGGGCGTTCCGCAAAACCGAGCAAGGCGGCCTATGCGCGGGCGGTCAAGCTGGCGCGGCAGGCGATGGAGGAGTTGATCTCCCTTGCTCCCAGTTCAAGGAAGGGAACGCACAACTAGAGCCGCTTAAAGCTCCGCGCGGACCTTGGCCGCGGCCCGGGCAAGCGCGGTCAGCTTGCCGAAAGCCTTCGGCCGCGACAGGTACTTCATCCCGCAGTCGGGCGCCAGGATGAGTCGCTCCGGCGGCACAAAGCGCAGGGCGTTGCGGATCCGCTGGACGATTATGTCGACGTCCTCCACCGGGCTGTCGTCGGCGAGGTCGATCACGCCGACGATCAGCGTCTTGTTGGACAGGCTCTTGAGAACTGACAGATCGACCTTTTGCTGAGCCGACTCCATCGAGATCTGGTGCGCGGTGACATCCGCCAGCTCTTCGAGGAATGGGTACCCAGTCGGGCGCGAGTGGACGATGTGCGCGTACCCGAAGCATGTGTGGAGGGCGGTGGTTCCTGCGATGCCCGCCAGCGCTCGGTTGATCGCCTTGATGGCAAATCGCCGCGCTTTCTCGGCCCGCGCCTGCAGGTATGGCTCGTCGAGCTGGACCACGTCCGCGCCGGCCGCGAACAGGTCGCGCACTTCGCCGTTGACGACTTCCGCCAGCGCCATCGCCAGCGCTTCCTCATCGTGGTAGTAATCGTCCTGCGCCTGCTGCGACATGGTGAAGGGTCCCGGCAGCGTCGCCTTGATGGTCCGGGAAGTGGTCGCGCGAAGGAACTCCACGTCGCGCACCTCGACTGGGCGCGAGCGCCGGAGCGGACCTACCACGCGCGGCACAGGGTTAGGATGGCCGGTCCGGTCGAGCGCCGTGCCCGGATTGTCCAGGTCCATGCCATCGAGGGCGGTCGCGAAGCGGTTGGAGTAGCTCTCGCGGCGGATCTCGCCGTCAGTGATGATGTCGATCCCGGCCCGTTCCAGATCTCTGATCGCCAGCACCGTCGCGTCGTCTTGCGCCTGCTCGAGGTATTCGGGCGCGACCCTCCAGATCTCCAGGGCGCGAGTCCGCGGGGGCAGCCGGCTGCCCAGGAGGTTGCGGTCGACGAGCCAGTCCGGTTGGGGATAGCTGCCGACCACGGACGTCAACAGCACGTCTGACATCGTGCCAACCTTAGTGGAGCCATGAAAACGCTGCGGCTGAAAACTGTGGACGCGTATGTGGCCTTCGACTTCGAGTGCCCGACCAGCGCCGGGGGCACGCGCCTCGCGCCGGACGTGACCGAACACGAGACTCAGCTGCTTGCCCGCGCGATGACCTATAAGTTCGCGGTTCTCGGCGTCAACTTCGGCGGTGGCAAAGGGACCATTCGGGCCACGCCCGAGGAGCGTGACGATGCCGTCGCCCGCTATGTCGACGAGATCCGGCCGCTGGTCGAGTCGGCGAAGTTTCTCACCGCCACGGACCTCGGGACGATGCCTGACGATTTCCGCTCGCTTCCGGGCACCGACCAGGCGGACCTCATGCACACCGACTACATGGGCATGCCGCTCGACGCATTTCTGACCGGCCTCGGGGTCGCGACCGCGGCCGAGACCGTCCTGGGTGGGCTCGAAGATCGCACCGCGGCCATCGAGGGCTTCGGCAAAGTCGGAGGCGCGACCGCGGTGGAATTGGCGATGCGCGGAGCCCGGCTGGTGGCCTTCTCGACCATCCACGGCTCCGTCCAGCGCCCGGCGGGCTTCGACGTCGACGAGCTGCTGGCCCTTCGCGCGCAATATGGTGATCGGCTGGTCGAGCATCTGGGCACGGACGTGCTCCCCCCCTCGGAGCTGTTTGCTATCGCAGCGGACGTGCTGGTTCCCGGCGCGCGCATCGGGGTCATCGACGAGGCTCGCGCGCAAACCCTCAGAACTCGGGTGGTCGCGCCAGGAGCCAACGTCCCCTACACGGCGCGCGCGCTCGAGATTTTGAAAGAGCGCAGGATCCCGGCCCTCGCAGACTTCGTCTGCAACGCGGGCGCCACGATCGGCTACATAACGTCGGGTCTTCAGACTGCGGACCAGGCGGTGGCCGCGGTCGAGAAACGTGTTCGCGACCTCACCCGCGAAAGCCTCGAGGACCCCCAGGGTCCGCTGTCGGGAGCGCGACGGATCGCCGAGGCGCATCTGCGCACCTGGTTGGATCAGAGCCAGATGCCGGAAGGGCCGGCCTTGGCATGACACCAGGGGTCGTCCGGCCGGCCCCCTGGTGTAAGTAGACTCGACGCGCCATATGACTGCGCACGCACCTGGTCGGCTGCCGGACGACACCTGCGACCGAGACCCGATCTGGGACCGCGAGCTCGAGACCGCGTCCTACGAGCAGGCTGTGGAGCGCGCGTCAGGGATCTGGGAAAAGCAGTTCGCGTATCTCATGGAGAGGTCGCCGTATTACGCGCGCAAATTCCGCGAAGCGGGCGTCGGGCAGGCGCGCGTGGGGCTGAAGGACCTGTCGCGGCTTCCCTTCAGCACGAAACAGGAGCTGAAGCGCGCCATTGATGAAACTCCACCGTTCGGGAGCAACCTCTGCGTTCCGCCAGACCAAGTCAAGCGGGTGTACCAGACCAGCGGCACCACCGGCGCGCCCAGCGTGCTCGCGCTGTCTCGTTCGGACATCGAGGCATGGACGGTCATCGGCACGCGCACGTACTTCGCAACCGGCATTCACGACCACAGCAGTGTGCTCACCACCTTCGGCGCCGGGCCGTTTGTAGCGGGGCACACGCATTTCGTGCTCTCGAGAATCGGATCTCGTTCCGTGCCGGTCGCGCCAGGCGACACGGACCGCGTGCTTTTCGGATTGAGGGCAGGCCTCGCCGACACACTGCTGAGCACGCCGTCCTTTGCCCAATACCTCGCCAATCGCCTGGAGAAGTCGGAACCCGATCCGGCCTCGATGGAGCTCACGCACATCGTCACCGGGGGCGAACCCGGTGGCGGCATCCCGGCCATTCGCGACCACATCCAGACCGTCCTGGGCGCGACCGTGACCGAGGTGATGGGAATCGGCGACATCGCTCCATCCCTGTTCGGCGAATGTCCGGAGCAGGAGGGCATGCATTTCTGTGGCGACGGCCACGTCTGGGCGGAGCTCGTCAACCCTGAAACTCGCGAGCCGATGATGATCGAGACCGGCGCCGTCGGCGAGCTCGTCTACACACACCTGACGCGTCAGGCGATGCCGGTCGTGCGTTTCCTCAGCGGCGACATCGTCAGGATCGGACCCTCGCCATGCGAGTGCGGCCGAAACACGTTCCGAATGCGCGTCATCGGCCGGCGTGATGACATGTTCATCGTGCGCGGCGTCAACGTTTACCCCTCGGCCATCCTTGCGGTGGTGGGCACGTTCCGGCCGCGCGTCACCGGCCGCGCACGCGTGATTCGCAAGACCACAGACGTCAGCGTGCCGCCGCCGGTCCCGATCGAGGTCGAGGTGCCGGACGGCGCTGCCGCCAACGGCGGGCTCATGGAGGAGATCGAGTCGGCGATCCACTCCGCATTGACCTTCCGCTCCAAGGTCGCCCTCATCCCGGAGAAGGCGTTCGGCGAGAGTGGCTACAAGACCCGCCTCACCGTGGACCGGCCGTGACCGCCAAACGAAAGAGGTTGAAATCCGATCTTGGGTGGAGCACCACCGATCGCATCTTCGTTCAGGGCCACGACCTGGTCGACCTCATGGGCAAGGTACCGCTCGGAGATTTTGCGTTTCTCGAGCTGAAGGGCAGGCTGCCGACCCCGGAAGAGTCGACCGTCTTCAACGCCATCGCCGTCACCCTTGTCGAGCACGGCATGACTCCGAGCGCGATCGCCGCGCGCCTCACCTATTTCGGGGCGCCCGAGTCGCTGCAGGCCGCGGTTGCGGCCGGGCTGCTCGGGATGGGGTCGCGTTTCGGCGGGTCGATCGAGGAGGCCGCCCGAACGCTTCAGGAAGCCCTCGCGGCGGCAGGTTCCGACGCGGACCTGGGCGAGGTTTCGCGCGACGTGGTCGCGGCGTACAAGAAGACGAAGCAGCCCATCGCCGGCCTGGGGCACCCGATCCACAAGCCGATCGATCCGCGCACCCCGCGCCTCTTCGCGATCGCCCTCGAAAACGGGCTGTCGGGTCGCTACATCGAGCTGATGAAGCTGATCTCAGAGGAAGCGGGCCGAGCTTACGGGCGCGCCCTTCCGGTGAACGCGACCGGCGCCATCGGCGCGATCCTCAGCGAGCTCGACTTCCCCTGGCAGGTGGGCCGTGGGCTGGCCGTCATCGCCCGCGCGATCGGTCTCGTCGCGCACATCCAGGAGGAGATCAAGGAACCCCTCGCGGCCGAGATCTGGGGCCGCGTCGAGGATGAAGCTTCCGAGCACAATCGAAATTCGTAGCTCCCCACCCCGGTGGCGCCGCTGCGCGGCGCGACCGGACCTCCCCACATGGTGGGGAGGGAGGGGCAGATAGAACGTGCACGGACTAACATAGATTTGCTCGTCTGACCGGCTGAATAGGAGGCGACACGGTGCCCGCCAACGTTCCCGGAATCCACCACGTGACCTGCATCACGGGTGACGTTCAGAAGAACGTCGACTTCTACGTGGGCGTCCTGGGCCTTCGCTTCATAAAGAAGACCGTCAACTTCGACGTGCCCGACACCTACCACATCTATTTCGGCGACTACCTCGGCACGCCGGGCAGCGCGATGACCTTCTTCGGCTGGCCGCACCTGCCCTGGCGACCGGCGGGCAGCGGGCAGGTGACGGTGGTTTCGTTCGCGGTGCCGGCCCGCTCGCTGCAGTTCTGGACCGGCCGCCTTAGAGACCTCAACGTGGATGCCTCGCGGGTGGCCCGCTTCGGCATCGAGACCCTTGTCCTCAAGGACTTCGACTCCATCCAGATCGAGCTCGTGGGCGAAGCGTCGGATGAGCGCTGGCAGCCGTGGCCGGACAGCCCGGTCGATCCCCATCACCAGATCCGCAGCTTCCACTCGGTGACCCTGTGCGAAGAGTCCGACCTCAACACCATCGAGTTCCTGACCGACACGATGGGCTTTCGCAAGGTGGGCAGCGAAGACAACCGCACCCGGTTCGAAACCGGCGCCGGCGGTCCGAGCTCGGTGCTCGACGTGCTCGACGCACCCGAAGCGCCGGTGGGAGAGGAGGCGGCGGGAACCGTCCACCATGTTGCATGGCGCGCCACCAACGATGCGCATGAGCTCGACTGGCGCGACGTGCTGGTCAAGTCCGGGCGCAACGTGACGCCCGTCATCGAGCGCAAATACTTCCGATCGATCTATTTCCGCGAGCCGGGCGGGGTCCTCTTCGAGATCGCCACCGACCAACCGGGCTTCACCGTCGACGAGCCCGCCGAGGCGCTCGGCTCTTCGCTCCAGCTGCCGCCGCAATACGAAGGCCGGCGCGAGGACCTGAAGTTCAACCTGACGCCCATCGTCGTCCCGACCACCGCGGCGCGGGGCGCAGGACACTGACACGAGCTTGGGGTGGTCTGGAAGTTTGACCTCTGGAGGGAAGTGAGCTGATGAGCACCGCAACGATCGCACCGGTCAACCCGATGTCGGCCGAAGGCAAGGACACGGTCATGAGCGTCATGCGGAGGGACCGAGCCAACTTCACGCGCTTGGTCTCGGATCCGAAGAACTGGAATGTCATGACTCGTTGTACCGGGTGGGAGACGCGCGACCTGGTCGGCCACATGATCGACGTCATGGAGGGTTACTTCAAGAACTGGGACGCTGCCAAAGCCGGCAAAGAGGGCACCGCCCTCGGCCTACCTGTGATGGGCGAAACGCTCAACGACCACGCCCTCGACTTTCGCAAGCTGCCACGCGAGGAGGCGCTCGAGCGCTTCAAGAAGGATGCGGAGAAGCTCGACGGCATCCTCCAGGCGCTCAAGCCGGAGGAGTGGACCGGATTCATGGTCTACCACCCGTTCGCGGGACCGGTCCCGGCCGGTTTCTACGGCACCTTCCAGATCATGGACTACGGCGTCCACCCCTATGACATCGAGTACGGACTCGGCAACAAGCTGGCGACCATCGACGAAGCGACGGCCGGGCTCATCCTGCCCTACTCGTTCATTTTCTGGATGTACACGGTCGACCAGAAGGTGGCGGCGGGCGTGGACGCTCAGTACGGAATCGAAACGGAAGGTCCATGGGGCGGCAAGTGGCGCGTGACGATCAAGGACGGCAAGTGGTCATCGGAGGCCGAGAAAGGGAACTTCGAAGGTTGCGATGCGAAGTTCCACTTCGACAGCGCGGCCGACCATGTGCTGACGTTCTTCGGCCGGTTCCCAGGCGGCTCGGCAACCGGCGACCCCGAGGTGATTCACAAGGTGCGCCACCTCTTCTTCTCCTTCTGATCCGTTCCACCGTCTGGGCCTTGACCTCCCCGGTCGGCGGGGAGGTCGGCCCCGGCATCAGGGAAGTGACGGCCGCTACTTCTGCGCAGGTCGCAAAGGCGATGGGCCCCGAGGGGGATCTCGTCGCCGCCCGCCTGTCACGCGGCTGCCGCTGCTTCGGCGCCTGGGCGGGCGACGACCTGCTTGGCTACGGCTGGCTTTCGAGCGGTCCCGAGTGGATCGGCGAGGTCGACCTGGAGATCAGGCCAGGCGAGAGTGAGGCCTACATCTGGAACTGCGTGACCCTGCCCGCCCACCGGCGCCAGGGCGTGTTCGGGGCGATGGTGGCCGGTCTAGCCGCGCGGGCGCGGACCGAGGGGCTGGCGCGATTGTGGATCGGCAGCGTCGCCATTCCCGCCGAGAAAGTCATTCCCCGAGCGGGGTTCGCTCCGGTCCTTCATTTTTCCAGCGAGGTACTGTCGGGCATTCGTTGGCTGAAGGTCCGCTCCGAGGCCGGGATAGAGCCTGGTTTGCTGTCGGCTGGGCGCGACGTGCTTGCAGTGGGCGGGCGCCCGCTGCGGCTGGACACCTGGATGGTGCGTGCCCAGCCGCGCCGGCACTGACCTAACCTTTTTTCCGCACGTTTGGCGCTCCATGAGACCACCCGCCAGCGGTGCGTTTCGGCAGGATCCCGATGGCTTAAAGCGCGGCCAGATAGATCTCGAGCAGATCCTCGGCCGGGTACTTGCCGGCCAGTTCTTTGGCGGCCCTCCAGAGCTCGGGCTCACCGATCCCAAACTCGGCGATGTGCTGCGGCAGTCCAAGCAGCGAAATCAGGCCCCGAACATCGACGGCTGCGTCCCGGCCCGAACCCGTAGCCTTCGCCAGCTCAGCCATACGATCAGGCTTGGCCTTCTCCACGTAACGCATGACATGGGGCATGAGCAGGCAGGACGTGACGCCGTGCGGAATGCCGTGACGTGCGCCGATCTGCTTGCCCATCACGTGACTGAGCCCGCTCGCCGCCGGCCCGGTCAGCGTGTACGAGAACCACGCGGCGACCTGATTCTCTGTCCGCACGCCGATGTCACCAGGAGAAGCCTTGGCCCGGGGCAGGGTCGCGAACAGGCGGCGCACGGCCTCGAGCGCCATAACATCCGAAAATGGATGAGACCCGTCGGCCAGGAATCCCTCGACCGCGTGGTCGAGAGCCCGGATTCCGGTCGACAGCCAGAGCGACATCGGGGTGGCGAGCGTAAGGTCGGCGTCGTAGATCACCGAATCGAGCAGCAGCCGGACGTCGCGCATGCCGGCCTTGTCGCCCGCGGCCTCCGTGAAGCCGGCGCTGCCGGCGAGCTCCGCGACCGAAAGCGTCGTCGGGATGGCGATGTGGGGGAGACCCCGATAGGCAAGACCATGTCGATCGGCGAGCCTGACCGCGATCATCTTGGCGGCGTCGATGGCGCTGCCGCCGCCAAAGCTGACGATGCCGTCGACGCCGATCTCGGTGGTGTGCGCGATCGCCTCCTCGATCTCCGAAGTCGGGGCATGCTGGCCGATGACCTCTGTGGCAGGCGCCTCCGCGCCGCCCAAAGCGCCGCGGACCTGGCCAAGCAACTTCCCTTGGACGACCAGCGAACGTGTCGTGATGAGCGCTACTCGTGTGACCTGCAACCGGCTCAATTCCGGCGCGAGCTGAGCCAGCGAGCCGGCGCCCCAGTGAATCGCGCGCGGGTTGGCGTAGTTGAAGGACCCGCTCTCGATCGTCACGTCACGCAATACGTTACGTTCGAGAGCAACCACATGGCCGGTCCACACGAAGGTCAACCCGTGCTTCACGCAGGCGAACCTCTCGAGCGGGCGCGCGCGGCGATGATTTTGGTCCACGGTCGCGGCGCGAGCGCGGCCGACATCATGACCATTGCGACTGAGGTGATGTTCCCCGGCGTCGCTTACCTCGCGCCTCAGGCTGCGGGTTCAGCCTGGTACCCGAACCCGTTCACCGCACCGTTGCAGGCCAACGAGCCTTACCTCAGCTCGGCGCTGCAGGTCCTCTCGTCCTTGATGGCCAGAGTGGAAGCGGCCGTGCCGGCCGACCGGCTCGTGCTGCTCGGCTTCTCGCAGGGCGCGTGCCTGGCGTTGGAATTTGCGGCCCGCAACGCGCGGAGATTTGGCGGCGTGGTCGGGTTGAGCGGCGGGCTGATCGGGCCGGACGGGACGCCGCGCGACTATCCCGGGGATTTCCAGCGAACGCCGGTCTTCCTGGGCTGCAGCGACGTCGACCCCCACATTCCGAAAGAAAGGGTCATCGAGGCGGGCCACGTCTTCGAGCGGATGCAGGCGGACGTCACCGTGCGTTTTTACCCAGGTATGGCGCATACCGTCAACGCAGACGAGATCGAGGCCGTGCGAGCGATCGTGAAAGGGGCCGTTGCCTAGACTTTCTTCTCGTCCTCTTCGGCTTCCTCGCCATGCTCGACGATGTCGCCCCGTTTGAAGAGGACGTCCTTCAGCACCACCCGCCACTTCGGTTTCCGGCGCGACAGAAACTCCAGCGCCATCGCAAAGTGCTTGAACTCCTCCCCCTGCGCGTCTTCCATGATCGCCTTGGCTTGCGGGTCGCGCTCGAGCGAAATGCGCTGTTCATACCAGCCGATCGCCTCGGCTTCCTCCTGCAGCGATGCGGCCATGCGGGCAAAAGTCCTGATGTCCTGGCTTAGTTCCCCGGGCGGCTCGTGATACTGCTCTGTTCCCATCGGGTGAATATAGGGCGTTCAGTCCGCGAGGCTGCGGCGCGCGGGCAGCTTGCTGGCGGCAGCGCTCAGCGCTTCGAGATCGCGTTGCGGCAGCGCCACCAGGTCGCGAGGAGGCGTGTACTGGGATGCGATGAGCTCGCTGCGAATCCTCTTTCCTTTGGCGGTCAGCACGACCGCTTTGACGCGCCGGTCGCCGTCCTTGGCGATTCGACGAGCCAGACCCTGGTGCTCGAGGCGGTCCACCAGCCAGGTCGCGTTGGATGGATCGCACATCCACTCGTCCGCCAGAGAGCGCATCGACCGGCCCGCCTTCGGATCGAGGCTGTGGAGGGCGCGGCTCTCGGCGGGCGTCAAGCCCAGCCGGTCCAGCACAGCCACGCGCTCGGGCGCGGTGGAGACGATGTAATCAAAGATGCGCCGCCAGGCTGTGGCGGCCGCATTCTCCTTCGCCGCGGACGTTCTGGGCATCGCTCAATTCTAGCCGGAACAACAACGGTAGTTGAAGAGGTTGTATAGTTGAATGCATTCAACTAATGCCGCGTCGGCAGGGCGGCGGTGGGGAGGTAATGCATGAAGACGGCAACCACGGTGGTCCACATGACTCTGCGCGGGTCAGGCCTGCTGCTCATATTGTTGGGGCTCGCGATCTGGACCGGCCGGGCCGACGGGATCATCCCGGTCCACGAGTTCCTTGGTTTCGTGCTCGTCCTGTCCTTGTGGACGCTCGCTTACTTTGGAGCACGAGCAGGCGTCCCGAAAGGCATGGTGGCGGCGGCTGTCGCGTGGGGTCTCATCGCGCCAATCCTCGGCCTGACGCAGGCGAACCTGCTCGACAACAACTGGCACTGGGTCATCCAGGTCGTGCACCTGCTAGTTGGCCTGGCCACCATCGGAACCGGTGAAGGCCTTGCGCAGCGCATGAAGCGACTGGGCGTGTCCCAGGCGAAGACCGCTTGAGCGACCGCAAATTGCTCGGCGGCAAGGTCGCCATCGTCACCGGCGCGAGCCGCGGCATCGGGGCGGCCGCGGCCCGTGCGTTCGCCGAGGCGGGGGCCACTGTCGTGCTGGCGGCTCGAACGGCTGAGGCGATCGCGGCCATAGCCGAAGAGATAAATGCGGCAGGCGCCAGAGCGCTGGCGATACCAACCGATGTAACCGATCCCGAATCGGTCAAGCGTCTCGTCGAGAAGACGGTGACGACGTTCGGACGCCTTGATGTCGCGTTCAACAACGCGGGAGCGGGCCACATGCCCATGCCGCTCGCAGAAATCTCGTTCGAAGATTTCGAAGTCGGCCTCAAGGCGAATCTGTACGGCGCATTCCTTGGGATGAAGTTCGAGATTCCGGCCATGCTCGCCGCCGGCGGCGGCGCCATCGTCAACATGTCCTCCACCGCGGGACTCCAGGGCGCACCCGGAATGGGGCCGTATGTAGCCGGCAAGCATGGGGTCGTGGCCCTGACGAAGTCGGCGGCCCTCGACTACGGCAAGAGCAACATCCGAGTCAACGCGCTCGCGCCCGGGCCGATCGTCAATGAGCAGATGAGCCGCCTGCCCGAGGATCGGCTGCAGCAGATCGCCCGATTCATCCCCCTGGGGAGGCTGGGGCAGACTGAGGAGGTGGCGCGGGCCGCGGTCTGGCTGTGCTCGGAGGACGCCTCGTTCATCACCGGCGCGGTCCTTTCCATTGACGGAGGCCGCCTCGCCGGCGGAGCGGGAGTCTGAGCACGAAATAGGCCCGGCCAAAAATGCCTTCTAGGCAAATATGGACTACGGCCGGCCGGTCCAGTTCGGCTACTTCGTGCTTCCGGACTCGATGCGCCCGATGCGGCCACTGGAGCTGGCGGTCCGGGCAGATGCGCTTGGCATCGATCTGATCGGCGCCCAGGACCACCCCTATCAGCGTCGCTTCTACGACACATGGACCTTGCTGACCGCGATCGCGATGCGCACCACGCACGCGTCCGTTTTCCCGGATGTCGCCAACCTTCCCCTGCGTCCGCCCGCAATGCTGGCCAAGGCCGCGGCCTCCCTCGACCTGCTCTCGGGCGGCCGCGTCGAGCTCGGCCTGGGCGCCGGTGGCTTTTGGGAAGCGATTGCAGCGATGGGCGGGCCGGTACGAACTCCTAGCGACGCGGTTAGCGCGCTCGAAGAGGCGATCGAGGTCATCCGGCTCGTGTCGAGCGGTGGGCGAGGCGTCCGCTTCGACGGCCAGTTCTACCAGCTCGCCGGCCTCAACGCCGGTCCCGTGCCCCCGCATGCGATCGGCGTATGGCTTGGGGCGTACAAGCCCAGGATGCTCCGGTTGGTCGGAAGGGCCGCCGACGGCTGGGTCCCGTCGCTCGGATACCTGAAGCCGGAGGCGATGCCCGAGGCCAATGCCCGTCTCGACGATGCGGCCCGCGAAGCGGGTCGCGATCCAGCCGCCATTCGCCGGGTCCTCAACGTCGCCGCCAATCTCAACGCAGACGAGATTGCCGAGCTCACCCTCGAGCATGGATTCGACACGTTCGTCATCGGCGAGACGCAAGAGGATGCCGAAGCGGAGTTGCGGGAATTCCTGGAGAACGTCGCGCCGAAGGTGCGCGAACTGGTTGCTAAGGGTCGTGCTTAAGGGGTCCCCGCGAACTCACGGCGTTGGCCTCTGAGTTCGTGGGGCTCAATCACACTGAGCTCGTAGGTCTTATACGCGATGGCATCACTACCAAAGGCGGAAGGTGGGCAGACCTCGGGGCGGGCGGGGGCGCATTCACACTCGCGCTCGCTGACCTGCTGGGACCAGGCGCACACATAATCGCGGTCGACCGCGACGCCGGATCGATGCGCGGGCTCGCCGCCGAGATGGGGAAGAGGTTTCCAGCGAGTCGGCTCGACGTTCTCACTGCCGATTTCACGCGTCCGATATCGCTCAGATCGCTCGACGGCATCGTCATGGCCAACTCTTTGCATTTCGTGCGCGACAAACATCCCGTGCTCGCCCGCGTCCGCGAGATGCTGAGGCCCGGCGGCAGCCTTATCGTGGTGGAGTACGGCTCCGACCACGGGAACCCGTGGGTGCCGCACCCGTTCTCATACGAGCGCTGGGAGCAGATGACGGCGGGCGCGGGTTTCGAGCGCACGCGGCTGCTCGGCACGGTGCCGAGCCGCTACCTGGGCAGCATGTACTCCGCGGTTACTTTCGCTCCGGAGCCCATGAGAGTTGATTGAACGCGTAGTAGATGGCGTTGAAGGCGTAGAGGGCTACGACCAGCCACGTGCTCACGAAGGCGAGTCCGATCGACACGGCGTAGATCACGAGGCCCAGAGCGAAACGCGGAAGCACCGTCCCCACTCGTGCACCCTGGATCTCGGGGCGGAGCAGGTTTGGATGAGTGAGCGCCCACGCGACCAGGCATTGAAAGGCGATCGCCATCACCGTCATCACCGCGGCGTAGAAGGCGGCCGCCACCGAACCGTCGAGGCCGGAATTCAGGTAGCGGCCGAGCAGCGCGGTCGGGTAGGGCACGAGCACTACAGTGAGCAGCAGCACCAGGTTGATGAATTGGATCGTCCGGTCGACTGCCCGCAGATTCCGGAAGATCGTGTGGTGATTCACCCACACGACCCCGACCGTGAGGAAGCTGGCGATGTAGGTGACCAGTTGCGGCCACTGGCCGAGAAGCTTGGCGAGCAGCTTCCCAGATTCCACTTCTGGGACCGCGAATTGCAGCACCAGCAGGGTGATCGCAACGGCGAAGACGCCGTCCGAAAAAGCCTCGAGCCTAGAGGTATTCACGAATTCACCTCCCCACCACGTGGGGAGGTCGCCGGGGCCCTCTCGGGGCCCCGGTGGGTGGGGAGGATCGCGTTTTCTATGCCGTTATTAGAAGACCTGCGAGGTTGAAGATGGCGCGTTGGGCACGCCCGCGCCGCGGCCGCGGCCGCGACGCCGCAACCACCGGCCGATCATCACGCGGCGATCGCCGCTCGACCGGCCGCCGCCACCGCCCGGGTTGAACCGCTTGGTGACGCCGCCCATCGTGGCGCCCCACGTGACGAACTTGTGAAAGCGCTCCTCGGCTTCCTGGGCGATCCCGATCCGCTCTCCGCGGGTCTCCTCCCGGAAGCGGGCGATCCGCCCCGCGGCGGCGCCTTCCTTCTGCTCGGGCGTGGTGCCGAGATCGACCTCGGGCAGCGTGCCCAGGACCACGATCTGGTCGTCCTCGACCGTGACCTCTGCTCCCTTGAACCAGCCGTCTGGGAGCCTTCCGGCAAACCAACCCTTGATCGAATCGAGCTCTTTCGTATCCATGATTACAATATTACTCAGTAAATGCCAGAAAGCAAGGGTGGCCGCGGAAAGAGTGTTTCCGACTCCTGTGGGTAAGCTGCAATAACAATGTCGACGATCGGGCCCGGGAGCGGGCCGCCGATGATCCACTGGTGGCTGGGAAGGCGGAAGCAGGCCGACACCGGCCCCGCCAACAGCGGCCTCACCGGCGCCGCCGAGCCTGAGCTGCCGCCGGTAGAGGAAGGCCCCAAGGACCTGCGGGGCCGATGGCTCAACTTCAAGCAGTCCGTCGCCGGCACCACCGCCGCTTTGCCGCGCGTCCTCAGATTGGTGTGGGACGCCAGCCCGGCCACCACCCTCGCGCTTTTCATCACGACCGCGATCGCCGGGGTGATCCCTGCCGGCGCCGCGTTCACCGCAAAACTCCTGACCAACGCGGTCGTGCAGGGCATCGGCATCCACAACTTTCACCAGCCGGATCGCTTGACCCTCGCCGGCATCGGGGGCCCGAGCTCGCTGTTGTTCTGGCAGCCGCCGGTGCTCACAGCAGTTCAGTGGATCGTCTCACTCGTCTTGCTGCAACTCGGACTCTTCGCCATTACGGCTCTGCTCGGCACGCTGCGGAACATCACGCAACAAATGCTCCAGAACGACGTCTCGATGCGAATCCAGCTGATGGTCATGGAGAAGGCGGCCTCGCTCGACCTCGCCTTCTACGAGGACCCGGCGTCGTATGACCTGCTTCGCCGGGCCCAGACCGACTCCATCAACCGGCCGGTGATGATGATCTCGACCGCCTTCGGCCTGGTCCAAACGCTGCTCACCTTTGTGACCATGGTTGCGGTGCTGCTCGTCGTGAGCCCGCTGCTGGCATTGCTCGCGCTGGTGACGCCGATTCCCGCCTTCATCGCCGACACGCGCTATGGCTGGCGTGGCTACAACATCGCCCGCTGGGGCTCACGTCTACTCCGGCGGATGAACTATCTCGTCACGCTCGTCACCACCGACAGTTATGCGAAAGAGGTAAAGCTCTTCGGCCTCGGCGGGTACTTCATCGATCGCTACCGGCTCATCGCCAGGGCCTATTACGGAACCCAGCGTGCACAGGTCGCCCGCCGGTATATGACCGGGTTCGCGTGGGGGAACCTCAGCACGATCGCCACGTCGCTCACCTATCTATATGTGGCTTTGCAAGCGATCGTCGGCCGGCTCACGCTCGGCGACCTGACGCTGTACACGACCGCCGCATCTTCGGTCCAGGGCTCGATCCAGGGCATCCTCGCAGGCTTTTCGGGGATGTACGAGCACAACCTGTACCTCAACAACCTGTTCGAGCTCATGGAAACGAAGCCGTCGATGCAGGCTTCAGCGGCCCCCGTGACGGTCCCGGAGCCGATGCGCGGCGAGATCCGCTTCGACAACGTGACCTTCGCCTACCCCGGAGCCGAGGCTAACGCGCTGACCGACCTCAGCTTCACGGTCAAGCCGGGCGAGACGCTGGCCATCGTCGGCCGGAACGGCGCGGGCAAGACGACCCTGTTCAAGCTGATCTGCCGCCTGTACGACCCCAACGCCGGCCGGATTCTCATCGATGGGATCGATATCAGGGACTTCGATCCCAACGAGCTCCGCGCGCAGATCGGGGCCATGTTCCAGGACTACGTCACTTACCAGGCGACCGCAGCGGAGAACATCGGCCTAGGCAACGTCGCGGACATCAATGACCGCGAGCGAATCGAGGTGGCGGGCGCGCAGGCCGGCGCTGCCGAGCTGATCGCCGGCCTTCCCGAAGGCTATGACACCGCGCTGGGCAAGTGGTTTGACCAGGGTGTGAATCTTTCGGGAGGCGAGTGGCAGAAGGTCGCGCTCGCGCGCGCGTTCATGCGCGACGCGAAGATCTTGCTGCTCGACGAGCCCACGTCGGCGCTCGACGCGCAAGCCGAGTACGACCTTTTCGAGCGGCTACGCTCGCTCACGCGCGGACGCACCGCGGTCTACATCTCCCACCGGTTCTCGACTGTGCGGCGCGCCGACCGCATCGTTTTCCTCGAACACGGCCGCTTGGTGGAGGAGGGCACTCACACGGAGTTGATGAAGCTCAACGGCCGCTACGCCCGCCTCTTCCGAATGCAGGCGTCGGCGTACACGGGTGAAGACGTGGTCCCAGAACCTGAAGACGTGAAGGTGTAAGGAAAGCTCGCCGCGGGCGGGAAGCAGTATGTTTCCCGGCCATGCTGCGCCGGGCGTTAACGCACCGTAATGCGCCTCTCGTCGCGGGAGCCGCCCTCGGCATCGCGACCGCGGCCGCGTATCTGATCGGCTCCGGCCGCTCTTTTGGATATGACGCGGCCGCGACCTTCGGCAATTTCGTCGCCACGCCCAACCTCATCGACGCCTTCGCGGTCCATTCGGCGATGCCCACCATGCCGCTGAAGAGCATCGCGTCCAACGACCATGTGTTCCTCTCCCTGATCAGCCACGTCATCTATTCGCTGACCGGATCTCGGAGCGAGGTGGTCTACCGGCTCGTGCCCGCCCTCGCGGCCGGAGGGACCGTGGGGGTCTCGGCGGCGGTACTGGCCAGGCGGTTCGGGCTGCTCGCGGGCGCATGCGCCGGGGTGTTCATCGCGACCAATCCTCTGTTCGTGGAGAACAGCCGCGACCTGCGCGGCTACAGCCTGGCGGCTCTTCTTGCGCTGCTGGCGACCCTAATCCTCGCCGCGGGGACATGGAGTCGGCGGCGGTTGGTCTCGTACGCGGTCCTGCTCGGCCTGGCGATCGCAACGCATGTGTTTGTGATCGTGGTGCTCGCGGGCCACGTTGTCTGGATCGCAATGCGCAGGTCGCGGGGGGACATCAAATCGCTCTTGCCCGCCTGGGTCACCGCCGTCGCGATCGGGGCGGCGGCCAACGCCAACATCGAAATCATGGAGTTCGTGCAGCACGGCTTTCCGCCGAGCATCTTCAACCCCGCGTTTCCGCTGTACCTCGTCCTCTTTCTTGTGGGCGCGCCCGCGGTGCTACCCCTCGGACTGTGGCTGAGCACGGCGGGGCTGGGCTTGTGGGCGGCACGGCGTGAGCCCTGGGTCTGGGCCGCGATCGCGGTCGTTGCCCTTGCAGTCGCGATCCTCTGGCTCGTCCTGCAGCCGGCCTACCTCTACCCGCGCTTCTTCATCTTTCTCATTCCGGGCGTCGCGTACCTGATGGCGGCCGCAATCAGACGCTGGTGGGTTCTGGCGCCAGTCGTGGTGGCCGGTGCGATTGTCGCGATCGCGGCCCAGGCGCCGGGCTACACGGAGGATCCCCTCGCCCTGCCGCAGGCCGCGAATGCAGTGGAGCGTGCGCGAGCGGCCGGCGGCAATCCCTGCGTGATCCATTCGTACGAGTCGGTCCTCGCCGCATACACAACGGCTTTCACCGTGGTCACGACCGCCGATCAGTTGAATGGATGCTCGGAGGTCGTCATCGTGAGCTGGAACGTCGATCCGACGCTGCGCGAACTGGCGGCACAGCAGTTCCCGCGCCTTACGGTCCTACCCGCGTACT